>Ga0302320_10000150_pt1 | contig 150769 bp, 111 predicted proteins | sample Bog_T0_3_FD_202130 | JGI IMG/M metagenome (GOLD analysis project Ga0302320, IMG submission 202130) | Peat permafrost microbial communities from Stordalen Mire near Abisko, Sweden - Bog_T0_3 | ecosystem: Environmental > Terrestrial > Soil > Wetlands > Peat | place: Sweden: Abisko, Stordalen... | reverse complement strand
GGCAATCCGTTGGCCAACTCGGCGCAACTGGAAGTCTACCCCATCACGTCGGCGGATCCCGACACGGTGCTGAATGTGCTGAAAACGCTGCTCAACGGCATGCCCGACGTGCGGCTGGACGTGGATGCCAAGAATGGCAGCTTGATCGCAATGGCCCGGCCCGAACAACAGGCCACCATCCGCGCCACGCTCGATCAATTGCAGCGCGACGCGCGGCGGGTCGAGGTCATCCCCTTGTTGCACCTCGATCCGCAAACGGCCGTAGCGTCGATCAACAGGCTGTTCCCCTCCAGCAGCGACTCCAAGGGGAGCACGCCCCCGCAAATCGATGCCGACTCCGCATCGCGGCAACTGCTGGTCCGAGGCACCCCGTCGCAGATCGAACAGATTCACGCCTTGCTGCTGAAGTTGGGCGAGACTCCCGACCAGGACGGGGCCGGCAGCACGGTGCGGATGTTGCCGCTGACGGGCTCCAGCGCCCGTTCGGCGCTGGAGCGGCTGCAGGAGATCTGGCCCACCTTGCACCCGAACAAGATCCACGTGGTGACGCCCACGATGGGCCTGCCCGCCATTCGCCCCAGCAGCGCCGAGACTTCGTCGGCGGTCGATCCGAACTTGCTGAACTTCCTCATGCAGCAACGCGCGGGGGCCGGGGCGGTGCGGGCCGTGGTGGTGCCTGAAACGACCGTCGTTCCGCGCCGCGAGCCGTCGGCCGGGGGCCCCTCGGCGAAGCCCGCTGAAGCTCCGGCCGTGCCGCCGTCGAATCGGCCGCGCGAGCTCAGGCCAACCCAAGGAACGTCCGGACCGGCCATCGATAGCCCGCCGGCGCGGCGGGACCGCTCGACGCTTTGGACGACGGTCCGCGTTATGACCGTGGCGGACAACGGTGCGGGCGCCGGTTCCGTGCCGCCGCCGAAGGTGCAGCCTGTTCCGCAAGCCGAGACCAAGCCAGCCCCGGCCCCTTCGCAGCAGCCGGCCCCCATCTTTGTCCTGCCTGGCCCCAACGGCTTGATCGTCGCTTCGCAAGACGTGCAGGCCCTGAACCAATTTGAGCAGTTGCTTCGCAGCGTGGCCGGCAATACGTCGAGCAGTGGCAACGAGTACACTATCTTTTATCTGAAAAACGCCAAAGCGGACTCCGTGGCGGAAACCTTGGATCGGGTCTTCGGCAGTGGAACCATGCCGGCGGCCGGTCCCGGCGCGGATATGATGGGCGGGGGTGGCGGCGGAGCCGGAGGCGGCGACAGCGGGCTCGGCGCGCTGATGGCGCTGGGGTCGAGCGCCGGGTCGGTCAAGATCACCGCCGATTCCCGGCTCAACGCGCTCATCGTCCAGGCAGGTGCCAACGATTTGGACACCGTGGAGCAATTGCTCAAGGTGCTCGATCAGAAAGAAAGTCCGGAAGACATCAACGTGGCGCCCAAGCCGAAGATTATCCCGGTCTACAACACCCAGGCCAGCGAGGTCGCCGATATCATTCGCCAGGTCTACCAGGACCGTATGGCCAGCGGCGGCAGTAATAGCGGGGGTGGTCCCGGCGGCTTCGGGGGGCGCGGGCAAGGCTTTATGAACCCGCTGGCGATGTTGGCCATGATGCGCATGGGCGGGGGCGGCGGGGGCGGCGGGGGCGGCGGCGGCGGTCGCCGTGGCGGCGGTGGGGGCGGTCTTGGCGGCATGATGAACGGCATGATGGGCGGCGGCCGTGGCCGCGGTTCCGCCGTGGAAGACGTGCAAAAGATGAGCATCGGCGTCGACACCCGCGCCAATTCGCTGATCGTGGTGGCGCCCGAGCCGCTCTTCGCCGAAGTCCGCCAACTTGTGGAGCAGGTCGATCAATCGGCCATCGATTCGAAGCAGACCATGAACGTGGTTACGGTCCATGGCACCAACATGTCGACCATCCAGCAGGCGGTTCTCGCGCTCACCGGCGGCACGGCTCAAGCCAACATGGTCGGCAGCAGCACCAGCGGTCCGCAAACTTCGTCGCAGCAGGCCACAAATTTCGGTACTTTGCCCGGCCAGCACCCGCCGGCGCCGCTCACGTCGTCGGGCGTAAGCGGAATGACGGCCGGTGGACTTGGCGGTGCGGGTGGATATGGTTCCATGGGCGCTGCGATGCCGACCACTTCGGCCGGCTTCCCCGGCATGGGCGGGCCAGGAATGGGGGGCGGCGCCTATGGCGCCGGCGGTTACGGTGGCGCAAACCGCTCCATGATGGGAGGACAGGCCGGCAGCGCCTTCCGCCCCGGTGGCGGAATGTCTACCAACTCGGCGTCTGGCATGGGCGGGCCCGGCGGCGGATATGGCGGAGCCGGTGGCCGCGGCGGTGGCGGGTATGGTGGAGTTGGGGGTGGCGGCTTTGGCGGCGGTATGTCGGGCGCCGGGGGCGGCGGCAGTTCAATGTTCGGCGGAGGTAGCGCGGGGGGAGGTGCGCGGGGAGGCAACTCGTATTGATTGGCTTTGTCTGTCTTCAATCCGGGGCCGGCTCGCGCACCAATGCACTGATCTGCTTGAATTCGGGAGTGCCCGCGACCTGACACCACTCGAACAGCGCGGCCTCGGTGGTGGTCAGGGTAGCGCCGGCCGAATCGAGCCGCCGCAGGGCCGTTTCATAGTCGATCGGCATTCGTGAGCCCGTCGCATCCACGGCCACATACACCCGCCATCCGGCCGCCAGCAAGTCCAGCGCCGTCTGCTGCACGCAGACGTGGGCTTCGATGCCGCAGACCAGGACTTTGTGGACCCGCCGCTCTTCCAGCGTCCGCGCGATGTCGGTGCAACCGCAGCAACTGAACGTCAGCTTCGCGGGAATGGGCCCCAGCCGCTCGGCCAGCTCCGGCACGGTCGGGCCGAGACCTTGCGGATATTGCTCCGTGGCCAGGATCGGCAATCCGAGAATTGTTGCGCCGTCGATCAACCGGCGTGCATTCCAGACCAGCCGCCGCTGGGAACCGATGAATCCCAGCAATCGCTCCTGCAAGTCGACCACCAGCAGGGCCGTATCGGAGGCCGACATCAATTCGGGACTACGGGTAATCGCATAGTTTTCGTTTTGGCTCATGGCGGGTAGCATACCGAAAAACGGCCTGCTGGGCCAGATGGCGCAAATAAACAGCCCCGCCGCGAATACGTTTCGCAGCGGGGCTGATGGAGTGTCCGACGGGAAATCGCCGCTGACGGCTTTACTTGTCGGCCGGTTTTTTCTTGTCGTCCTTGGCGTCGCCCTTCTTCTTGTCCGCCTTGGCCGCCGGCTTGCCGGACATGGCCGTGGGCTTCACGGGCACGGCGGTCGGCTTCTTGACGGCGTCTTTATCCTTCTTAACCGCAGCCTTCTCCGCCGCCTTTTCCGGAGCTTTGACCGCCGGCTTCGCAGGCGCGGGCGGGGCAGGCGGAGCAACGAACGTCTTCGGCGTCAGGACCGGGGCGGGGGGCGGAGCCTTCACCGGCGCCGGCGGCGCTACCGTGGGCGCGGTCGGCCCGTAAGGTTCAGCCGCGTTGGTAGTGGCCTTGGTCGTGGTCGCGGCGGCCGCGCCGCAGCACGATGGCGCCGCCTGCTCGCAGCAGCAATTGCAAGCCCGTGATCGAAACAGCCGCAGCCCGCCGCAGAAGCACCGGGCGGATGCCATATCCGCTCCCAGAAGCAACATTGCCGCCACGGTTACACCCATGATTCCCACTGTTCGTCGCATCTTAAGAAACCCTCCTTCCAAAGAAGTAATACTATCCACTGTGTCTCTAAGCTTTCCAAACTTCTCGAACTGCTTAATCCTATTATCACGCCGAGAATGTTTATTCTTGATATTTAGACTAACTTGGATGAATTCAGGATGCAACGGGCTACCGGAAGAATTAGCAGTTCCGGCCGCGACACCGCCCCGGGGGCATCCAGGCGTGATATTCGCAAGAAATGGCTTTCCACCAGTAAGGCGGGTTGCGCGGCGTTTTCCCGCGTTGGGAGGCTTTGCGTTCGACGGAGGCCTTTCGCCGTCCGGCCACCCGGTGGACGCCTGGCGCTAATTGGAGGATACTGATGGCTGCTGACGGCTCGCGCTGCAGCGATCCGCATCACCCCGGCCGCGAATATACCATGAAAACACGCTCCACGACAATTCTCACGGTCCGCCATCGGGGTACGGTTGCCATGGGCGGCGACGGCCAGGTGACGGTCGGCGAAACGATCATGAAGGCCGACGCCACCAAGATCCGCCGGCTGGTGGATAACAAGGTGATCGTGGGATTCGCCGGCGCCAGCGCCGACGCGTTCGCCCTTCTGGAACGCTTCGAGGCCAAGCTCAAGGACTTTCCTTCCAACGTTCCCCGCGCGGCGACGGAGTTGGCCAAGCAATGGCGGACCGACCGCGCCCTGCGGCGGCTGGAAGCGTTGATGGCCATCGTCGACGCCCGCCACACCCTGCTGCTGACCGGCAACGGCGACGTGATCCAGCCCACCGACGGGCTGTTGGGGATCGGTTCCGGCGGCAGCTATGCCTTGGCGGCGGCGCGGGCCCTGGTGGCCCACTCGACGCTCAGCGCGGGCGAGATTGTGCGCCGGTCGTTGGAGATCGCGGCCGAGATCGATGTTTACACCAACACCAACATCATGGTTGAGGAATTAGCGTGCGAGAGCTGACTCCGCGAGAGATCGTGGCCGAGCTGGATCGGCACATCGTAGCCCAGGACGAAGCGAAGCGGGCCGTGGCCATCGCCATCCGCAATCGCTGGCGGCGGCAGCGGCTTCCGGAAGAGATGCGGCTGGAAGTGGCCCCCAAGAACATTTTGATGATCGGTCCGACGGGCGTGGGCAAGACCGAGATCGCCCGCCGCCTGGCCAAGCTGACCGGCGCGCCCTTCATCAAGGTTGAGGCGACCAAGTACACCGAGGTGGGCTACTACGGCCGCGACGTGGAGAGCATGGTTCGCGAACTGGTGGAGAACGCGATCGGCCTGGTCCGCGAGCAGGAGCGGAAGCAAGTCGAGCCCGAGGCCCAGCGCCGCGCGGAAGAGCGGCTGCTCGAGCTGTTGGTGCCCCCGCCGCCGGCGCTGGAGAACGTGCCCGCGGAAGACAATTCGGCGCAGCGCTACGAGCGGACGCGGGAAAAGATGCGGGCCAAGCTGCTGGCCGGCGAGCTGAACGAGAATCGCGTGGAGCTGACGCTGGAACAGAAGCAGCCGCCGATGATGTTCACCGGCATGGGGCTGGAACAGATGGATTTCGATTTCCAGGGGATGTTCGAAAAGATCATGCCCAAGCACGCGGTGCGGCGGGAAATGAGCGTCCCGGAAGCCCGCAAGGTGCTGTTCGAGCAGGAGTGCGACGCGCTGATCAACCAGGAGAAGGTCAACTCCGCGGCGATTACCCTGGCCGAGGACCTGGGCATCATCTTCATCGACGAGCTCGACAAGATCGTGGCCAGCGAACAGACCCACGGGGCCGACGTCTCGCGGCAGGGCGTGCAGCGCGATCTGCTGCCGATCGTCGAAGGCACGACCGTCCAGACCCGTTATGGCTATGTCAAGACCGACTACATGCTGTTCGTGGCCGCCGGGGCTTTCCACCGCGCCAAGCCCAGCGATCTGATGCCCGAGCTGCAGGGGCGTTTCCCCATTCGCGTCGAGCTGCAGGATCTCACCAAGGCGGATTTCGTGCGGATCCTCAACGAGCCGAAGGGCGCGCTGACGAAGCAGTACCAGGCGATGCTGGGCACGGAAGGCGTGGAGTTGAAGTTCACCGCCGACGCCATCGACGCCCTGGCCACGTACGCCTTTCAAGTGAACCAAACCACGCAGAACATCGGTGCTCGCCGGCTTTACACGATCATGGAGCGAATGCTCGAAGATCTGAGCTTCGACGCCCCGGAGCTCACGAGCAAGGCGGTGGTGATCGACGCGGCCTATGTCCGCCAGCGGCTCGACGCCTTGAGCCAGGACGAGGACTTGAGCAAGTTCATTCTCTGAGCGGGCCGGAGGCGAGGACACTTCGCGGCTGCGTCACGCACCCTACGCCCCTTGCCGGCTCTGCATCCACCGGGCGAGCGACGCGGCCGACTCTGCGGAGCGCCTTCCAGCCAAGAGCCCGTCGACATGGATGTCTTCGTCAAGCTGCGGCCAGTGAATGCCCTCGCCGTCGCCAATCAACTCGTAGCGTTCCCGCTCCGCCGCGGAGCCGTGCAACAACCTGGGATACCACGCCATGGGCACGGAGAGCAATCGCCCGTCATCCAGCCGCACGATCAGCGCATCCTCGGAGAAGGAGACGGACAACGCAAAGGTATCGCGTTCAGTTACCAAAGTGGGCATTCCACGCCTCCAAGATTCTCGGCTGGTGTTCTTCGATCGTTTTTTCGAGATCCCGTAGCTCGTGATCGCTGAACCGCCGAGAGCCGGCAAGCCGGACCGGATCGAGCCAGAACTTTGCCGTCGCCCGATCGCGGCGAACGTGAACGTGGGGCGGCTCATTTCCTTCGGAGGAGTAGAAAAAGAGCGTGTACGGGCCTATGACGTCGATGGTCGGCACGCTCCCGTCTCCTCGCTAGTCGGCTCAGCCTTCCGCCAGATGTTAAGTATAGCCAGCTTGGCGGTAGCGTTCAACCGAGCCGTTTTCTATGTCGAATTCGAGGAACTGGAGGGGGTGGTTACCATCCGCCAGTGCATCAACACCACGATCCCCGAGCGGGTCCCGAACGCAATCGACCGGTTTACGCGGCAGCACGGGCAGGCGCGTTCCGGTTTTCTGTTCGAGGCCGCAACGGAGCGCATCGCCCCCGCGCGCTTGCCCGGACAGTCTTCCATTCTTGCTAACGAATGGTTTTCTGGCTGGCCTTTACCGCCACCTTGGAGCCATCGGGATTGGTGATGAGCTGCGACCCGTCGGGATTGGTTTGCACCGAGGAACCATCCTTATTCGTCACGATCTCCGTGCCGTCGGCCTTGGTCGCCACCGAACTGCCGTCGGCGTTCTTGACGATCTTCGATCCGTCGCGATTGGTTTGCACCGAGGAACCATCCTTATTCGTCACGATCTCCGTGCCGTTGGCCATGGTCGCCACCGAGCTGCCATCGGCGTTCTTGATGATCTTCGATCCGTCGCGATTGGTTTGCACCGAGGATCTGTCCTTATTGGTGACGATCTCCGTGCCGTCGCGGCGGGTTTCCACCGAGCTGCCGTCGGCATTGCGGATGATCTTCGTGCCATTGGCCCACTTCGTAACCGAGCTGCCATCGGGGTTCCTGATGATCGTGGCGCCGGCGGACATTTTTCCAGCAGCTTTCTGGCCGGCCTTTCTCACCACCTTGGAGCCATCGGCATTGGTGATGATTTTCGAGCCGTCGGGACTGGTTTGCACCGAGGAGCCATCCTTGTTGGTGATGATTTGCGTGCCGTCGGGCCTGGTGACCACCGAGCTTCGATCGGCATTCGTGACGATCTTCGTGCCGTCGGGATTGGTTTGCACCGAGGAGCCGTTCTTATTGGTGATGATCTCCGTGCCGTCGGCCTTGGTTTCCACCGAGCTTCCATCCGCATTTCTTATCAACCGGGCGACTCCGTCAGCCGCGACAACACGGCCGTTTGGCGACAGTCCGCCCCAGAGAGCTAGCGCTATCAGCGGCATCGCGAGCGATGCGCTGGTTCGAATCGCAATTCCGAATTTGTGCATGGCTATACCCCTTGAAAAAGTGATCGACCCGTCGAGGAATTCTATGCCGGGTACTGGGGAAGTACAGCGTTGCAGGCTTGCCGGCGGCATGCCCTGGAAGATCCGGCCCGACTGCATGTCGGACAGTCGGAAGCGGCGTTGCGGCGGCGGTGGTGGTGATTGCCGGCCAGGACGCGACTGCGGTCACAGCGCGGGCGTGAGCGACTGTGCCTTGACGTGGTGTGTATAATAAGTATACTGGTGTTATGGACAGCCGGGCGATCATCAGGCGGTTGGAGCGGGAAGGATGGCGGTTGGTCCGAACCAAGGGGAGCCATCGCCAGTACAAGCACCCCACGATACCGGGGCTGGTGACGGTGCCCCATCCGCAGCACGACGTTCCTCAAGGAACGCTCCGCTCGATCTTCCGACAAGCAAGATGGGACGACAAGCCATGAACTATCCCGTTGTTCTCCACAAGGACCGCGACAGCGACTACGGCGTGACCGTGCCCGATCTGCCGGGTTGCTTCTCGGCCGGCAAAACGGTCGACGAGGCGTTGGCAATGGCCAAGGAAGCGATCGAGCTGCACCTGGAGGGGCTCGTTCACGATGGACAGCCGATACCGCGCCCGGGCAGCATTGAAAGACATCGGCGCAACGCGGACTATCGCGGGGGTACATGGGCGTTGGTGACCATCGACCCGGGGAGCCTGCGGGTGAACGCCAAACGCATCAACATCACCATCCCCGAGCGGGTCCTGGATGCGATCGACCGGTTCACGCAGCAGCACGGGCAGACGCGTTCCGGTTTTCTGGTCGAGGCCGCAACGGAGCACATGGGCCGCGGCGGCGCTAAGGCAAAGGGGCGAAGGGGCAAAAGTGGTTAGGGGCCCCAACGGAATGCCAGGACCCCTCACCCCCGGCCCCTCTCCCGCAAGGGGCGAGGGGAGGACAGAATGCCAGGACCCCTCACCCCCGGCCGCTCTCCCGCGAGCGGGCGAGGGGAGTTGAGTTAGGGCCGCTCGGTCCGATTCGCGTGCGTGCGAGTACGCACCCTACAAGCCGAGGGCCGACTGGAGCGTGGGGACGGGGCGGAAATCGGGGCGATCGCGGAAGACGATGTTCCGCCGCCCGAAGTAGGAACCGTAATACGGCGCGTTGGCGTCGACCCAGGTCGCCAGGCGGATGAACTCCTCGCGGGAGAGTTTCACGTCGTAGTGGCCCTGGCGGAGCACGGCGATCAGGCGGGCGGTATGGGAGCCGTAGGTGTAGGGCCGCACGGCGGGCGCGTAGCCCATCGCGTCGGCCGCCTCGGGCTTGGGCCCCACGAATTCCTGGATGTAGTTGACCAGGTCTTTGCGGATGATCTCTTCGTAGGACTTGGAGAACAAGCGGGTCATTTGGCCGCTCAGGTCGAGATCGCCGTCGCGCCGCTTTTCGCCATGGCACGACACGCAATGCCGGTCGAAGATCGGCTGGATGTCGGTGGGGTAGTGCAGCGGCCGGGGCCCGCTGTCGCCCGGCTGCGGCTGCGGCCTCACGGGCGGCTGTTGCAGGGCCAGCGCGGTACGGTTGACGGGGGCCAGGTTGCGTTGCTCGTGGCAGCCGATGCAACTGCGCCACTCGCCCGGCTTGGAGTTCACGAAGGTCCGCATCCGCTGGATCTCCATGTAGTCGGCGTCGAGGGCTTCGAGGAAGATGTTGCGGTTGGCGGGCACGGTGAAGCTGGCCGAGCCGTCGGCGCGGACCGGCACCACGCCGTGCAGCACCTTGATGCTCAAGTGCGTATAGAGGCTGATCGCCACCATCTCGCCCGGCGCGGCGTCGGCGCCTTGGTAGCCGTCGTAGACCGACCAGGGGCGGGGCACCTGCTCCATCACGCGGAGGTACTTGACCGCGCCGGGGCGGACGCCATCCAAGCCGCGATACACGTCGGTCACGGTCAGCGTGGCCTCGTCGGGCCGGCCGTTTTCGGCGTATTGCGAGGCGCCGGCCGGCGCCGGCGGAATCGCCCTGGGCTCCAGCGGCCGCGCCTGCCAGCAGGAGATTTGCGGGTCGGCATAGATCGGCACGCGATTGCCGAACACGTCGAGCAGGTAGATGCCGTAGCCCGCCGGGTCGTTCCACGTGCCGGCCGGGTTGCACGAGACGAGGAAGAACTTGCCGCCCAGGTCGGCCGCGCCCGCGTCGGTCAAGGGGAACGGGTCGCAGTACCAGGGTCCGTAGACGTCGACCATCCATTGGCCGTTGCGAAATTGGCGCAATCCCCAGTTGCCCTTGGGCACGGAGCCGGGCGTGAGCGCGGTCATGGCCTCCGCGGAGCCCTTGTTCTTGTGCAGATCGACCAGCATGATCGCGCCGACGTTGCCGGGGCTGTGGCCCGCGCCGAGGCAGACCACCAGGTTGTTGTGTCCGGGCACGTGCCGGGCCTGGTTGAAGACCGACGGCGGGCCGATGTTGTCGCCGTAGATTTCCTCGCTTTGGCTGCCGTCGGGCATCATCGCCCACAGCGACTGGACCGCGCCCGCTCCCTTGTCGACGTACTCCCAGCGGTTGTAGAGGATGCGGCCGTCGTTCATCACCGTGGGGCAGAACTCGCTCAGCGCGCCTTGCGACAGTGGGCGGGGCTCGCGCTGACCCGCGTCGAGCCGGCAGAGATTGGTGACCGTCAACGAGTGCCCCCCGCAGAGCACGCCCCGCTGGCCGCGCGTGGAAGTGAAGGCGATGCCGCCGTCGGGCAGGTAGCAGGGGTGCATGTCGTCGGTCCAATGCCCATAGCGACAGGGATCCTTTTCCAATTGCTGCCAGGAAGAGGTGGCGAAGTGGGCGATGCGTTGTTTTTCGTCGGCCGCCGGAAAGGTGAGCTGACGCATTTCGGCGCCGTCGATGCCGACCTCATAGATGCGGAAGCCTTGCGGCCGCGGCGGCTTGTAGTCGAACAACACCCGCCGGGCGTCGAACGACAAGTCGTAGCGGTCGACGATGCCTTCGCTCAACTGCGGGGCGACGGGCACGACCGTGCCGCGGTCCGCCGAAAGCAGATACAGGCCACCGCCGAAACGGCGGATGCCCGCGATGAATTCGTCGTAGTAATGGTTCGAGTCGTAGGTGTAACGCTTCACGAACAACAGGCGTTTGCCGGAAAGCAGGGGATTCTCGACGACCAGCGCCTCCCGCTTGAGTTGGTCAAGCTCGCTCAGGAGATCCGCGGTGGGCTGTTGGTCCGGGTCCAGCCGGTCGTGGGCTTGGCAGAGCAATCGTTGCCGAAGCTGCGCGCTGTGGGCCAACAGCCGCTCGCCGGGATAGCGATTAGGGTAGCCACGGGCAAGCTCCTTGACCGCGGCCGCGAGCGAATCGACCGCCGAGAGGCCGGCGCGAAGCTCGGCCGCGGTCACGCAAAGGTCGAGCCAGGCGGCGTCTTGGGCCGGGGCGTTTTTCTCAGTTATAAGCTGTTTCATTACTCCCCTCTCCCCTTGCGGGAGAGGGGTTGGGGGTGAGGGGTGAAATGAGAAATGATCGACGTTCCCGCTCGTCCCCCTCACCTTACCCTCTCCCGCCAGGGGAGAGGGGAATGACGCGCGCGATGTTTCGAAACAGCTTTTTAACTGATCGAGCCGGGGACGAATGCCCGCCGCATCGGCTGCCAGTTGAGCGAGCATCTCGTCGAGGAACTGCGTTTCCAGCCGAGGCCCGGCCGATCGTGCGAACCAGCCGGCGGCCGCATCGAACCACGCTTGTGGGATCGATTCCAGCAGGCGGTTGCGGTCGCGGGGAAAATCGTTCTCGATCATCGCCCAGAGCGCGGGCACGGGTTGCGGGTCGATCCGCACGGCCGTGAACCAGGACGCGGCCCCCTTACGCAGGCTGACCAGCAGCCGATTCGCGCCGGGAACCAGCGGAAGGTCGATCAGAACCACGTCGTGCCAGCCGCGGCGTTTGGCGACGGGAACGGCGGCGTAGCCTTCGAGCTTGTCGTCCAGCGGCACCTGGCGGCCGTTGAGCCAGACCAGGGCATCGGTCCGGCGCACTCCGGCGTTGGACGGCGAAGGCCGGTAGGCGAACCCGCCAAACCGCTCGAGCCGGCCGAGCTCGATGGTGAGCGTGACAGGCTTTGCGGCGGTGAGGGTTGTGGTCAGCAGATCGCCCGGCTCGCGCGGGAGAAGGACGTTTCCCGATCGGTCGCTGGGGCACGTGATCCAGCGTGGCGACGCGCTGGGGAAGCCGGCCGTGAGTTTTTCGCCTGGTCCGAGCTTGGCCCGCTGCCAGCCGCCGATCTTGACCGCTTGCCGGGCTGCGGCCTGCGACTGCTGCCACTCGGTGAGCCGTGCCCGCGCGGCGAGCATGGTCGCTTGCAGCGTGGCCTTCTTCTCGTAGAGCTTGACCTGGGCCGGCAGCGGCGCCGCCAGCGAGACGGCCGCGATCGATGCCAGCAACAGGAGACGCGGCGATGGAAGGCCGGCGGGGCGGCTGCGGCGTGCGCGATCGAGGCTCATGGGCTTTCTCCAATTTGCGGCCGCAGGAATTCAGACCGGTTCCGTCCCGGTTGCCTGCCGCTTCCTATGATACCGTCCGGAAGTGGCCGGCGAAAGAACGGTCTGGAGGGCCGACGAATTGCCCTGCCTTTCCCGGTTTCAAGGCGGCAAAGGCTCAGTTGGCCGCGGCCGCCGTCGAAAAATGCTCCGGCAGATGGCCCAGCGCCACGTTGGTCAGGGTGACGAGCGAACCGGGGGCCACCAGCACCGCGCCCGGCGGCGCCGGCTGCACGGCATTTTCGTGATAGGGGTCGGCCAACTCCATTTCCGTGAATCCGGCCAGTCCTTGGATACTGACGCGGCACGGCGCCGGACCGCGATTGAGCAGCACTACGGTCGCTCCCTCGGCCCCTTGAAACGCCACGACGAGGAGGTCCTTGTCGCCGTTTTCCACGCCCAGGCGCGTCATTCCCCGACGGACCCGCCGGCTGAAGGCGCCGAACACCCGGAGCTGATTGCTCGAAGGGACGGGCACGCCGCCGCGGGTCAGCTCGGGCACGAAGAGCGCGCGGGTCCAGCCGTAGCTGGGCTGCGCGACGTTGAGGATCGTCCAGCAGTAGCAGATCGCCTCGGCATTGAGCAGCGCCAGGTTCTTGTGATAGAGCTGCCCCAAGTCGAGCGCCAGACGATAGGAGGGGACCTGGTACCTGGGGCTGTTGACGCAGATCTCGGTCGACAGGAACGGCTTGCCGGCGACCGCCGCGTTCCATTGGGCGATGGTCGCATCAAATTTGTCGAGGTCTTCCATGCAGTTCTGGAAATCGTAGAGGTGGCTGGCCACGTACTCGGTCGCCTGCCAGGCCGCCGCGGAGGCGCGGACCGCCTGGGCCCGCTGGATTCCTCCCTTGAGGACGCCGTCGTCGCTGAGGTGGATCTTAACGTCGCGGAAGCCGGCCTGGTCGAGCGCGCGGCGCAGAGCCAGCGTCATCTGCTGATACTCTTCGGCCGGGTGCCCGACTTCGTTCTGGATCCCGACCACCTCGGGCGGCGCCCCGGCCTTGGCCCGGCTGGCGCGGCAGTAGCCCACGACGGCGCGGGCGTATTGGTCGAGGTCCAGCGATGTTCCGCGCCGCCGCTTCTCGTTCGTGGAGGCTTTGCCGTCGCCCTGCTGCGGCGCCTTCGTGCTGGTCCAGGGCGGCAGCCCCCAGAACTCGAACCAGACCGTCCCGCCCAGGGAGCGGATGGTGCGGATGTAGCCGAAATCGCTCATTTCCCCGTTGGGGAAGTTGTCGGCGTAGTAATGCGGCGTGGCGTCCGCCTTGTTGTCCCAATTGTCCATGGCCGGATGCAGACGCGTGCCGATGGGATACTCGCGCTGGATCAACAGGTTGTATTGCGCAATCAGCTCCCACCAGCGGCGTTTCCCCTCCGGGCTGAGCAGAGCGTAAGCCATCGGCGTTCCGATGCCGCCGAAGCCGAGCATGGTCTGAAATCTGCGTTGCGGGTCGATCTTCACGCTCGCCGCGCGTGGCGGCGGGGAGAGCAGGCTGCCACGCAACACCCCCTCGCCGCCGAGCATGGCGACCTGGTGCTGTTGGATGTCCAGGAGGCAGGACTGGCGCAGCACCTCGCGGCCGTTGAGACGCACCGCGACTTCCAGGTTGGCCCCCAACTCGACCGTGACGGCCTGAAGCGCGCCGCGATACAGGGCCGCGTCCTCGAGCCACTTCTTCTCGGGATGGCGCGCGGCTTTGACCTGGTTGCCGCTGAGATCATTGAGGCCGTAGGAATTGTAGAATCGCTGGGCCAGGCGGACCGTGGACTCGGTGATGCTGACGGTGAATCCGCCCTTGGGGCCGGTGAAGATCCAAGCCAGCGAACGGCCTTGCATCGGGGTCGGCCAGTGCTCGATCAGGAGCGTACGCGTGAAGACCGCCGGCAGCAGTTCGGTCGGATAGAAGCGGGCCGGGGCGGCGCTGCCACCGTAAATCACCGCCTTGCCGCGGCCGATTTCAAAGCCCTGACGCTCGCCCGGGCCGGCCTTCCATGCCGGCAGCGTCACGCTTGCCGCGGCTGCCGCAGCGCCGGTCAGCGGATCGAGATGTCCCTCGTTCGTTGCGCCGCTGCGCGCCAGCCCCAGGCAATCGAGATTGAGCGGGTTCGATGCGGCGGTCGTTCGCAATGTCAGGCGATGATCGCCGCCGGCCACGTCGTGCGGCAAGGCAAACACGCGCCAGGCCCATTGGCCTTCGCGGTGCCCCCATCCGGCGGTTGCGGGCAGCGTCAACGTCCCGGCGTTTATCCCATCCAACGCCAGTTCCAGGCGGCTTTCGCGCGGCGTTGCGTAGCGAAGGAAGAGGTTCATCGGCGCGGCCGCCTGATTGAGCTGGAACGCCCATTGGCAGGAGATGGCCGGGGTTTTGTCGCAATGCACGCCGAGCAACGCGCCGCCGCTGGAGAGTTTCTCCGCGGCAGTGGTCAAGCCGTCGGCCGGCGCGGCGGTTTCAGCCTCGATCCAAACGGCCGCCTGCGGCCTGCCCAGCGGCGCGGCCTCGGCCGCCAACGAGAGCGCGAGCAGCAGGATGATCATGCTAGAGGCTCGCCGGGCAAGAATGTGCGGCCGAAACAATGGGCAGGCATCTGGGGGGACGGCGCTGTCGGGCTGGGACTGGCTACACCCGGTCTGCCATTCGGCCCACGCCGGATGGCCAGCCAAGAACTCACAAATGGCGCAAGTTGTTGTGGCCCTTTGTGTTTTGTAAAGTAGCGGCGGTAGGAGTCGAACCTACGACACGCGGATTATGATTCCGCTGCTCTAGACCAACTGAGCTACGCCGCCAAGTTGTAGTTGTAACTACTTATGTATCAACCGTTTGCGCCTAAACGACCGCGTCGCCCCTACGGCGGGACAGGCGAAGCGTTTTCCTGCTTGCCACAATCATACACCATGTTCGGGAGAGCTACAACAACCGGCGGAAAAGGGCGGCCGGCGATCAGCGCGCGGCTCGCAGCCTTGCCGATTCTTGCCGCTAAAATCGGATTCTTCGCGCAGTTAGGGCCACTGGCTGCTCCGCCGCGCCGAAGGGAGACCGCCGAGGGCTGATCGCCGGCCGCGAATAGCTGACCGATCCCGGTTCGGCAAGGTAAAATCAAGGTGGCGACAACCCCCTTGGATCGGCGCGACGCACATGCGAGGCCTGCTGCGGATTCTGATCGGCGCACTTTTGCTGCCGCAGCTCTGCGCCGCCGTAGCCGACGACGAGCAGAAGAAGGACGCCCGGGCGGTCCAGCACGAGGTGCAAACCCTGCTCCACAGCCGGCAATCGGAGGATCGCGTGCTGGCCATGCGGCGGCTGAAGGAGTTTCCGCCGCTGGATGGCGCCAAACTGGTGGTGCAACATGGGCTGGAGGACCGCACGCCCGAGGTGCGGCGAGCCGCCTACGAGACGCTTCTGACTTGGAAGGACCAGCGCGAAGTCGTCGACGTCCTGCTGAAACTCGTGACGAAGAAGGGCCATGGCAAGACGACGGCTGGCAGCGCGCCGCTGGTACCGCTGCTGATGGTGCTGGCCGCTTCCGATCAGGGTAATGTGCAGCACGACCTGGAAAAATTCCTCACGGGCTACCTGGCCGCGTCGAAGACTAATATGGCGACGCTGCTGACGGTGGCCGACGAGCTGGGCCGGCAGGGAGATGCGGCGGCCGTGGCCACCTTGCGGAAACTGTGCGGGTGGAAGCAGTTCCCCAAGGTTTTCGCCTTTCGCCGGGCCGTGGTGCAGGGCCTGATCCATTGCCGCCAGGTGGATGCGATCGACGCGCTGGTGGGCCTGCTGGGACAGATCGACGGCGAAGTGTACGGCGACGTGGTGCAGTATCTCGGCGAAGCGACCAAGATGCCTTATGGCGACGAGGTCAACGCCTGGAAGATCTGGTGGCAAAAGCGGAAGAAGGACTTTACCTTCGACCAGCCGCCCGGCGCGCCGCCGCCGGAAGTCTTGACCGTGCCGCGGGGATCGTATTCGTACTACTATGGCCTGCCGGTCCGCGCGCGGCGGCTGGTGTTCGTGATCGACATCTCGGGGAGCATGCACGGGCCGCGGCTGGACATGGCCAAACGCGAGTTGACCAGCGTGATCGGCAAGATGCCGCCGAAGAACGATTTCAGCATCGTGGTGTTCGACCACCAGGTGATCGTCTGGCAGCGGGACCTCCTTCCCGCCACGCCGGCCAACAAGGACGCCGCGATGCAATATGTCGCCCGCCTCCAGTCGCGGGGCCGCACGGCCACCTACGACGCCTTGGACGCCGCGTTCCGCTTCGACACCGAGGCGATCTTCTTCCTCACCGACGGCGAGCCGACCTGCGGCCGGGTGATCGATCCCACGCAGATCACCAACCTGGTGTCGCAAGCCAATCGTTTGCGGCGGCTCTCGATCTACACCATCGGCCTGGCGCCCGGCCAGGTCGGCAGCGTCTTCGACACGTTTCTTAAAACGCTGGCCGAGCAGAACTACGGCAGCTACCGTCGCGTCGATCAGTGAAACATGAGAAAAGTATCCGATCTCAATATCGCCTCCAACATCCCGCTGCCGGCCCCTGCGCTGATGCTGCACGAAATCCCCCGCAGCGACGCCCAGGAAGATTTCGTCGCCGAATCGCGGCAACGCATCCGCGACGTCATTTGGCACGACGACCCGCGGCTGTTGCTGATCGCGGGGCCTTGTTCGCTTCACGACACCCGCGCGGGTCTGGAATATGCGGCCCGGCTGCGCAAATTGATGGATCGCGTGGGCGAGAAGCTCTGCCTCGTGATGCGCTGTTATTTCGAGAAGCCCCGCACGTCGGTCGGCTGGAAGGGGCTGATCATGGACCCGCATCTGGACGGCTCGAACAATATCCCCGAGGGGCTGCGCGTGGCCCGCCGTTTCTTGCGCGACGTGATCGATCTGGGCGTGCCCACCGCCACCGAGCTGTTGGACCCGATCACGCCGCAGTATATCGCCGACCTCATCTGCTGGTCGGCCATCGGCGCTCGCACCACCGAATCGCAGACGCACCGCCAGATGGCTTCGGGACTATCGATGCCGTTGGGGTTCAAGAACCCGCCCTCGGGCGCGATCGGCCCGGCGATCAACGCCATCCGGGCGGCGCGGGAGCCGCAGACATTTCTGGGGATCAGCGGCGACGGCGTGGCCTCGGCGGTGTCCACCACGGGCAACCCCCACTGCCATATCGTGCTGCGCGGGAGCGACAGCGGGCCGAACTATTCGGCCCAACACGTGGCCGACGCCGAACGGCGATTGGCCGAGGCCGGCCTGCCGAAAACCGTGGTGATCGATTGCAGCCACGGCAACAGCGGCAAGGAGGCCCAGCGCCAGGCCGAGGTGCTGCGCGACATCGTTCGGCGGCGGAGTTGCGGCGCGCTGGCGCTGGTCGGGGCGATGCTCGAGAGCAACCTGGCGGCCGGCAATCAGCCCTTCTTCAGTTCTTCCGACTCCCTAGTCTATGGCCAATCCATTACGGATGCCTGCCTCGATTGGGAGTCGACCGAGCGACTGGTGCTGGAGGTGGCCGAGGGGCGGTAGCGCGACGCCGCCAAGCGGCCCGCCATCGCCGCCGGGGTCAAAAAACCGGGGCGAAATGCTGGCCCGCGATGATTTTCCCGGGTTTTTTCCGTGTTTGCGGCGGTTCATGGCTTGCATTTTTCCCCAAACCGATTTTAATCATCACGTTCGCCAACGCGGACGGACTAATCTTACCCCACAGCTTTTACGAGGAGGATTCGGAATGATGGCCAAAGTTGCCGCCGCCGCCAAGAAGCCCGTGACCAAGACCGAACTTTTGACCAACATCGCCGCTGCCACCGACGTGCCCAAGAAGCAGGTGGCCGCCGTCCTGGAAGCCCTGGCCGGCGAAATCAAGAAGAGCCTCAGCAACAAGGGTGCGGGCGTGATCGCGATCCCCGGCCTGGTGAAGATCGAAAAGAAGAAGGTTCCGGCCCGGCCCGCCCAGAAGGGCGTTCCCAATCCCTTCAAGCCGGGCGAGTTGATGGACCGTCCGGCCAAGCCCGCCTACAGCAAGGTGAAGGTGCGGGCCCTGAAACTGCTCAAGGACATGGCGAAGTAGCCGGTTCCGCGGCACAACGCCAGCTTGTCAGGGGGCCAGAATGCCGGGGGCGAGTGGCTTAGCCGAAGCAACGAGGCAAAGCCCACCCCGTGAGCTTGTTCCTAAGCTCTGCTTGGGAACGCACGTGGGTGAAGCTCCGCTTCACCGACCGGCGAAGCCGAGCTTCACAAATTACCCGTCCCCAAGCAGAGCTTGGGAACGAGGTCGTTGGAGCAAGAAACGACGCCGCCCCGGCCTGGGCCGGGGCGGTGTTTTTCTGCCGCCGCGGTTGCGGTTGGCGCCGTGAATGGATCGTCTTGCGTCGATACAAAACAAACGGCGACGACCCGCGGAGCACCGCATGGGGCTCGATTTTCAGCCGGATCTTCCCCGGCGGACTCTGAAGTGGACAGGGAAACCACGGCCCCAATTTTTCAGAGACCGCACCAGTAACCCCATACCACCATGATCGCTTCACCCGCGGAGTCTCCGCGGGCTCTTGCGATCACTTCTGCAAGCCCACGAACCTCTGCGATCCTCCGTGCCAATCGCTCCCGTAACGGACTACTCGAATAATTGCATGTTGCGGAATTGGGACAATAGCCAGAAAGTATTATCTGCTTTCCACCCTTCCGCACTGGTAATGGTGCCGCGATAGGTTTCCGTTACGGAAGGTCGGATAATTGCAGGGTGGTTTCCCGCACGGGAAAACGAATCACGAAGGAAACGGCCTGTGATGGACGCGACGTCTTGTTTGACTTGGGTGATTTTCGCCGCGACCTACGCCGGGCTGGCGCTGGGCAGAGTGCCGGGGTTGCGGATGGACCGCGCCGGCATCGCCATGGTCGGCGCCACCCTGGTGCTGGTCACGCGGGTGCTGACATTGGACCAGGCATTCGGCCCGGCTTCGATCGATTTCAAGACGCTGCTGTTGCTTTTCGGGATGATGATCGTCTGCGGCGCGCTGCGGCTGTCGGGCTTCTTCGCCCGGCTCGTCGGACTGGCGTTACGCCACCTTGTCACGCCGAAGGGGCTGCTGGCCCTGACCATCGGCCTGTCGGGGGTGCTATCGGCCTTCCTCATCAACGACGTGATCTGCGTGGCGCTGACGCCGCTGGTGCTGCACCTGGCCCGGCGGTTGAAATTCGACCCGCTGCCCCACCTGATCGGCTTGGCGACCGCGGCTAACGTCGGCTCGACCGGCACGATCACGGGCAATCCGCAGAATATCTATATCGGCGTTCATTCGGGCATCTCCTACTTCCGCTTCGCCGCCAGGCTGATGCCGGTGGCGATGCTGGGATTGGTCGTGACCTATTTCGTGATCGTGCTGTTGTGCCGAGACCGCCTAGCGGTCCCCAAGGAAGGAGGATCGCCCGGCCCGGGCCAGTCGCGGGCCGAAGAGAATCGCGCCCATGCACGGCTACAAATCAAAACGTCGCTGCTGACGTTGGCGGCAGTGGCGTTGTTTTTCATCGGTCTGCCGCTGGAACTGGTGGCGTTGGCCGCGGCCGCGTTGGTTCTGCTCGACCGCATCAAGCCGGAGAAGGTCTACCGTCAGATCGATTGGAGCCTGTTGCTGATGTTCACGGGGCTGTTCATCGTGGTACACGCCTTTCAGGTCCACGTGGTCGCCGGCTGGGGCATTGAGCGTTGGACCTGGCTGCTGAAGCGTCCGGCCGAATCGTTGAGCCTGGTCTCGGCGGCGCTGTCGAACGTGGTCAGCAACGTGCCGGCGGTCCTGCTGCTGGAGCCGGTGGCGCGGGCGGCGGCCGGGCCGGCTCGCGAAACGGCCTGGCTGGCGCTGGCGATGTCGAGCACCCTGGCAGGCAACCTGACGGTGCTCGGCTCGGTGGCCAATCTGATCGTGGTGGAGCAGGCCCGCCGCGAGGGCGTTCGCGTTTCCTTCCGCGATTATTGCAAGGTGGGCGTGCCGCTGACGCTGATTACGCTGCTGCTGGGGATTGCCTGGCTGGAGTTCGTACGCTACTGAAGGCCGAAATCTTACCGCACGGCGCGCTTGACCATGGTGATCTCGTTGCCGGCCGGATTGAAGGCCACCTCGTCCATGAACATCTGGATCAGCACCAATCCGCGGCCGCCGTCGCCGCTGAGGTGCGCCGGGTCCTTTCTGACGTTGGGGACCCGGGTGATGTCGAATCCCGGTCCGTCGTCGCGAACACGGATCCTCACCTCTTGGGGCGAGAACGTCGCGCAGACGCGAATGCGCCGGTCGCAATAAGGCGGCTGGCTCGGCCGCGCGGCGTCGACGGCGTCGGGAGCAAGTTCCAGATTGCCGTGGCAAATCGCGTTGCGCAGCGCCTCGACCAGGGCCTTGGCAAAGCGAACCTGCTCGCCCTGGTCGATCAGGCCCAGATCGACGGTCGCCTGCTGCAGATGCGCCACCAGCGCGGGGATCAACAGCAGATCGTTCTCCAGTTCGTATTCCAGCTTCTGCGAGCGAAGACAGTGCAACAGCCGTTGCGGCGCCCGCTGCCCGGCGGTGATCGCCAAGACGCTTGCCACCGACTTGGGCAGGTCCGCCAAGAGCCGCGATTTCGGGACGTAATCCGCCGCGCCCGAGGTCAGCGCCTGCACCGCGATCTCCTCGCTGCCGTAGGCGGTCATCACAATGACCGGCACGGTGGGAAAGCGGCGGCGCACCACCTCGATGAGCTGCATGCCGTTCATTTCCGGCATCTGCAGATCCGTCACGATGGCCAAGGGGAGTCGGGCTTCCAGGAGTTCCAGGGCTTCGCTGCCGTCGGCCGCGTACTCCACGTGGTACTCGGGGTGGCCTTCCAGCAGTTGGCCCGCCACGCGGCGATCGACCAGCGAGTCGTCGACAACGAGGATATAGTTCACGGGAAATTCTCCGGCCTCAAGCGGACGAGGAGGCGATGGTGGCGGACAAGTTCCGCAATGCGGAAAGGAGCGTTTCGATTTCTTCCTCGAGGGCGGCGGCGATGTCCCCCGCGCCTTCGAGGTTTCCCGCCGTGGAGAGCGATTCCAGTTTCTGGGCGTGCTCGGCGGCGGGAGACGCGCCAAAATAGCGGAGCGATCCTTTGAGCGTATGCGCGGCCAGCCGCAGCCCGGCGGCGTCGGCGGCGGCGATCGTCTGGCGGATCTTGGCCGTCAATCGCGGCGCTTCCTCAATGACCGCTTCCACGACGATCGCTTGCAGCTTGGGGTTGCCGCTCAGGGTTCGGACGGCCCGGTTCCAATCGAAACCTGGCGACTCGGGCGGCGGCGGCGGCTGCGCGTCGTTTTCGGCGGCCACTCGTGCGCCGGTCAAGCTCTCCATGGCCGCAAACAACTCATCGACGTCGATGGGCTTGGCGACGTATCCATCCATGCCGGCCTCGATGCAGCGTTGGCGATCGCCTTTGAGCGCGTGGGCCGTCATCGCCAGAATGGGAAGGTGGCGGCCGGTTTGTTTTTCACGGACGCGGATCGCGGTCGTGGCCTCCAGGCCGTCCATTTCCGGCATCTGCACGTCCATCAGCACCAGGTCGAATGATTGCGATTCGGCCGCCGCGACCGCCTCGCGGCCGTTGTTGGCCACCGCGACCGTGTGTCCTTGTTCGTGCAATAAAGCCAATGCCAGCTTTCGATTGACGAGGCTGTCCTCGGCCAGCAGGATCCGCAAGGGCCGGAAAGGACGCGGCGGACGCGCCGCATCGCCGCGCTTTGTTCGGCCGACGCTGATTCCCAAGGCCAGCTCGACCGCATCCAGCAGCTCCGACTGTTTCACGGGCTTCAGCAGGTACGCCGCGATGCCCAACTGCTCACAGCGGTGCACGTCGTCGGGGCGGTCTCCCGAGGTGAGCATCATCACCACCGTGCCGCCCAACGCCGCGTCTTCCTTGATCCGCTGGGCCAGCATGAAACCGTCGATCTGCGGCATGTGGGCGTCGGTGAGGACCAGGCGGTAAGGGCATCCTTGCTGCCGGGCGTCGAGCATCAGCGTGATCGCCTCCGCGGCATTGCGGGCCATGCCGGGAACCATCTGCCAACTGCAAAGGACCTCTTCGAGAATACGGCGGTTGGTGGCATTGTCGTCGACCACCAGCACCCGCATGCCGTGGAGCGCGGCCGGCTCCGGGGCAGGCGGCTCGGCGGGCTCGACTTCGGCCACGGCGAAGCGGACCACGAAATGAAAGCGGCTTCCCCGATCGAGTTGGCTTTCCACCCAGATCCGCCCGCCCATCAGGCCGACCAGCCGCGAGACGATGGCCAGGCCCAAACCGGTGCCGCCATAGCGGCGGGTGGTCGAGGCGTCGGCCTGCTCGAACATCTCGAAGATCGCGGCTTGTTTCTCCGGCGGGATGCCGATGCCCGTGTCGGCGACGATAAAATGCAGGGTCGCCTCCTTGGCCGATCGCGACTCCTGGGTAACCTCCATCGTCACCTCGCCTTGGGGGGTGAACTTGATGGCGTTGCCGACCAGGTTGACCACCACCTGGCGCAGGCGGCTGTAGTCGGCGACCACCATGCGGGGCACGTCGGGATGAATCGAGCAGGCCAGCTCCAGCCCTTGCTGATGCGCCCGCAGAGCGAACGACTTCATCGTGTCGCCGAGGCTTTCCCGCAAGTCGAAGGTGTTGCAATCGAGGGCCATCTTGCCGGCCTCGATTTTGGAGAAATCGAGGATGTCGTTGATCACCGAAAGCAGCGCCTCGCCGGAATCGCGGACGGTCGCGAGAAACTCGCGCTGCTGGCTGGAGAGTTCACTCTTGAGGACCAACTCGGTCATGCCGATGACCGCGTTGAGCGGGGTGCGGATTTCGTGGCTCATATTGGCCAGAAACGTGCTCTTGGCGCGGCTGGCGGTTTCGGCCGCCTCTTTGGCCACTTGCAATTGCTGCTGGGTGCGCCCGAGCACCATCACCGCCGCAATGGCCGCCAGGGCCAGAATGGCGGTGGCGATGGACAGTTGAAACGCGGAGCTGCGGATGGGGGCGTAAGCCTCGGCAACCGGCTGCTGGGCCACGATCACCCAATGATTGCCGCTGACTTGCACGGGCATGAACGTGGCGATCATGGTTTGCCGGGCCACGGGGTCCATATACTCCGACGTCGAGGAGGTCCCCTGCAACGCTGCCTGGATTTGTTCCACGGCGGCATATTCCCGGTGTGGCGCCGTCTGCATGTCGAACTTGGGATGAGCCGCCACGTTGCCGTTGTGATCGATCACGAAGACGTAGCCAGTCGCGTCCAGCAGGCACTCCTTGAGCCAGTCCGTCAGCGCTTCCAGGCGATAATGATACTCCACAACGCCGAGCACCTTTCCGTCGGGGCCGCGGATGGGGGCCGCGATGGCCACGACCAGTGCCGACGGGGCTGCCACCCGCCGAAACACTCCCGAGACGTACGGTTTCCACTCCCGCTGCACCCCCTGGAAGTAGTCGAGCTGGGAACGGCTCTTTCCCAAGACCTCCGGCGCTTGCGGATAGCCGGACCATAACACTCCTTGGGAATCCAGCACCGAGATGCGGTCGATCCGCGGAAAAGCCTGAATGGCCACCTGCAATCGCTGCCGCGCGGCCGGCTCGTCATGCCGCACGACGGCTTCGACCAGGCCCGGCAACTCGCCAAAGGAGGCCGCCAGGCTCATGCTGTTTTCGAATTCGCGGCTCACCACTTCGGCCGCCATCCGGGCCGCCATCTGGTTGCCGGACTTCGCCATGTTACGCACGGACCGGCTGGTAACGCGAAATGAATAGATCCCCAGCAGGCCCACCGGCAGAAGGCCGATCAACACCAGAATACCCCATACCAAGGTCGGCCGGGGGCGGGCCGGGGACGGACGCATGCGATGAGTCACTGGGCTGGCCTCCGGAACCATCGGCTCTCCCTGTCGCTGAGCAACTCCCACGGGCTACTCGAATGATAGCGAGAACCGTCACCGGGGGAACCGCGCGCAACTCTAATTACTATACGCCCGCACCGTCGGAATGGCACCACCCGAAAGAAGTTGCCGGGCCGTGGATTCGCTCGGGGCGTTTGGTGCTATCGGCGCCGGCCAGGAAGGGCCTACAAGCGCAGCAGCAGCTCGTCGAGCGAACGCTTCGGCACATGGTGGCGTCCCTCGCCGTCGCGCCAATACGGCGCCGGCTCCGGGCTTTTTCCCTCTTCCAGGACCACGGTCTCGTTGGGCTTGCCCAGGGCCAACACCAGCAGGATCTCGAAGTAGGTGGGGAGGTTCAGTTTTCGGCTCAAGGAGTCGCGGTCGATCGAAGCGATCATGCAGCCGCCGAAGCCTTGCTCCACGGCCGCCAGCAGGATGCTCTGCGCAACGATGCCATGGTCGCAATAGAAGTTGTTGGTGATGCGGGTATCGCCGAGGATGACGATGTAGCCGGTCGGCCGCTCGTTTTCGGCCGGCCCCGCCCAATCTTTGAGCGCCGCGGCCCAGCGAAGATGAGCGAAGATCGTCGCGTTCCGCCCGGGATCGCAGGAAAGCAGGTACTTGAGCGGCTGCCGGTTGGCTGCGGAGGGGCAGAGCCGCGCGAGATCGACGAGGTCTCGCAGCGTGTCTTGATCGATGCGCGGGTCTTGACTGAAACGGCGAAAGCTGCGGTTGCGAAAGAGAAGTTCTTCGACGGTCACGGTGGGATCTCCTTCGAGATGCATGTAGCCAAAAGACTTGTTCGTCGCGCCGGGGCGGAAGGCTCGCTGGGCCAATCGAGTATATTATCGGCATCCCGCGGCGTCGCCGCAACCAGTGGGGTGGCGGCGGGCAATGGATTACGCACGGATATTGGGAAAAACATGGCGCCCCACTACAATGAATGCGTGCGTAAACGCCTCCGTTCCCGCCCTGGAAGGCAAGCATCATGCCCATTGGATTGGTTTCGCGCCTTGTCGCGTCCCATTTATTCACCTCGTTCCCAAGCTCCGCTTGGGGAAGGCTGGCTTGCGAAGCTCCGCTTCGCCGCGCGGTGAAGCGGAGCTTCACGAAAGTGCGTTCCCAAGCAGAGCTTGGGAACAAGGGGACGTTGCAGTATAACCTACGCTCGTTGCAAATCTTCTTTGCCCGGTTAATATCGGTCCTGGTCGCGCTGATCGGCGTCGGCCATCTTGCCGCCGCGGGAGAGCAGGCCGTCCCGGACTTCATTCGTGCACAGGTCGCCGGTGGCCTGATCGTTCAGGTCGGGGGTGGCGACTGCGAGGCCGTGAAAGGGCTGGCCAGCGGCGGGCGCTATTTGATCCAGATTCTCGATCGCGATCCGCAACGGGTGGCCGCCCTGCGTGATTCGATCCAGCGGTCGCAACGCTATGGTCTGATCACCGTCGAGCGGTTGCCGCCGATCAACAAACTTCCCTACGCCGAAAACCTGGTCAACGTGGTGATCCTGGCCGATGCCGAGACGCCAATCCCGGCAGCCGAGGCTACCCGTGCGCTCTGCCCCGAAGGGTGGATCGTCGCCCGGTCGGGCTGCACTTCGGCCGCTGCCCTGCGGCAGGCCGGGCTTGCCGACGTTCGGCCCATCGCGGCCGGCTCTTCGTGGCTCGTGGGCCGCAAGCCCTGGCCCGCCGAAATGGACCAATGGCCGCAGCCGCGTCACGGCGCGGACGGCAACCCGGTCTCTCAGGACACCTTGGTGGGCCCGCCGCGGCGCGTCCGCTGGATTGCCGGGCCGCCGCAAGAAGTCAGCAACATGGTCTCCGCCGCGGGACACAACTACTACGGCGGCGTGATCGCCCGCGATGCCTTCAACGGCCTGCAACTCTGGCAGCGCAGGCTCGATCCTTCGCCCGCCCGCGGCGGCTTCGCCTTCAAAGCGGCGGCCAACGCGCCGCGGCCGATCGCCGTGGGCAAGGAGCTGCTGGTCTTCACCGGGGGGAAACTGCTGGCCGTGGATGGCGGCAGCGGATCGTGCCGGCGAGAATACCCGGCCGCCGGCACTCCGCTGGAAGTCGTGTATGACGCGGGACTGCTGTTCGCCATCGACAAGACGTCGATTCGGGCGGTCGATTACCAGACCGGCGCGCTCCGCTGGCAGTATGCGGCCGCGGCGCCGCGGTGCTTCGTGGCCGGCCAGGGCGCCGTCTTCTTTATCCAGGGCGAGCCGCGCCGCGGCGAAATCGTGAGCATGCTGCGATTGGACGAGAATAGCGGCACGCGCCGTTGGGAGCAAACGACGCTCGATTGGCTGCCGAAGGTCAGCCAATGCGTGCTCAACCAGGGGCGGATTGCCTGCGAGATTTCGACCCTTTCCGACGACAAGCCGGGCAACCTCATCCAGGTGCTCTCGGCTGCCGACGGCCGCCCGCTCTGGAATCGCGCCTTCGTGCCCGGTTCGCAACACAAGAAGCAGGCCCGGGCGATGTTCGTCGGCTCGTCGCTCTGGTTGCTGACCGATAAAGGGTGTGCGGAGATCGACCCGGCCAGCGGCGAGCAGGAAAAGAGCTTCCCGGGCGGCTCGGGCCATTGCTTCCCGCCGGTCGCCACGTCGAAGTACGTGATCCACGGCGAGATGCACCTCACCGACCTCGAGAGCGGCGCGTTGGACGTCAATCCGATCACCAAGGGCAATTGCAGCCGCGACGTCGGATTTCTGCCGGTCAACGGCCTGATCTATACCACCCCCAAGCATTGCATCTGTTGGCCGATGTTGCGGGATTATACGGCCCTGGCGGCGGCGAAAGCGGGCGAGGCGGGGAGCGAAGTGCCGCGGCGGCTCGACGACCTCCATTTCATCTGGGAACGCGGCCCGGCCACGGCGCCGTACGCGGACGCCAACCCCGGCGCGGACCCTTGGCCCTGCTACCGGCACGATGCCTGGCGCAGCGCCGCCACTGCCGGCGCCGTGCCCGCGGAATTGAGAATCCGCTGGACCGCCGATCTCGGCGGTTGGCCGGAGGGACCCATTGCCGAGGACTGGCGCAACGACTCCTATGTGCGTGGTCCGGTAACGCCGCCGGTGGTGGTGGGAGGATCGGTTTACATCGCCCGCCCCGACGCCCAGCAAGTGGTCGCCATCGACGCCGCCACGGGCGCGATCCGCTGGCGGCAGACGGTCAACGGCCGCGTCGATACCGCGCCGACCATCCATCGTGGGCTGTGCCTGTTCGGCACCAAGAGCGGCTGGGTCTATGCCCTGCGGGCCGACGATGGCCGGCTGATATGGCGGTTCCGGGCGGCGCCGCTGGACGAGCGGATCGTGGCCTACGGGCAGGTCGAGTCGCCTTGGCCGGTGCCCGGCAGCGTATTGATCGTGGGCGACGTGCTCTATTTCGCCGCCGGACGCCAACCGCTGGCCGACGGCGGAATCCTGGTTTTCGCCTTGCAGCCCGACTCGGGCCGCCGGCTGTGGGTGGAGCGAGTCGACCACGTGCCGCAGCAGTTCGATAAGGTGCGGACTCCCTTCTACAACTCCTCGGGCCTGGAGTTCGACAACTTCGACCTGTTGCACCGCGAGGGGGACGCGGTGGCCATGTCGCGGTGGATCTTCGACGCCCAGAGCGGCCGCATGAGCTGCGACCGCTACAACGGCTTCGTGCGGATGGACCCGCAACACAGCGGCGGCGTCTGGGTGCCGCGCGGCTGCTGGTCGTACGCGCCCCGCAACGAGACCGAGTACAGCAAAGAGCGGCCGTTCCTGCGGCCGTTGGCCAGCTTCCGCGGCAACCGGCTGTATAGCTTCTCGGCCGATCGCAAGGCGGTTTTCCGCCGCGACTTCAATCTTGCCGGCGGTGAGAAGTTCGACCCCACCTGGTACGCCGGCTGGAAGACCTACGAACAGGCCCGCAAGGGTGGCGACCTGTGGCAGAGCCAGCGGCTCGCCCATGCGGCCAAGTGGACGGTCACCCCGTTCCCGCAAGGCAAGCAGGCCATAGCGGGCAGCGCCCTGCTGCTGGCGGCCAATGCCCTGGTGATCGCGGGCGGGCACGGCGATTTGGCGATCCTCTCGCCGGACGATGGCCGGACTATCGGCCGCGTCGTGCTTCCAGAGGTGGTCTGGGACGGCTTGGCGGCTGCCGGCGGCCAACTCTTCGCCAGCACCCAGGATGGCAAGGTCGTGTGTCTGGGCGGGAAGTAGGTGCGCGGGCGGCAGTGGCCGGCGACGGACGAGAGAAAGGGGACACCGGCGACAGTACGAGCCCCGAAGCGAATCATCATTGGCGTCCCCTTTCTCCCGCCGAGAGATGTATAATGGGGGTGGAACGCCAGTCTAAGGAGAAATTGTCGAATGAGCCAAATCACGATGGAAATTCCCGACGAATCGGTGCTGGCCTTGAAGGTGTCGCCAGGCGAAGTCGCCGACGCACTTCGCATGGCTGCGGCTGTAAAACTCTACGAGTTGGGGAAACTATCGTCGGGTGCCGCCGCGATGCTGGCCGGCGTGCCGCGGGTTGTCTTCCTGGCGAAGTTGGCTGACTACAGCGTAGACACGTTCGATCTGACCGACGAGCAGTTGGCGAAGGAAACACGCCTTGCGTGATATCCTTTGCGACACGTCGCCGTTGCAATATCTGCACCAATTGGGGTGCCTGGACCTGTTACCCAAACTCGCCGGAACGGTCTTAGTGCCCCCGGCTGTGGTCCGGGAACTGGCCGAAGGAAAGGCGGCAGGGCACGACGTACCGGTGCCGGACGCGTTGGAATGGACCACGATCTGTCGTCCCCTCGCCGCTTCTGCCGAACGGCTGGTCGGGGAACTTGGGGCGGGGGAAAAGGAGGTCTTGATGCTGGCCCTGTAGCGGCCTGACGCCGTTGCACTCATCGACGATAAACGGGCACGCCGGGTTGCAGAGACTTTGCGAATCAAGTTTACCGGGACGCTTGGGGTATTGATTGATGCCAAGCGCGCGGGTCTTATCGAAACAGTCGCCCCGTTGCTGGATCGGCTCCAGGAGCTGCGTTTCCGACTGTCGGCATCGGCCCGCAATGCGATACTTCGGGAAGCAGGCGAGTTGCCGTGAGGCTTTCACGTACGGGGACAGAGCGCGGACGCCCGCGATCTTGCGGCCGGATGGCGCGTCCCCGAGCCTAGACGAAGGGCATGGCAGGCATCGCTCTAGGCTTCGCCTGAAGGCATTGCGAGGCGACGCCACGACGATGGCTACGCTATCGGGACTGCCACCGGCCGTCGTTCCGCTTTCCGCAATCGAAGCGGATCATTTTGCGCGGATGTCGTATGCGTACAGATCGTCGTCGCAACGCAGGTAAAGCCGCCCGCCGCAAACCACGGGGTGCGCCAGATAGGTGTTGTCGGGGCGTTTTTCCAGGTCGAATTGGCTGACGATGTCGAAGCCTTTCGCGGTGATCGCCAGCAACGACACCCGCCCGCGGTGATTGAGCAGGTAGAGCATGCCGTCGGCGCAGGTGATGCCCACCTTGCCGAGCGTCTTGTCCATCTGCCGGTCCGCGCCGGTGAGGAAATCGACGCAGTAGAAGTTCTTTCCCCCTTGGCGGCAGCCGCAGCCGTAGAGCTTTCCGTCGAGGAAAATCGCGCCGCCATGGCAGTTGTCGAGATCCTTGCGATGCCAGACCAGCGCGGCGCTGCGGGTATCGGCATCGATCTTCAGCAGGCTGCCGCCCGAGCTGTGGCCGCAGGCCACGAACACGTAGCCGTCGTGGAACACGGGCGTGAGCGCGTTTTGCGGCGAGCGGGGTACGAAGGGGGCCGACCAGACGAGCTTGCCGCTTTGGACGTCGACGCCCACCACGGACTTCTGCGTCATGGTGAGCAACTGTCGCACGCCGCGATAGGTGACGATGGTGGGGGAGCAGTAGGCGGCCGGATACTCGATTTCGGTATTCGCCCAGAGCGTTTTTCCGCTGCGCTTGTCGAGCGCCACCACCCGGCCTTTCGACCCGCCGGGCATGCAGAGGACGCGGTCGCCGTCGACGATCACATTCTCGGCAAACGCCCAGAAGCCGACCTTGGCCTCGAACACCGCAGGGAGATCCACGCCCCAGATTTCCCGGCCCGAGTCGGCGCGGAAGGCGGCCAGGCGTCCGCCGGCGGTCATTTGATACAGGGCGCCGTCGTCGTAGGTGGGCGTGGTGCGCGACCCGGGGCTGGGGCCATGCCAGGCGTGACCATTGGGCGATTTCCACAACAGGCGGCCGTCCATACTCAAGGCGAGCAGCGTTTCCACGTCGTCGCAATTGCCGGCCGTGAAGATTTTTCCCGCGGCGACCGCCACGCCGGAAAAGCCTTGCCCGCAGTGCGAGAACTTCCACTCGAGCCGCGGTCCGCCGTCGGGCCACTTCTTCAACAGGCCTTTTTCCGGGGAAATGTTCTGGCGCCCCGGGCCATGAAACTCGGGCCAACTGGGTACGGCGGCCGTTTCGCCGGCGGCGGGCCGCGCCGGCAGAATGGTGACAAACAGCGCGACCAAGAGGCCGTGGAAGCGGTTTACCTTCATGGTTCCCCGTTGCGAGTCGAGTTGCATTCGATGGTAGGGTGCGTGCTTGCACGCACGCGCTGGCCGAGCGCGAAGGCCGCGTGGGTGCAAGCACCCACCCTACATGATTCCTAGTTCCACCACCAATTGCCGGCCGGGGCGGGAGCCGCCTTGACGTGCGGGGTTGCCAGGGCTTCGCTCTCCTCGGTCTTTTCGGCCGCGGCCCAGGGGCTGATCTTCACCCCGCCCGAGGCGCTGATGATCCAGTTGCTCCCCTTCTGTAGCATGCTGGCCTGGCTGTCGACCTGCTGCGGCGGCGAGAAGTGGTCGACCTCCAGCCGGCCGGAGTCCAAAAGCGTCGACAAGTCGGCCTCGGCCCGCTGCGGCAGGTTCTCTTTGGTCAGCAGCGCGGCCACGATCGCCAACTCCATGCAGTTCCGCAATTGGCCGAAGATCGGATCGGCCACGGCCAATTGGTCGTACTTGGCGGTCATCAGGTTGGCCCAGTGCTGGGCGGTGGGATTGGCCTTGCCGGTGTGTTCGCGGGCGCCGCTGGACAAGAAGAAGTCTTCTTCGGTGAGGGCCTTCACGGAAGCGCCGCGCAACTGCCAGGAAAGCCCTTCACGATCGCGCAACAGGGGCTGGAAGTCGGGCTCCAGCCACCACCGCGGCATCATGTTGTTCATGCCCCGCCGCGTGCTTTGCATCATCTGCAAGAAGCTGGGCAGGCCGCGGACCGGCGCTGGCTCGAAACCCATCGCGATCCGCTTCATGCGGTAGTCGGCGGCCACCAGCACCCGCGCGAAATGGCTGGTGGTGGGCACGCCGTTGAGGCTGATCCGCTGCGGGCCGAGGGTCTGGGCGATGCTTTCCCGCGTGGCGTCCGGATTGGCGCCGATGGTGTGCAGCTTGCTGACGTACTGGCGTAGCCGGGCCACCCCTTCCGGGGTTGGGTCGATGGAGCAGGTGATGCCCGACTGCAACGACTGCGGGGCGGTGCGCAACGCCACCAACAGGTCGTCCAGGAGCATCACCGGCCGGCCGGTGGTCGCGCCCACGAGGTTGCCGCGGACGTCGACCTTCCAGCCTTCGCCCGGTCCGACCAGCACAATATCGTGTTGATCGGGGTACACCAACACGTAGTCGATGTGCTGCAACCCGGCCAGGTACGTCATGGCGTCGGAAAGGTGCTTGCCGTGCTCGATGGTTTGGCGAATCGCGTGTTCCAGGCGAACCAGGGAGACCTTGCGTTGGGCCAGGCCATTGAGTTCGCCGGGAATTTGCTCCAAGGCCTTCAGTTTTGCCTGGTGCAGCGCACCGGTTTCGTCGGTTTCTGCATTTCTGAGCACGCCGTCGGCGCCGATGGAGACACCGCCCACAGCCTGTTGCACAAGCTGGGCATGGACCTGGGAATCGACGGAAAACGTCAACCAGACCACCACGGTGGTGATCGCAGTGGTTGCGAGGCTCACGGAAAACAGCGAGCGCGGAACCCATAGGCGGAGCGAGCGCATCATCGAACTCCTCTTCGGGAAAGTTGTCACTATCGGCGATCGGAAACGACGCAAGCCCTCGCAATGGGGAGAGATTCGTGTCGGTCCTATCCGTTCGCAGTCTAATAACTAGCATAAGCTGCGGGGACTGTGACTGCAACAAATGACTATCCAGGAACGGCGGAATCGTGCCGGTGGGCAGGGCCGGGGCGATGGCCGCGTTGCCATGTTGAGCCCCGAAACGCTTGTTAGCCCCCCCGTGGATGGTGGTGTGGCATAATCTCGCTCCGCCCCCCCCGCCCCCCGCCATCGCCATGACGGGGCGTTTATCCCTCGTCGTTCACCCTCTCCGCTGGCCGCAATTCTTGGCCCTTTTCCTGGTTTGAAGCTAGGCCGGGGCAGTGCTAGGATCATGCACGTGACCGCGGTCGACGAAACGGACTTTTTTGCGAGGTTATTGATGATGCGCGCTTCCATGGTGTTGTTTTTGGGCTGTCTGGGTTGGCTTGCCGGCTTCGACGCGCGGTACGCGCAGGCCGGCGTCTTCTGCCACAATAATTCTTGCTGTGGTTCTTGCTGTTCGCTGGCCGCCCGGCCGATGGCGGCGCCGCTGGCAACGAACTTCGCCACCGCGGCGCCGGCCGCAGTCGCCAGTGCGGTTGCGGCGGAGAATCCCGCTCCGGCGACACTTGCTTACGCCTATGTCGTGCAAAGCGGCGTTCCGGCTGGACCGCCACTCGTCGTCTACGGCATACCCCAGAGCTATCTCGGCGGATCGGCCGGAGTCGAGGCCCCCCGCGTTTTTCAGAACCTTTGGGACGAAGCGCAACGGATCAACGCCGCGGTGGGCGCGGCCGCGCAGCCGGGCGCGGCGATTCAATTCGTGGCGCCCTCGGGCGAGTTGGCAATCATGCACCAAGACATCCGCAATCTCCAGAACGATGTCGCGATGCTGAAGAACCGCTGCCTTTTCAACCAAGGCGGGAGCCTGGCGAGCAGCACTCCGGCCGCTCCGTCGCCGCCGGCAACCGAGGCGGCGTCTCCCGGCGGCAGTTCCGACGTGGCCCTGCTGACCGCACAGATCCAACGGCTCGGCGACACGCTGACCGAGCAGGGCCGGCGGTTGGACCAGCTTGCGGCCGACGTTCAAGGTTTGAAGGCCCATGCACCCGCCGCGTCGGGCGGAGCGTCGCCGCCGCCGTCAGCGGCGCGGTAACGTCGCGTCTGGGCGGTGTTTGGTAAGTTCTGCCGGTTTTACGTGCGGTGCGAGGAATCTTGGGGCCGGCTGGCGGACCTGGACGAAATAATCCATAACGGCGCACCGCATCCGCCTTGCGCTGGGCTCTTTCCACGGACGGGAGGAAATCGATGATGCAGGCCCTCTGCCCCCAACGGATTTGGGTGCTGCCGCTGCTGTTGGCCATGGCGATGATCGCCGGTCCGGCATTCGCCGACTGCGGCAGTCCGTCTCCCTGCGGCCCGTGCAGTCGATTCGCGGCGCCGCCGCCCTGTGCCCCGGTAGCTTCTTCCGCCGCTTCGGTCCCGGCCACCGTCAAGGTTTATGTATGCGCCCGGGAGGCCAAGCCGCACCATCATTTCTGCTGCGTGGCGGCGCCGCCGCAAGCCGCGGTGGTGCCGGCCGCCGCTCCGGTAGCCGCCGCCCAGCCGGCGATGGGATTTGTGCCGGCGCAGGCGATCGGATGGATGTATCTCGTGCCGCAACCCGTGGTGCAGCCGCTCATGCTGATGGGTGCCCCGGCGGTTGCGACGCCATCCCAAACAGTTCTGATGCGAGCCGAAGGGCAGCCGCCGTGCGCGCCTACGCCCGCGTGCAGCGGGGGCAGGACGCTGGAAGAACGCGTCAGCTCGTTGGAGCGGAGCATGGAATCTCTGGAGCAAAGCGTGCGCGGCTTGAAGGACTGCATGACCTTGCAGCAGGACTCGATCGAGCAACTCCGCAAGCGAGCCGCGGCGAAATAGTCGGCAGTTGGCAGTCGGCAGTTGCCGGCAGGCGTCGTCGAGAGCCCATTGCCGGATTCATTTCTCCATCGATCCTCAGCGGTCGTTTTTCCGCAGGAATCGCCCCCCGGCCGACTACTTCCTGCTGGCTGTATTTTCTTGCCCTACCGGAAAAGTCGCCGTCAACGGATTTGCCGGAAGAGCCGGTTGTTGCTGTGGTGCGGCATGTAGCAATTGTCTGGCGTCGCGCGATTTTTCCGCCGATGTTATCCACAAGGATTAATTGCTTCAGGGCAAGTCTAGCGGTGCCCGTGGACCTTCCGCCTCAGGATGCTTCGAATGCCTCGCGTCGCGGTCATCTCCTGGCTGCTGTTATGGGTTTGCCTGGGCCTGTGCGGCCGCGCCGGGGCCGACGGTCCTGGGACGCGCGACTGCCAGTGCGGCGGTGAGCCGGCAACGTGCGGGCCATGCCCGGAAACCTGCGCGCCGGCGCCCCAACCGACGGCGCCGAAGATCGTCGTCAAGGTGCCGCAGCGGATCGAGGTGCAGCAACCCGCCGCGGCGGAGGTGGCCGCGCCGACCGGCGTTTACGTGGCTCCCGCACAGACGGGAGTGTTCCAAGGGCCGGCCCGGGCCTATGGCATCGAAGGGATGGTGATCACCTTCCCGCAATTGCAATTGAAGCTGCCCTCGATTCAATGGCCCAGTTTCTTCGTGGCGCGGCGAAGCGCGCGGATGATTACGGATTCGGCCGAGGCCCCCTACGTGGTCACGGGAACTCAAGCGGTGCAGGGCACCGGGAGCGGAACGGCCGTCGTTGCGACAGCCGGCGCCGGGGCCGCGAATCCAGCGGCGCCGGCTTACGTGGTCGGGGCACCGCCCGCGCCGGGCATGGTCGCACCGTATCCGGTTGGCCCGCCGCCGTCCTACGCGTTGGCGAGTCCTTATGCGGCCACCGCCGCCGGGCCATTGCCGCAGGGGCGATGGGTGCTGATTCCGGGGCCGACCGGTCAGGCCCCGCCGGTACCGGCGCCGGTACAGCCCCAGGCAGCAGGCGAGGCGGAAAACCTGGAAGCGAAACTGCGACTGCTTCAAGAGCGCGAACAACATCTTCAGGATCGGATCGAGCAGCTTCAGCGATGCCTCGAGCAGCGTTGCGAGCCGCAAGGCGCGGCCGCGCCGTCCCCGCTACCGGCGCCCATGCCGCAGCCCGATTGCGGCTCGCAATCGGAGGCCGGCCATGGGTCTGTAATCCAGCAATCGGTGTATCGCGAGGCGGTGCCATCGCCGGCCGACGCGGGTCCCCTCGTCGAGCGGCTGCCCCGGGTGGAATAGGCGCTTGGGGAGCCTACTGCGATTCGGCCTTTTTCGGTTTGGCGAGCTTGATTGTGGCTTCCATCACGTGGACTACGTTGTCGTCACTCTTGATGGCCTTCTTCACTTCGATCTTGTCGCCCGCTTTGGCGAAGTGGAGATCCGTAACGTCGACGTTGACTTGAAAGTCGTCGGCTAAATCGACTTTGAAGCGAGGATTCAAGCCGGGCACGTTGATGGTGAGCTTCCGGCCCGCGATGGTCTGGATGGAACCGCCGATGATGTAGGGCTTCCAATTCGCGTGCAGATCGATGCTGTCGTCGTCGGCTTTGGCCGCGGCATCCGGAATCACGCCGGCGGGCTGGTCTTTGGACGGCGTGAAGATGGTGATTTTCGCGACCGGTTCCTTGACGCGGCGGGTCTTCTTGTCCAACAGGGCGCTGAATAGCACGTTCTTGCCGCGGCGCAACTCTTCGGCGGCGACACTGCCGGTGACGCGGACGCTGCCCGTCTTGAGAATCTTCAACACCAGCGACTGGCCGTCGGCGGTGGTCATTGAAATTTCGTCGGACTTGACGGAATCGATGATGCCTTTGCCGTAAAATCGCTCGCCCTGTGGTTTCTTGCCCATCCCCGGCTGGTGGGCGTTCTGGGCAGACAGGCCGGGCGGAATCGCGGCGACCATTGCGGCGATGGCGAGCACGAGGAAAAGTCGTAAACGGACGGACATGCAAAAATCTCCCTGAAGTGAACCCGGTTCCCGGCTGGCAAACGTGCGTTTCCCTGTTTACGCATTTTCCCCCAGATCGCGGCAATGTCAATCGCTCAGCGGAATTACGCTTGACGGCCCCCGGCCGGATTGTTATCGTCGGCCACCTTTTCACGGCCAGGCTGGCACCCGAGCAAGGAGTTCGCGCATGAGGCGTATTGGCAGGATGGCGTTGCTGATGTCGATCCTCGCGTTGTTGCCGGGCGGCTGCCAATCGGAGCGGAACCGGGCCTGTTGTTGCAGCCCCGCGCCCGCGGCGCAGTGTGCGCCGACCTATTATTACCCGCCCGCCGCCGCCCCATGCGGCTGCGCTCCGTCGCCCTCCCCAACAGGGCCGCTGGCGCCGGTTGCTCGCTAACTCGGGTTAGTTCGGCATCCCCGAGCCTTGCCATTTCTGTGGCATGCCGCCGCGCCGGGTAGCGCCACACTGGAAGACGCGACGCGAGAGCGAGGCTACGTTTGCTGGTTCCCTCGCTCACGTGTCGGGCTTTGAATGAGCCCACTGCGCCCGCACATCCGCGGCCGCGAATAATCCGGGCATTCACAGGAAATGTTGGCCGAGCCCAGCCATCGTTTCCGCTTCTCAAGATAGCGGCGAGGTTGCAGCGAAGTCGGTCGAGCGTGGTAATTATATCAATACGCGTTGGCGAAAACACGCGGCCGTCCGGTTGCGATGGGGAGCTGGGGTTACTACGATGGTGGTGTAAGTCTCCTTTTCCTTCCGCGGCAAGGCTCGTTCTCCGCCGGGTTGGCGATGAGCCGAACCGCAACGATCGGGAGAGTCTCGCGCCATTATTAACCGTTCGCAAGATGAACCCCCATGGGCGACCCGAGCTTCACGGCGCAACTTCAGAACTGGCTGGATCTGCTGCGGGCGGGCGACACGCAGGCCCGCGACCGGCTGATCGAGCACACTTGTGAGCGTTTGCGGCGTCTGACGCGAAAGATGCTGGGAGGTTTCCCGAGGGTCCATCGCTGGGAGGAGACGGACGACGTATTCACCGAGGCGGTGTCGAAATTGCACCGTAGCCTGGAGTCGGTCTGTCCGGCGTCGCCGCGACAGTTTTACGGTTTGGCGGCGACGCAGATTCGGCGGGTGCTGATCGACATGGCACGGCATTACCAGGGGCCGCAAGGCCTGGCGTCGAACCAGGAGACCGGGAGCCTCGGCGGCGCAGCAAAGGAAGGCGGCGACGGTGGATCAGGCGACCGCAGGGAAGAGCCGGGAAGCCTCTTGGAGTGGACGGAATTCCACGGACTGGTGGAGTCGCTGCCGGAAGAAGAGCGGGAGGTTTTCAATTTATTGTGGTACGAGGGGTTGCCGCAGGCCGAGGCGGCGCGGGTTTTAGGGCTTTCGCCACGGACCTTGACGCGTCGCTGGCAAGACGCGCGGTTGCGGATTTTCCGAGCGCGGAGAGGCGAGCACCTCCCCGACTGATTGATCCAAGGGAGCATGCCATGGCCGGGAACGAACGCGTACGAGATCTGGTCGATCGGTGGGAGCAATTGCGGCAGGTGGGCGTGGCGGCGACCGCGGAAGAGCTCTGCGGCGACTGTCCCGACCTGGTGGACGAGATGCGGGAGTGGGTCAGCGCGTTGAAGGCCACGGACTGGCTCTGCGACGCGGAGACGGGGAGCGAAACGGACACCGCCGCGGCGCGGGGCGAGCCGGCGGCGCAACCGCCCAAGGAACCGTTCCAGCAATTCACCATCGGCGAGTACACCGTGCTGGGCGAGATCGGCCACGGCGGGATGGGTAGCGTCTACCGGGCCCGCCACCGCACGATGGATCGCCTGGTGGCGATCAAGATCCTGCCGGCGGCGGTGGTGGCGTCGCCGGAAATGGTCGAGCGCTTTCACCGCGAGATGCAGGCCGTCGCGCGGTTGTCGCATCCGAACATCGTGACCGCTTACGATGCGGGCCAATGCGACGGCACGCACTTTCTGGCCATGGAACTGATCGACGGCGTGGATCTCTCACGGCAAGTGCGCGAGCACGGGCCGCTGGCCGTCGCCGATGCGGTCAACTATATCCTGCAAGCGGCGCAGGGACTGGCCTACGTTCACGCCGCGGGGATGATCCACCGCGACATCAAGCCCTCGAACCTGTTGCTGGACAAGGGCGGGCGGATCAAGGTGATCGATCTGGGGCTGGCCCGCTTCGATCGCGGCGGGCGCTGCGGCGAAAGCGGCGAAGCGGTGGCGGAACTGACCAAGAGCGGCGCGGTTTTCGGCACCGTGGCCTACATGGCCCCGGAGCAGGCCAGCGGCCGCAATCGCGTCGATCAGCGCGCCGACGTCTACAGCCTCGGATGTACGCTTTGCTTCCTGCTCACCGGCCAACCGGTGTTCCCGGGCGAAGGCGAGTTGGAACAGCTCTTGGCGCATCGCGAGCGGGCGGCTCCATCCCTGGCGGCGCTGCGCGGCGACGTGCCCGGCGAACTGGACCGGCTATTTCAACGGATGGTGGCGAAGAAGCCGGAAGATCGCTGCCAATCGATGCGCGAGGTGATCGACGCCTTGCAAGCGGTGACAGCCCCGTGCCAAGGCACGGGTGGCCCGGCGCCCACAACCCCAAACCCCGGCGGAGAAAACGCGATGGTCACGAGAACCTTCGATCCCTACTACAAATGGCTCGGCATCCGTCCGGAAGACCAACCGCCGAACCACTATCGCTTGTTGGGGATCGAGCCGTTCGAGACGGACGTGGAAGTGATCGAAGACGCGGCGATGCAGCGGATAGCCCACGTCCGCAGCTATCAATTGGGACCGCACAGCGGCGTCTCGCAAAAGATCCTCAACGAATTGGCGGGGGCGAAGGCGTGCCTGTTGGATCGGCAGAAGAAGACGGCCTATGACGCGGAGTTGCGGCAGCGCCAGAGCGAGCGGGCCACGCTGGCGCAGCGCAAGGGGTTGCGGTCGGCCACGGTCGTGGAGACGGCGTCGGCCGCGTCGGCTCCCACTCCTCCCCCGGCTCGCGTGGCGCGGCCGCCGGTCGCGAAGGCCGCTCCCGCTGCCGCGGTCACTGCCGCGCCGGCCCGGGCATATCCGCAACGCTGGAAGATCCTCTTCGCGACGATCGCCGTCGGCCTGGGCGGGTTGCTCGTGGTTGCCGCAATCCTCGTGAAAATCAAGACTTCGCAAGGGATCCTGGTGGTGGAAGTCGATCAGCCCAATGCCACGATCATGGTGGACGGCGAGAAAGTGACCGTCACCAGTCCCGCGACAAAAGAAGTTGCGGAAGTGCGGCTCAAGGACGGCAAATACGGCGTGAGCGTCGCTAAAAGCGGTTTTCAAACAACGACGCCGCGTGAGATCGTGATCAAATCGGGCCAGCGCGAGGAGATCAAGATTCATATGGAGCCGCTTGCGGCGGTGGCCAAAACCACTCCGTCGGCTTCGGCGGCGACGGCCGTGAACGCGGCGCAGCAGAGCAAGCCCGCGGAAGGAGTTCTTGTACTGGAGATCGATCAGCCGCAAGCGGTTGTGGCAGTCGCTGGGCAACAGAAGGCGACGCTCACCAGCGCGGCAGTGGCCGAAGCCGCGGAAGTTCGGCTGAAAGACGGCAAATACGTGCTGACCGTCGCCAAGAGTGGCTTCAAAACCTACCAGGATGAAATTGTGATGCGGTCGGGAGAACGACAGCGGATCAAGATTCACCTGGAGCCCGATCCCGGCCAGAAGTATGTCGAGAGCCAATTGCCGCAGGCGAAAGCGGGCAACTGGTGGGCCGAGTATTGCCTCTGGGCGGCGTATCAGAAAGGCGCACACGACGTTCAGCCGAATCCCGATGAAGCCCGCAAATGGCTGGCAGAATTGGTCAAGGGAGTCCACCTGGCCACGTTCCGGCCGGTCAAAGGCTTCGCTCCCCGGACGCCGATGGAGTTTCTCAATCAGTTTTCGGAGCATTCGAATCTCCGCTCGGACGATAAGCGGATCGGCGGGGCGAGCTTCTTCCGCACCCGCGTCAAAGACGGCGGCTTGATCGGCTCGTTCCTCACGGAATACCCGGACCAGATGCGCGCGGCGGTCGCCGCCAACCCATCCCTGGAACTGGTATCCATCGAGAAGCTGACGCCGGAGATGTTCGTCCCTTACGAGGCGTCACGGCAGGAATCCCTGGAGCCCGCGCAGGGCGCGCCGGGTGTGGCGCCGCTGGTCGTCGGCACGGAGCCGCCGGCGAACGCGACGGACGTCGATCCGAATTTAACGCAAATCAGCGCGACGTTCAGCAAGGCGATGCGCGACAAAAGTTGGTCGTGGTGTACTGGCGATGAGGGTCAATACCCCGGAAACAGCGGACAAGGGCAGGCCGGCCCACACTACGAAAAGGACGGCCGGACTTGCGTGCTGCCGGTGAATTTGGCTCCCGGGCAGACCTACGCCGTGTGGCTGAACAGCGGGCAGTATCGGGGTTTTGCGGACGTCGAGGGACACCCCGCCGTGCCGTATCTGTTGGTCTTCCACACGGCGGGCGCGCCGCGGCCGCTGTTGAGCAGCGCTTTACGCGCGGCCTACGAACAGAAGCTCCCCGAATCGCTGCGGCGATACCGCGACTGGTCGGACAATTTGGACGCTTTTCAGGACGCACTCCGCGTCGAGGAAATCGCCCCGGGTCAGAAGGCCGCCAAAGAGGCCCAGTGGCTCGACGAGCTTCGCTCGCAGGAAGGCCGGGCGGTGATTCCGGCCATCAATGGTTTGGCGAAATTGCAAAGCGGCAAAGCGGTTCCGGGATTATTGCGAATCGCCACCGATCCCCGGCAAAAGGACAACCGTGATCGGTGGATGGCGGTGCGGGCGTTGGGACTGATCGGCGACGACTCGGCTGTGCCGAAATTGGTGCACTTGACGTATCATTACAACTCCAACGTCAGGTTCTGGGCGCAGATCTCGCTCGCCCGCTTGACGGGCCAGAGTTTTGGGCGCGACGTTCAGGCGTGGGCCGATTGGTGGGCGGCGGCCGGCCGCAAGCCGGCGATCTCGACAGCGCGCGTGACTTGGGCAAGTCGCCCGGAATGGGCTGACCCGAATCAACAAATCGAGCAGGATCAGAAGATGTTGGAGAGGGTCAAGGCCGGCGGCAACGGACGCCCGGCGGCAGGCCGGGGGTTCGCCGCCGGGAACGCGACCGAGCCGAAGATCATCGAATACACGATTGGCCCCAAGTTCTTCCACTCCGGCGACTCGGTCACCATCACGGAAGTCAAGGCAACCTCGCCCGATCTGAAAACCGGGGACAAAGTGATTGTGAAGGGGCACTATACTCTTGCGAGCAAGCCGGGAGCGTCGCTATGTCTTTTCGCGACCGCCACGAAAGGTTCCGGTAGATCCGAAATTCGTCCTGAACAGAAAATCGGCGTTACCAAGGGACAGGGGGAATTCGAGCTTTCTGAAACGCTGGATTGCGATGGCTATCTTCATGTTACGTTTTACGCTGTGGCGGAGGGTAAGCCCTTTGGCGGATCGTATTTTGGAACTGCCAAACAGATGAAAGAAATCGAGCACTGGGACCTGCGAAGCAGGTACACCGCGCGACAGGGAAACAATCGGATTTCACCGCAATAACGTGTAACAATAAAGCAGTAGTTGTACGCTGGGTGCTTGCACCACTGCTGTGAACATCATCGCGGCTCGCTGGCCGCACGTTTTTGCCTGGCTTCCATGAGGATACGATGAACGGACAAGTGTACCCCCCTATGCGGCGCGATGGGATGCGGCCGGCGGGAAAAAATTCCAACGGCCGCCCAGCCGGATTCAACTGGCTGCGTGTGCTGCTTGCCGCGATCGTGCTCTGCGCCGCCGGCTGCACGAACGCTCAAAAGGAATCCGCACCGCCGGCCGGGGAAGCTGTTGCGTCGAAACCGGCGGCCGGCGAGCCTCGCTTTGCCGACAACCCACCAGGCACGCCCGCCGGCTTGCCGGCGGAAGCTGTTGCGCCGAAACCGGCGGCCGGCGAGCCTCGCCCTGCCGACGACCCGCCAGGCACGCCCGCCGGCTTGCCGGCGGAAGCTGTTGCGCCGAAACCGGCGGCCGGCGAGCCTCGCCTTGCCGACAGCCCACCAGGCACGCCCGCCGGCTTGCCGGCGGAAGCCGGCGGCGAAGAGCTGAAGCGCGGGCTGGCGGAGTGGGAGAAGGGAGACTTCGACGCGGCCCTCGCGTCGCTGGATGCTGCGATTTCGAAGAATCCCGCCGAGGGCAAGTTGCTCGCCACCCGGGGCCTGGTCTACTACGACACGGGCGACCTCGACGCGGCCGTGGCCGACTTCACCGCCGCCTTGGAATCCAGCCCCGGCGATGCGGTCGCCCGGCGCGGCCGCGCCCGGGCCTGCTACGAGGCCGGCGAGCTGGACCAGGCTCTCGAGGATGCCGGGCAGGTCGCCACGGCGCAGCCGCAGGACGCCGAAATGTCGGCCCTCTGCGGCCTGATCTACTACGAACGCGACCAGCTCGGCGAAGCGATGATCCAATTGGATCGGGCACTGCAAGCCGATCCCAAGAACATCGCCGCGCTGGTCACCCGCGGCCAGGCAAGCTACGAGCTGGATGCGATCGACAAGGCCGTGGCCGACTTCACCGCCGTGTTGGCGCTCGATCCGCAAAATGTCGAGGCCCTCCGCTGCCGCGGCCGGGCCTATTACGAGCAGGACGACCTGGAAAAATCGCTGGCCGACCTGGACCGGGCGATCGCGCTGGACCCCGATAACGCCGAGGCGCTGGTCGCCCGCGGGCTGGTTCACTTCGACCAGGACGATTCGGACGGGGCCGTGGCCGATTACAGCGGCGCGTTGCGGCTGGACCCGGAAAATGCCGAGGCCCTCGAGCGCCGCGGCGCCGCGTACGCCGAGCGGGACGATTGGGACAAGGCCCTGGACGATTGCAACGAGGCCATTCGCATCGAGCCGGAAGCCGATCGCGCCTTTGCCTGCCGTGCCCGCGTCCGCCTGGCCAAGGGCGACCTGCGCGGGGCTCTGAGCGATTGCGGCGTGTTGGTGAACCACGACGTGGCGGACGCCGAGGGCTTTTTCCTGAGGGGCTCGGTGTACGCCGAGCAGAAGAAATGGTCCGCCGCGATTGCGGATTTTAGCCGGGCGGTCCGGCTGGACGAGGAATACACCGACGCCTATTCCCGCCGGGCGGCCGCTTACGAGGCCGTGGGGGATGCCGGCAAGGCCAAGGCCGACCGCGACAAGCTGCGGCAACTGCAGCGCAGCTCCGCCGCGGCCCAAACCGAATAACACTTAACCGTTCTCACCGCGCCATGCAAGCTGGCGCCGGGTTGCCTGCCCAGGGGACTTGAAAATGAATTTCTTCACCCGCGGTAACAGACGCATGTCATGCTTATGGAAAGTTGCCGTTTCTGTCTTGGCGGCCGGGGCATGGATGTTCGGGCCCTCCATCGCCGACGCCGGAAAAGGCGGCGGTCATGGCGGATCGCATCATGGTGGCGGACACCACTCGGGCGGCCATGCGCAAAAGCACAATCGCACGAAACGCGAAGGGACAAAACGCCATCATGTTGAAGTGCATGCCGCGAAAAAGCACCGCCTGGCGACGCGGCACGAGAATTCCGGCCACAGTTCGCACGGCGCCGCCTCGCACAACTCCCGTGGCGGCGCGCATCACGCCGCCGGCGAATCGTCCCGTGCGTCGAGCCGCGGCTCATCCAGGACGTCGGCCGGCTCTTCCTCCGGCGCTTCCCGCAGGGCGGCCTCGCACGTTTCCAACGAAACCTCGCACCACGGTTCCGGCGACAGGCGGCGGGACGGCTGGCGCAGAGGTTACTGGGGGGCGCATTGCTGGGGGCCGCACTATTGGGGACGGCATTACTGGGGAGCCGCCTATTGGGGAGACGCCGATTATGCGGGCGGAACGGCGGATGTCGAGCCGGCGTCTATCTCATCCAATGTGACCGTCAACGACAATTCCCGCCGCTACATCCCGGACGCCGCGGCATTGACGCGTGGCGGAAGGAAGGCTGTGGCGGACATGCTTCTGGGCACATGGAGGGTTGAAAAAACCAATGGCTATCGTGGTACCTGGACATTCACTCCCGACGGCAAGGTCACCAACTCCGACCGTCACCCTCGGACGACACATTGGACAATTGAGTCGGGCGCGGTCATGATTCGTTGGAATGGAAAACTTTGGGAAAGTCTAACACTTCCTTTAGATCCCACGGGCTCGACGGGGCCATGCTGGCAGGGAACAGCGATGGCCGTAAAGGTGCAATGAAGCTCGCTTCCAGTGCAGCAGTTAGCCAGGTGAGATCGCTTCTGTCCCCATCGCCGAATATCGCTTGGAAACGGCGGCCGGTAGCGGCTTTCCTATGGGCTTACTAGACAAGACGAACCCGAATGCTACTCTAAGAAGCGTGTTGCGGCGAGGTGCCATCAGCGCTGCCGTGGGCGCGCTCTGCTTCCTCTGCTTCAAGCCGATGTACCGCGAAGCGTGGCGCGTCGTGCTGCCGATCTGGTGCTTCCTCTGCGCTCTTGTGGGTGCATTGTGCGAATGGCAAGTGGGCGATGAGCCGACCGACGGTGGCGGGCCGAATGGCGATGAGCAACGGTGACCCTGATTGAAACGGCGGCGGCCGCCGGCATCGACTCCGCCGTGGAGGCTACCACAGTCTTGGCGACCGTTCGCAAGATGGCCGTGTGACGCCCCCACTTGGCCGGTCCAGCTTGCCTGGAAGCGCGGACTGCAATAACGGGTGGAAAGGAAAAAGCGATGTTCGGCGGCGGTGGCGGCGAATTAAAGCCCATGGGGATCGGCGTGGCGATCCTCCTCACCGTGTTCGGCCTGTTCTGGTGGGCCATCGTCGGGCTGTTGGACGTGCACCTTGCATTCGGGTTCTATCGGCAAGCCCGCGCGACACGCTACGCGACCACGACCGGCGTCGTCACGCAGAGCACCGTCCGGGTCTCCGGCAGTAACCGCAGCCGCCGCTATACGCCCGAACTGCGATACACCTATGAGGTCGGAGGCCGGGAATTCACGGGGACGCACTACCGCTTCGATTTCGTCGGCGGCAGGGACGAAGTGCATGCGCTCGTCGCTGCCCATGCGGTGGGCGCGCGGGTCGCGGTCTATTTCGATCCGGCCAACCCGGCCGAGTCGCTGCTGCTCCCGGGACTGGATGGGGGTGACCTGTTCATCGCGGTGTTCCTTGTGCCCTTCAATCTCGCGGGACTGGCCATCGCCTGGATACTCGGCTCCGGCGTGCGGGAAATGGTGGCCCCGTCGGCAACCGGCGGGTGCCGACTGTGGGAGGACGGCCTCCAGGTCCGCGTGCGGATGCCGATCGTTCCGCCACTGGCATGCGGCCTCGCCGCGGGCGGGGGCGCCGCGTTTCTGGCGATCTTCGTGGTCGGCATCGCACGCGGCGCGCAGCCGTCGGTCGCCATGATGGGAGTCGTTTGGGGCGCGATCCTGGCGGTTGCCTTGGCTGCGTACGTTGCCCGGTGGAGACGGGCAGCCCGGGGTGAGTTCGACCTGGTGCTCGACCCGATCGGCCGCACGATGACGCTCCCGCGGATGCTGGGCCGCAACGAGGAGGTGGGCGTACGATACCGCGACATTCGGGCGATCGAGGTCAATCGTGTGCTTCCGCCGCCAGGCACAAAGCGATACTCCGAGTATTATCCGACGCTGGTGCTGGCCGGCCCGGACGGTCAGCCGTGCCGCGAGCGGATTGGCAAGTGGCAGGATAGTTCAAGTGCCCAGCGCTTTGCCGCGTGGCTGCGGTTGCGTATTACATGAAGGCGGTCGGTTGCCTGTCCGCACTGAATGACAAACCGTTGTCGGACGACGCGGGTGAATCCAAGGGCATTTTCGCCGCGCCGTCGGTACTGCTTTCATAATAGGAACGGCGAGGTATGATAAGGATACAAACAAGGCGTACCTCGCGAAAGAGGACCAGGGAATGCCGATGAAAAGCCGGTTCCTCTTCCGCGCCAACGGCGATCCGCTCATCCAACACGCGGAGAGATAGCTCTCTCATTGGAGAATTGCGACCATCCGAGATCCGGAACCCAAAATCGAAAATCGCATCGGCGCCGTGGCGGTCGTCATTCGCCGCGGACAATTCCTGGTGATCCGCCGCTCCCGCACGGTGGTGGCTCCGCTGGCCTACTGCTTCCCCGGCGGGGCGATCGAGCCCGGCGAATCGGACGAGCAGGCCGTGTGCCGCGAATTCCGCGAAGAACTGTGCGCCGAGATTCGTCCGTTGCGCCACCTCTGGCGCAGCGTGACCCCCTGGGGCGTGGCGCTCACCTGGTGGCTCGTGCATTTGGAACCCGACTCCACGCTGGTGGCCAACCCCGCGGAGGTCGAATCGGTGCACTGGTGCACTCCGCTGGAGATGCTCGAACTGCCGGAGCTGCTGGCGAGCAACCACGATTTCCTCGCCGCCGTCGCCCGGCGGGATGTCGACCTGACCGCCGAGTTGCTTGTTTAATCCACGAGGGATGGGCGATTTGTGTAACGTCAGGTACCTTGGGATTGGGGGAACTTCGCATTGTTTACTCCGATCCGCCTGTTATTATTACCGGAGAAAGGAGTTTCCCATGTTTTCATTCCTTCGATTCTTGGTGTTTGTGGCGATTTGCGTGGTCGGCATCGGGGTCTATCGGGGCTGGTTCAGCTTTTCCAAACCTCAGCCCGAGGCGCAAGGCGGCAAGGTCGACATCAGCGTGACGTTTGATAAGGGCAAGGCGAACGCGGATCTAAAGAGGGTGGAAGAGAAGCTGGGCCAGAAAGCCCAGCAGCTCGAAGATCGGACGGGCGCGAAATGAGTTCGCGGTTCTACCTCGCCCGATCCCAATTGTCCTCAATCCGCGCTCTTGTTTCGGCTGCGTCGCAAGGGTTGTAGGCGACGACGCCCTCAAGCGAGCAATTGTGCCAAGCGTCGCCGCACCCGATTCAGCCGCGCGGCGTCAATCCGGCCGATCACGCCCTGGACCTCCCGAATTTCCGCCGCATAGACGTAGCTCGGGCGTATGGCCGACGCACGGTGCAGGCCCGACTGGGAGAAATCGCTATCGCCCGGCCCAATTGGATCGTCCCAACCGCTTTGCAAGGCCTGCATTTGCGTGCTGATGCCGCAAATGAGAGCGCTCTGATAGCTTCCTGGCAGTAAGGTGAGGACCAACGCAGGCCGCGACTTCGGCGGACCACCTGCCACCTGCGGCAGCTCAATGAGAACTACGTCTCCGGGCTTCATGACTGAAGTTCCGGCTTGATGTCGCTCGGGCCGTACTCAGGCTCGTCGTCAGCGTAGGCGCGGGAGAACTGCCTGCGGCCGAACTCTTGCCACGCCTCGCGATCCTCCTGCAGACTCAAGAATCGTGCGAAATCCAAGACTTCCTGGACGCGGTCTTCGGGAAGGTTTTGGAGAATTCCCGCCAAGAGATCCTTGCTCGTCATCGGGGAACCCCTCGAATTCTGAAGAATACTCTACCGACTAAAGTCTACCCTCTTCCGGATGGCGAGGGAAGATGGTGGAGTAATGGCGGCCTCAACACGGCGGCGGCCATCATTGCTCACGCGCGGGCTTGCCGCCGGTCGAACGCCGGGATTGGCTTTCCGCTGACTTGCGCGTAAAGGACATCGGGGTCCAGGTCAGCCCCATTGGGCCAGCAAATCGTGCCGAGTTCCGCATTCACGGTCAGGCGGGCGAACTCGCCGCGATCGCGCATTGGGGCAAAGACGCCCTCGAAACGAATCAGTTTGCCCAAGTCGACGACCCCCTCGACGCCATCTTCAAAGCGGAGAAGCACTTGGTATCCTTCCAGGACCCGAGCTTCCACAATGTCCTTTAGCATGATCCCAGCAACCCAGCTTGAGCAACCTCCATTGTAAATCAGACCCTCTTTTGGGCGGCCCGAGAAGATGGTAGGATGGCCGTAGTCCTTGGGGCTAAACCATGCTCGCCAAGCTCAAAACCTTCTCGCTGCTGGGCATCGACGCAGTGCCCGTCGAAGTCGAGGTCGACGTCTCGCCGGCCGGGCTGCCCAAGACCGTGCTCGTCGGACTTCCCGAAATGGCGGTCAAGGAGAGCACGCACCGGGTCGAGCGGGCGGTGGTCAACTCCGGCTTTCAGCGGCCGCAAAATCGCGTGGTCATCAACATGGCCCCCGCCGATTTGCCCAAGGAGGCGGCGTCGTTCGATTTGCCCATCGCGCTGGGCATCCTGGCCGGCAGCGGGCAGTTCGCTTCCGAGCGTTTCGCGAGCTATGCGGTGGTGGGCGAGTTGGCCCTCGACGGCGCCACCCGGCCGGTCAAAGGGGCCCTCTCCATGGCCATGGCCGCGGCCGAGCAGCCAGGGCTCCGCGGGCTGATCGTGCCCGCCGAGAGTGCGGCCGAAGCGGCGGTGGTCGAACGGGTCGAGGTGATCGCCGTGGCCAGCCTCGCCGAGGCGGTCGGCTTTCTCTCCGGCGAGTTGGAGATCGAGCCCACGCCCTCGCGGGTCAACGAACTGTTTCAGACGCTCTCGGCCTACGACGTCGATTTCGGCGACGTCCGCGGCCAGGAGATGGCCAAGCGGGCGATCACCGTGGCGGCCGGCGGCGGCCACAATCTGTTGATGCTAGGGCCGCCCGGCTCCGGCAAAACGATGCTCGCCAAGCGAATGCCGACGATTCTGCCCGACCTGACCGCCGAGGAATCGATCGAAACCACGCGGATCTACAGCGCTCTGGGACGCCTGAAGCCGGGTCAACCGCTGCTGGCCACGCGGCCGTTCCGCTCGCCGCACCACACGATCAGCGACGCGGGCCTGGTCGGCGGCGGCTCTACGCCCACCCCCGGCGAGATCAGTCTGGCGCATAACGGGGTGTTGTTCCTGGATGAGTTGCCGGAATTCAATCGGCGGACCTTGGAAGTGCTCCGCCAGCCGCTGGAAGACGGCACGGTGACCATCGCCCGGGCGCTCACCAGCAGCACTTTTCCCGCCAATTTCATGTTGTTGGCGGCCTTGAATCCCTGTCCCTGCGGCTACCGCAACGATCCGCGGCGGCAGTGTCATTGCACCGTGCCGCAGATCGAGCGGTACATGAGCAAGATCTCGGGTCCGCTATTGGATCGCATCGACCTGCACATCGAGGTGCCGGCCGTGCCGTTCCGCGAGCTTTCCGGTCAGCAGCCGGGCACGTCCAGCGCCGACATGCGTTGCCTGGTGACCAGTGCGCGGCGGCTCCAGACCGAGCGCTTCCGCAACACCCCGACCCGTTACAACGGCGACATGACGCACCGGCAGACGCGGCAGTTCTGCAAACTCGACGACGAAGGGCACAACCTGCTGAAGGCCTCGATGACCGAGTTGGGGCTCTCGGCCCGCGCCCACGACAAAATCCTGCGGGTAGCGCGGACCATCGCCGACCTGGACGACAGCGGCGAGATCCGCCCGCAGCACCTCAACGAGGCGATCAATTACCGGATGTTGGACCGTCAGTTGTGGACGTGATTGGAGCGACCCGGAATTCGCCAGAAAAACACGGTGGGAGGTCTCGCTCATGGAATCTAATCTGCGCATCTCGCTCCACCTTCCCAACGGATGGTTCGATCACTCAAGAGCAAGCCCCAACGGGCCATCTCTTTATTACCGCCACTTGAGCAAGTACGCTGGCGCGCTTCAAGTTTCGCTGGCTGAATACAAGCCCGGCAAAATACCGAATATGAACCCAGCGACGCTAATCAACATCGCCAGAGGAGTCGGATCACGATTTGGACGGATTGTTGAGGAGACTTCCGGAGGCTGTGTGCTCGGCGAATTTGGGTCCGTTCTTCTCCAATCGGATCGCATCGCCAGGGCGCAAGTCTGGTGCTTGACAGATGGCCACGTCGCTGTTCTGGTCACTCATGTCTGCGAGAGATCGCCGGACCCAGTCGAAATCGATGAAGTGCAAAGCATCGTTCGGAATCTCCAAGTGAGTGAAAGGGCAGCGACAACAGAACGTCGGCCGTGGTGGCAGATCTGGAGACGCAAGCATGAATGATCGAGGCGATCAATTACCGGATGTTGGACCGGCAGTTGTGGACGTGAGGCGAGGAGGCAAGTTACTGATCTCATGGGGGGGCCGGTGCTTGCTCCTCTGGCGTCTTCGGCACGCGGGTAGTTCGGCGATTGCCGCCGGCCGGGGACGAATCAAGGAAAGACGCATCGCTGGATCCCAGTCGAAGAGGAAATTGCCGTGCCCGAAATCAGCCGGTTTCTCGGTATAATAATCAGGATGTACGTAGAAACCGGTGCGCAGCACCACACACCGCATTTCCGTGCATACTACGAAGAGGCGGCGGCAATTGTCGGGCTTGATCCGATCGAATTGCTCGCCGGTGCACTACCACGACGGCAACTCCGCTTTGTTGAGGCTTGGGCTGAACTGCACCAGCGGGAATTGGTTGCGGACTGGCAACTACTGCAAGGTGGCCAAGCACCGCGGCCGATTGAACCTTTGGGGTGAACCATGAGCCATCCGATTTATCGCGTTCTCCAATTCCGTATCGTAAACGCGTATACGATGTGGGTCGCATTCGACGACGGAACGGAGCAGATCATCGATTTTCAAAACGTTCTCGCGGGCGAGCTGTTTGGTCCGTTGCGCGACTTGAATTTGTTCAACATGGTCTCCCTGGACCCAGAAGTACATACCCTGGTTTGGCCGAACGGCGCGGATTTTGACCCGGCGACCTTGCACGATTGGCAGAAACACGGCGAGGCATTGGCAGCTCGGGCGCAGAAGTGGGAAATGAAACCGGCTTGAGGATGTTGGACCGACAATTGTGGACCTGACGGCGATATCGGCGTGACCGCGGCGGCCCTCCAAAAAAGGCGGACGGACTCTGGATGGCTATGGTGCGAAAGCCACTTCCGCCCATTGCTGCGGGTCCGGGTCCCGGTTTCGCAGCGTCACCGTGAGCGTTGCCGGGAGCAGCCGGTTGGAAAAGGTGAGCCATTTCCAGGCGGTCGACGGCAACAGTTCCGTGGCAAACGTGTGATCCGCGCCCTCGATCGTGGCCGTCAGCCCGAAGGCCTTCGGGCTGGAGCGGAACAACACGCAGTCGCCGCGGTGCAGCCTGAATGTGAGCGATCGGGCGTCGGCCTGTCCGGTGGCCCGGAAAGCGGCGAATCGCGCGGGGGCGGTGCTCGACGTCGTCACTTTTTGCCACTCGTTCTTCCGCAGGGCTTGCGTCGATGCCACGTGGGGTTGCACGGGCGCGGCGCTGAATTCCACAACGGCGTACGGGTAGACGGCCAGGCTACGGCTCCATGCTCCCAATGGGTCGCGGGCGAGCAATGTGGCCGCTTGTGTCCCGCGGACGGGAAGATAGCATAACTCGCACGCCGCTCCATGGGCTTCGATGGGGATTGCGTAGCGGTCGAAGTGAATGCTGCTGGCGACATGGTTGCGCCAGTTGAGTTCGTCGTGCGTGCTCCATAGATGGGGCAACGCGTTGACGGCGGCAATGACCAGAATCACTTGGGCGGTTCGCCGCAGCAGCAGGCGACGGGTCGGCCTGCAAGCCACTTGTAGCAGCAGCCACGAGAGCAGGATGTAGGGAAGGAAGAAGTAGCGGGGCCCACCATGCAGCGGATGCAGCACGGCGGCGCTGACCCGGCTGACGCTGAGCGCGATCGAACCCAGCAAAAGGTATCCGAGGAACCACGCCGCCGTTGTTTTTCTCTGCCGCCACAACGCCACAGCGGCCACTCCGAGCACCAGGACGCTTGCCGCCGCCAATAGCGCGGGGGCACGCAACAACCGCATCTGCCCGATCGCGTAAAGGCCGAAGAACTTTTCGAATATCGCCAGGCCGTCGTACGCAGTGAAGCGGGGAAGCTTGCTCGCGACCCCCGTCTGCATCATGGCGCAAAGTTGCGCCACGAAACACAGCGATGCGACTCCCGCCAGCAGCCATTCCCGGCGTAGTCCACGATAAAGCCATACCCGCGCCCAGAACAGCGGCGTCACCATCATGATCGTCGGCGAAGAGAGACCGCCCAGGACGATACACCCGATTCTCAAGGGGAGATTGCCTGCTTGCTCGTCCCAGAACAGCACCACCAGCAGCAGCAACGATGCCCACCACAAAGAAGCCAAGGGAATGCCGAACACTTCCGGATGGGTGGGGACCAGCAGCACGCAAAGGCTCAACAGCACGCCGCCCGAAAGCTTACTGGGGTACAAAGCGATCAGCAGCAACACCGCCAGGATGAACGCCCAGGTGAGGATCGTGCTGACGTAGGGGTAGAAGGAAAAGGATACGGAGAGGGAGAGCCACGATATCAGCTTGGGCGCGAGAACCAGGTAGCCGTTCACCGGTTTGAACAGCGCGATTGCGCCTTCGTTGATGAAGTCGCGAATGATTTGCGTGCCGTCTTCGTCCCAAACCTGTGGCGAGAACAGTTGCTGCCCGCGGCGGAGCAGCAGCAAACCGAAGAACAGCGCGGCCAGCGCTACCGGGTTGGTGATCACCCACTGCCACGCCGGAAGTCGGTAACGCGTCGCTCTCATCACCTACCCGTCCTTGAGCAAGAACCCGAGTCCACGTCGTCACGCTTCCTTGGATAAGTGGGGGGTGTTTCGTCGGGTCGGTAATATAGGACGATGGCCCGCCCGACACAAGACCGGCCGGCGGCCGCACCGTGTGGGCCATGGTCTGAGAGTTCACCGCGGAGGAGACAGAGGACGGCGAAGAGACAGGAAATCCAGCCACGGATCAACACAGATGCACACGGATCGAAAGAGGACGATCGGTGTTTATCCGTGTTTATCCGTGGCTCTTATCTTCATTTCACTCCCTGCGCCTTCCGCAGTGAAACGCCGTTCTGAGATAACGTTCTATCGCTTTCCCAGCGACTCCAGCACGCGGTCGGTGATTGCTTGGATCAACGCTTCCATGTCCAGATTGGCGGCGGCCGGCGGCGGGGCCTGGCCGTTGGAGGCCGCGGCGTCGGCCTTGCTGGGCCGGGGCGGCGTGAAGGCCTGGGGCGCTACGCCCGAGTCCTTCCAACTATTGCGGAAAACGTCGTTGGCGCAGATGTCGCAGTTCTTCATCTCCGCGCGGGGATCTTTGTAGCCCCACTGCCCCTTCAGGTCCAAGAGGCCCTGGGCTTCCGGCTCGGTGAAGTAGTTCACCCGGCCCAGCCCGCGGGCCAACATCAGCATGCGGCAGTAGGCGTCGAGGACTTCCGTCCACCAGTACGCCTTTTCCACGGTCTCGCCGAAGCTCACCGTGCCATGGTTGGCGAGGATGATCACGTTGGTCTTGGCCACGAAGGGGAGGATCGTGTCGGCGAAATCCTTGCCGCCGGGGATGGCGTACTTGGTGATCGGCACGTCGCCCAGGAAAATCTCGACTTCCGGCAGCACGCATTGCGGCACCGGCTCGCGGGCGATGCCGAAGGCCGTGGCGTGGGGCGGGTGGCAGTGTACGACCGACTTGATCTCGGGCCGCGACTTCATGATGGCCAGGTGCAGCATGATCTCGCTGGTCCGCTTGCGGCGGCCGGCGATCTGATTGCCTTCCATGTCGACCACGCAAAGGTCCTCGGGCTTCATGAAGCCCTTGGAGATCATCGTGGGCGTGCAGACCACTTCCCGCTCGCTGACGCGGTAGCTGATGTTGCCGTCGTTGGCCGCGGCAAAGCCCTTTTTGTAGAGACGGTCGCCGATCTCGCAAATCTGCTGCTTGATCTTGTGAAGATTGTCCATCATGGTTTTTCCTTGGGAAAATGAATGTTGACGTTATCCAGGATCGCCGCGTTGTAGGCGTCGATCGGTTTGATTTGGGGATAAAACGGTTGGGCGGCTTCCGCTCCCTCGCTGATGGCGATCAGGTGGCCGATGCCGGCCCCCAGGTCGTCGTAGACGGCAAATTCGTCGGCCGCCGGCTGGGACTTTCCCGTGAGATTGTCCAACGACAGCGGTACCACCAATTTGTAGCGCGCGCCGGTCAGGCTGGGATGCTCGCGGTTGAGCGTTACGGTGCCGATCACTTTGCCGATACGCATGATTAGCCCAGCTCCTTCTGGAATACCCGCGGGCAAGGACGCGCGCCCGCCCGGCAATAATCCAGCACGATCCGCTTCAATCGCGCGGGGCCCAGCGCCACGGGGTCGGCCACCAGCAAATTGGCGCCGATGGCCCTGATTGACGCCGCGGTGGGTGCGACGTCCGTGGCCAGCACCGCCCGCACGCCCTGGTGCCGGTTGGCCAGGCAGATCGCCGCCGCCGCGTGACGCGTCAGCAGCAGAGCCAAGCTCCGTCCGTTGGCCACCACGCCCGCCAGGCGTTCGCAGGCCGCAATCACGCAATCCAAATTCTCCTGCCGCACCACGACCGGCTCTCCGGCCAGAGCGGCGACCAGTTGCGCCGCGTCGCTCGCACCGGCGTGGACTACCAGCGCCAGCAGCAAGGCCGAGGCCGGCGATCCGTTGGCCGGCGGCGCGGCGAAACAGAGCGCCACGTTGCGGCGGCGCAATTCGTCGCGGACCGCCGGGGTGACGATCGCCTGCGGCGCGACCACCAGTTGATGGATGCCCGCGAGGCGGCCGTCGAGCGCGGAGAGCGTGACGACCCGCCCGGCCAGCGTGAGTCGTCCATGTTGTACGGGGGGCGCCACTTGTGGCTTAGAAGTGTATTGATTACTCCCCTCTCCCCTTGTGGGAGAGGGGTTGGGGGTGAGGGGTGAACTTTGAGAAGATGTCGGTTTTACCTGATCGTCCCCCTCACCCTGCCCTCTACCGCGAGGGGAGAGGGGAGTAACGCACGTAGCGTGTTGAAATGTCTGCTTGTCCACCCGAGCGTCGGCGGCACTGCTGGGCAAGCCAGCAGTGGCACCCGCGCTGTCGTATGGGCTGGCCGGGACGAGCGCATGCCGCAGCTCTCGCAGCACTTCCTGCACGATTCGCTCGATGTCGATCGGCAATTCAGCCATCAGTCAGCAATCCCCAACACGGACCAGCGCACCGGTGTATTCTTGCTCTTGAGCAGTTCCCGCGTTCCTCGGCCGTCGCTGGTGATGATCACCCGTTCTCCGGCGCCCGCTCCCAAGTTGTCGACGGCCAGAACCGGTTCGCCGTCCGGGCTGCATCCGTCGGGCGCCAAGGCCTGCACGACCAGCAGCTTCCACCCTTGCATGGATGGATGGCGGACGGTCGCCGTGGCGTTGCCGATGACGCGGGCCAGTTGCATTTTCAGAGTTCGTTGTAACTGAACATTTAGGATTGGTCGAAAAACAACTTCTCGGTTTTGTTTCCTTTTCCGTAGCCCACGGCATTTATGCCTGGGGCGCCGCCGTAATCCCAGGCATAAATACCTGGGCTACGGAAATCGGGGAGCTATTCTTCGGCGGGACCGTATCTTGTCTTCACTTTCCCAGGATTCGCAAATTGTCGATCATCGAGCAACGCCGCTCGCGGGTGAACGTCAGCGGCGTGGTGATTCCTTCGCCCGTCGGTCCGGCGATGGAGAAGGAAGTATATCCTTCGCCGCCCATCCCCAGGCCGGCCATGCAGGGGCCGTTCTTCACGAACACCGTGGTATCCACGGCGCGGCCCATCTTGGTCATGTTGTTCACGTTGGTGGAGTGGATGATGGCCGTGTGGCGGAAACCGTGCTCGTAGTGGACGGCCTTGGCGATGGCCTCGTCGACGTCGCGGCAACGGACGAACGGCACGAAGGGCATCATCTGCTCCACCGTCACGAAGGGGTTGAATTCGTCGGTCTCGCCGAAGAGCAGCTCCACGTAGGGCGCCACGCTCTTGCCGGCGGCCCGGGCCAGCACCACGGCGTCCTGGCCGATGAATTCCTTGGCCGCGGCCGGGTGCTTGTGCTCGCCTTCGCCGGCGGTGTGGATGGCGGCGCGGCTGAGCGCGTCGATCTCGCCGGCGCTGAGCCGCGCGGCGCCCGCCCGCTCCATGGCGGCCATCAGGGCGTCGAACACCTTCTCGACCACGAACACTTCCTTTTCGGAAATGCAGAGCAGGTTGTTGTCGTAGGCGCCACCCTGGATGATGCACTGCGCGGCACGGTCCAGGTCGGCCGTCTCATCGACGACCACCGGCGGATTGCCCGGCCCGGCGACGATCGCCCGCTTGCCGTGCTGCATGGCCGCGCGGGCCACGGCCGCGCCGCCGGTGACGCAGAGCAGGTTGACGCCGCGATGTTGGAAGATCGCGGCGGCCGATTCCAAGGTGGGCTCGGTGATGATGGTGATGAGGTTGTCGATGCCCAGGTCGCGATAGATGGCTTCGTTGTAGCGGCGGACGCCCTCGGCCGCCACGCGTTTGCCGCTGGGGTGCGGGTTGACCACCAAGGTGTTGCCCGACGCGATCATGCTCACGGCGTTGCCGGTCAGGGTGGGCAACGAGTGGGTCACCGGCGTGATGGCCCCGATCACGCCGAAGGGGGCATGCTCGATCACCGCCAGGCCGTGATCGCCGCTGAACACCTCGCTGCGGAGGAACTCCACGCCGGGGGCCCGCTCGCCCAGGTTCTTGAGCTTCTCGATTTTGTGCGCGAGCCGGCCGATCTTGGTCTCGTTCATTTCCATCGTGCCCAGCTCGACGCACTGATCGATGGCGATGCGGCGGATATGGTCGATGATTCGCTTGCGATCGGCCAGGGTCGCGGCGGAAAGCCGCTCGAACGCCTCGCGGGCCGCGGTGACCGCCTCGTCAACGCAGGTGAACTGGCCGAAGCGGCCCTGAAAACTACGGCTGCCGGAAGGGGGCGCCGCGCCGTTGCCGTTGAGCCGCGCCAGAACCTGTTGAACCACGTTACGGACCAGGGTCTCATCAACTTGCATAACCATCGCCTTATTGTCCTAGCTTGTAGGGTGGGTCGAGCGAAGCGAGCCCCACCAGATTCCAAGCCTATTTTCTCGTGACGGGTCTCGCTTCGCACGGCCCGCCATGTTTTTTGCAACAGAAACTATTGTCCCGCATTCGCTTGTTTGTCGTAAACGCAACGGTTGTCGACGTGGACCGTATCGACGATGCCGATGATGACCGCATCGACCGGCAGATTCTTGGTTTCCGGGGTGAGCCGGGCGCTGGAGCCCTGCGTGATCAGCACGAACTCACCCTCGCCGGCCCCCACCGTGTCCACCGCCACGAACGTCCGTCCGGCCGACTTCAGCCGATCGCGGCTTTCGCCGTCCACGCGATAAGGTTCCACGACCAGCAGCTTGCGGCCGACCATGGCGTCGACCTTCTGCGTGGCGACCAGCGAACCCGTGACTTTGGCGACGAACATGGCTTTCTCGTTTCCTTTAGCACAGATTGGGGATTGGATTGACGATCGCTCGATAACCGCGGCGCCCATCCCTAATCCCTAATCCCTGTCCCCTCCAAATAACACTTTACCTGCCGGGCGACAATCAATTCCTCGTTGGTCGGCACGATCCACACTTGCACGCGGCTCTGCGGCGCGCTGATCTTCGCTTCGCCGTGAGCCGTCGCGTTGACCGCGTCGTCCAAGACGATGCCCAATTCGGCCAGGCCGCCGCAGACCTGCGCGCGGAAACCGGCGTAGTTCTCGCCGATGCCGCCGGTGAACACGATGGCGTCGGCCCCGCCCAACTCCACCAGGAACGCGCCGAGGTAATGCCGCACGCTGGCGGCAAACACGTCCAACGCGATCTGCGCCCGGGCGTTGCCCTGCCGGGCCGCGGCATCGATGTCGCGGATGTCGCCGCTGACGCCGCTGAGCCCCAGCAGCCCGCTTCGGTTGGCGAGGATGTGCAGCACTTCGCCCAACGACTTGCCGGTCTTCTTGAGGATCGCCGGCAGGGCGAACGGATCGAAGTCGCCGACGCGGTTGTTGTGGGGCAAGCCCGACTGCGGGCTCATTCCCAAGCTGGTGGCCACGCTTTGCCCGTCGCGGATCGCGCACAGCGAGCTCGATCCGCCCAGGTGGCAGGAGATGATCCTTAGCTTCCCGGTTCCCAGCAGCTCGGCGGTTCGCACCGCGATGTAGCGATGGCTGGCCCCGTGGAATCCCCAACGCTGCAACGGGATCGACTCGGCCCACTCGAAAGGCACCGCGTAATAGCGGTTTGCGGCCGGGATCGTCGCATGGAAGCCGGTTTCGAAGGCGGCCACCATGGGGATCTCCGGCAATTGTTCGGCCAACAATCGCATGGCGCCGATGTAGGGCGGATTATGGGCCGGGGCCACTTCGTTCATCTCTTCCATCGCATTGAGCACGGCCGGCGTAACCCGCTGTACGCCGCTGATCGTGCCGCCGTGCACCGCCTTGAAGCCGATGGCCGAAACCTCGCCGGTGTCCTTGAGACAACCCAGCTCCGGATCGGTCAGTTGCGCCAGGCATTGCCGCAACGCTTCGGCATGGTCGGGCACGCGGAGCGTCTTTTCCTGCCGGCGCGCGCCGACTTGCACCACGCAGCGGCTCTCGGCGGAACCGATCCGCTCGATGCCTCCGCGCGCAAGCTGACACTCGTCGGCCATGTCGAACAGCCGATACTTGAAACTCGTCGACCCGAGATTGGCTACGAGGACCTTCATGGACTACGTTTTCCTCCCCACCGCGCAGCAGCCCGGCCGCGGCCTCCAGCGGCCGCGGAGCGGAGCGTGCTTTCGCTGCCGCGGCGGTCTTACGAGAGGTAGGCGGCGATAATGCCGTCGGCGGGCCGGGGGATAATGTGGCTGGCCACCAGTTCGCCGGACTGCGAAGCGGCGTTCGCGCCCGCCTCGACCGCCGCCCGAACGCTGCCCACGTCGCCGCGGACGACGGCGGTCACTAGGCCGCCGCCGATCTGCACCCGCTTGATGATTTGCACGTTGGCCGCTTTGGCCATGGCGTCGGTGGCTTCCACCAGGGCGACGAGCCCCTTGGTCTCAATCAATCCAATGGCGTCTTGCATCGTGATATCTTTCGCTTAAGAAATAGGGATTACGGATTGGGGATTAGCGATTGGGTTGGATTAGCCGCGGATGGACATCCGCGGACAACCCATCCACGGTCAATCGGCGGCCTTGCCTTGGACGGGCGCGGGCAGAACGATGCCGATGTCGTCGTGCGGCCTGGGAATGACTTGCACGCTGACGATCTCGCCGATCCGGCCGCCGGCCGCCGCGCCGGCGTCGGTGGCCGCCTTCACGGCCGCCACGTCGCCGGTGACGAACACGCTGACCAGCCCGCTGCCGACCTTGTCCCAACCCAGAAACTGGACGTTGGCGGCCTTCAGCATCGCATCCGTTGCCTCGACGAGGGTGACGAAGCCCTTGGCCTCGATCATACCCAGCGCTTCCATTGATTTCGCCATGCTTGGATTCCTCCGGTTAGAAAAAACTTATGTTGCAAATACTGGAACGGTTAAGGGTGAAACGAACGTGAGAATTTCGTGTGGCTACGCTTTGAACAATTCGACTTTCGTGGCGTGGTCGATATCGCTGGCGTTTCCTTCATCGGTGTCGAGATGCACCTCCAGCTTGCTGGCCTGGTCGGCCCGCACCAGCAGGTTCTCGAACACCGCGGCGCAGGAGTCGGAATGGACCCGCAAACTCATGCGATCGCCGTTCTTGACGCCGTAGGCCGCGGCGTCGCGGACATTCATGTGCACGTGCCGCTCGGCGCGGATCACGCCCTCCTGAAGTTCCACCACTCCGGCCGGCCCAACCAGCACGCAGCCGGGCGTGCCGTCGATCTTGCCGCTGGCGCGGACCGGCAACTCGATGCCCAGCGAAATGCCGTCGGTAAACGCCAACTCCACCTGGCTCCGGGGACGCGTGGGGCCGAGAATCCGCAGCGAGGGGAGCATCCGCCGCCGCGGCCCGACCAGCATCACGGTCTCCTCGGCCGCGTAGAAGCCGTCCTGGTAGAGGTCTTTCATGGGGGTCAGCTTGTGGCCCTTGCCGAAGAGCGTTTCCACGTCGGCATCGGTCAGATGGCAATGCCGCGCGGAGATGCTCACCACCAGGTTCGGCTTGCCCGGCGGCGCGCCGACCTGGCGGAGGACCAGTTCCCGGACGATTTGCTCGATGATCTTGCGATCAATGGGTGCTGCGATGCTCATGATCTGGAGTTGCTGTTTCCTGCGATTTGATCCACCAATCCATTGCCCTCGGCGACGGCGATCTGGAGGTCCACGCCGGCGGCTTGGATCTTCGCGCGCCAGCCTTCGCTGACGCCGCTGTCGGTCACCAGGTGGTTGACGGCGGCCAACGGGCAAAGGTGCGCCAAGCTCTGATGGCCGAACTTGGAACTGTCGGCCACCACGATCACTTCGTCGGCGGCTCGCATCATCGTCCGCTCCGTCTCCACCAGCAACAGATTGTTGTTGAAATATCCTTCCTCATGGATGGCGGCCACGCTCAGGCAGGTCTTCCGCACCCGCACGGTGGCCAGCATCTTGTCGGCGTACGGCCCCCGGGCCACTCCGGACCGTGGGCAAATATTGCCGCCGATCAATAGTAGGTCACTTTTCCCGTCGTAAGCGAACAAGTTGGCCACCGGTAAGGAGTTGGTTACGACGTGCAAGGGCCGGCCCACCAGCAGCCGGGCGACTTCGTAGGTCGTGCTGCCACCGTCCAGGAGGATCGTTTCACCGTCCTCGATCAGCGTCACCGCGCGTTGGGCAATGGCTTTCTTTTGGGCCCAACGGGCGGACTGCGTTGCATCAAAATGGGGGGTTTTGGGGGATGCGCCGGTATACAGCACTCCCCCGTGGATCCGTCGCGTAGCCCCTTGTTCTTCCAGTTGGTCGACGTCGCGGCGGACCGTGGATTCCGACACTTGCAACGCCTCGGCCAGCTCGGGCAGCGAGGCGAATCGTCGCACCCGCACCAATTCCAACAACCGATTGCGACGTTCTTCTGCAAGCATGAAGCGGCCTGACGACAAATTAGCAAGTCTCGCCAATTATGGTCATCAAATTGGAAGAACGCAACTACTTAGCCTCCGTTTTCAGAAAATTTTAACACGGGTATTTGTGACAGCGATGACAGAAAGAAGTAGGCAGAAGGCAGGCGACAACGTTCACCACGCGCCACTCTTCACACGCTCTCGCCGGCGAGCCAGCCGGTGCTGAATGCGGCTTGGAAGTTGTAGCCGCCGATAGGGCCGTCCAAGTCCAGCACTTCGCCGGCAAAATAGAGGTTGGGCACCCTTTTGCTCTGCATCGTGCGGGAGTCGATTTCGTCCAGAGCAACGCCCCCCGCGGTGACCTCGGCCTTCGCGAATCCGAGCGTGCCGGTGACGGGAATCCGCATTTCCTTGATGGCCGCCACGACCGCGACGCGATCGCGATTGCCGAATTCGGCCGCGCGGCAATCGGCCGACAGGCCAGCCAACCCAGCGAGCGTTTCGGCCAGGCGATGCGGCAGCCGCTCGGCCAGAATCCCCGTCACTTGCCGCCGGCCCGCGGCCGCAATCTCTTGCCGCAACTGCGATTCCAGGTCCCGGGCGGTCGTGGCCGGCAGGAAATCGCACTCGAGCGCGACACTCCGCGGGTCGTCCTGGGCACTGACCGCGCGGCTCACGTTGAGGGCCGCCGGACCGGAGAGGCCGAAGTGTGCAAACAGCAGCGATCCGCGGCACTGGGCGAGTGGCCGGGGGTGGTTGCCCGCCGGCGCCGCGCCGCCGGGGACCACGCTGACCAGTACGTCGGGCATGGTGATTCCCTTGAGCAGCGGCACCCACGGCGCGCCGGTGGTGATCGGCGTCAGGGCCACATGCGGCTTGACCACGGTGTGGCCCACCGCGGCCGCCCAGCGGAAGCCGTCGCCGCTGGTGCCGCAGCGCGGGTAGGACTGCCCGCCGGTAGTGACGATCACGCGTTCCGCGGCCAGGCTTTGCTGCGTGGTGGCGAGGCGAAATCCGGCCCCTTCGCGTGTGAACTCGGCGACCGGTTCGCCGAGCACGAGTTGCGCTCCGCTGCGTCGGAATCGCCGCATCAGGGCTTCGAGAACGTCGGCGGCGCGATCGCTGACGGGAAAGATCTTGCCGGTGGCTTCGACCTTGGTCCGCACCCCCTCGGCTTCGATCAGGGCAACCAGTTCCCCAGGTCCGAGCGCGGCCAGGGCCGAATGGAGGAATCGGCCCGGGGGACCGAAGGCTTCGACGATGCCGCGGGCGTCGGTGGCGTGGGTGAGGTTGCAGCGGGTTCCGCCGGACATCAAGATCTTGACGCCCGGCTTGTGGTTTTTTTCCAGCAGCAGCACCCGCCGGCCGCGTTCGGCCGCGCGGGCGGCTGAGAGCAACCCGGCCGCTCCGGCGCCGACGACCACCACCTCCCAGGGGCTCTCCCCATTGACGTCGTGCATTGGTTTTTGCCGCGTGCTCCAGGACAACTTTTCCAACGGTGGTTCGCCCGTTCAAGAGCTATTGTTATCACGAAGCGCTGCATTACGTCAGTGGGTCCCCACTCTAGACGGGGAATAGCGGGTATTGCGTCATCGCGGCGCGACAGTTTTGCGGCGATCCGGGCGCTTGGGGCAGAATCAGGCCATTTCCGGCAGCGGCGAGGCTCCCATTCGATTGACACCGTCTCGGGTCGATGTATCCTGAGGGATTGAGCAGACGGCGCTCGGTCGAGCGCCGCGGAGTGCGTAGCATATCTCGGGTTCCATCGGGCTGCGGCGCAGATCTTGTCGGATGCTGCCGGCCGGTGGGCCGCGCCGCTGCGGGCCCGGCTTTGCCCGGTATAATTCCTTTCTTCCCGGACAAGGGTCGTTTTGCGTCGCATGGCGAACGCTGCTCGCACGGGCCGGACACGGCTCGGGCGAAGTGTTCTTCCATAATCTGGGGGTCGTGCGGACGTGCAAGAGTTCTTCTCGGTTTCTCGCCGGTCGATGAAACTCGTGCTGTGGTACCAGTTGCTCGCCAACGGTATGTACAGGATGTTTCTTCGTTTCTATTGGTCGGTCTGGACTTCGGCAGCGTTGCTATTGACGGCGTCGCTGCTGATGCTGGCCGGTTGGGACCGCGCCGCGTCCGCGTATGGACCATTTTGGCTGTGGGGGATCATCTGCTTTTCCCTGGTGGGCGCGAGCTACTTGATCGGGCGGATCTTGGGAATGGTCCCGCTGTTGCTGGTGTCGCTGATTTTGCCGGCAACGCTGATCATTCACCCGATGGTGGTGGGATCGTCGACGCATGACATTGCGGGGGACGAAGAATCCGCGTACATAGTGACCGGCGGCGTGGTGACCGGCGATCTGCAGCAGTTTGCCAAAGGAACCGCTGTTTTCGGGGGGCTAGTGGCCGTTGCCGGCGCCGCTTATGCGGCGTGTCTTTCCGTGAATTGGGTGCGGCGCTCGCGTCGCTGGCCGCCGCGCCGGCCGGTTGCCGCGGCGCTGATCAGCGCCGGGCTGGTGGCTTTGGAAATATTGCGGATCACGACGCGAAGCTGGCCCGGCTTCGACCCCCCTTGGGATCGATTGGTGGTTCATTTCCTCAGCGAGCCCGGCTGGCCCTATGCAATCTGCATTTGGCTCTGGCTGGAGGTTGCTTGCCTGCTGGCGGTGTACGATACCGAGGTTCTGCCTTATTTGTTGCACCGCATCGGGCAAGGCTGGGCGCCGCAGCGGCTGTCGCTGGCCGATGCCTACATGGTCGATCAGCTTTTGGCAGGGTTGGTGCGCCCATCGTCGAAGTCCAGATCGCGTCCCAGGCACCGGGAGCATCGATCTCGGCGATGAACGACGACCACCGAGCAATGCCATGAAGATCGAGGCCGTGCGGATCGCCTGTCCCGTCACGCTGGCTCCCATGGAGGAGCACACGAACTACCCGCTGCGCATCTTGGCAAAACAGTTCGGGGCGGGGTTGGTGTGTAGCGAACGGGTCGACGCCGCCGACGTCGCCCGCCGCGATCGCCGCGCGTTGCGTTTGCTCTACACCATGCCCGACGAATCGCCGCGGGCGGGCCAAATCAGCGGCGCGGATCCGGCCCTGATGGCGGAAGCGGCGCGGGTGGTCGAGGAGCAGGGGTTCAACATCGTCGACCTGAACTTCGAATGCCCCATCCGGAGGTTGATGGGGCGAGGCGAGGGCGGGGCGCTGATGTCCGACCCACCGGCCATCGCCGCGATTGTGGCGGCCGTCGTCCGCGCGGTGTCGATCCCGGTAACGCTCAAGATTCGTACCGGGCCCGCCGCCGAGCGGGAGACGGCCCCGGAAGTGATCTGCCGCGCCCAAGAAGCGGGCGCGGCGGCCGTCGAGATCCACGCCCGCAGCGTGGCCCAGGCCTATGTGGGCGGACCCGACTGGGGCGCGATTGGCCGGGCCAAGCAGGTTGCCCAGGTGCCGATCCTCGGTAGCGGCGGGATCCGCCAGGCGGCCGACGTGGGGGAGATGCTTCGGCAAACCGGCGCCGATGGCGCCGCGATCGGGCGGGGATGCCTGGGAAATCCCTGGATATTCCGCCAAGCCCGGGCGCTGCTCTCCGGAGGTGCTTCGCTGCCGGCCCCCGCGGCCGCGGAGCGGGGCCGAGTGCTGGTGCAATTGGTGGCGGCGGAATTCCAGCTCTATGGCGCCACCGTGGCGCTGCGGCGACTGGCCCGCATCGCTTGTTACTTTGCCAAGTTTCTGGGCAACCCCGACCCCTTTAAAGAGGAGTTGCGTCGGGTGCGAAGTTTGCACCAATTTCGCGACTTGGTCCGTGAGCATTTTCGTTAGGCCGGATTATTCATGGCCAGGGATGTTCGGACGCAGTGTGCGCAATTGAAGCCCGACGCGTAAGCGAGGCTATGCCCTGATGACTTCCTCGCTTGCGCTTCGGGCTTCTATTTGGCCGTGAATAATCCGGGCTAGACCAATGGGTGGCACGCCCAGAACGAAATGATGGGCGTGGCGCCGCAAAGAACCACGCCCTTCGCTACGCTTAGGGAGTTCCACCCTCTGAATGGTCATTTTGGACAACCCGTAAGTGTCATTCTGAGCGGAGCGAAGAATCTCGGTCGTATGGCCGGGCAACGGAGATCCTTCGCTGCGATCAGGATGACAGCTTTACGCCCTCGCCGGACAAACTTGCTGTACCTCGACCGGGGTTGGGCTGGACCGGAAATCGAGATACGTTATGATCGATGCTCCCGTGGCATCTTTGTTAAGGACGTCGAATGCGCTTTTACACATTTGTCCTGAAGAACCTGTTTCGGCGCAAGGTCCGCTCGTCGTTGACCGCCGTCGGCGTGGCCGTCGCGGTCGGAGCGGTGGTGGCGCTGGTGGGGATCTCGTCCGGGTTCGAGAGTTCGTTTCTGGAGCTTTACCAGAAACGGAATACCGACATCATCGTCTCCCGCAAGGGATTGATGGACCGCTTGACCAGCGGTCTGGACGATCGGATGGGCGACCAGATCGCGCGTTTGCCCCACGTAAATCACGCCTGCGGCGGCCTGATCGATTTCGTCTCGCTGGAGAAGATCGGCGTCTTCGGCGTGATGGTGCAGGGGTGGCCCGCCAGCAGCTACCTCTTCAGCCAACTCGACGTGATTTCGGGAAAGGTGCTGGTGGCCGGCGATAGCCACGGCGTCATCGTCGGCAAGATCCTGGCCGCGAATCTCAACAAGAAAGTCGGCGATACGCTCAACATCTTCGACGAAGACTTCAAGATCACCGGCATCTACCAGACCTTCAACGTCTACGAGAACGGCTCGATGATCATGCTGCTCGATACGCTCCAGCGCTTGGAAGGCCGGGAGCACCAGGTTACCGGGTTTACGGTCTTCCTCGACGACGAAAGCCACAATCCCGTGGCGGTTGCCAAGGTGTGTGACGAAATCAGGAAACTCGACAAGACCGGCCGCACCGAGGCCATGCCCGCCACCGAATACGTGCAGTCGACCAGCCAGATCCAGGCCGCCCGGGCGATGGCTTGGATGACCTCGGCCGTGGCCGTGGTGATCGGCGCCGTGGGCATGCTCAACACCATGGTGATGTCGGTCTTCGAACGCACCCGCGAGATCGGCATTTTGCGGGCGATCGGCTGGCGGCGAAGCCGCGTAGTGCGGATGATTCTCATGGAATCGATCCTGCTGAGCATCGGCGGGGGAGTGATCGGCACCGTGAGCGCCGTGTTGCTGATCCGTTTCCTCAGCAGCACGCCCTCGGTTTCCGGGCTGATCTCCGGCAACATCCCGTGGACCGTGATGGGACAAGGATTCTTGATTGCGTTGCTGGTGGGGCTGATCGGGGCCGCCTATCCGGCCTACCGCGGCGCGCAACTGTTGCCCACGGAGGCCATTCGCCATGAGTAATGACTGCACGCAGCCGCTGTTGCGAACCGAGCACCTCAGCAAACTTTATCCCGACGGCCAGGTCCACGCCCTGGAGGACGTCAACCTCAGCATCCACCGGGGCGAATACGTGGCCATCATGGGGCCCAGCGGCAGCGGCAAGTCGACCTTGCTGAACATGCTCGGCGCGCTCGACGCGCCCACTTCGGGCGAGGTTTTCGTGGATGGCCAGGCGGGTTCGAAGATCGGCGATCTGGACCGCCTGCGGGCGCAGAAGATCGGCTTCGTCTTCCAGTCGTTCTATCTCCTGCCGGTGCTCACGGCCCTGGAAAACATCCAGGTGCCGATGTTCGAGGGGCCCATCGCATCGCCCCGGGAGCGGGAGAAAAAAGCCGCCACGCTGCTGGAAACCGTGGGCCTTCCGCATCGCGCCCACCACATGCCGGAGCAACTCTCGGTCGGCGAGCGGCAGCGCGTGGCGATCGCCCGGGCGCTGGCCAACGACCCGGTGCTGCTGTTGGCCGACGAGCCCACCGGCAATCTCGACACCGTCTCCGCCGACGGGATCTTCCAGCTCTTCGCCAAGCTGCACCACGATCGCGGCATGACCATCGTGCTCATCACCCACGATCCGCAGCTCGGCCAGCGGGCCGAGCGGTTGGTGAAAATGCAGGACGGCCGGATCAAGTCGGACGAGCCGGTGGAGAAGTAAAGGTGGACGGAAGGGAGCCGAGTCGGCCCGCCATTCCGAGCCTGCCCCGCCCAACTGCCCGTTGGTAAGGAGAGACAACTCCAATGCGATCCTGCGCGACGATCGTTGAGCTATCCTTGGTGGCACTCCTCCTCGGAGCGACGATTCTCGGCATTTTTACTCTTGGGCCGATCGGGCTCTTTTCGGGGCCGCTATTGGCGATTTTTGGGTGGTTCTATCTTGTGCCGATCGCCGTTCTTGTATCCATTGCATCCGCAATCGTCGAACGTCCATTCTTCCAGCGCGGTGCGGGCGCGTGCCTGTTCGTACTCTCGGGCGCGCTCGTCGGCGCCGTTTTTGTGGCTGTCTTTGGCACGAAAGAGGTAGGAAGCGTAGCCCGCTGGACGGTCGCGTACGCGGTTGGAGGCGGCGTATCCGGGGGCACCGTTTCGGGCCTGATCGTATGGCTTCGCCGATTGCCACGGCCTGACGATCCAGCCCCGCCCAGTCGCTGAACCGCAAGCGGCGAACCCGCGGTTGGCGCCCGTCGCTTGCGGTTTAGCGTTCGCCCTTCGAGCGACAATCCACTGTCCACCCTATTTGTTGCTCGCCGCGGCCAGGCGGCGGCGGAAGTTGCGCACTTCGTCCTGCACCACCAGCGGCAGCTTCGAGCGGAGCAAGTTAGCCCCGCCAAACCATCCGGTCGGTTCGTCGAAAACCATGTGGTACTCGATCAGCGCCGCGCCGGCCGGGTCGATCAAGCGGGTGACCTTCAGATAGAATCCGGCCGAGGTGTAGGGCACCGGCGGGCCGATCTGCAATTGGCCGGAATCGTCCCGCGACATTGGCCGCCACTGGTCGGGGAACTCCGCATCGCCCGTGAATCGCGGGTCGACTATGCCGGCCAGGATGCTCGTATTCGGCTGGCGCATGATCGCGGTATGCCGGGTGGAGCTGACTTGCACTTTGCCGAACAGGGAAAACGTGGTGTAGAACCACGACTGCTCCAGCCCGGGTGAGGCCGGCGGTGGCTGGATGTTCCGCGCGGCAAGCTGCTGCGGCGTCAACGTTCCCGACTTGGCCACCCGGTTGTCCTTGCTCTCTTGCTCCACGGTCTTCAAAATCGATTGCAGGAATTCGGCCGAGTTCATGGTGTCCCAGTCGCCAAAGGCCACAAACCAGAATTCGACTTGCTCGACGCGCGATTGCCCCTCGATCGTCTTGAGCGCCTGGATTTGCATGGCCAACGGCGCGGCATTGGAACTTTGCAGCAAGTCGTCGGCCGTATGGGCGGGCTGGGCCACCTGCCCGATCGCCGCCCTTTGCGCGGCCGCATCCATGCCCTCGGTCAGCGTCGGCGGCGGAAGCTTGACCATCGAGCCGTCCGGCACCGGCACCCCCTTCTCGACAAGCTGCTGGAATACCGGGTTTTCCTGGGCGCGGGCTACCGGAGCCAGCGCCAAAGAGATTCCCAACGCCAACGATCCGATCAGGCAACGTGCATGCATAGCGATCATCCTTATCCGGCTTGGATCCTCTTACAAACTGGGTTGATTGTAACAAAAGTGAGGCGGAAGGCCAAAGGCGGAAGCGGGATGGCCGGGGTCGATCAGTGTTTGAGTCTGGATAAAGCTGTAGGGTGGGTCGAGCGAAGCGAGCCCCACCGATTCTCGGGAATTCATGGTGGAGCTCGCTTCGCTCGACCCACCCTACAACGAAAACTGATCGGCCCTGGTGGGACGGCGGTATGAACATAGGTCCCGCCGAAGATTAACTTCCCGATTTCCGTAGCATTTATGCCTGGGATTACAGCGGCGCCCCGATATAAAGCCCACTTTCCCCGATCCGCGAATGTGCGATTTGCGTCCCAGGCATAAATGCCTGGGCTACGGGAAAGGAAAAAACCGGGAAGTGATTTTTCGACCAATCCATAGGGGAGCTGATTCCGGTTGCACGCCGTTCACCTTTGTCATTTGCCCGTACTCCCCATACGGAAGGGGTTGTACGCCAATCTGGGAAGAGTCTACGGATAACGAAAAATCTACCGCCAGTCCCTGCGAAGTTTCCGTTGCTTCGCTGGTCCGCCAGCGCTCGGAAGCCGATACCAGAAATAGAGATTATGCGCAATTTGCCGATTATGGCTTGCGCGCAGGGGCTCACACTTCGATTGACCCGCCCATGAGACAAGTCATTCTTTTCCTGGCGTCATTGGTAGCCGTGGCGGGTTGCTCCACGGGTTTGGGGGTGAAGACCCTCAGTAAAGTGCATTTGGCCCCGCCGGTGCTGCCGGTTACTCCGGCCACCGAGCAGCTTTGCGAGATGCCGCTGCCGGGGGACTCGGGCGCGCAAGCCAAGGTGGCGGTGGTCGACGTGGATGGCTTGATCCTCAACCTCGATATGACCGGTCTGGGCTCGCGCGGCGAGAATCCGGTGGAACTGTTCCGCGAGAAACTCGATTGCATCGCCGCCGACGCGGAAGTTTGCGCGATCGTGCTGCGGATCAACAGCCCGGGCGGCGGGGTCGCGGCCAGCGACATGATGTGGCACGATCTGGTCACTTTCAAACAGCGCCGCCCAGTGCCGGTCGTGGCCTGCTTGATGGACATGGGAACGGGCGGGGCCTACTACCTGGCGACCGGGGCCGACCACATTGTGGCCCATCCCACAACGGTGACCGGCGGCATGGGCGTGATCCTCAATCTCTATAACCTCCAGGACATGATGGCCCAGTTCAACGTGATTGCCACGCCCATCCGCTCCGGCGACCACGTCGACCTGGGATCGCCGGTGCGGGCGATGAGCCCCGAGTCGCGGAAGATCCTGCAGGATATGGCCGACGAGTTCCACAACCGCTTCCAGCACGTTGTCCAGCAGAGCCGCCTCGGGCACGACCCGCGGCGGCTCGATGATTTCGACGGCCGGATCTTCACCGCCCAGCAGGCTCTCGAACGCGGGCTGATCGACCAGATCGGTTATCTCGACGACGCCATTACGGCCGCCAAAGCGATGGCCAAACTCCAGTGCGCCCGGGTCGTGCTCTACCATCGCATCAGCGATCGCGGACGCAATGCCTATGCCACGACCCCCAACGTGCCGCTGCAATCGGCGTTGCTGCCGCTGAGCGTGCCGGGCTTGGATCGCAGCAAGCTGCCCACGTTCCTCTACCTCTGGCAAGCCGATCCGACGCTGGAGAAGATGGGCGGGCGGTAGAGGCGTGACTGAACGACAAAACCCGGTCCGCCTGCCCCGCACCGGCCCCGCGAAGGGCCGCTGTCCGGATTGCGTACCGGGCCTCATCGCACCCCGGGAGATCTTCCCGGGATCTGAACCCTCCGGCCCCAAGGCAACGTCGGAAGCGTGTTAACAGATACGCTCCTCTTGGAAAGCGGCACATTGCGCCCCCGCAGCCGCTCTCCGCCGAAATAGAATGGTTTTACGTTGCCCTGGAGCCCCAGAGTGTTATGCCATCGCGCCAAGCACGCTGGCCGTCGCCACTGTTGAAGTCAAAGACGCAATCGGCATGCCAATGCCGATTAAGACGAGAAAGCCGCGAAATCGTCGATTTGCACGGGCGCACTGGAGTCGCGATAATGGAATCTGCTCGAAAAGCGATCACCACCGATGGTCGCGTGGCGTTGAAGCGTTCACCCAACGTCAGGGATAGGTTGGGCTATACACCCTACTGGGAGTCTATAATGCGATACCGCGGGACTACACGCTGTGGCTTGGTTTGGGCCGTGCTGACGTCGTTGGCTGCGATCGCTGCGGCGGCCGACCCTGTTGCGCCCGAGTTCGGTCCGCTGAGCTGCCGGATCATGAACTACAACCAATACCAGGACGACGCCTGGGCCCACATCCACTCGATCGGCCTGAACTACGTATTTATTGCGGTGCCGCCGTTGGAAAAGGTGGAAGCGGTGCGAGCGCGGCTGGCCCAGAACGGCCTGCATCTGGCCGTGATGCGGGGCGATGCCAACCTGACCACCGCCAACGGAATCGACGGCCTGGCCACGCAACTCCAAGCCTGCCGGCTGCTGGACGTGCACTACATGTTCCTCTCGCCCAAGCATCCGGGCGCCACTCGCGAGGAGGCCTGCGAGCGGCTCCGCCGCGGCGGCGAGCTGGCGCGAAAATATGGCGTCACGCTGGTTCTGGAGACTCATCCCGATCTGGGCACCAACGCCGACGTGCACCGCGAGACCATGCAGCGCATCCACCACCCCAACGTCCGCGTGAACTTCGACACCGGGAATATCAGCTTTTACAACCGCGGGCGGGTGGCCGCCAAGGAGTTGGAGAAGATCATCGATTACGTGGCCACCATGGAGATCAAAGACCACAACGGGCAATATCAGGACTGGAACTTCCCCCCGCTGGGGAAAGGCGTGGTCGACATTCCGGCCGTGCTGCGGGTTCTCCGCGAGCACCACTTCCAAGGCCCCGTCACCATGGAAGTGGAAGGCGTTCACGGCATCCGCCTCGGCGAAGATCAGATTAAGAAAAACATGGCCGATTCCGTGAAGTACATGAAATCGCTGGGGACCTACAGATAGAAAAAGCGGGGCATGTCAAACGCCGACAAACACTGCTGGAAAAGCCAGCCGTGGCACCGTGCGTTTCTCCCTTTCTCCCCCTCTTCCTGTCTCCCCTTCTGCGTTCCGCGGCGAACTACCGCTTCGGAACGGCTTGTTGCGACTACCCTCCGCCGAGCCGCACGGGCACATTGAGTTGCTGCCCACGGCGGATGACCGTAATGATGACTTCCGCGCCCGGCTGCTTGCTATCGATCGCGGTGAGGAAATCGTCGGGGGTCTTGGTCGGCTGGCCATCCACGGCGATGATGGTGTCGGCGGCGGAGCGATCGACCCCATGGTATTCATACACGAAGGGTCCCTGCCGCTTCCGCTGGGTGATGACCTTGAAGCCTTGTAGGCCCGCCAACTGCGCCGGTCCGCCGGGATCGAGCACGGCGATCACCAGGCCGGCTTCGGTGGGATAGACCTTGCTGATGCCGACGTCGGGCCGGATCACGCGACCGTTCTTCAGCAGTTGCGGCACCACCCGCGCGATGGTGTTGATGGGAATGGCAAAGCCGACCCCCGCGCTTTCACCCGTCTTGCTGGCGATGGCCCAGGTCATGCCGATCACCCGGCCGTGGCTGTCGAGCAACGGGCCGCCCGAGTTCCCCGGGTTGATGGCGGCGTCGATCTGGATCACCTGTTTCACGGTGCGGGCCTCCTGCCGGCTGGGCATCTCGCGATTAATGCTCGACACGATGCCGGTGCTCAGCGTCCGCTCCATTCCGAACGGGTTGCCGATCGCAAATACCTTCTGTCCCACCCGCAGCCGCGAAGAATCGCCAAAATTGACCGGGAAGAGCACTTCGGGGGGGGCCTCGATCTTGACCACGGCCACGTCGTTCACAGGGTCCTTGCCGATGAGCCGCGCTGGATAATCCTTGCCGTCGAAGAGCGTGACGGTGATCTGGTCGGCGCCGTCCACGACGTGGAAGTTGGTGAGGATATGCCCTTCACGCGTAATGACGGAGCCACTCCCTTCGCCCTTCCACGGCACTTCCACCATCAGAAAGCGATCGCCTCGGTTTCCCTTGGTGGCGATGCTCACCACGCTGCGGTTGACGTTTTCGTAGACCGCCACGGTGACACGCTCTTCCGGGGTAAGTTCATCGTAATCGGACGGGTTGGCCCATCCGGCTGTCGGCGGCGTAGTTGCGGGGCCGGGAAGCCCTGTTTGCCCCAAACGATGCGGGCCATCATGCCGGCTATACGGCACGGGGTATCCCGGTTGGACATCCTGGGCCATCGACACGGACTGGAGTGGAAGCGGGTGGGTGCTCATTCTGACCGCACACAATGCACCCAACACCGCGGACACTACGCAGAGGAAGGCAAGTCGTTTCATCGTTCGGACCTGGAGGTTTCTGCTGGAGACCCGGGCCGGTGCGGCCCGGAGCCGTGACACATCACGCGATTCTCTGGAAGAAGAACCCGCCCCAGCGACGGCTGTGTTAGGGGGTTCGAGTCAATCGATAGTATAGCTGCACCGGCAAACGACTCCAAGGGTTGCGTCAGAACTACGTCCGGCGCAGCATCCTCCGTTGGATAGATCACGACGACGGAACGGAATGAATTCCGTTCTACGACCGCCGCGCGATCGATGCCGATCGCGAAAGCCAGCCTGGCGGCGGTCGAGGTGTCCGGATTTGCAGGCGGAGCCATACCAGACGGAAAACTCTCGGTACATATCCCATCTTACCAGCGGCGTACGGGTAGATCCGCTTCAGCTCCTCCAACCGCAACTTGGATTTATGGCAAGATGCCCGCAATCTTCGCCAGACCATTTCAAGCCCGGAAATTATTCAAATTGTTAAAACTGCACACATTGCCGAAGCGTCTTCAATTACCTAATGACTCCAGTCTTCTTTCTCCGATACCGTTATCCGGCCGCCAATGTCCAGGGGCCACAACATCTTTCCCATTCATCCCCGGTTCCGCCGATGCACCGGTTTTATGTTGCGAACAGTCCAGGAATGACACGCACCGTTCCCCATCACGGTTCGCATCGTGCACCGAGCCAAGGTCGCTCACACCGCAGAGTATCAGGAGGTCTCAATCCCATGAAGTACATTCGGGCAGCGTGGAATTCATTATGGACGGTTGTTGCCGGCGGAGCGCTCGCGCTGATTCCCATCTGTGGCTTTGGGGGAGAGCAGTCCGATCTCGGGCCAGCGCCGCTCCCGCCCGCTTTGCGGTGTCTATGTTCGGCGGAGAATGACGCGTGGCATTGCCAAGTCAACGACGTCGAGGGGTTTTGCGAAGAGAAGCCGGTAGCCGAAGTCGAGACGGTCGTTGCCGACACACAATTGGCCGACGAGGACCAGTCCGCCGACGATCAGCCCATCGCCGCCGGCGAGCCGATGGCCGAAGATCAGCAGGCAACCGAAGAGCCGGCCGACCAATCGTCGGGGATCGCCGATCTCGCGGAGCGGGAAACGGCGGAACGAGAATCGACCGCGGAGCAGGAAGCGGCGGTCGAGCAATCTCCGGGGCAGCAACTCCAGCAAGAGATGGCGCCCGGCGACACCCAGGAATCGGTTGCCGACGACCGTACGGATGCTGAGCGGGACGGGTACAACGGCAAGTTCGAGTACGTCCGACCGGAAGATGCGTATGGCGACCAGTGCGACATGACCTCCAACGCCAAGGACGGAACGCAGCCGGCGGGCGTCGCGCAGAAACTCAACGGCGGTGAACATTGGCCGGTGAACGTGGCACGCTGGGTGGCGGACGTGAAAAAGAGCCTTGCCCCGGTGCCGGCGGGCACGAAGCAGCAATTGATCGGCGGTGAACATTGGCCGGTGAACGTGGCACGTTGGGTGGCGGACGTGAAAAAGAGCCTCGCCCCCGTGGCGGCGGGCACGAAGCAGAAATTGATCGGCGGCGAACATTGGCCGGTGAACGTGGCACGCTGGGTGGCGGACGTGAAAAAGAGCCTCGCCCCCGTACCGGCGGGCACGAAGCAGCAGTTGATCGGCGGTGAACATTGGCCGGTGAACGTGGCACGTTGGGTGGCGGACGTGAAAAAGAGCCTCGCCCCGGTACCGGCGGGCACGAAGCAGCAATTGATCGGCGGTGAACATTGGCCGGTGAACGTGGCGCGCTGGGTGGCGGACGTGAAAAAGAGCCTCGCCCCCGTGCCGGTCGAGGAGCTGGGCGTCAGGCGGGCGCCGACCGAAGTTTGGTCGGCGGCGCATGACGAGGCCAACGACGACGAAGTTGTTGACGGCGACCGTGACAATCAACCGAATTACGGTGCGCCACAGAAAGATGGTCCGTCAGGCCAGGCCTCGGTCGCCGCGCAACGGCCGCTGGATTCGCAAGCGCAAATGGCCGACGAAATGGCCAACGATGATGACGAAAGCGATGCGGGCCAACAGTCGTCGGATCGTGCAAAGACCGCCGATTCGCAAAGCGAGCACGGCTACGGCTACGGATACGAGTATGCACGGCCGCAAGAGGTTTACGGCCACGGCTACTCGGAGGATCGAGACGAGCAGTCCATTGTCGACGAGAGTGGGAAGAGGGAGCCCGGCGAGCTTGTTGAGACCGCGAACCCTAGCGGCAACCCCAAGGACTCGGATGCGGCGGGTTATGAGCATTCCTGGACGCACGAGAAGTATGGGAATTCGGTGGATGCGAGCGGGCAAGCCACCGAGCAAGCTTCCGAAGAGATTGGCGACGAAACTCCCGAACACCGTGCCGAGCGGTTCGGGAACGCGGCCGATAGTTCGGCAGCGGGCCACGGGATGGATCGACCTGATGCGACCCCCGACGAGAGCGGGAACGACGAAGGGAAGTCGCAGTTGCAAAGCGGAGCGGCGGGCAGCGTCATGCCGGACGGGGCGAGTCTGGAAGAGGATCGCAACGGCGAGACAGGCTTGGACGAGGCAGTGCCGGCACGCGCCGAAGCGGGTCCAGTGCAATCCAGTGGCAACGCGTCGTTGGCCGGGCTCCCCGGAAGCCATGGCACGGAGGTGAATGGGCAGGATGACGGGGAGATGGTTTCGGAACCCGGCGACGTCAGCCGGCACGGCAGCGATGCTACGGGCCTGCAACACACCATTTCGAGCGGGATGGTGTCGGCGACGGTCCTGTTGGACCGCTGGAAGGCTGCCGTGCGTCCTTTGCGGTCCCTGCCGGCTGGTCTGGATTGGCGGGCGTTGCTGCTTTACGGGGAAAAAGCGGTAACGGCGATGGGAGACCGACCGGCGGGCGCGTCGCTGGAGCGCTAGGGAAGGAAACGGCCAGCGATTCCTAACTCTCGAAATGCTCGAAGGTTACGGCCCGGCGACAACGTTCGGGCCGTGACTTTTTCTTGAGCTTGGCGGTGGGAGGGACGGTCCGCTGTTCCGGCCACAGCGGCAAGCGAGCCTCGGATTTCCACACCGAACCGTTATAGCCGCGCTGATCGTTCCACAATCTACACGGTGTCCGCCCAGAGCGGCTGGCTCCCCCAATCGCTAAGGGCTGCACGGTTTTTCATTGGTAAATGCGTTTTTTGGCAATTACAATTACCATGAAGTGGGTGAATCGCTTGTTCTAGCGAGAAATTAGTGCGTTTGCGCGGGCGGTGATCGACAGACCGCCCCATACGCGGCGGCGAGATCTTCTTCAGGGCCGGAGAGTCTTCACATGTCTAATTCGCAGCATTTCCGACGGACTTGGTTGCTTCTGGCGGCCATTGGGTTGATCGCTCCGACGATCGCATTGGCGGCGGGTGAGACGTCCCGTATGGATGTGTTCAACCGGCCGGACGGAACGAGCGCTTTCGCCTTGAGCCTCACGCCGGGCGCCGTGGCCCCCAGCGGCGACCCGCGCAACCTGGTGATTGTCGTCGACACTTCGGCCAGCGCCATGGGCGATTATCGCGCCACGGCGATCCGGGTGGTCAACAGCCTGTTGCAGAACCTCGTTCCGCAGGACCGGGTCTGCCTGATGGCCGGCGATCTGGACGCGACCGCGTTGACGGGATTCGTCGCCCCGGTCGGCGTCGAAATGTCGCAAGGGTTGCAAAAGCTCGAGGCGCGCACGCCGTTGGGTTCCACCGATATGGAAAAGGTTCTTACCACGGTCGCCGCCAGTTTTGCCGGCAGTCCGGCGGGCTCCCGCGCGGCCATCTATATCGGCCAGGGACGCAGTCCGGCCAACATCATGCCGGTGGCGACCTTTGCGGCCCTGGTCAAGCAATTGGCCGCCGCGCGGATTCCCGTGAGCAGTTTTGCCGTGGGGATGCGGCCCGACCTGCAAGTTCTCGGCGCGTTGGCAGCGCATACCGGCGGGACGCTTCTGACCGACGACGTGTCCGCGCCCGATGCGACGCAGATCGCCGCCAGCCTGGCGGCCGCGGCCCACGCTACCGTCTTCTGGCCCACCACCGTCACCTGGCCCGCCAGCATGACCGAGGTCTTCCCCAAGGACACGCCGCCGCTGCGCTCCGATCGCGACACGGTGGTGATTGGAACGCTCAAGGGGAGCGGACCGATGGAAGTCAAAATGACCGTCGACGTCCAGGGCGCCGCGAAGCAGTTGAGCTGGGCCGTGCAGCCCGGGGCTTCGGTGGATGACAACAGCTACCTTGCGCAACTGGTCGACGTGGCCCGCGGCGACGGCGGCGAGAGCCTTCCCATCGCCGGTTTGGCCAGTCTGCGATTGGCGCAGCAGTCGATCGACGGCAGCGCGACGAATTTCACGCGGATGGCGATGCACGCGCTGAGCTCGGGAAGCCTGGTGGATGCCGAGCATTTGGCCGACGCGGCATTGCGGCTCGATCCCCGCAATCCCGACGCCCTGAACGTAAAGCACGCCGCGGTCAAGCAACTGGCGGCCGGGCCCACGTCCGCGCCGCCGCCGCCGGGCAACGCGCCCGCACCGCCGCCGCCGGGCGTTGCGGCCGAAGGGCCCGCCAGCGGCGATCTGAACCTCAGCGGGTCGGGCCAATTCGCCGAATCCGTGGAGCGCGACCGGAACCTGCTGGCGCAGGCCGTGCAAGCCGATATCCAGAACGCAATCAATCAAGCGCGGACGCTCATGTCGACCGATGCGGCCGGGGCCATCCAGGGTCTGAAGCTCGCCCAGGAGCGGCTGCGGCAGAGCCGCGACATCATGCCCGGGCTGCGGCAACAGTTGAACGACTTGCTGCAGGGCGCGCTGCGCGAAGGAAGCCGGCGGTTGGTCGAGGAGGAGCAGCACGCGCAAATGCGTCACGAGTCCGAGGCGGCCGCCAAGGAGCGGCAGTTGATCAGCGAAGGCCTGGCGCGCAACGAGCAAAAGATGAAGCAGTTGATGGAGCGTTTCAACTCGCTGATGGTCGAAGGACGCTACAGCCTGGCCCTGGAGGGGCCGGCTGCGGAGGCGGCCAAAATGGCCCCCGATACCGAGATGACCCATTTTGGTCCCATGACGGCGGCGGCCATCGAGGGCGCGCGGATGGTCGGGAATTGGCACCTGATGCAGGAATACAAGCTCGCCCGCTGGAAAGGCCTTCTCGATACCTTCGCGACGGTGGATAAGTCGGGCATCCCCTTCCCGGACGACGTGCCCATCGTGTATCCGCCGGCTAGCGAGTGGCAGCGGTTGACGGCCGAGCGCCGCGAGAAGTATCGCTCGATGGACTTGGCCACCAGCAGCCCCAAGGAGAAGCAAATCCAGAACGCGCTGCACGATTCGACCCAGTTGGAATTCACGGAAACTCCGTTGCAAGACGTGCTCGAATACCTCAAGGATTATCATAAGATCGAAATCCAATTGGATAAAAAGGCGTTGGACGACGTGGGCGTCGCCGCCGATGTTCCCGTCACCATCAACCTCAAGGGCGTCACGCTCCGCTCGGCGTTGCGGTTCATGCTGAAGTCGCTGGGGCTGACCTACGTGATCCAGGATGAAATGTTGATGATCACCACGCCCGAGCAGGCCGAAAGCCGGCTGGTGACCAAGGTTTATCCGGTGGCCGACCTGGTGTTGCCGATTCGCACCCCGCCGGTAAGCGGCATGGGCGGCATGGGCGGCGGCATGGGCGGCAGCATGATGGGCGGCGGCGGCATGGGCGGGGGTGGCATGGGTGGCGGCATGGGCGGCATGGGCGGCGGCATGGGTGGCGGCATGGGCGGCGGCATGGGCGGCGGCATGTTCAATATTCAAGACATGCTGATGCTCAACCGGCTCCAGCAAAATGGAATGCTGCCGCAGATTCCCTCCGGCGGCATGAATGCCTTCTGCGTGAAGGACGATTTGAACCTCACCGGCGAGCCGGCCCATCCGGCCACGGTGAGCGCCGAGGGGCCCGCGCAAGCGGCCGCTTCCAATCCGGCCGCCGGGCATCTCCTCAAGGGAGATCGAGCCGCCGGGAGTGAGGCGTCCAAGCCGCAGCGGATTCAGATCGAGATGGAAGTTGGGGCCGACCCGAATGTGGCCTGGGATAAGTATTTCGCCGATCATCGCGATTCGCCCGCCGCCGTGCGCGACGCCGTGCGCCGGCTCAACGAAGAGAAAAAATTCGACCACGTGATCGCCCTGATCAACGCCGCCCTGCGGCATCGGCAGGGTCAGCCGTGGATGTACGAAGGGCTGGCCCTGGCCATGCAGATGGCGGGACGTCCCAGTAGCGAAGTGGAGCGGGCGCTGATGTCGGCCGCCGACTTCGCGCAGAACTCCACCGAGTTGCTCTATTTGGCCGTGTACCTCTCCGAGAGCGGTTTCGACGCCCGGGCCATGAAGATGTTCCGCCAGGTGGCGCAGCTCGAACCGCTGCGGCCCGAGCCTTACGTGCTGGGGCTCAAGTTGGCCCGGCGGATCAACGACGTGCCGAGCATCGAGTGGGCCAGCCTGGGGATCCTCCGCCGCGGTTGGCCGAAGGACCAGCAGGAAACCCGCAAGGATGGCGAACGCGCCGCCGAGGCGGTCCTCGCGAAGCTGAAGGCCGAGAAGCAAACGGCCGAGTACAACCGGTTCCAGCAAGCCGTCAACGACGCCAAGGTCCGCGACTGCGCCGTGGCGGTCACTTGGACCGGCGAAGGGGAAGTGGATCTCTACGTGCAGGAGCCCACCGGCACCGTCTGCTCGTTCCGTTCGCCGCGGAGCACCGCCGGCGGAATGCTGTTGGGCGATACCCTGGCCAAGAGCTTGATTCCCGGCGGGGAAGGGCGTTCGCAGGTCTACGTCTGCCCGGAAGGATTCAGCGGCAACTACAAGATGCTGGCGCGGCGGGTATGGGGCAAGATTACGTCGAACAAGGTGAACGTGTTGATCTTCATCCACTTTGGCACCAGCCAGCAGAAGATGATTAAACAGCGGATCGCGCTGGAAAAAGACGAAGTGGTGGTGGCTTTCGACTTGGATCATGGCCGCCGCAAAGAGTCGCTGCAGGATCAGCAGGTGGCCGCCGCGGTTGCCGGCCAGGTGGCCATCGGGCAACAGATCTTGGCCCAGCAATTGGCGGCCGCGGTCGATCCGCAAGCCTTGGCCACGGCGGCGGTCGGTCAGCAGAACCTGGCCGACGTCAGCAGTGGCGCCACGACCACCGTCGGCGGAGGCGCCGGCACCGGCACCGAGCCGGTTTTCGGCTTCCTTCCCATCCAGGGTGCGGTGGGCTACCAGCCGATCATCATCACCCTGCCCTCCGGGGCCAACACGGTGTTTTCGGCCGTGGTCTCGGCCGACCGGCGTTACGTGCGAATCACCGTGCTGCCGATGTTCTCCTCGATCCCGAAGGTGAATACGTTCAACTATGTGAGCGGCTCGAGCGGCACCAGCGGCGGCGCCACCAGCGGTGGCTCGGGTCTGTAAGGCACCAAGGCGGCCCTGTTGTTCCCTCGGGCGAGCGCGGCAAGACCTTCATTTCTCGAAAAACTCCATCGGGGGGTCCGCCGGTTTACGCCGCGCATCGCGGCCCGCTCTCTATCGCCTCGCGCCGCGACGGTGGCCGCCCGAATTCCGTCCCTGTGCCTGGAGTAAGCTAGAATTTCGGAGAGCAGGCACCTGCCATTAGGGCGTCCACCGCCGGACCACAACGTGCCATCCCAGGGCTTGCCTGCCGGGGTTACGCAAAAGGTAACCCCGCCCGGCCTTGCAAAACCATTCCTGGATGAACGATGTTGCTGCGAGATTCCCACTTGCCATCCGCCGAGATCGACGACGGCCCCGCGGCGGTGGCTGCCGAGGTAGATGGCTGGAATGCGTCGGCCGTCCACTGTCCAAGATCCACCTTCGTCGCGGCATCCTTGATCGTGCTGGCCGCCGCCGCCGTGTTCGCCAACAGCTTCCGCGGCGACTTCGTTTACGACGATTTGATCGCCATCGTGAACAACTCCACGATTCGCAGCCTTTGGCCGCTCGCGCCCGTTTTGTCGCCGCCGTTGGACGGCGCCACGGTTGCCGGCCGTCCGTTGCTGAATCTCTCCTTGGCCGTCAACTACTACTTTGGCGGCGAAAAGCCCTGGGGCTACCATGTGGTCAACCTGGTGATCCACACCTTGGCCGCGCTGCTGCTCTTCGGCATTTTGCGGCGGAGTTTCCGCTTGCCTGCCCTGCGGGATCGCTGGGGCGGCGCCGCCACTTTGCTGGCGCTGGTCATCGCGCTAATGTGGGCGGTCCATCCGCTACAGACGGAATCCGTGACGTACGTCGTGCAACGGGCCGAGTCGGGGTTCGGCCTGTTATACCTGCTGGTGCTCTATTGCGTGATTCGTGGGGCCACGCAGGTGCGGGGCGTGGGGTGTGGGGTGAATTCTGACGCTCCCCGCGCCATTCTTCCCACACCACACACCCCGCACCCCACACCCCACAAATCCAACCCCGCGCTCTGGTACTTCGCCGCGATCGTCGGGTGCCTGCTGGGAATGTCGCTGAAAGAGGCGATGGTTTCGGTCCCGCTCTTCGTGCTGTTATACGACCGCACCTTGCTGTCGGGTTCGTTTCGCCAGGCGCTGCGGCGCCGTTGGGGCCTGTACCTGGGACTGCTGGCGACCGAAGGATTACTGGCCTACTTGGTGGCTACGATGAGCCTGGCGGCTTCCCGTCCGCGACCGGGCGTCACCGCCTGGCGCTACGCCTGCGCGCAGCCCCGGGCGGTTCTCCACTACCTGCGGCTGTGCTTTTGGCCGTGGCCGTTGTGCCTCGACACCTGGCCGCCGGTGCTGACGAAGCTCTCCGAAATGCTGCCCGGCCTGATCGTTTTGGGGCTGCTCCTGGCCGTTACGCTCGTCGGCCTGTGGCGGCGCAAGAGTTGGGGCCTGCCGGGCGCGTGGTTCTTTTTGATCCTGGCGCCTTCGTCCAGCGTTGTGCCGCTGTGGAACTTGTCGGCCGAGCACCGGATGTATCTGCCGCTGGCCGCGGTGTTGACCGTGACGGTCTTGAGCGGCTATGGCGTTTACGGCATGTTGCGGCGGCGCAGTCCGTCGGCGGGCCGGGTGGCGGCCGTCGCGTTCGGCTCCACGGCGGTGATGGCCGTGGCCGCCTTGGCGTTCGGCACGGTGCTCCGCAACGCCGATTACCGCGATATGCGGATTTGGCAAGACACCGTGGACAAGGCCCCCTGGAATCCCGAGGCACAATTCATGTACGGCGCCCGGCTGGGGCTGGCGGGCCGGACCGATGAGGCTATACTGCACCTGGAAAAGGCCGTCGCATTGAACCCCCGACACGTCGAGGCCCGCGACGACCTGGCGAACCTGCTGGAGCGGCAAGGAAAAGTGGCCGCGGCGATGTCGCAGTGGTCGGAGGCCCTGCAGTACGAGCCGGCAAACGCCAGTGCGAATTACAATTATGCACTGGCCCTGCAGCGGCAGGGGCGGCTCGACGAAGCGGTCGCGCACTATGAAAACGCCATTGCCGTAAAACCGCGTGACGCGAGAGTGCAGCAGGCGCTGGCCGAAGTGCTGCAGCGGCAAGGAAAATCGCTCGCCGCGATCGCCCACTACGAGAAAGCCTTGCAAATCGAGCCCGCTTCGGCCGAAGTCCACAACAACCTGGGCGCGTTGTTTCTCCAGCAGCGGAAGCTCGACGACGCGATGGCGCACTTTGAACGGGCGGCCGCGATCGATCCGAAAAACGTCGACGCACAGATTAACCTGGGCAACGTGTCGATGCTGTTCGCGCGCCCGCAGCGGGCGATCCCCTATTTCCAAAGGGCCCTGGCCATCGAACCGCACTGTGCCGAAGCCCACTTCGGCCTGGCCGGCGCGCTCGGCGGGCTGGGAAAGATTCCCGAGGCGATCGCGCATTACGAGCAGGCGCTCGCCGTGAATCCCCGCTTCGCGCCGGCGCATTACGCGCTGGCCGAAGTGCTCGAACAGCAAGGACAGCCGCTCCCCGCGATTGCCCACTACGAGAAAGCCTTGGAAATCGCGCCCGCCGCGGCCGACGTCCACATCAGCCTGGGCGCGTTGTTCGTCCGGCAACGAAAGTTCGACGACGCGATGGCGCACTTCGAACGGGCGGCCGCGATCGATCCGAAAAATGTGGCCGCCGAGATCAACATGGGCAACGTGTTCGTGCAGTTGGCGCGTCCGGAGCGGGCAATCCCCTATTTGCAAAAGGCGTTGGCCATCGACCCGCACTGTGCCGAAGCCCACAATGCGCTGGCCGGCGTGTTGCACGGGCTGGGACGGCTTCAAGAGTCGATCGTCCACTGGCGGCAGGCTCTGGCGGCGCGGCCGCAATACCCCGAGGCGTGCTACAATCTGGGCCAAGCCTTATTCGAGAACGGCCAGGCCGCGGAAGGACGGGCACAGCTTCGCGCGCTCGAGGAAATGCGGAAAAACGGTGAACACTGAACAGCAACCGGTAGACGGTGGAGGTGCTACGGTGGACGATGAACCGCGGACGATGGACGTTGGAGCATTGACGGTGGATGCCGGCGAGATGGTGAGATCGAATCCATCCCCCGTGCAGCGGCGATTGTCCACCGTCTTGGCGGCATCCCTGATCGTGTTGGTGACCGCCGCGGTGTTCGCCAATGGACTGCGGGGCGTTTTCATCTTCGACGACGTCTTCGCCATTCTGAATAATTCCAGTATTCACCACCTTTGGCCCATCGGCCCGGTGCTGCATCCGCCGCTGGACGTTACGACCGCCTCCGGCCGCCCGCTGGTGAACCTTTCCTTCGCCTTGAACTACTATTTCGGCGGCGAGAACCCCTGGGGCTACCACGTGGTCAACGTGTTGATCCACATCTGCGCCGCGCTGTTGTTGTTCGGCGTGCTGCGGCGCAGCTTCCGCTTGCCGGTGCTCGCCGACCGCTTGGGCCGCGCCGCCACCCCGCTGGCGCTGGCCGTCGCGCTTTTGTGGGCGGTCCATCCGCTGCAGACGGAATCCGTGACTTACGTTGCCCAGCGCGCCGAGTCGGGCATCGGCTTGTTCTACCTGCTGGTGCTCTATTGCGTGATTCGCGGGGCCACACCCCACAGATCTTATTCCGTCCTCTGGTACATCGCCGCGATCCTCGCCTGCCTGCTGGCGATGGCCTACAAGGAAACGATCGTTTCCGTCCCGCTGTTCGTCTTGTTGTACGACCGCACCTTGCTGTCGGGCTCGTTCCGCGAAGCGCTGCGGCGGCGCTGGGCCCTGTATCTGGGGCTGCTGGCGACCGAGGGGTTGCTGGCTTACCTGGTGCTCACGGCGAGCCTGCCGGCTTCGTATGTCAAAGGCGGGGTGACCTCCTGGACATACTCCCGCACGCAGCCCGAGGTGATCCTGTATTACTTGCGACTTTGCTTCTGGCCGCGGCCGTTGTGTTTGGATCGTTGCTGGTACGTGGCGCGTACGCCGGGCGAGATCATCCCCGGCATGCTCGTGGTCGCGCTGTTGCTGGCCGCGACGCTCTACGGCCTATGCCGGCGGAAGAGTTGGAGCCTGCTGGGAGCGTGGTTCTTCCTGATTCTGGCGCCGACGTCGAGCTTCCTTCCGCTGTATGAGCTGGCCGCCGAGCATCGCATGTATCTGCCGCTGGCCGCCGTGGCGACCGCAGTCGTATTGGGGTGCTACGGCCTTCAGCGATGGCTCGGCCGCCACATTCCGCGGTGGTGGGGAGCGGTGGTCCTTGGCGGCGCGACGCTGACCGCGGTGGCCGCTTTGGCGGCCGTGTCGGTGGCCCGCAACGCGGATTACCGCAGCGAGATCGGCATGTGGTCGGACACGGTGAACAAGGCCCCCTGGAACCCCGACGCGCACAGCGCGCTCAGCGCGTATCTCGTCCTGGCGGGCCGGCTGGATGAGGCGATTGCCCAATTGCAGGCGGCCGTCGCGCTGCGCCCGCGATGGGTGAAAGACCGCGACGCGCTGGCAACCCTGCTCGCGACGGAAGGACGAACGGCCGAGGCGATGGTCCATTGGTCCAAGGCATTGGAGTGCGACCCGACACAGGCCACGGCCAACTACAATGTCGGCTTGATTCTCCAGGAACAGGGGCGACTGGCGGAAGCGGCCGCGCATTACGAGACGGCGATTGCCAGAGAACCGCGCCTGGCCCTGGCCCATGGCGCGCTGGCCGGCGTGCTGCAGCGGCAAGGAAAGCCGGCCGCGGCCATCGCCCACTACCAAAAGGCCCTGAAGATCGAGCCCAACTCGCTCGAATTCCACAACGGCCTGGGCGGATTGTTCGTGCAAGAGCGAAGGTTTGACGACGCCATCGCGCACTTTGAGCAAGCGGCCGCGATCGACCCGAAGAACCTCGCCGCATTGCTCAACCTGGGCAATGTGTTCGTGCAGCTATCGCGTCCGGAGCGGGCGATCTCCTATTACCAACAGGCGCTGGCCATCGATCCGCACTGTGCGGAAGCCCATCATTTCCTGGCCGGCGTTCTGCACGGGCAGGGACGGGTTCAAGAGGCGATCACGCACTGGCGGCAGGCCCTGGCAGCGCGGCCGCAATACGTCGAGGCGTGCTACAGCCTGGGGCAGGCCTTATACGAGAACGGCCAGGCACAAGACGCGATGGCACAGTTTCGCGCCGCGGAGACGATGCGGAAAAGCGGCGGACGGTGAACGCAGAAAGGGAGATGGGGAGAAAGGGAGATTCGTTTTCTTCTTCCTGCGCCCCGCCGACGGCCCTCCGTGCAGCTACTTCGCCGCGTGCGGCCCGCTGCGGACCAGTCCGGGAAAGGCGTCCAGATCGAGGCGCTCGAAGATTCCGGCCTTCCAGCGTTCCCAGGCGATCGCGCCCATCACGGCGTTGTCGGTGCACAGCCGCAGGGGCGCGATGTGCAATTGCGCGCCGCTGCGCTCGGCCTGTTCTTGGAGCCGTTGCCGCAAGCGGGCGTTAGCCGCCACGCCACCGCCCACGCAGAGCGTCCGCATGCCGGTCTTGTCGAGCGCCAGAAACGCCTTGCCGACCAGGCAATCGACGACCGCCTCCTGGAAGCTGGCGGCCAGGTCGGCCACTTGCTGCGGAGTGAGCCCGCTGTTGTCGAAGTCGGGCTTCCCCGGTCCGGCGATGGCGTAGCGCACGGCCGTTTTCAGACCGCTGAAGCTGAAATCCAACCGGTCCTGGTCGCGCAAAAATGCCCGTGGCAGATCATAAGCCTTGGGGTTTCCAAGCTCGGCGGCCCGCTGGACCGAGGGGCCGCCCGGATAGGGCAGACCGAGCATCGAGGCCACCTTGTCGAATGCCTCGCCGGCCGCATCGTCGATGGTGGCGCCGAGCAGGTGGAAATCCAACGGGGCGCGGCAGCCGTAGAGGCTTGAATGGCCGCCGCTGACGATCAGGCCGACGCAGGGAAACACTTCCTGCCGGCTGGCCAGCCGGCAGGCGTAGATATGGGCCTGAAGGTGATTGATCGACAGGAGCGGGATTTCCAGGGTCGCCGCCAGAGTCTTGGCCGCCACCAATCCTACCAGCAGCGAGCCCGCTAATCCCGGCGTATTGGCCACCGCCACGGCCGTGAGATCGGCAAGCCGCAGCCCGGCCTGCCCGAGCGCCGCGTCGATCACCGGCAGGATCCGCTCCAAGTGCGCCCGCGAGGCCAGTTCCGGCACTACCCCGCCATAGCGCTGGTGGAGCTCGTCCTGTGAAGCCACTACGGAGCTCAATACATCGAGCCGATCGTTGATGATCGCCGCGGCCGTTTCGTCGCAAGTGGTTTCGATCGTCAGCAGGTTCAACTACTTGCTCTCGGCCCGGGCCAGTTCCTTAGTGAGGCTCTTGAGCGCCAACTGGAGTTGGCGGTCGACGGCCGGTTCGTCCGCGGCGGCCGCCGTCCATTGGCCGGTCTTTTCGTCCACGGGCGGCTTCACCGGCCGTGCCGGCTTATCCAAGACCGTGGCGGTGGGCGCCGTTTTCACCGCGGCGGCCGGCTTCGTCGTTGAATCCCCGGTCGGACCAGCCTTCTTGGCGGCCGCGCCGGGCTGGGGGCTTTTCTTGGCCGGGTCCGCGCTGGCTACCGCGCGGGTGTGCGGCTGCACGATGTCGCGGAGCCGCCGCTGCCGGACGAGGTCCATCAGCTCCCCGTCGTCCAGCTTCAAAACGTAGCCCGGATCGGGCGTGACGCCCCATTCGTCGCTGTCTTTGGAGTTGGGAAAGCGGTGGATGTTCTTGCCACTGGGGCGGCGGTAGGCGGCGGTCGTGAGCTTCAGCACACTCCGGCCGTCCTCCAACTCGATCACGTTTTGCACGCTCCCCTTGCCCCAGGTTCGCTCGCCGACGATCGCCGCCCGCTTGTGGTCTTGCAGACAAGCCGCCACGATTTCGCTGGCACTGGCGCTATAGCGGTTGACCAGCACGACCATCGGAAAGCCCTCGAAGGCCCCGGTGCCGCGGGCGTCCCAAACCCGCTCCGGGCTGTTGCGGCCCGAGGTGCTGACGATCCGCCCGCTGGAAACGAACAAGTTGCAAACCTCGATCGCCTGGTTGAGCAACCCGCCGGGATCGAATCGCAGATCGAGGACCAGGGCCTTCATCTTTTGGGCGCGAAGCTGCTCCAGGGCTTGCCGCAGGTCGCGGGCCGTGTCGCGGCTGAAGGAGTTGACGCGGATGTAGCCGATTTTCTTGTCGTGGTCGAGCATGAAGTCCCAGCGATCATCCAGCCCGCGGCGATCGCCCATCACCGTCTCCACGTGGATCATCTCTCGCGTGAGGGTGAACTTCTGTGGCTCGACGCTACTACGGTGGAAGACCGGTGGGGCGCCCCGGGCGCCATGTTTTCCTCGGGGGATGGCGATCTGGTAATTGCCGCCGGGGCGGACGATGGTCAGCGTGACCTTCGTGCCGACCGGACCCTTCATGTGCCGGATGGCGTCGTCCAGTTTCATGCCGGCGGTGGTCAGGCCGTCGACCTCGACGATGCGGTCGCCGGCCATCATGCCGGCCCGATAGGCGGGCGTGCCGACCAGGGGACTGAGCACCTTCAGATCGCCGTCGTCCATGGTGATCTGGATGCCGATGCCGCCGAACTCATTCTCCACACTGGTGCGGAAATTGCTGACCTCTTCCGGACCGACGTAACCAGAATAGGGGTCGAGCTTGGAAATCATGCCTTGAATGGCGGCCTCGACCAGTTCGCGTCGATCGACCGGCTTGACGTAATTCTGCTCGACCTGGTCCATGGTGTCGGCCAGGAGTTTGAACAGTTCGTAGTAGTCCTCTTTCTTCGTGGCGGTCGACTTTTCCGGTTCCTTGGACTTTTCCGTCTGAGGGGCCGCAACCGCCGGCAAGTTCCAAACACCGAACAAGGCCAAAGCGAGCGACGAAAGGATTATCCGCCGGGCCATTCCTGTCCTCCGGATTAAGGCTCATCGGTTACGAGCGGCCGTCAACACGGGCCGATCGAGAAATGACGCAAAGCATAATTACTTCACAACTTAGATAAGTATAGCGGGCGCCCCACCGGCGAGCAAGGCGAAGAATTCGGCGGCTGCGGCCGGGGCTCGCGCTGAATCGATGGTAGGGTGCGTGCTCGGTACGCATGCATTGGGCGTCGTGGTTAAGGCGTGGGAGCGGATACCCTGCGGCTATCCTACATCCGCACGTGGTGGACCCAGGCCGGAGGTATATTGGGCCAGATCCAATCGCGACGAATTTCCCGCCCATCGAGCAATTTGCCCAGCGCATGCCCGATTCCCCGCAGCCGTAGCCGCTCGGAACGGCCGCTCACCATGGCCCGCGCCGGGCGGACGGCGATGTATTCGAAGAACGAGAGCGTGCCGCCCGGCCTCCCCAGTTGCTGGATCGCCCGCAAGATCCGCTTTACTTGCCCCACGGGAAAGTTGTTCAGAGGCAGCCCGGAGACGATAAGGTCGTAGGGGGTGTCGCGGGACAGGTCTTCCAGTGCGCAATGATACACTCGGCTGCGCGGCGCGACTGCCTGAAAGGCGTGCTCCGTGGCGAAGCGATGGTTGAGGATGCGGACGAAATTGCCGTTGAGCTCCACCAGGTCGAGGCGGTCTTCCGGCCGCAGTGTGGCGACCAGCCGCCGCGTTACCGCGCCCGTCCCGGGACCGATTTCCAGGATTCGCCGCGGCGTGGCCGTGGGCTGGTCGACAAAATGAACCAGGGCCGAAGCCAGCCAAGGGCCGCTGGGTAGGACGGCCCCGGTGGTGTGAAAATTCCGCAGAAATTCCCCGAAAAACAGCCCATATTCCGCAAAACGCTTCCGCATGATCCCAACATTATACCGCGTAGGGGGGTGCCGGCGTCTCGCCGGCGACGTGACCGGGTGGCCGGCAAGACGCTGGCGCCAGCGAACGAGAGAAGATGCATAACTTACGTGCTTATTGCCCGGGCTGCAACCCCCGCCGCAGCCACAGCGGGGCGATCCTCGCCCCCAACCCCTGTTCTAGAAGTCATACCACAGGCCCGCGCCGATCTGGTTCTCGAACGTGTTGTACCACTGGAATTGGTTGCTCGCGCCGTTGAAGTAGTACAAGCCGGTGCGGATCCGCTGCCCGATTTCGCCGTTCCATTGCCAGCCAGCCTCGACCGTGACGGCCCCGCCGTAATTGAGCTCCTGACGCAGCCGGCCGTTAATGGCGAAGAAGGGCGAACCCGTCGAGCCGTTGTACTGCATCGAGCTGTACTCGGCGCCGAACTGCAAATCCCAGGGCTCCGCGGGGCCCTCGACGTGAAAGCCGTAGCCGACTTCGGAGTAGATCCGGACCGACGGAATGGGCCGGTAGGCTACGCCCAACACCACCTCATCGCGGACGTAGTTGATTCGGGTGACTCCCGGATTTTCTTCGATGTAGATGTCGCCCAGGTGCGAGCACTCGTGTTGATAGGCGAGCTTCACTTCCCACGGGCCCTGGCGATAGGTGAGGGGACAGCCGGCGCGAAAATCGGTGCCGACCACGCTGCGGTCGGAATCCAAGCGCGGAAAGGCGGCGCCTTCCACGTCCAGTTCAAAACCTTCCGGCCAAGCCGGGTTGGGCGTCCCATAACGCAACAAACCCACGCGGCCGCCCAGGGTCGCATCCCAGAGGTATCCCGTGTATTCCTTGGAGTTGCTCCACATCAACTCGCTCCCCAACCGCGAGTCCTTGGCGTCGGCCAGGTACGATTTCCAGATCAGGCCCGTGGGCAACACCTGCCAGGTCCACTCGTCCTCCGGTTGGGGGTAACCCGGTATGCGGATTTCGCCACTGGGCGACGGCTGAAGCTGTGGCGCGGTTCCCAGCCCGCCATAGACGGCGGTGGACGAATCGGCTGCGGCAGTCGACGGCGGCATCGCCTGCACCTGGGCAGCGGCCGTTGAGGCCAGCGCTAGCTGCGATAGCATGGCAAGCACCATGCCCATCGGCATCCAACGAGGACAGCTCATCCACCAGGCTCCTGCAAAGTTCCTTTATACTCCTTAAGGAAAGTCGGAAAACGGGTGCGTAATGTATCAATTTCTTTGGAATCTGAGCAGGCGAGTATTTCCACGGCGCAAGTCGTTGCTGGGAAATAGGCTTGCGATACAAACCCATCGCTTGGCGGGTAGACAGTTCCCCCTGATGTCAGATAGCCGCCGCGCGGCCGGTAGCAGGGCTACAATTGCCGTAATGGCGGAATGCGATGCTTCAACGGTTTTCACTCGAAGGAGGGCACTGCGATGGTCTTGCTGGAGTTCAGTATCTTCCCGTTGGACAAAGGCGAAAGTCTCAGCCCCTACGTGGCTCGATGTCTGGATATCGTCGATCGTTCCGGGCTCGACTATCGTTGTCACGCCATGGGCACCATCCTGGAAGGCGAGTTCGACGAGGTGATGGCCGTCGTCAAACAGTGCTTCGACGCGCTGGCCGCCGATTCCGCCCGGATCGAGTGCAACATTAAGCTCGATTATCGCAGCGGCCGCCTTGGCGGGCTGGTGGCGAAAGTCAGCAGCGTCGAGACAAAATTGGGGCGGAAACTCAAACGCTGACGCGGCGGCGGGGCGTTTTCCTCACCGTCCGCCCTCCGCTGCCCACTGCCTACTGCCGACGACTCCGGCTATAATCGATCGTTACGCGTTCCAGTTCGGCCAACCGCCGCGGAGAAGCTGCCATGTCGCCGCACACCATCGACCAGCTCAGGGGCGAGCTTCGCGCCCTGTTGGGCTCGGCCAACGTGCTCTCCGATCGCTCCGAGCTGGTGGTGTACGAGTGCGACGGCTTCACGATCGAGAAAAACCAGCCCGACCTGGTGGTTTTCCCGCGATCGACCCGCCAGGTGGCCGGGATAATCCGCCTTTGCCGGCGGTACCGTGCCCCGGTGATCGCGCGCGGGGCGGGTACCAGTCTCGCCGGAGGGTGTTTGCCGTTGGGGGGCGGCGTGGTGCTGATGCTCACCCGCATGAAGCAGATCCTGGAGATCAATCTCCGCGATCGTTTCGCGCTGGTCGAGGCGGGCGTTCCCAATATTCAACTCGGCCGGGCCCTGGCGGGCAGTGGATTCCACTTCGCGCCCGATCCGTCCAGCCAGGTGGCATGCACCATCGGCGGCAACGTGGCCACCAACGCCGGCGGCCCGCACACGCTCAAATACGGAGTGACCGGCAATCACGTGATCGGCCTCGAGGCCGTGCTCGGCGACGGCTCGACGATCCAGCTTGGACCGGTCGAGGACCCCGGCCAACTCGATCTCATCGGCGTCCTGGTGGGCAGCGAAGGCACGTTGGCGGTCGTCACCAAGGTCTGGGTCCGGCTCACGCCCAACGCCGCCGATTTTCGCACCCTGCGGGCGATCTTCAGCACGGTGGACGACGCCACCAACGCCGTCAGCGACATCATCGCCGCGGGAATCATCCCCGCCGCGATGGAATTGATGGACCAAGGGATCCTCGCGGCCGTCGAAGAGGCCTTTCATTTCGGCTTCCCCGCCGATGCCGGCGCGATCGCGATCATCGAGCTCGACGGCCCGACCAGCGGTCTGGCCGAGCAGGAAACGCGGATTGTCGAGTTCTGCCGCAAGTGGAACGCCCGCGAGGTGCTGCAAGCGGCCGACGCCGAGCAACGGGCGCTGTTGTGGAAGTGCCGCAAGCTGGCGGTGGGCGCGGTGGGTCGTTTGAGTCCCAGTTATTGCATCCAGGACGGCGTCGTGCCCCGCACCCGCTTGCCGCACGTGCTCCGCCGCATCGGCGAAATCAGCGCCAAGCACCAGGTGCGGATCGTCAACGTGGCCCACGCCGGCGACGGCAACGTGCATCCCATCCTGTTGTTCGACGAACGCGACGCCCGGCAAGTCCAACGGGCACTGGCCGCGGGCAAGGAGATCCTCGACGAGTGTATCGCCTGCGGCGGCAGCGTCACCGCCGAGCACGGCATCGGCGTGGAGAAGATCGCCTTCATGTCGCGGCTTTTCGGCCCCGCCGACCTGGAGGCCATGGGGCATCTGCGGCAGGCCTTCGATCCCGAAGGACTGCTCAACCCTGGCAAGTTGTTTCCCGCCGACGGTCGCGCGGCCGCCGAGCGCACCAGCGCCGTGCGGCGGGCGATGGTGTGAGGAGCCCTGTACAAATCCCATGATCCAGAACCCATCCTCGACCGAACTCGTCGAACCCGACCAGCCCCAGGGTGTGGCCGAAGTGCTGCGCGAGGCGGCCCGCGCGCGGACCGCGGTCTTTCCGCTCGGCGGCGGCAGCGCGGGCTCGGGGTGGCGGCCGCCGCAACAGCCCGGCCTGCGGCTTTCCTTGGCGAAGCTCAATCGCCTGGTCGATTATCCGGCCCGCGATCTGACGATCACCGTCGAGGCCGGCATGACCGTCGCCGAAGTTCAGCGGCAGCTTGCGGCCAACGGTCAGCGGTTGCCGGTCGAGATTCCCTATGCTGATCGGGCCACGCTCGGCGGCGCGGTGGCCGCCAACTCCAGCGGGCCGCGTCGCTATGGCTGCGGCACCCTTCGCGATTACCTGCTGGGGCTGCGGGCCGTGGATGGCTGCGGCACCGAGTTCGCCGCCGGCGGGCGGGTGGTCAAGAACGCCGCGGGCTACGATCTCTGCAAATTGCTGATCGGCTCCTGGGGCACGCTGGGCGTCATCACCCAGCTCACGCTGATGGTCCGCCCCGCGCTCGAAGCCTCGGTCCTGGTGGCCTGCGACGTTTCCGATTTTCGCCGCGGCGAAGAATTGCTTTGCGAGCTTGCGGGCCCGCAGTTCCGGCCCGTGGCGATCGAGCTGCTCGCCGGCCCCGCATGGCAGGACGATCCGCTGTTGGCACGGCAGTCGGAAGCGGCCGTGGCGCGCCTGGTGGTCGGCTTCGAGGCGGCCCGCGGCGAGGTCGAGGGCATGGTCGGCCAATTGACGGCGTCGTGGCAGGCGCGCACCGGTGCGGCGCCGGCCGTGGTACGCGACGATGCGGCCGCTCCGCATTGGGATCGGCTCGTCCATGGTGGAATTCCTTCGCGCACAACGCCCCCGGATGGCGACCGAGCGACGAACGGCGACGCGCCCTTTCTCGCGCTCAAGGTCTGCGTGAAACCCTCGGCGGTGATTGCCGCCGCCAGCGAATTGCTGCGGATGGGCGACGGCGTGGTGATCCAATCGCATGCCGGCAATGGCGTGATCCACGCCCGGCTGCCGCTGCGCCGCGCGGACGATGCGCGGTCGGTGCTCGACCGCCAGGTTCGTCCCTGCGTGGCGGCGGCCGCCGGAAAGCTGGTCGTCGAGTCGTTCCCGGCCGGATTGGATTTCTCCGCCCGCGAAGTGTGGGGCTCGTCGGGCGACGCCGCTGCAGTGATGTGCATCCTCAAGCAGCAGTTCGACCCGCAGGGAGTGCTCAATCCGGGCCGCTTCATTTTCGAGAACTCATGAGCCAACAGAATTTCGAACATCCGCGTGCTTCCGACGGAGCGAACCTGCCCCGGATCGCCAGTAACAACCCCGGTGCGGGAATCCGCTACGATTTGTTTCTCGATTGCGTGCATTGCGGGCTGTGCTCGGCCGCGTGTCCCACGTATACCGAGTTGGGCGACGAGAACGACGGGCCCCGCGGCCGCATCTATCTCATGCGGCTCATCACCGACGGCCAATTGGACGTGCAAGAGCGGGTGCGGAAGCACCTGCAATTGTGCCTCGATTGCCGCGCCTGCGAGACGGCCTGCCCGTCGGGCGTGCATTACGGGCGGCTCATCGAGCCTTTCCGCCTGGCCATGGAAGAGAGCGACACGTCGCTGGAAAAGCGCTACGACTGGTTCCGCGAATTGATCCTCTTCCGCATCTTCCCTTATGCCGGCAGGATGCGGCTGCTGACCGCGCCGGTGCGGATGTTGCAGCGGCTGGGCATCTACGGCCTGGTCGAGCGGCTGGGGTTGCTGCGGCTCATTCCCGGCCGGCTGGGCCACATGGCCACGCTCTTGCCGCCCTTGTCGCAGGGCGGGCCGAAACTGCCTTCGTTCCTGCCCGCCATCGGCCGGCGGCGGGCGCGGGTGGCGTTTTTCGTGGGCTGCGTGGCCGACGCCATGTTCCGCCACACCCATTGGGCCACGCTCCGCGTGCTGCAGCAGAACGGTTGCGACGTGATCGTGCCCGACGGCCAGGGCTGTTGCGGCGCGATCCATTACCACTCCGGCAGCAGCGCCGGCGCGCGGCGGATGGCCGACGCCAACGTCGCGGCCTTCGACCTCGACGGCATCGACGCGGTGCTGGTCAACCACGGCGGTTGCGGTGCGATGCTCAAGGAATACGGCCTGCACTGGCACGACTCGTTGCGGCCGCGGCGGGAGGCGTTTGCCGCCAAGGTCCGCGACGTCCACGAATTCCTCGACGAACTGGGACTGGTTCCGCCCGGCGGACGCATCGAGACGGTGGCCACCTACCACGACGCCTGCCATCTGGCCCACGCGCAGAAGGTCGTGCAGGCGCCGCGGCGGTTGCTCGCGCGGATCCCCGGCCTGGTGCTCCGCGAGCTTCCCGAGACCGAGATCTGTTGCGGCTCGGCGGGCACCTACAACATCAACCAGCCGGAGATGGCCCAGCGGCTGGCCCGCCGCAAGATCGACAACATCACCGCCACCGGGGCCCGCATCGTCCTGGCAGCCAACGCCGGCTGCCTGCTGCAGATCGGCCGCGAGTTGCGGCGACACCGGCATCCGGCCCTGCTGCTGCATCCCATGGATCTGTTGGACCTCAGCTACCGCGGCCAGACGCCGGAGGGACTCGGCGGCGTGTAGTGGGCAGTGGGCAGTGGGCAGTGGGCAGTGGGCAGTGGGCAGCGGGCAGTGGGAGTTTGGGTGGCACGTCCCTGAGCGTAGCGAAGGGCGTGGCTCCGGCGTGCCACTGCTGGCTTGTCCAGCAGTGTTGTTTGAACGTCTCTACGCGGGTGCCACTGGCTTTGCCAGTGCTCTTTCCTGCCGGTCCTTGCGGCCTTGCGCTGCCGGAAACGTCTCCGCGAGATTCCTTGCCGGCCAGTGAACCGCCCGGCACTGCCGGACAATCCAGCCGTGGCGTGAATGTCCCACGCGCCCTACGACCCCGGCCGCGGCTTGCTGCCGAGGATCTTCCGCGACGCCCGCCCGACCGCGGGAATAGCGGGCAGATCGAGCCAGTCGCGCTTGGCCTCGCTGCACAGTCCCGCGAGGTCCGGATAAATGCTCGTGGGCGTGACGCCCGCGGTGCGAAGCTGGCGACGGATGGCCGCCATCCGGTTCTTGGGGATGAGGAACTGCACCAGGCGGTTGCCGGGCGCGTTGCCGCCGACGATCCTTTCCAAGGGGCGTTTGTCCGAGCCGTGTACGGTGAACAATCCGCGTTGGGCGGTGATTCGCGGCGAGTTGTACGGGGCCAGAATCGCCAGCGGCTCCTTGGGAATGTTCTTGCCTGAGTAGAGCGGGGGAAGGTACGACATCCCCTTCTTCTCCCACGTGAAGAACAGGTCATCGCCGTGCCCCATCCGCTCGTTGAACCACCAGGGGTCGAACATCCACACGGCGGCGTGTGCGGGCGCGTTTTCGAACGAGTCGGAGTCGAGCGCGAAGTGCAGCGCCACCAGTGCCGACTCGCTCCAATCGATCAGCCGCGTGGGCAGGCCGTAATGCTGCATCAAGCAGTACTCGTCCCAGTCGTGGCTCTCCGGGCAATCGTTGTTTCCGCCGCCCAAATCACGACGGTAGGGAATCGACTTCAGCTTGAAATCGACGCGGAAGTCCTCTTCATCCAGATCGTATTTCTCCCGCGACTGGTCCCATTGCGGCCGGTACAGCCCGGGCAGCAGGCCGTAATCGGCATTGGAAACGCCGCGAAACCAGGGGTCCAGCCAGGCATCGTCGGCCTGTTCCCACTCGATTTGCGTCGCGTGGATGGCGCCGATGAAGTCGGCCAGGCTGTTTACCACGATCGGCTGATCCTTCTTCTTCGCCATGATATCGATTGCTCCCTAAATTGAGCTTCGCGATTTCGGGAGGCATACGAAGTAGGGTGGGTCGAGTTCAACGAGCCCCACCAATTGTAGTTCGACCGATTCTGGCGGGTCTCGTTGCACTCGACCCCCGCTCGATAGCCAAGGGCCGGCGTCCGGCCCGGTTTTCATTTCAACGACCAGATTTTCATCGCGATCATGCCTCCGAGCACGCCGAACGCGAGCGATATCGCCGTCCCCACGAGAAAGATCTCGGTGCCGGCGACGTTACGAGGGTCTTCCGCAGGCACCTTCACGCGCATGATCGCCTTGAAGGCCAGCCAGACGGCGATACCGTCCGGGCGTCCCAGGACGATGCACGAGGTGTAAAGGCCCCGCTCCACCGCGCCCTGGATGATTGCCAGGAGGTGTGGTGCCTTGAGCGGGTTTTCTCCCTTGCCGTCCGCGAAGCGCCACATGCCCCACCAAACGGGAAAAACGATAATCCCGCCGGCGACGATCGACACGATGTAGCCCAGCGTCAACGAAGTGCAGTCCGCCATTGTCGGCCCTCCAGAAAGTTAACGACCAGTATCAGCCGCCGACGAAGGATCAGAAAGACGTGCATGGATACGCGATGCTCTTCGACTCGATCTGTCCGAACGGAGTGTTTACGTACGGCATAAAATGTCCCGGAACCAAGGCAACCTGCGAGTTGCCATGAACCGGCATACCCGCGACAAGTCCATTCGGCATTGGCGAGCGCTCGACGAGTTGCCACGAGAGGGGTGGGCTCATCTCGAACTTCGCGCGCAGGGTGGCGCAATGCCCCGCCGGCCCGAATTGCCGGGCCGGAAAAACGTAGTTACATGGGATAGCCGGATTGTCAATGTACGTGTCAACGCGCACCGAAAAATAACGAATCCCGTCGTGGGCGCTGGAATTGGTGATCCATTGGAGAAGCAATTGCGGGACAATGTACTCGGCAATGAACGGAGCGTCCCCAAACCTACGCTTGATCGAGCAGGCCGCCAGCAGGGGCCAGGATACGGCTTGGGCGACGGCGAAGTCGGCAATGTCGGATTGGACTGCGGAACTAGCCTGGTTGGCGTTGATCATCGCTCCGATCAACGCAGGGCGGTACCCAAAATCAAGGTAGGTAATCGTTGCATTTTTCTGGGGCTTGAAACGTGCGTAGTAGATCGAGTCGAAATTGGGCCGATCAACCTCCTCCCAGGAGATGTACAGCGTGCCGCCAAGGTACAAGCACGGGAGGCCCGGCAGACTGTACCGTTGCCGTGTCACTTTATGGCGAAGTTGGAAGGGAATATGGAACAAGTCAGGGCGCGTAAAGTTCGCCCCAACGGGCCCAACGGCCCGGATTCTGTAGAGTTGGTTGAGGGAATCTGTTTGGGCGACGTTAAACGGTGTGCATAGCCTGTCGAAGTGCGCCTTGACAGATTGGATTCCCGTATCGATCTCCTGAAACGCGAGGTGGGGAAGCCCACGCTCGGAGTGGCGCACAGCCGCCAAGACCGTCTTGCAAAGAGAGCTGACTTTCGCTTGGTTCGCCAGTATCTGCTGGGTCACGTAGTCGCCCGTCTGGAGAGTGTTAAACTGTTGCAAGTAGCCGTCGTAAATGGTCTCCAAGAAGGTGGCGAAATCGTCAATGCCGCGCGCCTTCGGAAGCTCGGCTTCGTCGCTGTTAAAAAAGTAAATCGCGTCCATCAGATCCTCCAGAAGATGTTACAATGTTCAGCGGCGGCAAACGGGAACGAAACGAATCCGTTTTCGGCGCGCACATTCGTGCAACCGCTCCGCCACGTTCACGCCATCCGTAACGGCCAATTTCACACTGGGCGCAACTCCGCGCCCTACTAATACATCGCAAGGACGTCAGACGTCTTTTTCGGTTTTCAACGACTTCCTGCCTAAGTCCAATCGTTGATGTAACTTACGGCCGCGGCGGGCGACAACTCGGCCCGGTGCCAGAGATTCGTCGAGAAATTACTTCGTAATTTCCCTAGCCCAGGGCATTCATGCCTGGGATTACGGCGCCGCGCAAATACCGCTCCCGAATTCCCCGGCCCGCCGCCGCAGGCGGCGGGCCGGGGAATTCGGGACATCGGCGCACACCGTCCCAGGCATAAATGCCCTGGGCTACGGAAAAAATCCGCGAATCCCGCTTCGGGGCATCGTCGTGGTTCGACTCCTCGCGAGATCGATGTGTTCAACGTTCATCCGTCTGGCTCGTACGCAAAAGCTGCGTCTAACGTTGTTGCTTCGTTTGCGGACGATTCTCACTTCAAATCAGCCGGTTTTGACGCGTGCCGCAACCACTCGCCTTACTAGTACATCGCAAAGACGTCAGACGTCTTTTTTGATTTCCGGCGTCTTTACACATAAGTCCATGCCATGAAATGACTTGCAGCCGTGGGCGCGGCCGCCAACCTCTACGGAAATCCCGTCCGCCGCCTCTTTCTTGAAACTGGGCCAGCCGATGCGGTAGGATGCCCCACGAGTCTCGGCGTACCAAGGTTCGGCCGGAGGATAACTTCCGTGGTTCGTTTTGAGGGGCCGCCACGTCCAAGCCCGAAGCGCAAGCGAGGTTTCCACGTTCACGGTGGGGCAGCGCACAATCCTCGCTTGCGCTTCGGGCTTCAATTTGGCCCGCTAGCGCCCTGCTCCGAGAATCAGCGTGTTTTGGTTGCAATCAACCCGCGCGGTCCTTACGCTGCGGTATCCCTCGAACGGCACGAGGTCCTATGCAAGACGGCCTGTTTGACGGACACTCATTGGTGGCAAAATGGAGCAAGCCCCCTGGAAGATGTAAAAAGTTACGGCGAATGCTCACGCGGTAAAGCGTTATGAAAACACGAGTTTCGGTCGAGTGACGCGGACGTAAAAATCGAACGCCTGAAGCATGCGTTCGACGTTCGACACCCTACATCGTTTAGTTTGACGGAGGGCCCGTTATGAGTAGCCGCCGGCCGGTCGTTGGGCGCGTGGTGTCCCCCCAAGAAACCGCCGCCGAACGGCCCGCTTCGGCATGTCGAACACGCGTTTTTTTCCGTGTTGCGGTCATCGGGGTATATTTACTCCCCTCTCCCGCCATGGGAGAGGGGAATGACGCGAGCGATGTTTTGAAACAGCTTTTAGCTAACCTGGGCCTCTTGGCCAACCTGCCCGGCCGACGTCTTCCGCTATGATGAAAAACCTGTTCCGCGACGAAGTCGAATCGAGTTGGGCCGCGCTGGCGATCGCGCTGGCCGGCTCGGCGGCGAAGATGCCCCCGCGCGACGCCGAGGCCCGGGCGCGGCGGATCGTGCAACTGGCGATCTTCCTCGGCCTGTGCCAGTCGCGGGGCGTGATTCCCGCCGGCACCGTCGAGCGGCTTACCGCGCGGCCGGGAAGCGGCGGCCGGCTTGCCGATTGGCTTCAGTCGGCGCGGCAGCCGATCGCGGCCGAACTTTGGGCCGTTGCCAGCCCGGATGGCGGTGGGCGATCGCTGGACGACGTGGAACTCCTCGGGCAAATCGCGCCCGGCTTGCTCGACCCGCTGCTGGCCCGGCTTACGGGTCTGGCCGCGGCGGAGCACTGCCTGGGCGGGCCCATCGAGATCCTTGGCGCGATTCACCAGCGACTCTCCGGCCGCGAGTTGAGCGCCGCGGGCCGGGGCCGGGCAAAGATTCGGCCCGCGGCCGGCGTCCGCAAGCTTGCGGGAATGTTCTACACCCCCGCGCCCGTCGCACGCTATATCGCGGCCCACGCCTTGCGGTTGCTGGAAACCGGCCGCCCGGGGCGTATCCTCGATCCGGCTTGCGGCTGCGGGGCCTTTCTGTCGGCAGCCGCCGCGCACTTGCGATGCGGGGCCGCAGCGGTGGCCGAGCAGCTTTACGGCGTCGACGTCGACCCGGAAGCGGTGTTGATCGCCCGTCGCTCGCTCTGGCTGGAACTGTTGACCGCGGACCTGGGGCGCGGCAAGGGGAATCTTTGGGGTGCGGCGAGGGGACATACGCCCTCACCCCCGGCCCCTCTCCCGGAACGGGCGAGGGGAGATACGCCCCCGGCCCCTCTCCCGACCAGCCTTCGGCCGGTGCCCCGGGAGAGGGGAGACGCGCCGCGGGCGTTGGCGCGGCGGTTGGGCGAAAACATCCGTTGCGGCGACGCCCTGCTGGGGCCGACGCTGGCCGACGCCGCCGCGACGTTCGACGTGGTGCTGGGCAATCCACCTTATCGCCGCGAGCTGGGGGCCAAGCCCCTGTTGGACCGCCTGGCGGCCTCGGAGCTGGGGCGAAAGTACCGCACCGCGCGGATGGACCTCTGGTATTACTTCGTCCACCGCGGGCTGGAGCTTTTGAAGCCCGGCGGCCGCCTGGCGTTTATCGTCGGCTCGTATTGGACGGCGGCCCCGGGCGCGGCGAAGCTGGTGCGGCAGTTGCAGCGCTCGGCCGGGATCGAGGAGATCGTCTGTTTCGACGGCGGCAGCCTGTTCGACGAGGTGGCCGGCCGGCAGATGATCCTCAGCCTGCGCAACGCGGCCGCGGAAGGCCCCACCACGATTCGGCGGATGCGCGTCGACGCGGTACGCGTGCTGGCCGATCCGACCCGCATGGAGGAAGGGTCGCTGGTCTACGAGAAGACGCCGCGGCAGTTGTTTCGCGGGGGCCGCATCGACCTGGAGCCGCCAGCCGACGAGTTGCTGGCCAACTTGGCGCGGCATCCGCCGCTGGAGCAGTTGGGGCGGGTTCGCCAGGGAATCGCCGAGAATCCTGCGTCCGTCACGCGGAAGACCAACCAGCAGCACGGCGATCGTTGGCCGCTGGGCCAAGGGGTGTTCGCGCTCACGGCGGGCGAACTGGCCGCGCTGGAGCTGCCCGAGGCGGAGCGGTCGCTGTTGCGGCCCTATCACGACCTGTGCGACCTTTCTCGCTATTGGATGGCTGCGGAGCCTTCGCTGACGCTGATCTACGCGACGGCGGCGACTTGCGGCGAAATCGACGCCTTTCCGGTCCTCCGCGGGCACCTGGAGCGATTCCGGCCGATCCTGGAGGCCCGCCGCGAAACTCGCCGCGGCTGCCGGGCGTGGTGGCAATTGCACTGGCCGCGCGATGCGGACTTGTGGACGGCGGCCAAGATCATCGCCTTGCAAATGTCGCCGCGGCCGGCGGTGGCGCCGGCGCTGGAGCCGGCCTACGTGCCCTTCAGCGCCAACGTTTTCGTTCCCGCGGCCGGCACTCCGGAGCATTTGTATTACCTCTCCGCGTTGCTCAACAGCCGCGTGCTCTGGAAATGGCAACAGCACCACGCCAAGCGCCGCGGCGTGGGGCTGGAGATCAACGGCCACGCGCTGGCCCGCACGCCCATCCGGCGCATCGATTTCGCCGACCCGGCCGACCGCCGGGCCCATGATCGGCTGGTGGGCCTGGTGACGCGGATGCTGGACTTGAATCGACAACTGCGGGCGGCGAGCGACCAATCCCGGCTGCGGCGAATGCTGCACGCCGTAGATCGGCAGATCGATGCCGGCGTTTACCGGTTGTACGGGCTCTCGGCGGGAGAGATCGCGATTGTGGAAGCCGCGACGCCCGCGCTTACCGCGCGGGCACGGCCAACGGCGGCGCTTTGCTGAAAGAAGAGGCCCAATGGTCGGGAATGGTAGTGTTCTTGGGGACCACCACGACGCCGTCGCAGATCATGCCGAATTCGGTTTCGCCGAGTTCCTCCGTGTGTTCGGCGTTGACGATCCGCACGTTGCAGCCGATGCGGGCATTCTTGTCGATGATCGCCCCTTCGATGTGGGTGCCGGCGCCGACGCCCAGCGGGACCTGGCCATTGGAAGGCTCGCCGGGCGACTCGTAGAAGTCGGCCCCCATGAGGATCGAATTGCGGATCACCACGTTGCGGCCGATGCGCGAGCGGAGGCCGACGATGCTGTTTTCGATCACCGCCCCTTCCTCGATCGTGCAGCCTTCGGTCACCAGGCTGCCGCGGATCAAGGCGCCGTCCATGCGGGTGGGGGGAAGAAAGCGGGCGCGGGAGTAGATCGGCGCGGCGGCCGAGGCGAGTTGGAAGGCCGGGTCCTTGCCGGCCAGGCCCAGGTTGGCCTCGAAGAACGACTTGATGGTGCCGATGTCCTCCCAGTAGCCATCGAACAGATGAACCTGCACGCGGCGGGAGCGGATCGTGGCGGGGAAGACCTCCTTGCCGAAATCGCGGTAGTCGGTCTTTTGCAGCACGTCCTCCAAGGTATCGCGGTCGAAAAGGTAGATGCCCATGTTGGCCAGGCAGTCGCGGCCGTGGCTGGGAATGCCGTGGGCGTCGATCCAAGCGGGAGGGGTCCGCACGAGGGCCAGATCCTCTTCGCACTTGGGCTTTTCCAGGAATCCCATCACCCGGCCCGAATCGTCCAGCCGCATGATGCCCAGCCCCGAGGCCTGATGGCTGTGGACGGGCACGGCGGCAATGGTCACGTCGGCCCCGGATTTTTCGTGGGTCTGGACCATTTCCTGGAAATCCATGCGGTAGAGCTGATCGCCGGAGAGGATCAGCACCTTGTCGATACCGGGCTGCTCGATGTAGCGGAGGTTCTGCCGCACGGCGTCGGCGGTGCCCTGATACCAGTCGGCCCGGGTATTGGTCTGCTGGGCGGCCAGGATCTCGACAAAGCCGCCGTCGAAGGTATCGAAGTTGTAGGTGCTGCGGATGTGGCGGTGCAGGCTGACGGAATTGAACTGCGTGAGCACGTAGATGCGGTTCAGCCCGCTATTGATGCAGTTCGACAGGGGGATGTCGATCAAGCGATATTTCCCCCCCACCGGCACCGCCGGCTTGGAACGGAATTTGGTCAGCGGGTAGAGCCGCGCGCCGCGTCCACCGCCGAGCACCAGGGTAACCACGTTGCGCATGCCGGTTCTGAGCAAAGAGGCGTTCATAAGATTCTGGGTTCCATCAGCGTGCCAAGTTCCCGAGCCAGTCGCTTATCTTACCGCAAGAGTCTCGCCGCGTGAATCGACCCCCACCACAGAAAAGGATGAAGGTTGAAAGGGGGTGGCAACAGCCGCTCAGGGCGACGTTGTCACCAGCAGAGAGTTGTTCAGGTACTTCCGCGCCACGCGTATCACGTCGTCGAGCTTGACGGCCTCAATCCGCTGGTCGAAGTGCTTGTCGTAGTCGTAGCCCAGGCCGAACAGCTCGTCGACGGCGGCGGTCAGCGCTTGCGAGGCGATGGTGGTGTTCTCCTCGGCGTGGAGCGAGGTGATCATTTGCAGCGCGACGCGGAATTCCGCGGGATCGATCTTGCCGTCCTTGGCTTTCTGGATGTTCTTCTGGATCCGTTGGACCACTTCCGCCAGCTTGGCCGGCTGGGTCTGCGAGAAGATCACGAAATAGCCGGGCGCCGGGCCGGTCATCTGCACGGCTTGGACGAAGTACACCAGCCCCTCGCCGCGCAACTCGTTATGCAGCCAGCCGCTGGGATAGCTATAACCGGCGAGGATCGCTTCCAGGACCGTCATCGCGGCGTAGTCCGCCTGGTCGAAGATGCTGGGGCCGGGATAGCCCAGCAGGAGCACCGCCGTGGGTTTGTCGACCTTGAAGTGCCGCACGATCTGCCCGTCGATGGCGTTGCCGCGGTGGAAGTCGATCGGTGGGGGAGTCGGGCTGGGCTTGAGCGCGCCGAAGTTCTCTCGCACGATGCGCAGCGCGTCGTCGGGTTCCACGTCGCCGAAGACCGTGACCACCATGTTGCCGGGCACGAAATACCGGGCGTGGTACGCGCGCAGGTCGTCGATCGTCAGCCGCTTGACGGTTTCCGCCTTGCCGCCTTCGATCACGTGATAGGGGCTGCCGGCGGGCAGATTGTCGTAGAAGAATTCGAACGCTTGCTGGTGCGGATTGTCGGCCCGCTGGGCGATCTCGCCCAGCGCAAGCTGCTTGACCTTTTGGAAGCGGTCCTGCGGGAAGCTGGGCTGGGTAAAACATTCCGCGACCAGCGCGGCCGCCTTGGGGAAGTCGCCAGCGAGCACGCTGGCGCTGGTATAGATGGTGTTGCGGCCGGCCCTGACGGCGAACTTGCCGCCGACGGAGTCGAAGTAGTCGGCGATCTGTTCGGCGGTGTGGTGCGCGGTGCCTTGATCGAGCATGTCGGCCAACAGCGACGCGCGGCCGGCGGTCTCCACGCTATCCACCAGGCTGCCGCCGAGCGCGTAGGCCTGGATGTTGACCAAGGGCAAGTTGGGATGACGCTTCACCAACACCCGCAGGCCGTTGGGAAGCCGTTCCAGGCGAACGCTCCCTTCCTTGCCCGACGTTTCCCGGCGGGCCGGTTGCGGCGCCCCGCCCGGCGGCGCGATGATCACCCGGTTCAGCCGCTGGGGGAGGAAATAGCGGCGGGCGACGTCGCGGATCTGCTCGGCGGTCACCGTCTGAATGCCCTCCACGTAACGCTCGTCGAAGAGCGGGTCGCCGGTGGTGAGCATATTGCGTCCGAGGTTGTCGGCCGACTGCTGCACGGTCTGCAAGTCGAAGATTCGGTCGGCCGACTTCTGCTTCTTGGCCTTGGCCAGTTCGGCCGGTCCGACCAACTGGTCGCGGAGTTGGTAAACTTCGCGGAGGATTTCCCGCTCGGCCTCTTGCCAATGCTCTTTCTGACAGGTGGCCATCACGCCGAACCAGCCGCGGACGAAATGCGGCGTATCGCTGCTCGCGCTGACCGAGAGCACCAATTGGCGGTCGTATTTCAGATCGTGTACCAGGCGCGAGCTTTCCCCTTCGGAAAGGATGTACTCGGCCAGGTCCAACGCGTAGAGGTCCTTGTCGGAAAGCGTTACGGTGGGCCAGGCCAAGGCGATGTCGTAGGTCGCGCCGTCCATTTCGCGGATCGCCTCGCGGGGCGACACTTGCTCCGGCTCTTCGGGGAAAGCGATCACCGTTTCCGGACGCCGCGGATTTCCCTGCCACTGCTGCCGTACGTGGTCGAGGACAGCCTGGGTGTCGACGTCGCCCACCACCACGAAAATCTGGTTGTTGGGAATGTAGCGGCTGTGGTAGAAGTCGATGATCGTCTGGTTGGTGGTGCGGTTGAGCACTTCGAGATAGCCGATCACGGGATGCCGCACGGGATGGACCAGGTAGAGCGTTTGTTGGAGCAGATCGAAGAGCACGTGGCCGCGATCGACCTCGTCGTCGGCCAGCTCGCGCTTCAGCACCTTGAGCTCGCGGGCGAATTCATGCGGCTCGAAGGTGATCCGCTGCATCGAGTCGGCCAGCAACTCGATGGCCGTCATGGTGTGTTTGGCCGGGCAGTCGATGAAGAACGCGGTCATGTCGTTGGTGGTGAAGGCGTTGGTGGCGCCGCCGAAGGAGTCGATGATGCGGGAGACCTCCTTTTCGGTGTGCCGGGTGGTGCTGCCGCCGGCGGCCACGTGCTCGAGCACGTGGCTCAAGCCCACGCCCACGTAGCGGCCCTCGTAGGCACTGCCGGTGTTCTTGACGACGCATCGCACCGTGGCCACCGGGGCCACGTGGTTCTCTTGCACAAGCACCGTGAGACCGTTGGAGAGCATGGCCAGGGTGATCGCTCGGGGCAGGTGCTGCACGCTGGTGTACTGGAGTGGCGCGGCGTCGGTGGCGGCCGCCGATTTGGCCGGCAATTTCCCCGCGGCGGGCCCGTCGGCGGCTGGAACCGGCGGGACGGAAAGAATCACTGCCGGAACGAGGAGCAAGGGCGCGAACTTCGCCAATCGCAGCATGGTCGTAGTCCTCTCGGGGGTCAGCGGTCCGGAATTGCCCAATCATAGGGGAGGCTGCGCGATTGACCCACCCCACTTGTGGCCGAAATGCGGCCGAAAAAACGCGCGTTCGAGGCGCGAGAAAGAGCTAAAGCGGGCAATTTACTGAGAAAAAGCGTCGGGTCGACTAGCGGCTGCGGGCTACTCAAGGTGGGGCCCGAGGGAAGAAAATCGAAGATCTCAATCTTCGCTTTCAGACATCCAGGATAGCTGCAAGGTCAATTCGCCCGAGGCGACCGGCACGATCCGCACGCTTTCCCAGACTTCTTCGGCGATGAAATCGGGGATCACCCGCAAACAGCCTTCCAGGAGCTCCAGTTCCCAGGCCAACGGTGGGCGTACCGCGCGGCCGGGGTTGACGCGCATGGCGCACGGATATGCGTCGGGCGAGGCCAGCGACCAGCGGTAGCGCTCGGCCGCATCGAGGTCGCGGATGGGCATTTCAAAGGCTTCGCCGAAAGTCACGGAGATGGCCGAGGCGCGGCGGGCCTGTTCGGCTTCGGAGGCCTCGCCTGAGAGCACGGCTTCGACGTTTTCCAACCCTTCATACAAGGCCAGGCCCAGGGTGATGCCCGACTGGCCCAAGACGACGGCGTGCCACGGCCCGCTTTGGAACTTATCGCAGCGGACCTCGATCGGCACATTGCCGGAGACACCCCGCCAGGGCATGCGGCGATAATAGTCGGCGGCGGCCGCGAAGAAGGCGGCGATTCTCTCCCGCGACATGCCCGGGACATCCATCAGCGCGGTCATTGTGACCGGCCGGTTGAGGCTCCGCGACATTTCTTCGCAGATCACGTCCAACGGGTCGAGCCGCGCGGCCACCGCACAGCGGATTCCACAGGCATCGAGATGCGGCTGCAAAGCGGCGAGCTGTTCTTCCGAGGCGACTTCGATCAGGCCCGGCCGATGCGGCGAGCCGCGGAGCGGGCGGCGGATCGCCCGGGCGACCGTCTGCCAAAGCCAGTCGGACGGCGCGGCGTGAACGGCCAGGTCGTAGGCCAACACCTGCTCTCCCTCGCGTTGGGCCACGATGACGCCGTAGGGGCGGAGCACTTCGCCCCCCTCTTCCACCCAGCCCAAGAGCCGGCGGAGATCGGCTTGCCAGGCTTCGCCGATTTCCTGCGGCAGGGCCCGTGGATCGGTGGGATCGTCGGCGCCGTGCGGCGAGGTGCCCGGATCGCGTCGATCGGCGGCCTGTGCGACCCGCGTTTGCGCCACGGCCAACTCGACGAGGTCCAAGGGCTCGCCCACGTCGCAGGCCACGCCAAGCTGCGCGAGTTTCTTCTGCCAGGCCTTCTGGTACGATTTCAAGCGGACGAGGATCTTCTGCGGACGGCGCGGATCGCCCACGCGCGGTTTCAGCATGGCGTCGACGAGGTGGTGCCAGACGTCGCCCGGCGTGGGCTTGCCTTCGCCGGCCTCGATCGCGAGAAAGGCGCCATGCGATTGGTCGGCGACCACAATCAGCCAGGGCCGTCCGGAAGCGCCCTCGATTTCGATCTTTTCGGCGAACTGCCGGCTATCGATTTGCCAGACCTCGTCGTGGGCCTGTGGCAGCTCGCCGAGGAACCGTTGCAGCCGCCGCCAGTCGGGCGCACGGGTGACGGGCGGCGGCAGGATGGGGACCTGCAACACCTTGCGCATCCAAGCGATCGCTTGCGGGGTGGTGCGCCAAGCCAAACGGAGGCGCGCCGACACGCAGACCGCTTCCCCCGGGCTGCCGGGCGGGGCATCGTCGGGCAGGTCCGGGGGCATGCGGGCGAAATCCAGCAGGAACTCCGGTACGTAGCGGTTTTGCTCGACTGCTGCCAGCAGCGACTGCCGCGCGCGCGGCGAATCGCTTTCCCGTCGATAGGCCAGCAGGGCCACGTTGAAGAGCCAATCCGTCCGCCGATCGTCGGGATAACGATCGAGCAATTGGCCCAATTCGTCGTTGCGGCCCAGATCCATGAGCGCGGCGGCCAGCAGATAGCGAATGCCCTGCTGGTCCTGGGGGTTGAGCCGCAATATTTCCCGAAAGTGTTCGACCGCTTCGTCGTATTGGTTGGAATTCCAAAGACATTGGGCCCAGCCGAGGCGGGCCCGCAGATAGGAACGGGTCTCGAAGAATTGCCAGAACGCCCCTTCATGCTGGCGAAACGCCGCCGATCCGATGGCCCGTTGACCGGCCTCGACGCCTTGACGGTAGAGATCGAGGGCCTCGTCGAGACTCGACGCATGCTCGGCCAACACCAGATAGGCGTCGGCGCAATCGGGGGAAACCTCAAGGGCCGCGCGCGCCAGGGGAACCTGCCGATCAAAATCGGCATCGAAGGCGTCGTATATGATGGCCTGCGCCCGAGCCAGCAGCGCTGACGAGCCAAGACTGTCCGACGCGATTCTGGGCAGCGCGGCCTCGACGGCGCGCCAATCCGGCGGCGGCAACTGCTCGCCGGGGACCGATGGCGACGGTCTTCTTCGTTGGGGCCCCTCGCCGGGAGTGCGCTTCTGCTTTGGCATGGCGGTTTCTGGTTCGCCTACATCAGAAAGAGTTGATCGATTTGGGTCGTTCCGGCAAACCACGCCCTTCGCTGCGATCAGGGACGTGCCACCCCCGGTTTTGCATTGCCATGACGGTTTCTGTCGCCACCTGCGTGTCATTCTACCCCACCTGGAAGGTTACGGAAATGGGGGATTTTGGGCCCACGCGCGACATCGTCGGGACGAAGGCAGCGGCGGCGGTTCTCAAGGGTAGCAGGCCGGTTTATAATGCGGTGGTGGGGTATGTCGTAGACATTGCCTTAGCTGGTCGTTGTCAAGAAAAACGGAATGAAATCCGTTCTACGTAGAGCGCACCGATACACCGGACTGCTTTCGATATGCCTGAGGATGCCGCCCAACTCAGTCCGGAGTCGTATCTGCCGCGGTTCAGACTGAGCGCGTTTCGCCCCGGCCAACGGGAAGTGATCGAGGCGGTGCTGGCGGGGCAGGATTGCCTGTGCGTGATGCCGACCGGCGGGGGGAAGAGCCTCTGCTATCAGTTGCCGGCGGTGGCCATGGACGGTCTGACGCTGGTCGTGTCGCCGCTGATCGCGCTGATGAAGGACCAGGTCGACCAGCTCGAGGCGTTGGGTCTCCCGGTCACGTTCATCAATAGCGCGATTCCGCTGGCGGAACAATACGCCCGGCTGGAGGGCATCGCCAGCCGCCGCTACCGGCTGGTGTACGTGGTGCCGGAGCGGTTCCGCAGTACGCGTTTCCTGGAGGCGGTCGGCAGTGCCCGGCTCAAGCTACTGGCGGTGGATGAAGCCCATTGCATCAGCCAGTGGGGACACGATTTCCGCCCCGACTATGCCCGGCTGGGCTGGTTTCGCCGCCGGCTGGGCAACCCCACCACGATCGCCCTGACCGCCACGGCGACCGACGCGGTCCGCCGCGACATCATCGAGCAGCTCGATCTGCATCAGCCGCGGACGTTCATCACCGGGTTCGCCCGTCCCAACCTGTTCTACGCGGTGCAATTTCCCCGCGGCGAGCGACAGAAAAACGAGATGCTGCTGCGGTTCCTGGAGCTGAATCCGGGACCGGGCATCATTTACGCCGCGACGCGGAAGAAGACCGAAGAGGTAGCGGCCCTGCTGGGCCAGGAAACCAAGCGCCCCGCGGCCGTCTATCACGCCGGATTGTTGGCCGAGCCCCGGCATGCGGCGCAAGAGGCGTTTATGGCGGGGAAAGTGGAAATCGTGGTGGCCACCACGGCCTTCGGCATGGGCATCGACAAGCGCGACGTGCGCTTCGTCGTGCACTATAATCTGCCCGGCAGCCTGGAGGGCTACTACCAGGAGGCGGGCCGCGCCGGCCGCGACGGCGCCCCTTCGCATTGCCTGCTGCTTTACAGCGCGGCCGACCGCTATGTGCAGGAATACTTCATCGAAAGCGCGTATCCGGCCCGGGAAACCGTGGCCCGGGTGTACGAATTCTTCTGCCAGCAGCCGGGCGACCTGATCGAGCTGACGCAGCAGGAAATCAAGGAGCGGCTGGGTTTGCCGATCGGCAGCGAAGGGGTGGGCGCTTGCGAGCAACTTCTCGAAGGCGGCGGCGTGCTGGAGCGGATGATCCCCGCGCAAAACATGGCCGCCGTGCGGCTGGACAGCGATTTGCCCACGCTGGTCGACCTGTTGCCAAAGCAGGCCAAGGTCCGCCGGCGGGTGCTCCAGGCCGTCGAGCGACTGGTGGGCGCGCGGCGGCAGGAATTGGTGCACTTCAACCCCCGCGACCTGGTCCGCGCTCTGGAAATGGATCCGGAGCAAATCTCCCACGCGCTGCGGGAATTGAACGAGCTGAAGACCTTCTTCTACGTGCCGCCGTTTCGGGGCCGCGCCGTGCGGGTGATTCGCCGCGATCTGCCTTTTGAAGAAGTGGCGATCGACTTTGAAGAGCTGGAAGCCCGCAAGGAAGCGGAATACGACAAGCTCAACCGGGTGATTCGCTTCGCGCTGAGCAACACGTGCCGGCAACAGCAGATCCTGCACTACTTCGGCGATACCCGCAGCGGGCCCTGCGGCCACTGCGACAACTGCGGCAAGGCGCCGGGCGGCCCGATGCCGGGCGGCAAAACGCCGGCGGCGGCGAAAGTGGCCGGCGGCAATCTGATCGCCGATCCGAACACCGTGCGGCTGGTGCGGATTGTGCTCAGCGGCGTGGCCCGCACCCAGGCCCGCTTCCGCTGCGGCAAGAACCTCATCGCCCAAATGCTCGCGGGCTCGCGTTCTTCGCGGATCGAAAAACTGCGACTCAACCGCCTCAGCACCTTCGGACTGCTGCAGGACCTCAGCCAGCCGGAGATCCTATTGATCGTCGACGGGTTGATCTCCATGGGCTACCTGGAGCAAGTCGATTTGGACAACCGCCGCCCCGTCGTCCAGTTGACTTCGGCTGGCCGGGACGTGATGACCGGCAAAGGCGAACTTCGCGGGGAACTGCCGATCCCACTGGCCCTGGTGGGCCGGCTGCAAAGGCTCAAGCTTCCGGCTGAGGCGCAACGCTCGAAGCCGGAGAAGAATCCCGGCGAATCGCCTGCCGCATTGCCTTCGCCCGAGGGGCCGGAGGAAGCGGCCGGGAGCGAGCCGGGTGAGGGTGGCCGGATCGCCGCGGCGGCAGATGTTTTAACGCACGCGCTCACCCCCGGCCCTTCTCCCGCGCGCGGGAGAGGGGAGCCCGATGTTGGAGCGGTGCCGCCCAGCCATTACTGGACATGGCGGCTGCTGTCGGCCGGCTTCGCCACGGACGAGTGTGCCAGCGTAAGAGGGGTCAAGCGGGAAGTGATTATCGACCACGCTTCCCGGGCCCTGGATTGCGGCTGGCCGGTGCGAGTGGAATCGATTCTTCGGCCCGACGTGATCGTGGCGTTGCGGGCGGTGGTCGGCGAGCACGACCCGCCGCAAATCCGGCCGTTGCTGGAGCAATTGCCGGCGGGCACAACCTACGAGGAAGTGGAGCTGTTCCTCAAATGCCGCCGGCAACCGCCCGCGGGGTAGCCCCCGGTCGCAAACCGCAGGCTTTTGAGGTAGAATGGAGGATTGGCTTGTGCCGAATCGACGCACTTTGAGGCAAGACATTCATGGATAATCTCCCGAACGGGGCGCCCCCCCCGAAATCGGTGAAACCGCGGCCGCGGCCCAATAGCTCGACCCTCTGGCTCCTGCTGATCCTGGGCATTGTGATCCTGGTTCTCTGGTGGAGCAGTCCCAGCCAGCAGTCGGAAATCAGCTACGGCATGTTCCACGCCGAGTTGGAGCGGAACAACGTGGCCAGGGTCGAAGTCCGCGGCGCGAAGATCTACGGCGAGTTCCGCGAGCCTCCCGTCGATCCCAATGGAAGGAAGGAAAATGCCGACGGACATTTGCACACCAAGTTCGTGGTGGTCTTGCCTCCCTATCCGCTGGTGGATCCCAATCTCGACGAGTTGTTGCGGGCGAAGGTGCGTCAGGACTATTCGGTGGTCGAGCCGAACGACAGCACCAACATGCTGATGATCCTGTATATCGTGATGACGGTGGCCCTGATCGGGGGGCTGTGGTTCATGTTTCGCCGCACCCGCGACCAGATGCTCGGCGGCGGCCTGTTGTCGGGCTTCAGCAAGAGCCCGGCCCGCCGCTATGAAGTCAGCAGCCAGGCGACCACGTTCGACGACGTGGCGGGGCTGGAGGGGGTGAAGAACGAGCTGCAGGAAGTGGTGGAGTTTCTCAAGAACCCCGCCAAGTTCACGCGGCTGGGCGGCCGCGTTCCCAAAGGCGTGTTGCTGATGGGGCCGCCGGGCACCGGCAAAACGCTGTTGGGCCGCGCCGTGGCGGGCGAGGCGGGAGTGCCCTTTTTTTCCATCAGCGGCTCGGAATTCATACAGATGTTCGTGGGCGTGGGCGCGGGACGAGTCCGCGACCTGTTCGCCACGGCCAAGGCCAGCTCTCCGGCGATCCTCTTCATCGACGAGATCGATGCCGTGGGACGCCACCGCGGCACCGGCCTGGGCGGCGGTCACGATGAGCGCGAGCAGACGCTCAACCAGATCCTTAGCGAGATGGACGGTTTCACCCAGACCGAATCGGTGATCGTGATGGCCGCCACGAACCGGCCCGACGTGCTGGATCCGGCCCTGTTGCGTCCGGGCCGTTTCGACCGGCATATCACCGTGGATCGTCCCACCTACAAGGGTCGGCTGGCGATCTTCAAGGTCCACTGCCGCAACGTGATCCTCTGCGACGACGTGGACCTGGAGCGAATGGCGGCCGGCACGGTCGGCCTGACGGGGGCCGATATCCGCAATCTGGTCAACGAGGCCGCGTTGTGGGCGACGCGTCAGGGCAAGGAGCGGGTCGAGGGGGTCGATTTCGAGCACGCCCGCGACAAGATCCTGATGGGCGCCAAGCGCGAGGAAGTGCTCACCGGCAAGGAAAAGTCGATGACCGCCTACCACGAGACGGGCCACACCCTGCTGGCGTGGATCTTGCCCGGCACCGATCACGTGCACAAGGTGTCGATCATTCCCCGCGGCCGCTCGCTGGGGGCCACCCAGTTGTTGCCCGAGGAGGACCGTGTGAATATCGGCGAGAGCGAGTTGCACGTGCGATTGACGTTCCTGCTGGGCGGAAGGGCGGCGGAAAAGTTGATCTTCAATGAATATAGCGCTGGCGCGGAAGACGATCTGAAACGGGCGACGCAATTGGCGCGGCGGATGGTCAGTCATTGGGGCATGAGCGAGCGGCTTGGCCCGGTGGCCTTTCGGGCCGGCGACGAGCATCCTTTCCTAGGCAAGGAGATGTCGGAGCCGCGAGAGTTCAGCGAGCACACGGCCCAGGTTATCGATGAGGAAATCGGCCGCATCCTCCGCAGCGCCTCGGATCGCGCCGAGCGATTGCTGGAAGAGAATCGCGAGAAGCTGGATGCCGTGGCCCAGGCCTTGGAGCGAGAAGAGACGCTCGACGAGCGGCAGATCGAAGCCTTGATCGGACCGCCCTCGCATCGGCTCAACGGCGCGGCGGCGGAAAGCAATAAGGGGGAAGGCGCAAGGCGGGAGGTGGAAGGCGCTACGGGGAAAGTGGAAGAATAAAGGGGAAGTGCGGAAGGGCGAATACGGCGCAGGCGATTCTCTATTCTCCCCGGCGTTTTCCCGGCCGCCTTCCTTCCTCATCCTTTTCCATTGTGGTTCTCGAAGCGGCGGATCTTCTGCACTCGCCGCGCATGCCGACCGCCCGCAAAGGAGGTGGTCAGCCAGATCTCCACGAGCCGGTCGACCGAGCATTCGGCCATGATCTCGCCGGAGAGGCAGAGCACGTTCAGGTCGTTGTGCCGCCGTGCGATCTCCGCAGTGACTTCATCGTGGCACGGCGCGGCGCGGACGCCGGGAAACTTGTTGGCCACGATGCACATCCCCAGGCCGGTGGCGCAAATCAACACCCCCCGATCCACTTCGCCGCGGCTGACCTTTTCCGCGACCTTGGCGGCCACGTCGGGATAGTCGACGTCTTCGTCTTCGTGGGTGCCGACGTCGATCGGTTCTTGCCCCATGGTTTTCAACAGCGAGAGCACTTTCTCCCGCATCTGGATGCCGCGATGATCGCTACCAACCGCGATGCGCATTGCGATGCTACTCCTTGAATCGCTTCCCAACCAGCCGCGCAATCGCCCGTCCCGTCGCCAAATGAACGGAACCCACGGGCTCGACCAGGAACGTATCGCGTGAGGCCGTTTGTTCAGTCTATCAACCCGACGCCCCGGCTGCAACGACTTTCAGAACACCTCTCTTCGGATTGGTTCTACGCAGCGGAATTCATGCCGGTTGCAGGGCAAAGAGAGGGAACGGAATGAACTTCGTCCTACGAAGCGGACGTTGCAGTCCTCCTGAAGCGAGGCGGCCCGTCCTCCTACACCTGGAACAATTATTCCCGGGTGGTTTTCTTCATCGCCACCGGTGGGGTGGAAACCGTGAAGAAGCCGTACAGCGTCTCGTTGCCGCGGAGGATGAAGAACTTGAGGGGTGAGACGGTGTTCAGATTGGGTTGGTTGAGGATGTAGCTGACGTTCTCCAGGGAGATCGTTTCCCATATGTGCATCCCCACCAGGACGTCACCGGGGCGAATGCTCTGCCGCGCGGCGGAGCTATCCGGCCGGACCGCGGTGACCAGCAGGCCGCCGCGGAAACGGGTCTGGTAACTCTGCCGGAACTCGTCGGACGAGATCGGCTTGAGCTCCATTCCCAGGACCTCCCAAGCCGGCTGGCCTTGCGGCTTGGCATCCTTCGGCGCCTCGGCCATGGCGAGGCTGGCCGTCACTTTTTCCTGCTTTCGCTCGGCGACGATCGCCAGTTGCTCTCCGGTTTTAACGTCCAACATCGCCCGCTGGAAGTCCAGGGGCCGGTGGATCTCGACGTCGCCGATGGACTTGATCACGTCGCCGGGTTGTAGCCCGGCGTCGGCGGCGGGACTTTCCGGCGCCACGGCGGCGATCACCACGCTATCGGTGCCGGCCTTCGCCTTGGCCAGTGTCACGCCGTGGAAGCCACGCTTAGCGTTATACGACGCGATGAGATCCGCGGTGACGGCCATCACCTTGTCGACGGGGATGGCAAAGCCGATGTTCTGAGCGCCGGCGCGGACGGCGACGTTGATGCCGACCATTTCGCCGTCGATGTTCAACAGCGGCCCGCCCGAGTTGCCGGGATTGATGGGGGCGTCGGTCTGGATCAGGTCGTCGTAGAACTGGGCGTCGCTGACCTGCACGGCCCGGTGCAAGGCGCTGACGATCCCCCGCGTCACCGTATTCTCGTAACCGTAGGCATTCCCCACGGCGATCACCGATTCGCCCGCCATCAGGTCCGACGAGGTGCCAATCGTCATCGTGGGCAACTTGTTGGGCGTGTCGATTTTGATCACCGCCAGGTCGGTGTCGAGGTCCCGGTTGATAAGCCGGGCGATGTATTTTTCTTCACTGGTGAGGGTGACCTGGATTTCCTTGACCCCGTCGACCACGTGGTAATTGGTCACGATGTAGCCGCGGGGATCGAACACGACGCCGGTACCCATTCCGTTGACGCGGTGGCCGGTCTCCGGGCCGTTGGGCGTGGCGGAGGTGGAGATGGGTGGGAGCGTCTTTTCACCACGTATGTTGACCGTGGCCGGCCGGGCCTGTTCGACGGCCTTGACGACGGGGCTGTTGCGAAGTTCCGAAGCCCCGGCAGTGGCCGCAAGCACAAGGAGCCCGACCATCGCCACAGGCCAGAACCGGAGATCTCGGACAGTAAACGCTTGAATTCGCGCGGTTCGTTGGGCCATTTGGGAGCTTATCGCAGAGGGTTGGCGTGATAACTCGCGGCTGCCGTACTCGGGCCCGTCGGGGTGTGAGCATGTCGTTCACTAGCCGGCGATGGCACCCAAACTAAATCGGCCCGTCTGCTGTCGGGCCTTGATCGATGCAGTTATCCCCGTAAAAGAGTACCTAGTCTCCCAGTGGTCACATGATTTGGGTAAATGACGTTAAGTGGGTTGACACAACCCCCCAGCTTCGCGCGAGGCAAATCATCGCCGAATTTGCTCGCCACCCCCGTCGGATTTTCGCGATGCCAGACCACTGGCGTTCACCGCGGCGAGTCCGTCGGTAGGAAATAGCCAGCTTTGGGCATCCGGATCGGCGGCCGGACGGGGCGCGTTTTGCGCCACCCGGTCGGTCTGCTTGGCATGCGACGGCGCAGGGGCCTCTTCCGCAGTGGGTGGAACGATCTGAATTTGCGGCCCCTCGATGACGGGGGCCCCGCCCGATTTGGTAGCCGGTGTCAGGCTGGGCGAAAACGCCGCAAGCCCGTCCGGCTGCAATGGCAGGAAGACGGGGTGCGTGGGCACCGGATACAAAGACGGGAGATGTGGATAAGGCGGCGGTTCGGCGTTGTACTCCGCCGCAGCTTGATCCTCGCCATAGGGTGAGTAATTTACCCCCCCCGCAGAGCGCTGGTGGAGCGCGCCACAGCCTGCGGCGCTAGCGACCAGGCAGCCGGCGATAGCCCAGCGTCGGATCGATTTGCCATCCATGCCAAGCATGGTCGTCCCCCGGAGTTCGCAGACGCTCGCGTCTGCACGACAGCCACTCTGGCTAGGATCGGCAAGGGGATGGCGGAAAATTTAGCGCAACCGGCAAAGTCTGCGCATTGAGCAGGATTTGCCCCTTTGTGCCTGGCTCACAACTTGCGGATGTGAAAACCACCGTCGACGTGGATACATTGGCCGGTGGTGAAGGGGAAATAGCCGGAAACGATGGCGGCCACCGCCCGGCTGACGTCCTCAGGGCGTCCCCAGCGGCGGATCGGCCAAATCCCCTCGGCGATCAGGCGGTCGTACTTATCGCGGACCGGCGCCGTCATGTCGCTGGCGATAACGCCTGGGCAGACTTCGAAGACCTGGATGCCGGCCTCGGCCAGGCGTTGGGCGTAGAGATGGGTCATCATGCCCAGCGCCGCCTTGGTCAGGCAATAGTCGGCGCGATTGGCCGACACGGCGTAGGCGGAAACGGAGGAGATATTGACGATCGTTGCCGCTTCCATCCGCTTCGCCGCGATCAGCCGGAGCATTTCGTTGGCAATCCGCTGGGTGAGGAAGAAGGGGCCCTTGAGATTGGTGTCGAACACCCGGTCCCAGCTCTCTTCAGTGGCCTCCAGGATGTCTTTTCGGCCCACGGAAGTGATGCCCGCATTGTTCACCAACAGATCGATGCGACCCCACTGGTCCAGCGTTTTTTCGACCAGGGCGGCGCGATCGGCGGCCAATCCGACATCGCCGGCAACTGCAATGGCATGACCTCCGGCGGTGGTGATTTCGGCCACAACCTCCTGGGCGGCGTCGGGGCGCGTGGCGTAGTTGACAACCACCGCAAAGTCCAGCCGGGCCAATTCCAAGGCGATCGCCCGGCCGATGCCGCGGGAAGCCCCGGTCACCAGTGCTGCTTTCTTTTCGGACATCATTTGCTCGTGGGAGTAGGGGGCAGTAGGCAGTGTACGTGCCAAGGCCGGCTTTTCACTAAGTTAATTGCCAGCAGTGGCGGGGGGAAGTGCGGCCAACATTGGAGTGGTGTTTTACCCCCCCGGCAACCCGAATGCGCTGCGGTGAGGCGTTTTCGCCCCCTCTCGTACCATCAACTGCCGAGGGCCGACTTTTCCTTTTCTTCTCCGCCCGCCGAACTAAGATAGTATATCAGGCGGTCGATTGATGCTGCGGTTGCAGCGAGAGCGAGGTCGTGCTAATGTGGTGCCCCCGTCGAGGAGGCCAGCCACGGCCAGCCTTTTGTTAAAACAGGGCGAAATCAGAGACTGCGGCAAACTGTGCACTATCAGCGGGTAGGGCGGGCACGGACCTTTTTAGACTGCTAGGGTTCGCGTACTAGGTTCCGACCGCACAGAGCACAAAACACACGTCCACGCCGCGTTCTGTCTCTGGTGTTCGCTGAGAGCGTGTTTCAAAAGGCCCAAATCCCACTTCCAAGCTGTCAGCGATCGGCTTTCAGCGGTCAGCCGGATGGTCTGGAAGGGATTGGTATTTTTGTCACAAGGTTTTGAGGGGAAAACCCTTACGATCTGAAGAGCTGATCGCTGCAAGCTGAACGCTGAATGCTTAGGAGGATTGCGCGTTGCGATATTCTGTACGGATTGCGATCGGATTGGGACTGTGCCTGCTGAGTTTTGCGTCCGCCGCTCTGAGCGCTCATAAGGCTGGGCGGGCCCGTCCCAAGCTGCCGAACTTCGTGATTTTCGTGGCCGACGACATGTCGTGGGGCGATTGTCGTCCCAACGGGCTGACGACCGTGAAAACGCCAGCGCTGGTGGCGCTGGGCGAGCAAGGCATGCGGTTCGACCACGCGTATCTGACCTGCAGTTCGTGCAGTGCGTCCCGGGCGAGCATGCTCACCGGCCGCTATCCCCACGCGACCGGGGCCGCGGAGCTGCACCAGGCGTTGCCCAACGAGCAAATGATCGTGACCGAGCCGCTCCGCAAGGCGGGCTATTTCACGGCCGCCGTCGGCCGCTGGCATCAAGGTCCGGCCACCAAGGCCAAGTTCGACGTGGTGAAAGAGGGGGGCGGGCCGGGCGGTTATGCCGATTGGATCCCCATGCTCCGCGACCGTCCCGCGGACAAGCCGTTCTTTTTTTGGCTGGCTTCGACCGATCCCCATCGCCCGTTCCCGCCGCAGGCCGGCCAACTGCACAAGCCGCAGGACATCGTGGTGCCCCCCTATCTGCCCGACTGCGCGGAGGTCCGCGGGGAGTTGGCCCGGTATTACGACGCCATCGAGCGCCTCGATGCGAACGTGGGCAAAGTGCTGGAGGAATTGAACCGGCAAGGGGAGAGCAAGAACACGGTGGTGATCTTCCTTTCCGATAGCGGCCGGCCCTTTCCCCGCTGCAAGAACACGATCTACGACAGCGGTCTGCACACGCCGCTATGGGTCCGCTGGCCCGGCAAGGCGTCGGCGGGCGCCACGTGCCACAGCCTGGTGAGCGCCGTGGACCTTGCGCCCACCATTCTAGACATCGCCGGCGCGGCGCCGCTGCCCGGGAGCCAGGGCAAGAGTTTCGTGGCCCTGCTGGCCGATCCGCAGGCCAAGATCCGCGACTATGCGTTCGCGGAGCACAACTGGCAAGACTACCAGGCCTACGAGCGTGGAGTGCGCACCCCACGTTATTCATACATCCGCAATGAAGTTGCGGAACTGCCCGCCACGCCGCCGGCCGAAGTGGTGCGCGGCGCGAGCTACCAGGCGATGCGGCGGCTCCGCGAAGAGCGGAAACTCACGCCGGAACAGATGGCCTGTTTTCTCCATCCGCGTCCGCGGGAAGAACTGTACGATTTGGCCCACGACCTCTACGAATTGAAGAACGTGGCCGAAGATCCGCGGCACGCCGAAGCACTGCAAGATTTGCGGCAGGTGTTGAGCACCTGGCAGACCGAAACCGGCGACGTGAAGCCCGAGTCGTTGACCCCCGACAAGTACGATCGCGAGACCGGCTTGGGGATCTCGGTGGGCACGGGGCTGGCGAACCGGGAGAACGGCGGCGGGGCAGAGAAGCAGGGGGATTAGGAGGAGCTAGTAGCTGGAAGTTAGGAGTTCGAGCTTCTAACTTCTGGCATCGTCTCGATCTCAACGTCGCGGGCCTCTTCCTCAATGCGGCTAGTGTCGAAGCGGCAAGGAAACATCTGCCGCAGATTGGCGGCCGCGGCCGCCATGCCCAGCCGGGCGGCCTCCAACAGCGGCCGGCCGTTGCGGGTGGCCCAGGCGATGGTGGCGGCGAGCGCGTCGCCGCAACCGATCGGATTGACCACCTCGCGAGCCTTAGGCGGGTGCAAGCGAAAGCGACGGTTCGACGCCGAACTGATCCATACCGGCCCACCGCCCTGGGTGACGATCACCCACTGCGCTCCGCGCTCATTGAGCGACCGCATGGCGCGCCAAACGTCGTCGTCGGTGGCGAGCGGGAAGTCCACCGTCAGTGCGAGCTCCTCGCGGTTGGGTTTGACCGCGTAGGGACGCAGATCGAGCACCGAGAGCAAGCCCGCGCCGCGGAAGTCGAGAATCGCCGGGCAGGGGGTCAGGGCCAGCAGTTCGCGATAAAAGGTGTCGCGCGTGCCGGAGGGAAGCGAGCCGATGACCACCGCCACGTCGGCCCGGGCGACCTCTTCGGCATAGGCGGTGCGGAAGCGGTCGAGCTCCTCTTCGGCCAACGGGCGGCCGTTCTCGACCAACTCGGTGATGGTGCCGTCGCGGCGGTCCAAGAGCGTGGTGCAGACCCGCGTGGCGGAGTGCGTGAGGATCCAGCGGTGCGGCACGCCCAAGGCTTGAAAGTCGCGCTCGATCTCAGAGAGTGGCGGCCCGCCCACGGTGGCCAGGGTGAGGCTCGGCCCGCCCAGGCGATGCGCGGCGATGCCCGCGTTGAGCACCTTGCCCGAGGCGCACCAATGCGCTTCGCGGGCGCGGTTGACCTGGCCCAAGCGAAGGTCGTCGAAGACCATGACTTGTTGCCAGGCGGGGGTGAGGCCGGCGGTGAGGATCACAGCATTTTCTCCAGGATCTCGGTCAGCTCGCGGTCGGTCAGCTCGCGGGGATTGCCGCTCATGCTGCTGCCGTGGGAAGATTGCACGAGGTCGGGGATCTGCTCGGGGCGGACGCCCAGCGATGAAAGCCGCGGCGGAATGTCCAACAGGCGGCAAAGATTCTCCACGGCTTCGATCAGCGCGTCGACGGCCGCCTCGCGCGAGCGGCCCGGGCTGGCCGGGAGCAGTGCGCGGGACAGATCGGCCAGCGCATCGGCACGGACTTCGCGATTCACCTTCAGCGCCACAGGCAGCATCACCGCACAGGCCAGGCCGTGAGGCGTACGGCAGTGGACGCCCAGCGCCGCGGCCACCCCGTGGGCCATTCCCAATCCGGAATTCGCCAGGCACATGCCCGAGAGCAGGGCGGCGTGGGCCATCTTCTCGCGCGCATTGCGGGACGCGCCATCGTGGACGGCCTCGACAATCGCCGGCAGCGCCATCCGCAATCCCTGGAGGGCCAGGGCCTGGGGGATGGGCTGGGCCTTGCGGGAAATATAGCTTTCCAGCAGTTGCGTGATCGCATCCATGCCGCTGGCGGCCGTGGTGGCCGGCGGCACGCCCACCGTCAATTCCGGATCCACCAGTGCGATTTGGGGCAGGATTCGCAGGTCGCGAAGGCTTTTCTTGAAGGGCGGATCGTACGACGAAATCACGGCGTTGCGGGTGGCCTCGGCACCGGTGCCGGCCGTGGTGGGCATGGCCAGCACCGGAAGCGGCGGCTCGGCGATCTTCAAATCGCGGCCCACGTTTTCCAGATAGTCCTTGACCGTGGGGCTTTCGCGGTTGGTGGCCATCGCCGCGACCGCTTTGGCGACGTCCATACCGGCGCCGCCGCCGATGCCGATCACCAGGTCGCCGGCCCCGGCCTGCCGCTGCCGGGCCAGGGCGGCGAGGCGATCGACGTCGGCCACCTCCGGCTCATGGGAAATCGTGTCCAGCAGGATCGGCTCGACCGCTTCCGCGCGGAGACTCGCGCTGATTTCGCCGATCACCCCTTGGGCCGTCAAGGCGGTTGACCCGCTGACCAGCCAGGCGCGGCGTCCGAGCGATCGAGCCAGGCGACCGACTTCGCGGCGGCGTCCCCAGCCGAAGACGATTTGCCGCGGTGCGGCCAGTTCGTAAGCGAGGGTGGTGAAATCCATGGAAATTCTCCCGCACCATTATCGGCGGCCGGGGAAATAATACAACCGGATGGGCATTTCCCCGGTGGTATGGGAAATAATGGCACGATGCGCCTCTTTTTCGATCGCGCCCGTGGCGGCTATAATCAGGTTCTGTTTGGATAAGAAGAAATGGTGGGGCTCACTACGATCGACCCACCCTACCGAGGAGCGCCTGTGCGCGACGCGATCGAGATCCAACCCTCCGGCCCGATACGGGGCACGATTCGCCCACCCGGCTCGAAGAGCATCACCAACCGCGCGCTGGTTTGCGCGGCGTTGGCCGAAGGCGACTCGACGCTCACCGGGGCGCTCGACAGCGAAGACACGCAAGTGATGATCGATTCGCTGCGCAAGCTGGGCATTGGCGTGGAGCATGATCGCGCGGCACGGACGCTCGGCGTTTGCGGTTGCGGCGGCGTTTTGCCGGTCAACGAGGCCGCTCTGTACGTCGCCAACAGCGGCACGACCATGCGGTTCCTCGCGGCGCTCGTGACGTTGGGTCAGGGCAGGTTCCGGCTCGACGGCGTGCCGCGGATGCACGAGCGACCGATCCAGGATCTGCTCAACGCCCTGGGCGAGCTGGGCGTCGACGCCACGAGCGAACTGGGCAACGGTTGTCCGCCGGTGATCGTACACGCAGCGGGGCTGCTCGGCGGACGGGCGACGATCGCCGGCAATATCTCCAGTCAATTCCTCAGCGCCCTGCTGTTGGCCCTTCCCTACGCGCAAGGACCGGTGGATTTGTTAGTTTCCGGCGAAATGGTCTCGCAGCCATACGTCGAGATCACGCTGGCCGTGATGCGGGCTTTTGGTGTCACCATTGAGGCCCGCGGCCTCAGCGAGTTCCGCACTCCGGGCCGGCTACGCTATCGCGGTTGTTCCTACGCGATCGAGCCCGACGCCTCGGCGGCCAGCTATTTCTTCGCCGCGGCCGCGGTCACCGGCGGCGAGGTGACCGTCGAGGGCCTTTCGGCCGACAGCATCCAGGGGGATGTGGCGTTTTGCGAGTGTCTGCGGCAGATGGGCTGCAAGGTCGAGTACGGGCCAGGGGCGATCACCGTCCGCGGCGGGCCGCTCCGCGGGAATCTCAGCCTGAACATGAACGCCATCAGCGATACGGTGCAAACCTTGGCGGCCGTAGCGCTACTGGCCGATGGGCCGGTCGACATCAGCGGCATCGCGCATATCCGCCATAAGGAAACCGATCGCATCCACGCCTTGGCCGCCGAACTGCGGAAACTCGGCGCGGAAGTGGAAGAGCGAGCGGACGGCTTGCGGATCATTCCCGGCAAGCTCTGCGGCGCGGAAATCGCCACGTACGACGATCATCGCATGGCAATGAGCATGGCATTGGTGGGGCTGGCCGTTCCGGACATCGTGATTCTGGACCCGGATTGCACGAAAAAGACCTATCCCGGCTTCTTCAGCGACCTGGCGCGGCTGCGCGGGCGAACGTAGAGAATCGGCAGCGGAATGAATTCCGCTCTACGAAGTGGAATGCGTGTGCTGGTCGCGCATGTGCTGCGAGTCGAGCGATTGCAGCAACTCTTCGGCGCGGCGGAGCAGATCGCTCTCCGAGACGCCACGCGAAACACTGCTGGGATCGCGGGCAACGAACCGCCCGTGGCAGTGATCGCAGGCCATCTTCCGCCCAAGATATTCCACGCGTATTTGCAACCGGCGGCCGCAGGTCGGGCAATCCTGGACGAAGTACGTGGCGCTGGGCACAGTGGTATCTCCTTACACCGAGAAACTTCCCTCCAACCGATTATCGTGTGTGGGGGTAGGGTGGTGTCAATAACAGTTTGTCGGTGTTCGAAAAATTGCTAGGGAATTCTATGGGGAGTTTGGGGGGATGGTAAAGTTTGGAAAACTAGTGAACTTTCGGCTTTCTACCCTCCGCTTTCGGCCGAAATGCTCTGGAAGCCGCACCGCATTTGTCGTAAGCTATTGTAGTGAATGTGTTTACGGTATGAAAAATCGACCGCAGAAATCTGCTGGAGGAACCCGCGATGACCGAATCTTCACCGCTGCGAGTTTTTTGCACCGCTGGGCTGTTGGTGTTGACTCTTTCCTGGGGCGCGACGGCCGGGGAGCCCGCGCCGCGACGCTCGCTTTGGAACGGCTTCGAGCGGCTCGACTTCACCTGCGGCGGACGCAGTTGCATGCTGGTGTTGCCGAAAAAGCCGGCCCCCGGCAACCCGTGGATTTGGCGCACCGAGTTCTTTGGCCACGAGCCGCAGGCCGACATCGCCCTGTTGGGCAAAGGGTTCCACGCGGCGTACGTCAACGTGCAGAACCTCTACGGCGCGCCCGTGGCCCTGGACGCGATGGACGCGTTTTACGCGTGCTTGGCGAAGGAGTACCGGCTCGCGCCCAAGGTGGTGCTGGAAGGATTCAGCCGCGGCGGGCTGTTCGCCTTCAACTGGGCGGCGCGGAATCCGGAGAAGGTCGCCTGTCTGTACGTCGACGCGCCGGTCTGCGATTTCAAGAGTTGGCCGGGCGGCAAAGGGCGCGGCAAGGGCTCGCGTAGCGATTGGGAGCGTTGCAAGCAGGTCTATGGCTTGAGCGAAGCGGAGGCTTTGGCCTATCGGCTCAACCCGGTCGACAACTTGGCGCCGCTGGCCAAGGCCAAGATCGCCATCCTCTCGGTTTGCGGCGAGGCCGACACGGTGGTGCCCATCGAAGAGAATACGCGTCTGGTCCAACGGCGCTATGAACAGCTCGGCGGCGAGATCGAAGTGATTGCCAAGCCGCACTGCGACCACCATCCGCACAGCCTCAAGGACCCGGCGCCGATCGTGGATTTCATCCTCCGGCATACGCGCGGCAAACAGTAGGCCGGGTTGTGAGCGGGGCGAGCCTCGCCAAGATCCGTTCGGGGCGAATCTCAAAACGGTATTTCATCGCAGAGGGCGCGGACAGACGCGGCGAGTGAAAAAAAGGCCACGGATGAACACCGATACGCACAGATTGACTTCTTTCGATCCGTGTTCATCTGTGTTCATCCGTGGCCGAACTTTTCGTCCCTCTGCGATCCTCTACGTCCTTGTGGTTAGTTTTGAAATTTGTTTTAACGGCTGGCCGGCGGTTTGCGGGGGAAATACACCCGCACGTCGGGATGCATGGTGTAGAGGCGGAACTGTTTTCCGTCGTGGATGAGGATGCTGCTGGACTTGTCGCCGTCGACGATGGGGTTCTTCGCATACTTTCGCCAGTGGACCAGGTCGGACGACACGGCCACGCAAGTGGTCCAGTTCTTCGAGCCCTTTTCCGCCAGGCCGTGGTAGTAGCCGTAATAGCGCCCCTGGTACTTGATGACCTGGTCCAAGGCCAGCAGATAGCGGTCGTAGCGGTCCGGACCGGGGGCCAGGACCGGTTCGTCCTGGACGTTGGTCCAGATCTTCAGGTCCCGCGACGTCGCCAGCCACACGCCCTGGTCGCGGCGCTCGTAGAACAGGTACCACTTGTCCGCCTCGCGCCACACGGTGGGAGTGCCGTAGGGGCCGGGGCTCAGGGGCCGTCCATCCACGTAGTGAATGTTGAGGTTGCCCTGCTCCTGCCAGTGGAGGCGGTCCTTCGAGGTGAGCATGTGAGCGATGTCGTCGCGCCCTTCGGAGAACATGTAATACGTGTCGCCGTCCTTTACGACGTCGACGTCTTCGACCCAGCCCGTAGTGGTCAACGGGTTGCCGGGCCAGCGCGACCAGACCAACCCGTCGGGCGAGGTGGCGTAGCCGAGATAGCGGGCGTCGGACCGGGCATCGTTGTAGCCGGTGTAATAGAGATGCCAGAGGTTCCCCTCGCGGAACACGAAACCCCGTTCGCGGATCTTGCGATCCCAGGTGCCGGCCCCCGTCCCGGCCAGCAGGGGCGGCCCCGGGTGGGGCACAAAATCGACCAGTTCCGGCGGAAAGTCGGCCGCGGCCCGTGCGGTGCGCGCGACGGGCGGGGACGGAGCCAGCGGCGGCTGCGCCGGCAGCCGATCGAGCGGCCCGGCGGCAACCATCGCAAAACACCAGCAAACACACGTCCAGGAGCGATTCATCGGCAACCTCTCGTAATGCTGCGGTCAGGAAGTGGTAGCAGGATGCGCATTGTACGCCGCAATCACGAGCTTGGAAACGAGGCTGAATAACGGAGTGAATTCCGTTTTACGAGCGTGGAATTCCCCGCTTCGCTCTTGACAGGCGCGCCGCAACGGTCAAGACTGGGAGATGCGCTGTCGCTGGGGGATTCCCCGCACAGCCCCCGCCGGGTAACCTTAGCCCACCTTCGTGCCCCCGTATTCGAAGTCGATTCCCCCTCACTGCCCAGAAAAAGGTCGATCATGAGCGAAAATCCCCAAGGCGCTACGTCCCGTCGTGAATTCTTGAAGAACACCTCCCGCGTGGCGGCCGCGTCGGCGCTGGCCGGAAGCGCCGTGCCGTTCGTTCACGCCGGGGAGAACAACACCATCCGCATAGCCTTGATCGGCTGCGGCGGCCGCGGCACCGGCGCGGCGGTCAACGCCTTGAAGGTCAAGCACGGCCCCGTCAAGCTGGTGGCCATGGCCGACGTGTTCAAAGATCGTCTCGATACGAGCTACAAGTCGATCAAGAAAGATAAATCACTGAGCGCCCAGATCGACGTGCCCGAGGATCGCAAGTTCGTGGGCTTCGACGCCTATCAGAAGGCGATGGATTGTCTGAAGCCGGGGGACGTGGCGGTATTCGCCACGCCGCTGGCATTTCGTTGGGTGCATTTCGGCTACGCGATCAAGAAGGGGCTGAATGTCTTCATGGAGAAGCCGCTGACCTCGGACGGCCCGACGTCGCGGCGGATGCTGAAGCTGGCCGAAGAGTCGGAAAAGAAGAAGCTCAAGGTGGGCGTGGGCTTGAATTCGCATCACGCCCGCGGCTTGCAGCAGGTGTCGCAGCGGATCCACGACGGCGAGATCGGCGACATCGTGTTGATGCGCGGCTACCGCATGCACGGCCCGATTACCGGTTATTTCCCGGCGAAGAAGCCCGGAATGAGCGAAGTGGAGTTTCAATTGCGGAAGTTCCACGCCTTCATTTGGGCCAGCGGCGGCACTTTCAGCGACTTCTACATCCACATCATCGACCACTGCTGCTGGATGAAGAACGCCTGGCCGGTGAGCGCGATGGGGTTGGGCGGGCGGCATTATCGGCAGAATTGCATCGACCAGAATTTCGACGTCTATTCCATCGAATACACGTTCCCCGACGGCGGCAAGCTGATCATGGACGGGCGCTCGATGTTGGGCTGCGAGCCGATTTACCACAGTTGTGCGCAGGGCACCAAGGGCTACGCGGTGCTTTCCAAGAACGGCGATTGCGGCGTGGATTCCAGCACCTACAAAGGCCAGCTTCCCGAGCGGTCGAACCTGCTCTGGGAGTCGAAAATCGCCAAGGAGGATCAGAATTCGCATCAGAACGAGTGGGACGACCTGGTGGACGCCATCCGCAATGACAAGCCCTTCAACGAAGCCCGGCACGGCGTGGAAGCCAGCCTGGTGACCTCGATGGGCCGCATGGCGGCGCACACCGGCCGGACGGTCACGTTCGACGAAATCCTGCATAGCGACAACGAGTATGCGCCGAACCTGGATAAGATCACGCTGGATGGTCCCGCGCCGGTGATGCCGGACGCCCATGGCAAGTATCCGGTTCCGCAGCCGGGCATTGTAAGCCGACGGGAATATTGAGGGAAAGGACGAAGGATGAAACGGGGGGCGGCGCGTCCGCCGTCCGTTTTTCACACCTTCTGCTTTCTTTTTCATCCGCTTTCCGCATTGGCAAAAATCCGGTGCTCGCTGTCATAAATCGGTTCTCAGCCCACCGCCGCTAGGTTACATTGAGGGTATGAAGAACGTCACGCCGAGCACCGTCGTTCCCGCAGCGCTGGCGATTGCCGCGCTGTTGCTGGTGTCGGGGTGGTTGAGCAGCGGGCCGATCCGGCCGTTGGAGGCACGAATTCCCGGGCTCGACCGGCCCCTGGGGGCCGCGCCTGCCGCCAATCTGCCGCTCAAGGGAAAACTGGTGAAATTGGAGGGGAAGGCGGCCGAGTTGCCCGGCCTGTGGCCCGGCTTTCGCGGCGAGAAGTTGGACGGGATCTGCCACGAGACGCTCCCCTTGGCCCGCAAGTGGCCTGCCGGCGGTCCGCCGCTGCTGTGGTCGCTCGATTTGGGCGAAGGTTATGCGGGGGCCGCTGTGCGCGGCGGCCGGGTGTTTGTGCTGGACTATGATCGCGAGGGGTCGGCCGACGCGTTGCGGTGTTTTTCCTTGGCCGACGGCAAGGAAATCTGGCGGCTGAGCTATCCGGTGGTCGTCAAGCGCAACCACGGCATGTCGCGGACCACGCCCGCGGTGACCGATACGGAGTTGGTCGCGCTGGGACCGAAATGCGATGCGACTTGTGTCGACCCGGCGACCGGCACGGTCCGCTGGATGTTCGACCTGGTGCGGAAGTTCAAGGCCACGGTGCCGCAGTGGTACAACGGGCAGTGTCCGCTGATCGACAACGGCCGGGCGATTTTGGCGGTTGGCGCCGACGCATTGCTGGTGGCCCTGGATTGCAAGACCGGCGACGTGGTCTGGAAGAGCCCGAACCCCAACGGCTGGGCGATGACCCACGGGTCGATCACGCCCATGGAGTTCGCCGGGCGGCGGATGTACGTCTATTGCGGCAAAGGGGGCGTGGCCGGGGTTTCGGTCGACGACGGCAAACTGCTGTGGGACACGAGCGATTGGAAAATCGCCATCGCCACGGTGCCTTCGCCGGTCATTTTGCCAGGCGGCCGGATTTTCCTCTCGGGCGGGTACAACAGCGGGGCGCTGATCCTGCAGTTGGCGGTCGAGCGGGACCAGATTCGCGCACGCACGCTGCGGCGAATCAAGCCGGGCGAGTTCGGCTCGACGCAGCAGACGCCGATCCTCTACGAAAACCACCTGTACGGCGTCCGCGAGAAGGACCGGGAGTTGGTCTGTCTGGATCTCGACGGACACGTGGTCTGGACGAGCGGCCCACAGCACCGTTTCGGTATCGGGCCGTACTTGATTGCCGACGGGTTGATCTATGTCCTCGATGACAACGGGAAACTTACATTGGCCGAGGCCGCGCCGGGCGGGTATCGGCAGTTGGACCAGGCGCAGGTCTTGGACGGCCACGACGCCTGGGGCCCTATGGCTTTGGTGGGCGGCCGGCTGATCCTCCGTGACCTGGTGCGGATGGTGTGCGTGGACGTGGCCAAAAAGTGAGCGGTGATCCGATGCAGAACCGACTCGGCAGCCCTGTGCTGGGGATTTTGATCCTGGCGATCGTGCTGGTGGCGATTGCCATCGGAGTGGCGGCCGTGTTGCGCATCGATCTGTGGGGCGATCGCGGCAGCGGGCTGCCGTCGCGATTCAGCTACGATCTGGAGGCCTTCCAGAAAACCGATCCGGCGCAGATCGGCTACCGGGAAACGGGGCGCATCAGCGTGAAAATGCTGGAGCCCCGCAACGTGGCGGTGGGCCCCGACGACAAGATCTACGTGGCCGGCGACCACGCGGTCCACATTTTCGCGCCCGACGGCCAGCGAGTCCGCGAGCTGACGCTGTCGCAGGCGCCGCGGGCCGTGGCGATCGGTGGTCCACACCATAAGACGCCGGGGCGAACGTACGTGGCCATGAAGGACCACGTGGAGGTCTTCGATGCGGAAGGCAATCGCGAGGCGGTTTGGGAAAGCCTGGACGAAAGGGCCCTGCTGACATCCATCGCCGCCGCGGAGAACGACGTGTACGTGGCCAACGCGGGCGGGCGGGTCGTGTTGCGTTACGACGTTCAGGGAAAGCTCATCAATCGTATCGGCGACCGCGACGATCTGCGGCATATTCCCGGGTTCATCATCCCCAGCCCGTTCTTCGCCGTGGCCGTGGCTCCCGACGGCCTGCTGCGGGTGACCAATCCCGGCGGGCATCGCGTCGAGGCATACACGCCCGAGGGCGATCTGGAGCAGCACTGGGGCAAGGCTTCGATCGAGATCCAGGGGTTCTGCGGCTGCTGCAACCCGGTGGGAATTGCCATCTTGCCCAATGGGAATGTCGTCACGGCCGAGAAGGGCATTCCGCGGGTAAAAGTCTACGACAGCGAGGGGGAGTTCGTCTGCGTGGTGGCCGGTCCGGAATCGCTGCTGCCCACGCGTTCGGCCAACGAGGAGACCCGCACCGAGCACAAGCTCAAAGTAGTGGCCCTGGCCGTGGACGGCCACGGACGGGTGTTGATCCTCGATCCGGGCAGCCGCAGCGTGCGGATCTTCGAGGTCAAGCAGGAAACGAATCGCAAAGGATGACCGTGATGACGGATGGAAAGCAAAATGTCGACCGGCGGGCGTTTCTCGGCGATACGCTGCGCGTGGCGGGAGCCTTGGGATTCGTAGGGATAGCGGGGTTTCTGGCGGGGCGGAAGAGCCGCGGCGGCGAGTTGGTCTGGCAGTTGGACCCGCACAAGTGCATCGCCTGCGGCAATTGCGCCACGCACTGCGTGCTGGACGAATCGGCGGTGAAGTGCGTCCACAGTTTCAGCATATGCGGCTACTGCGAGCTCTGCACCGGGTACTTTGAGCCGGCCCCCATTTCGCTCACTTCGGGGGCGGAAAACCAGCTTTGCCCGACGGGAGCCATCCAGCGGCAGTGGATCGAAGATCCCTACCACGAATATAAGATCGACCAATCGCTGTGCATCGGCTGCGGCAAGTGCGTGAAAGGGTGCAACGCCTTTGGCAACGGCTCGCTGTACCTCCAGGTCTGCCACGACCGCTGCCGTAACTGCAACGAATGCGCGATCGCCATCGCTTGTCCTTCGGAAGCCTTTTCGCGGGTGCCGGGCAGCGATCCCTATCTGCTGAAGCGGCGGGAGGGTCACGCGTGACGCAACGTGCGGTCGGCCCTCATTCTCGGCCCTTCTCCAGCGCGCGGGAGAGGGGAACTACCGTCATGCGACATTGCGCATGCTTCGTGTTTTTCTGTTTGGCTTCGGCCGCGTGCCTGGCCGAGGAGCGGTTTCCGCCGCCGGACTTTACCGACCACCAGGTGCCGCAGACGATCGTGGCTTCGCACCATGGCCCGGCCTGGCTGTACGTGGACCTGGCCGTGCTGACGGCGGCGCTTTCGGCGGCCAGCTACTTCGCCCTGGCGCGACGGTCGCGGCGGGCGCTATTGCTATTGTCGATCGGCTCGCTGGCCTGGCTGGGATTTGTGCGTGAGGGGTGCATCTGTCCGATCGGGGCCATCCAGAACGTTTCCCTGGCGTTGTGCGATTCGAGCTACACGATTCCCGTGACGGCGCTGGCTTTCTTCGTGCTCCCCTTGATTTTTACGCTCTTTTTCGGACGGACCTTTTGTGCGGCCGTCTGCCCGTTGGGGGCGATGCAGGAATTGGTGGCCATCCGGCCGGTCAAGGTCCCCGGCTGGCTCGACCAGGCCCTGGGGCTGTTGGCCTACGTGTACCTGGGCGCGGGCGTGCTGTTCGCCTCGACGGGCACGGCGTTTCTGATCTGCCGCTACGATCCGTTCGTGGGCTTCTTCCGCCGCTCGATGGGCGTGAACATGGCCGTGCTAGGCGGCGCCTTTTTGCTGTTGGGGACGGTGGTGGGCCGTCCTTATTGCCGCTATTTATGTCCCTACGGCGCGATCCTGGGACTGTTGTCGAAGGTTTCTAAGTGGCATGTGAAGATCCCGCCCGACGAGTGCATCCAGTGTCGCTTGTGCGAAGACGCTTGCCCCTATGGAGCGATCGTGGAGCCGACGATCGCGCAGCCGGCCACGGAGCGGAAAGGCGCGCGGCGGCGACTGTTGGCCATGCTGGCGATCGCGCCGCTGCTGATCGCGGCGGGCTGGGGATTGGGATCAATGACGGGCGTTGCCTTGGCGCAATTGCACCCCCGGGTGCGGCTAGCCGAACGGATGCGGTTGGAGGAGACGGGGAAGGTGGAAGGGACTATCGACGCCAGCGACGCCTTCCGCCGCACCGGCCGCCCGACCGAGGAACTCTACCATGAGGCGCTGCAGCGGTTGCAACAGTTCCGCTGGTTCGGCTCCGCGTTGGGCGGGTGGATCGGACTGGTGTTGGCGGCCAAGCTCATTCATCTTTCGCTACGCCGCCGCCGGACGGACTACGAGCCGGACCGGGCCGGTTGCGTTTCGTGCGGGCGTTGCTTCTGGTACTGTCCGAAGGAACAGGTGCGGTTGGGGGAGATTGGTTCGATCTCGCTAATTCCCTCTCCCCCGGCGGGAGAGCGTTAGGGTGAAGGGGAGAGGACGTTTCGTGGTTTGGCGGCTGCCGGACTACCCCTCAGCCCCGGCCTTCTCCCGTAAGGGGAGAACGGAGAAAGACAGGAATTGCTTCGATGATGACCGTTACAAACGACAGCGTTGTGGAAAATGGCGTCTTACAGGAACGCTATCAACTCGCGGTGCGGACGGCGATGGTGGCCGGAGCGATGGCGTTGCTGGTCGCGGTGATACTGGCCTGGGACTACAGCCGCCGCCTGACCAAGGATCCGCTCGACGCGCCGCAATTCAAGGGCCTTAAGACCCAATTAGCGAAAGACCCCCGCAACGAACCGCTCAAGGAGCAGATCCGCCAATTGGACCAGGAATTGCGAGAGGCATATTTCGCCCAGCGGACGTTTACCAAAACCGGCACCTGGCTCTTATTTGGCGCGATGGCGGTGCTGCTGGCCGCGGCCCGTTGGGCGGCCACGCTGCGGCGGAAGCTTCCCGCGTTGGCGCCGCGGGCGACGCTGCACGACCCGGAACTCCGCATGGCCCGCGTGGGGCGCTGGGCCGTGGCGGCGCTGGGGGTGGTGCTGGCCGGAATGGCGATCGCGCTGGGCCAGGGATTCCACAGCGAGTTGTTGCGTCCGGCGATAACCGTGGCATTGGCGGACAAGCCGCCGGCCGCATCTGTCGTGCTGAACGGCACAGCAGAGTTGCCGGCCCCGGCGACCGTGGCATTGGCGGACAAACGGGTGTCGGCGCCCGACTCGACGGCTGCGGCGGGCGACTACCCCAGCGATGAAGAATACCACAAGAACTGGCCGCGATTCCGTGGGCCGGACGGCTCGGGCATCAGCGACGAGAAGGGCATTCCCACCACCTGGTCGGCCAAGAGCGGCAAGGGGATCGCGTGGAAGACCGCGGTGCCGCTGCCGGGCCATAGTTCGCCGGTGGTGTGGGGCGATCGTATTTTTCTCACGGGGGCCGACGAGAAGACCCGCAAGGTGTTCTGCTTCGACGCCGCGGGCGGCAAGTTGCTGTGGCAGCGCGACATGCCCAGCACGCCGGCGAGCACGGCGCGGCCGCCGAAAATCTCGGAGGACACCGGCTATGCGGCTCCAACCATGGCCACCGACGGCCGCCGGGCGTACGCCATCTTTGCCAATGGCGACGTCGGGGCGATGGATTTCCAAGGCAACGTGGTCTGGCACCAGAGCCTGGGCATTCCCAACAGCTCCTACGGTTTCGCCGCGTCGTTGGCGACCTACAAGAACCTGTTGCTGATTCAGTTCGACCAAGGGAGCGAAGCGAAGGAGAACCTTTCGAAGGTCATGGCACTGGACGGGGTCACGGGGAAAGTCGTCTGGGAAACCCGGCGGCCGGTGCCCAATTCGTGGTCCTCGCCGATCGTGGTCCACAGTGCGGGACGCGATCAGTACATCACCACCGCCGATCCCTGGGCGATCGCCTACAATCCGGCCGACGGCAAGGAACTGTGGCGGGCCAACCGCCTGCGGCAGGACGTGGGGCCCTCGCCGGTGTTCCGCGGCGGCGTGGTGTACGTGGTGAACTCGTCGCCTTGCTTGTCGGCGATCCGCGTCGACGGACAGGGGGACGTGACCAAGACGCACGTGCTCTGGATGGGCGAAGACAACCTGCCCGACATCTGCAGCCCGCTGGCCACCGACGACTACGTTTTTCTGTTGGACTCCAGCGCGGGGCTGACCTGCTACGAAGCCAAGAGCGGCAAGAAGCTCTGGGAAAAGGAAGTCGAAGGCGCCTGCAAGGCGTCGCCGACCATGATCGGCAAGTATCTGTACCTGCTCAACGACGAGGGGAAGATGCTGATCGTCGAGCCCGGGCCGAAGGAATGCAAGGCGATCGGCACCGCGGAGCTGGGCGAGGCCTGCACAGCCAGCCTGGCGCTGCACAATGGGCGGATGTATCTTCGCGGAGCGAAAAACCTGTATTGCATCGGCGGTGGCGGATGAGCCAGTTCCAGAGCGATTTTGTCGATCAAACCGTCGCACGTCTGGGACGCCGCCCGGAGACCGTGATCCCCATCCTTCAGGCGATCCAGACGCACTACCGCTATTTGCCGCGGGAAGCGCTCGAACGGGTTTGCGAGTTGACCGAGATTACGCCCGCGGCGATTGCGGGCGTGTCGACCTTCTACACCCAGTTCCGCCACCGCCCGGTGGGCCGCCATTTGATCAGCGTCTGCCACGGCACGGCCTGCCACGTCAAGGGGGCCGAACTGATCCAGGACGCTTTCGAGCACCATCTGCGGATTCCTAAGGGGGACGATACGGATCGCGACGGCGAGTTCACCGTGCAGAAAGTGGCTTGCCTGGGTTGCTGCACGCTGGCCCCGGTGATCCAGATCGACGCCGTGACCTACGGGCATCTCACCTACAGCATGGTGCCCGAGGTTCTCGACGACTTCCGCCATCAGCATTGGGACGGCAATGGCGCCGCGCGAGGGCGCGCCAAGGGCAAACGAAATCCCCTGGCGGTCGAGATTCGCGTGGGACTGGGGTCCTGCTGCGTGGCTCAGGGGAGCGGCAAGGTTCATCAAACGATCGAGCGCACGCTGGAGGAAATCGGCGGCGACGCCACGGTCAAGCGCGTGGGCTGCGTGGGGATGTGCCATCAGACGCCGCTGGTCGAGCTGGTGATCCCCGGCCGGGATTCGACGTCGCTGTATGCCAAGGTTGATGCGGAGCGGGCCAGGGCGATTGTGTTGGATCACGTCAAACCGCGGGGCATCGCGCGGCGGCTGGGCTATACGATGAACCGTTGGCTCGATCGGCTGGTGGCGGACGAGGAAGACACGTTGGCCCGGCATGCCATCGACGTCCGCGACGCGCCGGTGTGCGCGTTCCTGGGGCGGCAGAAGCGGCTGGCGACGGAGTTTTGCGGGCAGTTCGACCCGACCGACCTGGGCGAATACCGCCGCCACGACGGCTTCAAGGCCTTAGAGCGGGCGATCACGGCGATGACGCCGGAGCAACTGGTCGAGGAGGTCAAGACGGCCGGCTTGCGCGGCCGCGGCGGGGCCGGCTTCCCCACCGGGATGAAGTGGGAAAAGGTGCGCCAGGCGCGGGACGAGAAGAAATACATCATCTGCAACGGCGACGAGGGGGATCCCGGCGCGTTCATGGACCGCATGCTGCTGGAATCGTTCCCCTATCGCGTGATCGAAGGAATGGCTATCGCGGCCCGGGCGGTCGGCGCCGAGGAAGGCTATTTCTATATTCGCGCCGAGTACCCGCTGGCCGTGGAGCGGATCCAGGAAGCACTCGAGCAGTGCCGTCAGCAGGGGTTGCTGGGCGATGGGGTGTGCGGCAGCGGGTTCCGCCTGCAACTGGCGGTGAAGGAAGGGGCGGGAGCCTTCATCTGCGGCGAGGAAACGGCGCTGTTGGCCTCGTTGCAGGGTGAGCGCGGCATGCCGCGGTTGCGGCCGCCTTATCCGGCAGAGAGCGGGCTGTGGGGCCAGCCTACGCTGATCAACAACGTGGAGACCTACGCCTTGGTGCCGTGGATCGTCCGCCATGGCGGCGAGGCTTTCGCCGCGCTGGGCACGGAAAAGAGCAAGGGCACCAAGGTGTTCGCCTTGGCGGGCAAGATTCGCCGCGGTGGGCTGATCGAGGTCCCCATGGGCGTGACCATCCGCCAGATCGTGGAAGAGATCGGCGGCGGCGCGCCGGCCGGGCACCGCTTCAAGGCGGTGCAGGTGGGCGGCCCGTCGGGCGGGTGCATCCCGGCCAGACTCAGCGATACGCCGGTCGACTACGAGGCCCTGGTGGGAGTGGGGGCCATCATGGGCTCCGGTGGGATGGTGGTTCTGGACGACAGCGACTGCATGGTGGACATCGCCCGCTATTTCCTCCGCTTCACTCAGGATCAGTCGTGCGGCAAATGTACTTTCTGCCGGGTGGGCACGCGGCGGATGCTGGATATTCTGGACCGCATCTGCACCGGCCAGGGCAAGTCGCAGGACCTTGAGGAGTTGGAGGAATTGGCACGATCGGTCAGCGCGGCAAGCCTTTGCGGACTGGGCAAGACCGCGCCCAATCCGGTGCTGTCGACGTTGCGTTATTTCCACGACGAGTACCAGGCCCATCTCAAGGGACGCTGTCCGGCGGGCCGGTGCAAGGACTTGATCGCCTATCGGATCAACGAGAAGTGCATCGGCTGCACGCTCTGCGCCCAGAACTGTCCGACCGATGCCATTCCCTTGACGCCGTACAAGCGGCACACGATCGAGGCGGCCAAGTGTACGCGGTGCGATACCTGCCGGCTGGTGTGTCCGGCCGGGGCCGTGGTGGTGGAGTAATAAGCAATGCCCAAACTGACCATCGACCAACGCGAGGTGGAGGTTCCGCCCGGGGCGACTGTGCTCGACGCCGCGCGGCAGTTGGGGATCGACATTCCCACGCTGTGTTTCTTGGAAGGCTACCAGGCGTCGACTTCCTGCCTGGTGTGCATGGTGAAGATTCGCAACGGGGCGGGCGGTCGGCTGGCGCCTTCCTGCGGCACTCCAGCCGCCGACGGGATGGTCGTGGAGAGCGAAACCGAAGAACTGTTCCAAATCCGCCGCACGGCGCTGGAATTGCTGTTGAGCGACCACGTGGGCGATTGCCTGGCCCCCTGCCATTTCGCCTGTCCTGCGCACATGGACGTGCCCAACATGCTGCGGCAGATTTCCGCGGAGGATCTCGCGGCGGCGATCGTGACCATCAAGCGCGACATCGCGCTGCCGGCCGTGCTGGGACGGATTTGCCCGAAACCGTGTGAAAAAGGGTGCCGCCGCAGTGCGGCCGACGGCGCCGTGGCAGTCTGCCAACTGAAGCGGTTTGCGGCCGATGCGGACCTGGCGTCGGACGAGCCTTACCTGCCCCCCTACGCGCCGCCCACCGGTATTCGCGTGGCAATCGTCGGCGCCGGCCCGACCGGGCTTTCGGCGGCCTACTACCTGGCCCAGAAAGGCCACGCGTGCGTGGTCTTCGACGACCAACCGCAGCCCGGCGGACGGCTGCGGCACGAAGCGAGTGAGGCGGAACTGCCGCGGGAAGTGCTGGACGCGGAAATTGCCTCGCTGGTGCGGGTGGGCTTTGAAGTCCGCTGCGGCACGCGCGTCGGCTCGACTTTTCCGTTCGCCCAGCTTCTCAAGGAATTCGACGCGGTGCTGGTGGCTTGCGGCGCCATGGTGCGGGACCAGGCCCACGGCTGGGGCCTGCCTGTTGGTCCGCGAGGACTGCACGTGAACAAGGAGACCTTTGAGACCGGCGTGCGGGGGGTGTTTGCCGCTGGCAATGCTATTCGCGGCAAAGCGTTGGCTGTGCGGAGCGTGGCCGATGGTAAAGAGGTGGCGGCCGCGATCGATCAGTTCTTGTCGGGCCAGACGATCAACGGTCCCGCAAAACCATTCTCCTCGCGGATTGGCCGGGTCTATGCGGAGGAAATGCCGCAATTCCTCACCTGCTCAAGCTCGCTGCCGCGAGAAGAGCCGCCCTCAGGCGAGCAACCGGGTTACCAGTTGCCGCAGGCGATCCAACAGGCGGATCGCTGTTTGCATTGCGATTGCCGCGCGCTGGAGTCTTGCAAGCTGCGGCGTTACGCCGCCCTGTACGGCGCCGACCCGGCACGCTACCCCGGCCAGCGGCATCCCTTCCGGCAGATTGTCGCGCGGAGCCACGTGATCTACGAGCCGGGTAAGTGCATCAATTGCGGGCTGTGCATCCAGATCGCCGCGGCGGCCGGAGAGCCGTTAGGGCTGAGTTTCGTGGGCCGCGGCTTCGACGTGCGGGTGGGAGTGCCATTCGATCGCACGATGGACGAAGCGTTAAGCAAGGTCGCGGCCGAGGTCGTGGCTGCCTGCCCTACCGCAGCGCTGGAAGTAAGGGGCAAGGGGGAAGTGGGAATGCGGACGGCTGAATGACGCGCGAGCGGAGATCTTCCGCCCTTATCCTTCATCTCCGCTGAGCTGTTGTTCCCAATAATGGTACTGGGGATCGCCCAGGCGAAAGGCGAAGACCGCGTCGGGCAGCCGGCCGGCGGAAGACTCCCTGGATCGCATGCGAACTAACACTGCGCCGTCGCTGCGCCGTTCCACAGCCCAGGGTTCGAGCCCAATCACCGCGTCCGTATTGCAACAAGATGCCACGAGTTCCACCTGTTCTCCGCTTGTTCACGAGCGTGCGAGTCGTAAATTAATCATACCATCGGGTCGGGGCTGCCGGCGGGGCTCGAAAAAAAACGTCCGGCCCACTCACACCCAACCCCTCGTCCGCGGCAAAGTGAGGGGGCTGCGGCGCGGGCTTCCATTCTTACCACAACGGGCCGGGACTTCCAGGCCAAATCGAGTCACTTTTTTCCGCCCTTGCGGCCGAGGTTCGCCGATTCCATGGCCAAAAGCCGCTTCTTGGTGTCTGGACCGCCGGGTGCCGAATATTGTCCCAACTGCCCGCTGGACGGAATAACCCGATGGCAGGGGATCACGAGGGGGAACCGATTGGCGGCCATGCAGTTGCCCACCGCCCGGGCGGCGCGGGGCGAACCAGCTTTTGCGGCCAAGACCCCATAGGTCGTGGTACTGCCGTAGGGAATGCGGCGGCAATGGTCGACGACGCGGCGTTGGAACGGGGAGAGCCCACGGATGTCCACTTCGACGTCGTCGAATTGCTCCGGCCGACCCGCGGCAAAGGCCCGCAACTGGCGGACCAGCGTCGGGTTCCAACGCCCGGGACGGGCCTCGGCGAGCACTGCGGGATCCAAGGCGGCAATGGCGGCCCCGGCCGTGGGATGGCCAAAGGTGAGTTGCTTGAGCAACCGGCCGGAGCCGATCATGGCGGCCCAACCCAAGGCTGTGGAAAATGTCACCAAAGTGTTGTCCGATTTGGCGTCGATCATAGGATATTTCACCGAAAACTAACTGCCTTCCCACGCAACAGATGGGCGTGGGCGGGTCCTTTGACAGTTGCGGGTCCGTTTCCTTATACTACAAGCTGCCAGGAACAGCATGGAATGCCTCTAATTGCGGGTTCGCGGCACAAGGTCCGAGATGGGGAAGGGTAGTACTTGATGAATCGATACAGCGGGCTTTGTGACGACTTCTACGTAAACATGAATCTTAGCACGGAGATGGAACTCCCCACCAATCGAGAGACGGTGCTCCACTACTTCGAACGGATTCAAAAAACGTTCCCCACGATGCGAAATTTTTACGTCCGCGACCGGGGCGATTTCGTGCTCGAGGAGGACAAGGACCAGGGCACTTACCGCTGGTGCACCATCGAGCCGCGGCGGGTGTGTTCGGGCCAGGTCAACCCGGACACCATCGATGACGCGATGAACCAGCACAAGCTGGTGCTGGAGTTGGCGCCCTACTTGCTCTCGGTGAGCCCGCTGGACTGCGAAGCGCTCGACCTGCTGTTCGGTTTCGATTTTACCTATCGCGGCAACCACAATCAGTTGATCTCCGAGGCCTTGGGCGTCTGTCCGGCGATGGAGCGGCTGGTGGAGATTCCGGGCTCGACGGTGATCAGCGACGAGCCGTCACTGACGATCGCCTTGGATGAGGAATGCCGCCTGCAATTCCGCCTCAGCGTGGAGAGCCGGACCAACGCTTACCACGTGCGGACGGGCGATTTTCCGGAAGAGCAGTTGAGCGTCTATGCCACGGCCCGGCAGTATGGGAGCCTTTCGCCCGACTCCACCTACGTGGACACCCTGGCCCGGCTGTCCCGCTTGTGCTACGAGATGATCGACAAGCACGTCGTCGAGCAGGTATTGCAACCGTTGGCCCGCACCATCGCCATGAAATAGCCATGCATTATCCTTGGTGGCATGTACCCGGCCTGACGGCGCCCATGTTGATCGCGGTGATCTCCGTGGTCCACGTGCTGGTGTCGCACTACGCGGTGGGCGGCGGTTTCTTCCTGGCGATCGAAACCGGCCACGCCCATCGGCACAACGACCGCGCTTATCTCGATTATCTCAAGGGGCATGCGACGTTCTTCGTGCTGCTGACGGTGGTATTCGGGGCGATCACCGGCGTGGGGATCTGGTGGACCATCGGACTGGCGTCGCCGCTGGCAACCGAGACGCTGATCCGAACCTTTGTTTTCGGCTGGGCCATGGAGTGGGTGGCGTTCGTGGTCGAGCTGACCGCGGCCTTCATCTTCTACTACTACTGGAATAAGCTGTCTCCCCCGCTTCACACTCGGATCGGTTGGATTTACGCCTGGGCGGCCTGGATCAGCCTGGTATTGATTACGGCAATCACGGCCTTCATGCTCGATCCGGGCGATTGGAGCCCCGCGCACAATAGTTTTTGGGTTGCGCTGCTGAATCCGCAGTGCATCCCGCAGATCGTCGCCCGCACCGGCGGGGCCCTGCTGCTGACCTCGCTGTACGTCTATTTCCACTCGTCGCTGTTCGTTCGGGAGCAGCGGCTGCGGGACCTGATCCAGAAGCGATCGTCGCGCCCGGCCCTGCTGGGAGCGGTGTTGATCCTGGCCGGCGGCGTGGGCTGGTTCTATTTCCTGCCGGAATCGGCCTGGGCCGTGCTCCAGGCGGCGGCCGCGATCAATTTGCTCATGATGCTGATCTTCGCGCTGACGATCCTGGTGTTGGTACTGGTCTACCTGGGGCCATACCGCAACCCGGGCTGGCTGACGCCCGGTTTTGCCGCCGCGCTACTGGCGTTGGGTATCGCCGCTTTTGCCAGCGGTGAGTTCATCCGCGAATCGGTCCGCAAGCCGTACATCATTTACAACGTGGTCTTCGGCAACCAGATCCTCACCGGCGAAGTGAGCCAACTTCGGCGCGACGGCTACCTCGAGGGCGGAGCCTGGACCAAGCCCTATGTCGCGGCCAAGTATCCCGGCGTGATGACCGCCGGCCGGATCGACCCGCAAAAGCTTTTGGAATTGCCGCCCACCGACCGGATCCACCTGGGCGAGGTGCTGTTCCAATACCATTGCAACGATTGCCACGCCGCGGCGCGGGGTTACTCGGCGCTGGGCCCGCAGTTGCTGGGGCGGCCGCGGGACATGATCCTGGGCACCGTGGAGCACCTGGAGGTGGCGCATTTCTTCATGCCGCCCTGGGCCGGCACGCCTCAGGAGGCGGAGATCCTCACGGATTATCTGGTCAGCATCAGGCCGCCGCGTCCCGCGGGCATGCAGCCGCTGGGTTCGGCGAAGGAGACGCCGTAATGGATCCCCAACTTTTCTTCCGGCTTCACGATGCGGCCGGAGTGCCGGCTCCCTTCTGGTTCGTGGAACTGTTTAAGGTGCTCGGTTTCACGCTGCACATGGTCCCCATGAACCTGTTCTATGCGGGAACCCTGGTGGCCATGCTGCTGGGGCTGGCCCACGCGCCGCAGGGCCGGCGGTTCTCGGCGCGACTGATGTCGCAAACACCGGTGATCGTCGCTTTGGGCGTGAACTTCGGCATCGTGCCGCTACTGTTCATGCAAGTGGCCTACAACAAGGCCTTTTATCCGGCCACGATCCTGATGGCCTGGTTCTGGATGGGTGTGATCGCCTTGTTGATTCCGGCCTATTACGGGATCTATGTGTATGCCTTCGGCCTGCGGGGAAAAACGCCGCTCGCGGGGTGGCGGCGAGGCGTGGGCTGGCTCTCGGCGATCCTCTTCGTCGCGATCGGTTTCGTGTTCGCCAACGCGCTGAGCCTGATGACCCGCGTGGGCCAGTGGCCGCAACTGCTCGAGGACCACGGTTCGGCGGGGGCCGCGCTGGGCACCGCGCTGAACACTTCGGACCCCACGTTCTGGCCACGGTGGCTGTTGATGTTCGGCCTGGCCCTGGGCACCACGGCGGTGTGGATGCTTGTGGACGCCGCCTGGCTGGCCGGAAAGGAAAGCGACGACTATCGCTGCTGGGCGAAACAGTTCGCCACCCGGCTGTACGTGTTGAGCTTCGCGTGGACCGCGGCGGCCGGCACCTGGTATGTGTTCGGCACCTGGAGGCAAGACGTTTTCAAAAGCATGTTTTCCTGGCCGGCTTTGCCCCTGACTGGGCTCACGGCCGCGGCCCCGGGCCTGCTCTTGGCCTTTCTCGTGTGGCGGCGCAAAGAGCCGCTGCTGGACCGCCGGCAGACCGCGTGGCTGGGCTTGGCGCAGTTCGGAGTGCTGGCGGTCAATGCCATCAGCCGCCAGGTGGTGCAGAACTTGGAACTCGGTCCTTATCTAAACGTTGCCACACAGCCGACCGCGGTGCAATGGAGCCCGCTGCTGGCATTTCTGGCGCTCCTGGTGGTTGGGCTGGGCGTGGTCGCCTGGATGGTGCTCCAGGTGGTCAAGGCCGAGCGAGGCATCCGCCCGTCGTGAAGGAATGGGGCAAAGGAACGTAGTCGACCACTGAGACCGCGACCGACGAGCCCCCTCGCTGGCCTCGAATCACCGCTGACTCCTCGTGAACGCGGGCAGTCCTCAGTCCCGCGCCCGTCTTGTCCAGTAACCCGGCCTGCGCCCTGCGTACGCGACGGCCAAGACGCGGATCGCCTGCCGGCCTTCGGCAAAGAAGGCGATGTAGGGAAAACGGCGGACCAAAAGGTAGCGAAATCTGGAGGCCCGGAACCGCGCGCCAGCCTCCGGATTCCCCCGAATCCTGGAAACGGCTCGCTCCACCGCCCTACGAAATTCGGCCCCCAACCCCGGCCTGCCCTCTTCGTACCAAGCGGCCGCTTCGTGCAACTCGGCGACTGCATCGTCGTGGAGCAGGACCGGTTTCAGGGCGAGTTTTCTTGCGGCTCGGCAAATACCCTATCCGCGGGCTGGCCGGCGACCTTGCCGCTCTCCATGTCCTGCCATCTTCGCTCCAACTCCGCCTCCCACGCGGATTGAGCGTCTGGATCGTCCCCCCCGTCGAGGGAACGAATGAGACAGTACGCCAGTTCCGCGCGATCCTCGCTGGGCAGGCCCAGAACTTCGGCTTTCAGCCTCTCCGCAATTTCGCTCATCGGCGTTGGCGTCCTTACCCTAATATATGAGCGCCGGCGCGCAGCGTCAATCCGCCCGCCGCGCAACGCCCGTTGTCACAGCGATAACGCCGCTACAGGCGGCACGCGCGGCGAGCCGCGGGGCGCAACATAATCTACCCGTCCCCCGTCCCCCGTACGCTATTTCTTTTCCATCAACTGCATGTCGATCTCGGCGTGCAAGGAGATTTTGTCGGCTGACAGAATGCCGTCCCCGGTCAGGCCGCGGAACCAGTCCAAAGGCGGAGCGTGGAACCCGGGTGGGATGGCTCCCGCTTCCGGCACCGCTTCCAAGCCCGTGGTGGTCCAATAGCCGACCCCGCCGGGCGTCTGCCGGTAGACGAATTGGCCGCCCAAGGGGCAGATCAGGCGGGCGTCGACGAGCAACTCGGCCGCCGCTTTGCAATCTTCGCCGGGCACGTGAAGCTGCTCGTGCATGGCATGGATCAGCCGCAGATTGCCCAGCGCCGTCTCGCGGCTGCGGCCGTAGACCAGCCGATTGGCCAGCGGCGCGAGCTGAACCTGAGACAAATCGCCCACCCGCACCCGGATTTGCGCGCTCCGCGGGGCTTGTTGGAAACGGATCTGCGGCGTGACGGCCGAGAGCACCTGCGGCTGGAGCGAGAAGGCCGTGAACTGGTCCCATTGCCGCCGCCAGACGCCCAGCCGCGAGGCCGCATAGCCGGCCGCGTCGGGCGGACTCATGCCGCCATTGAAGAGCGCCATCCAAAGCGGCAGCGGGCCGGCCGCGCCGACGTAGCCGAAGACGTAGTCGCGCAGCCGGAGGCCCAGCAGCAGGCCTTCCGGGCCGACCCAATTGCGCATGGGGAAGTTGGGGGGCACGTCGAAATCGCGCAGGCCCAGGAACAGCCGTTGCCGCTGGAGGTTGGCTTCCACGAACAACTGGTCGCCGGTCACCGGGGCCATCTCGGAGTTGTCCGGCGGGCCGAGCCATTGCATCAGGAAGTCGTAACGCTGGCGGTTCAAAGGGCTCATCAAGGCATCCACGATCACCCGCTCGCGATGCCCACCGTCGAGCGCCACCCGTTGCATGCCGAGGAGGATCGGATCGATGCGTCCCCATTTTTCTTGATAGTATTGGCCGAACCGCGCGTAGGCCTCGGCTTCGGTCGCCGTGACACCTTGGACCGGCACGTCGGGGACCGGCAGGAAGGTTCCCGGTGCGCCGCGGAGCGAATCGTAGATTGCGCCATGGTCCATCACCGCGCGGCTGCCGTCGCTGCGGGGCCCGAACTGTGGCGGCAGAAATCCGCCCTCGATCAATTGGGCGAAAGTGTCGTCGGGCTGGCCTTCGGTGGCGGAGTCCAGCCGGGCCAATTGGACCAGTTGGATGTCGGCGTCGGCCGCCAGACGCCGCGCGGTTTCGATGCGGTACTGCGGGCTAACCATGTTGCGGAACATCGCATCGGAGAGATAGACGAACACCGTGTCGTTGCGCGCCAACGGCATGATGCTCCGGGCGTAGCGGAACTCCCGCGAGCCGCCCAGCGAACCCTCGCCGGAGGCCGTTTCCAGGAACCGCCGGGCGAGTTTTTCCGACGAGGTGACGAAATGGAAATCGCCGTCCACGGCGTAGAAGGAATGGATTGAATTGTCGGGGGTGGTCAGCAGCGAAATCACGTGTTTGCCGACGGGGATCTTCTTTTCCGTCACGGCCGCGTTGGCGTTCATCGCGTCGCGCCGCTGCCCCACGATGTCGTTGCTCAGCAGCAGCGAATTGCGGGCCAGGAAGAGGAAGCCGATTGCGGCGCCCTCGCCGAGAAACGCGTCGGAGCCCACGATGGCGGCGTCGGCCACCGCGGCTTCGCCGAACAACCGTCCCAAGGCGGTCTGCTGCAGGACGATCTCCCGCTGCATGCGTTTGCTGAGACCCTGATCCAGCCCGCGCACCGCCACGAGATTCGACAGATCACCGTTCCAGCGGGCCAAGGTGTCTTGGAACCAGAGGAAATTGGTGAAACTGCCGAATCGTACGTAGAGACACTCGGCCGGCACCCGCATGGCGAGCGGCTCGACCTGTACGCCGGGCGGTGCATCGGGGATGGGCAGGTCCGGCGGGACGATCGGCGGCGGCAGCGGCAGATTGGCCGGCTCGGCGGGAGCCGCGGGGCCGAGCATCCGCTGTTGTTCGATGGCCAACCGCGCCACCTCGGTGCCGAGCGTCAGCGCGATCTGGTGTTCGAACGTTTCCTCCCAGCTACCGCCCGGCCGCGGCGCCGGCGGCGGCAAGTCCAGCCGCCGGGCGAGCATCGATTGCAAATAGCTTTCCACGACCGGCGGGTAGTCGGGCTTCTTTTGCAGCAAGCCGGGCTGGGCCGTATAGGCGCGCCACCAGGCCAGCAGTTGCGGCTGAATGCCCAGCGGAGCAACCGCAGGAACGGTGACGAAGGCGTCGGCCGCTTTTGTCCGCAACAGCAACTCCAGGGGCTGATCGCCGCGGAAGAGGAAGTACAAGGTCGCCTTCGGCGGTCCGGAATTGGTGAGGATATCGCTAAACATCCGCACCAGCGGACGCCGCGATTGGTTGAGGATGTCTTTTACCATGCCCGGCATCCCCGGCGGGGTCTCCAGGGCCGGGTAGAACACCCGGCCGCTCTTCTCGGAAAGACCGATGCCCGCGAGGCCCAGGGGCTCCGGTAACGCGGCGTCGGGCAATTCGATTTCGATGCGGCCGACGCCGAAGGGACGACCGATCCAGGCCTGGGCGGAGATCCCGGCCGCTGTGGCGCGCGGCGCGACGGCGGCCGCCAGAAAGAGGATTGCCAGCATCGCCGGTGTGGTGCTACGACCGAGCATGGGGAGGTGTCCTTTCGGTACGTGCTATGGTTGTTCCGGAACCATTGTAGGCCTGGAGCGAACGTCAGGAAACGCCTCGGGATGGCAATCCTGGCGTGGGGGGTGCTGCCCCTGGAGACAGGGGTACGCTCCACCAAAGATGTGAGCGGAGCAGTGCCGAGCGACGAAAAACGCCTGTGCGGAACTTCTGCCCGACTCCCGCCGTGCGGGGCGTCTTTTTCCAACATATGGTCTCGATAGATGATTGCCGCCTGCGACCGGTTTACCAGGCCTTGGTTGCGCCGGGAATGGCGCAGGCGTACAGCCCGTCGGGACCGGGAAGCGATTTGGGCGTCGCGTCCCAGCTCAGTCGCTCGGGCGCGAGGTCGAGACTGGATTGCAGCGCCGCGTCCCACTCGACGATCTTGCCTGAGTAGGTCGCCATGCGGCCGAGAATGGCGGTGAGGGTTGCTTCCGCGCCGTGATCGGCCTCGTTGTAGGGCTGACCGGCCTGGAGCGCCGCCACGAAATCGTCCATTTCCAACTGGTGGCCATCGGGACCGCGTTTGAATCGCAACGGCTCGTGGCCGTCGACAAACAGCGCGCTGGCCCCGTGCCCTTCGATCTCCACGCGGCCCTTGGTGCCTTGGGCGTGCTCGGAGAAGCTGTTCCAGCAGCCGGGGATGTGGCGGCAGAAGCTGAACATCCGCGCCCCGTCGGCATACTCGAACTCCACGGCATGGTGGTCGAAGATCTCGCCATAATCCTTGCCGATGCGGACCTGCCGCCCGCCCATGCCGTTGGCGCGGATGGGATGGGCCTGCTTGATCCAGTTGCCCACGTCCAGGTCGTGCACGTGCTGCTCGACGATGTGATCGCCGCTGAGCCAGGTGAAATAATACCAGTTGCGGACCTGGTACTGCATTTCGGTCTGGCCGGGCAGCCGCGGTCGGACCCACACGCCGTTGGAATTGAAATACACCCGTACCTGTTGGATGGCGCCGATCAGGCCGTCGTGCATGCGGCGGACGACCTCTTTGTGTTTCACTTCGTGCCGCAGATGATGGCCGACGGCCACGGCCAGGCCCTTGCGTTTGGCCTCGGCGTTGGCCGCCATCACCCGCCGCACGCCTGGCCCGTCGGTGGCCACCGGCTTCTCCAGGAAGGCGTGCTTGCCGGCCTTCACGGCGGCCTCGAAATGGGCCGGGCGGAAACCGGGCGGCGAGCACAAAAGCACCAGGTCCACTCCCGCATCGATCGCCTTCTGGAATCCGTCCAAACCGGTGAACTTCCGCTCGTCGGGCACGTCGACCCGTGCGGGGAACATCTGCTTCAGGGCCTTCAGGCTGCGGTCGAGCCGTTCGTCGAAGGCGTCGGCCACGGCGACCAGCCGCACGTTGGCCTTGGTGCCGAGGATGTTGGCCGCCGCGCCGGTGCCGCGCCCGCCGGCCCCCACCAGGGCGACTTTGAGCAGATCGCTGCCGCGGGCGTTGGCGCTGCGGGCGACGCTCAACGAGCCGGTCAGCGCCGCCGTGGCGGCGACCATGCCCGAAGTCTTGAGGAACTCGCGGCGCGAGCCGCTGCGGGCGCGAACGTCGTGGATCGAATCGGTCATGCTTGCTTCTCCTAGGATTCTTCTTCCGGGTAGATCATCGATTCGGCAAATATCGTCGAGAAGTCGGGATCGCGAGAGAGGTCGACGTGCTGGGTCCGGCCGGCCAACTCCTCCGCCATCCGCCGCGCCCGCCGCGAGATGGCGACCAATTGCGCGCCGGCGAGCGAGGTGTTGCCGCGATAGCGAATGCGGTGATGGGGCACGCCATGCGGGAGCAGTCCGATCCGTTGGGCATTGTTGCGGCGAATGAAGTTGCCGAAGCCGCCGGCGACGAGCACTTCTTGCAGGTCGTCCGGCTGCAATCCGGCGTGCTTCAGCAAGACCACGATGCCCGCGCGAATCGCGCCGGTGGCCAGTTGCAATTCCCGCAGATCGCGCTGAGTGAGCCAAATGGGCCGGCCGTGGCCGGCCTCGGCCTCGGCGGCGACGAGAAAGGCCATTTGCTTTCCATGCCAGCCCAATCGCTGGGCCAGATCGGGCAATACGCCGGAGGGTAACTGATCGGGGGTCCGCAGCCGGCCCTCGGGGCTGAGAAGCCCGTGCCGCAGCAACTCCGCGGCGAGGTCGATCAAGGCCGAGCCGCAAATTCCCAGCGGCGGAACGTCGCCGATAACGTTGATTCGCAGGCGGTCGTCGACGACCACCTTTTCGATGGCCCCGGTGCTGCCGCGCATGCCCTGGGAAATCCGCGCCCCTTCGAATGCCGGACCGGCGGCTGTCGAGGCGGCCGTGAGCTTTCCGTTGGCGGAGAGCACGATCTCGCCGTTGGTGCCGATGTCGACCAGCAGGCTCGGCCCGGCCGCATCGCAGAGACCGGTGGCCAGAACGCCCGACACGGTGTCGCCGCCTACAAAACCGCCGATCACCGGCAACAGGTACGCGAGTCCGTTTTTATGGATCGAGAGCCCCAACTCGGCCGCCCGGATCGTCAGGCCCGTGGCGATCGCCGGCACGAACGGCACTTCCCCCAGGCTTCGCGGATCGATTCCCGCCAATAGTTGCTGCATGGTGGTATTGCCGGAGCAGGCGATTTCGTAGATCTCGCGGCGGTCGGCCCCGGCCTGAACGGCCAGTTGCTCGATCAGTCCGTCGATGGCCTCGACGATGGCCTGTTGGAGATCGGCCAGGCCGCCGGGCTGCTGGCAATGCGCGATCCGCGACAACACGTCGTCGCCGAACCGCGTTTGCGGGTTGAGCCGGGTGGTCACTTCCAAGGCTTGGCCGGTGGTCAGGCTCAGCAGCGAGGCCACCAAGGTGGTCGTGCCCACGTCGACGGCTACGGCGAAGGCCCGCGCATGCGTATCGCCGGGCTCGAAGTCCAACAACCGGCGGGCGCCGCCCGAAGCACCGTCGGCCATCACCACCGTGCCGCGAAAGTGGTTCGCCCGCAACACCCCGGGCAACTCGCGGGCCAATTCCAAATCGGCGTCGAAGCGGCCGACGGCCCGCTCCAGGCGTTTCAGGTCGGGCGCGTCGTCGTTGCGGTTGGGCGGCGGCAACTCGACGTACTGCTTCGAGATCGCCGGTTCGAGGATTTCCGCGGCGAAGTCTTCCGTCGCGGTGAGGATCTTGTGATACGCGGCCGGCAAGGATCCCTCAGGCACTTCCGCCGTGAGCGCGTGGTAGACCGACGCCTGGCAAGCCAAGCGGTGTCCCGCGGCCAACTCGGCGGCCGTCAGGGTGGCCGCATCGGCGGCGGTCGGCGGAAGGGTCCCTTCGTGGACCCGCACTTTACACTTTCCACAGATCCCTTCACCACCGCAGGGCAGATCGAGGACCAGTCCGGCAATCGCCGCGGCCTCGGAGAGCCGAGTGCCCTGGAGCACATACACGGTCTTGCCCATGGGCTGGAATTTGACGGCGATTTCCGCGTCGCGGATCATGATGGCGAGGATGAAGGAGGAAGGATGGAGGCGGAAGGACGTGCAAGCGGAATTCCAGTGTTTTTCTTATTCATCCTTCATCCTTAACATTCGCCGCTTCTTGCAATAGCTCAATCAGCTTGCCGGCGGTGGGGGTGAACAGTTTGCGGGAACGATGGATGATACCCACCGGACGCTTCAACTCGGGGGCGATGAGGCGGATCGCAGCCAGAGAGTGGCTTTCCATTTCGCGGCGGACGGTGGGCTCCGGCAGGATGCTGATTCCCGCGCCGATTTCCACGGCCTGCTTGATGGTCTCGATGTTGTCGAACTCCATCACCATGCGGATCGTGACCGAGCGTTGCCGCAAGAATTTGTCGATCTCCTTGCGGATGCTCAGATCGCGGTCGAAGCCGATGAAATCCGCTCCCTCGAGGTGCTCGGCCGTAACCGCCTCGCAACGGGCCAACGCGTGATTGGGGTGGCAGACCACCACCATCCGTTCCGAGCGTAAGGGAAGCACGCTGATTTCCGTCGTGGCCGCCGGGTAGGATACGATTCCCAAATCCACTTCCGAGTTGAGCACCGCCTCGTAGACATGGTTGGGATGGAGGTATTCGAGCCGCACCCGAGCCTTGGGATACCGCCGCATGAATTCCTGCATGCAACGACTCATATCGTGCAGACCCACGGAATAGATGGCCGCCACCCGGACCGTGCCGGTAATCTCCATCCGCAGCGACCGCACCCGCGCTTCCACCGCGTCGTACAACTCCAGCACCTCGCGGAATCCTTCGTAACAAGCTTGCCCTTCGGGCGTTAGGACGAAGGGCCGCTTGCTGCGATCCACCAGTTGGATGCCGAAGTGGCTTTCCATGCGGTGGACCGACTGGGTGGCCGCGGATTGGCTCACCTCGTTGGCGGCTGCGCCTCGGGAAAAGCTCTGGTGCTGCACCACGTCGCAGAAGATCCGCAAAGTCTCGATGTTCATAAGATAATCTTATCATAAGCGGGGCTTATGTTCAAGCGTTACAGAGTTGCCTTTTTGATATGGGCGAACGGGGGGTAACATTGGCTCTCCGCCCCTCTGTGCATGTTCCTTTGACCATCGACGAGCAGGAGGACTGCAAAGTCCGCTTCGTACCAGCGGAATTTCTTCCGTTGCCTTTGCTTTTTCAGGGAAACGCAGTGAATTCCGTTCTACTTTGGGCCGTCGCGTCCGGACTTTGCAGTTCTCCTGCATCGGGTCTGACAATTTTGACTGGCGCTGTCTGCGGGGTTTAGGTAGACTACCGGGATTGGTGTTTTTCGGTCCCCGAGCCCAAGCAAGGATTGCCCAATGAGCGAGTCGCCGCGAGTCCCGCCCGAA
>Ga0302320_10000149_pt1 | contig 151239 bp, 131 predicted proteins | sample Bog_T0_3_FD_202130 | JGI IMG/M metagenome (GOLD analysis project Ga0302320, IMG submission 202130) | Peat permafrost microbial communities from Stordalen Mire near Abisko, Sweden - Bog_T0_3 | ecosystem: Environmental > Terrestrial > Soil > Wetlands > Peat | place: Sweden: Abisko, Stordalen... | reverse complement strand
GGGCTTCTAGAGCAACTTTCGCTTTGAACTCAGGGCTATGCTGGCGTCGTTTCGTGGACATTCTCGGGATCGTATTTCTGGTTTGGACTTAACGATCCGACCTGTCCAGTTTCCGGGGACCACCTCACTCAGAAAGCCGCTCTCCCCTATGGCGAAGCCTCAAGATCGCGTTCGTTGCTTCCTTTACGCCCTCATTGCCTGCATACTCCTGTTGGCCTTCTCGGTTCTCTTCGTTGATCGTGCCGCCTCGACATGGTCCCACGAACATTTGCGCCGGGCGGCGTTCTTGGACGCATTGACCCATATTGTCGATCCGCTGAGGTTTGCGGCGACGCTGGCTCTTTGCGTGGGGGCTCTTGCTGCCATATTCACGAACTGGAAGCCGGCCGAAAATGGGAAGACAGTGATGGCGGCGAGTCTGGCGGTCTTGGTATCGGCAGAGATTAAGGAGCTTTTGAAGCACTTCTTCGGAAGGACCTGGCCGGAGACGTGGGTCGGTCACAATCCTTCATGGATTGTCGACGGATCGTATGGTTTTCATCTTCTTCACGGAGGTGCCGGATGGGAATCGTTTCCCTCAGGACACACGACACAGATGGCGGCACTGGCCGCAGTGATATGGCTTCGGGTGCCGAAGATGCGTTGGTTGGGGGTCGCCTTGGTCTCCCTGGTCGCGATCGGCCTTTGGGGCTCGGATTACCATTTTGTTGGGGACATCCTTGCAGGCGCGTACTTAGGGACGGCATGCGGCGTTGGCATGGTCGGGCTCACTTGCCGGGGCGGTAGCCCGTAGCGGCGTGTTCGCCATTGCGTCACGACCGCCTCTGAGCCCGTCGTGACTCCAAGGCGGATGCACATCGGCGCGGGCGTAGGTCGCGTGCTCGCTCCCGGCCATCGGACGCGACTAGGTGCTCCGAAGAGTCCTCCTACGCCTCATCGAACCGACATTAGGGCCGCCGCATGGAGATGTGCGCCTGGCGGCGGGTCAACCACGGCATTAGGGGCGGCAGGCCTGCGGCCTAGCGGTTTAGGCCTTGGCAACGGTTTCTGAGGCAAAGGCAGAGCGCCAGATTCATGCAACAGGGCCCAACCCTCTATCAATTGCGGACGTGATGCAATGAATCGGTCGTGACGCCGGGATGAGCGTAATTGGTGCTGTGCGGACTTATTTCATGAGCGTGTCTTCCGGCGACGGGCGGCTCCACCGACTTGCCCCGGGCGCCATCTACCTCGCCAGTCATTCCGTGCTGCGCGTCCAGTTCGCGTTCGGCTTGCAGCCAGTGCACCGTCTCGTTGCCGTCCCGCCGGCCGGCTTCTTCCCAGATCTGATAGGCCCGCCGAGCGATGTTTTCGTGACTGATTGAAGAAGTTAAGTTCATATTTCAAAGCTTATCGCGAAAACGCCATTACACAACCGGCGCGCCTCGACAGTGCGCGAGATTCGAGCGGAACAAGGTCCCTGATCCTTCGATGAATTTCGCTGCCCCAAGCCGCTCTTCCCTGACCCGGCGCTTCCACGCCAGATCCGTTCTCAGAATTGGCTGACCTTCTTCAGTCTTATGGCCCACGAACGGACCTTAAGAACTACCTCCCAAGGATCGGTTGCATTCCCAAACAGCAAGCGCCTCTTCGGAAGGACGAATCTCGATTGTTTCGTCGAATTCCTCCCTTTCTCGAAGGGCATAGAGACCCGCCGGATTTTGTCTCGGATCCCTCCTTGGGCAGCCATTCATAGCCAACGATTCAGGGAATTATGGCCTAAGCAGAAATATCTAGGTGCCCCCTGAGTGTTCCCCTGCTCTTGTTTTCTTCGTTCGCAGCCGTTTCACGACGCCAATGACCCACCCTGATTTGATCGGTCTTCATCGGCTTACCATCAGCACCTTGTTTGCCCTACGGAGCGTTCGAATCCCTCCTTCTCAGCCATTTTCAAGATGACGGTGCGCCAATCCGCTCAGGGTCGCTTCCGGACCAGTTTGATGATCAGCGTTTCCCAGGAGCCGGCATCCTGTCGGCGTTCGTTGGTGGCCCCATAGTAAGGGTGTATTCGGAAAAGCTCTGAACGGTAGTAATCACCAAGGGCCGCCTGGCTGAACCACGGAAGCCCATTTCTTGGCGCGATGAGGTCGGGCCCAGTGCCCGAGGGATTCCGTAGCACCTGAAAATCGAGGTAGATCGCCTCGGGCCGGTGCTCCTTGATCCAGCTCGACCAATCCTTCGCAAAGGCCTGACACTCCCCCTGAATGCGTGCGACACGTGGGTCCGCGGGGGAAAAAAGAGACGCCTCATGGAGCGCGTAGGCAGCCATCCCGGTGTCAGCGAGCACGAGCTCCGGTCTGTCGCGCGTGAAGGGCTCCATCACCGCGTCCACAAGCACCAGGCCGCGCTGCTTCCGCACATCGTCGCGCAGCGCAACCCAGCCCGTGTCAGTCTGCGGCAGCGGCGGCGCCACAAGGATTAGGACCAAGAGGTTCACGAGGAGCAACCCCGCGGCCCAAATGGGGGGTTCCTCCCGTCCATCTGGAACCGTGAATGCCGCTGCAAGCACGCAAAGGGGAACGAGGAGCAGGTGGAAGTAATACGTGAGATAGGCCCCTGTGTGCCAGCCCAGGCCCACCGCAAGAACGCCTGCCGCCAGGATGCAGTGCCACGCCCAATACCCGCTGCAATCGGTCTTCGAGGTTACCCGACCGGCGTTGCCACGGTTCTGGAGCACTCGGCGAAGCTGCAAGAAGCAGCCAGCGGCGGCAGCGGCGCAGAGCCCACATCCCAGCAGAACGAAGTCCGCTGTCTGGTGCACCATCCATCCGAAATTTGGGTCGTTGTGCGCCAGATGCGCCCGGAATGTCTCAAAGAAATAGAGGGGATTTGCCTGCGCATATAGGCAGACGCCGGGCAGCAGAATCACCGCGCTCGTGAGTGTAGCCACCGCTGCGTAGCGCGCCCGCCCAAAAATCCACAGGTAGCCGAGAGTGGCCCCCAAGGCGAATGCACCGTAGGGCTTGGTAAGGTAGGCCGCAAGAGCAAGAAAGCCCGCGGCAAGACCAAAGCGCCACGCAGAAAGGCGACCCATTGCCGCGAGTTGCCCGGCGCCGAGGAGCACGGTCACCTCAAGGAGCACAAGGAAATCGGGACGCGCCTGGATCGAGTAGGAGCCAGCGTTCATGGCAAACACGATGCCAACCACGGCCGCCGTGATGGGGCCGCGGCACTTGTTTAGGCGCAGCAGACCCGCGAGGAGGACGCAGGCGGCCACGATGCAAACCAGGTTGGCCACGCGGTGAGCAACGTAGACGTCCGAAAACACCAGCAGAAATGGGCGGCAGAACGCCGGGTAGCCGGGGCCGTAGTTGTCGTGCCCCAAAACAAAGTGACCCCATTGGTACTGCTGGGGCCATTCCCTCGCGATCGAGGCATAGACCGTCTCCCATAAGCCCATGGGCTCCCCAAGCGAGATCGAGGTGATCTCCACGACAGCGTGGTATCCCACGACAAGCGCTGCGGCAGACCACAACGCAATCCGCACCACCTTCCGCATGTTTCCCACAACTCCCAAGCCAGCCATTCCTCAACAACACAAATGCCTAGCGGGCAGAGCGAGAACAAAGGGAGTGAACGGCTTGCGCGGCACCCATCCAATGGTCGCATGGACGGGTGCCGCGTCTCCTAGGACGGCGTTGCCGTGTCCCCGCATTCCGTGTCTCCACCACCGCCGAATATGTTATGGTCAGCCCGCCACTTTCCCACAGCTTGTTAATCTTTGGATCGAAGGAAATGGGGCGACCCACACTTCACACCAGTTACAACCAAACATCGTAAACATGGAAACACTTGGAGGTAAATGGGCGCTGGTCACCGGCGCAATGGTGCCTGCCCTTCTAGGCAATGGCTTCAGCAGCCGGTTCTTCCGCGCTCAGGACTACGCGGGCTTGCAACCTTCGGAAGCCATGGAAAAGGCACGACGGGAATGAGGCCCGCCACCTCAGGCGCTCGGAACCGGTGCAAGCGGTTGGCGGCGGCGCGTTTGATTCCTCGGGCGTTTCTATTTGGGATTCTCCTTCTGAGCGTCCTTCCCGCCCGGTCAGAAACGGCCGTCTCAAAGCACGAAAGGCTCCATGTCCTCGGAAACAGCTTCTTTCCGAGCAACACGGGCTGGGAGGGCGCCAAGTTCTACAATCCCGTGGTGGTTTCATGGCTGGCGAAGGACTGGGGCTCGACGGTCGTCCGGGCCGCCATGGGTGTCGAGGAGTCCCACGGCTACTTTTTTAAGATGCTTATGAATATGGCCTAGAGAATTCACAATCCAATCGCATGCGGATCCAAGACACCCTTACAGGCCTTTCTTAAAGATAGGCGATTGATCGCGCCGTCCAAGCTTGGCATTTAGGGAACCCAGTCACCAAATCTCGATCCATGTCGCTCATTTCAAGGCTGAAGAATGGGCTGGTTCGAAAGCTTTTTCGTGACGCTGCCGGGATGGGCCGGCCCGTTCCGAAGGAAGTCTTTGACCGCGAGTACCGCGCCGGCCACTGGGATCTTCTCGAGGGAATGGAGGAGCTGCCGCGCAACCTGGTCCTGTCCGGTCTGGTAACGCGAATGTTTGATCGGCCCTCTGTGCTCGACGTGGGCTGTGGGAACTGCCGACTTATCGAGTTACTCAAGGCGCATCCGATGGCTCGCTGCATGGGGGTGGATGTCTCGTCCGAAGGCATCCAGAGGGCCGGATCTCGTGGGCTCACCGGGGTCGAGCTCGTTGAGGCGGATTTCGAAACCTGGCGCCCGGCGGACAGATTTGACGCAATCATCTTCAACGAATCGATAGGCTACGCGAGTGACCCGGCTGCCACGTTAGTCGACTTCTCGGCCCATCTCTCCAGTGGCAAGGGCATGTTTTTCCTCTCGTATTTCAGGAGCGGCAACCATAGCGCGCTGTGGCGGCGCATCGAGCGGGTGTGCGAGCCGGTTTTTGCGACAAGCATTGTGAGCGACACGAAGAGGGTCTGGGACATCAAGGTCCTGCGGCCCCGAAACGTGTCCCCCGGGCCGGCTTAGCCCGCTGGAAGACGCAGGACAGGCATGCGGGCGTCCCCACGCTCCAGCATGAACCATCGCCATCAGCTTTCATCGTCCTGTTCGATCCCAGCCCGTGAAGCCATTTCACGATCCGTAATCTGCCAGTACGGACACGATGAGATTCACCGAGTCCGCAGGAGAATTCTTCTCGAGCGCAACTGAGCCGTCGGAAGGGAGTCCCTGGGTTGTCGATCCTAAGCCCGACCGGGCTTGCTCTCGACATGGGGCGCTCCGCTGGCGCCCGGAATGGCCGCGGGCTTCCGAGCCACGATCGTGTGCATAAAATTGTGGAAGAAGGGCCAGAGCCTCAGAATCCCATCCAGCTGCCTAGCCCACGGCGTGGGCACGAAGCGCCGGTTCTTATTGCGCACCCAGCCCTCGCCCAACTCGCTCCACAGGCCCGTCAGGTTATGGGTCGGCAGACTCGCGACGATCTCAAAACCCGCAGCCTCCACTTGGCGCTCAAACTCCTCCCGCCTGAACCAATACTCAAAAAAGGGGCCCTGACGCGGTACGACATGATACCGAAAGCCGTCGCGGCCACGGCGATTGACCGGACGGCCACGGGGACGCCACGGCGGAAAATTGCGGGGGCGCAGCGGCCGAAGCATGGCGCGCAGCCGGTGGTTCAAGCGCCGCAGGACGGTGAAACTCGGCACGGAGATGACGGCGATGCCCCCCGGATGCAGCACGCGAAGGTGCTCCGCGAGCGGCGCCTCCAGCCCGGCGCGAAAATGCTCCACGACGCCGAAGGACGTCAACCCGCTGTACGTGTCGGCGGGGCATGCCAGCGCGGAGACATCGCCAAGGGACACGCGCAGGTGCGGGTACCTCCTGCGCGTCTCGGCGACCACCGCCTCATTGAGTTCGACGCCTTCGACATCGTAGCCGAGCTTCTGGAGGTACTCCACCACGTGACCGGGCCCGCATCCCGCTTCGAGCGTGCGGCCGTCCCGCGGCAGGTATTTCAGGGCGAGTTGCACGGTGTCGTCCTCGTTGCAATTCCGCACCATCTGGTCGAACAGGGAGAAATCCCACTCGAAAAGGACGGTGTGGTCGGTCTGCAATTTGGGAGTCGTTACATTCATCGGTCGGTGATTCGTGGGAATCGCCAGATTCTGGCTATCGCGAAACGCTGCGGATATCCCGCGCGAGGATCGCCCCGGTCACTTCCCAGAGTTCCCGTGCGGTCTCTGCCCGGGCAGCCCTTCCCGGGCTTAGCGTATTCTATAGGGGACTTACTCGTAAGTGAACCTAAACGTGAGCTCCTGCGATTTCCCGAGGTTGGCGATCATGTTGTCCGTCCATTCGCCAAAGGGCGCCGCCATGGTGAGGGCCGTGACACAGCTTTGCCTTCCCGGCTCGCTGGACGTGCTCTGAACGTCGAGCACCTCGGTTACGGAGCCCTTCCAATCCATGGCGAATCTCACGGTGACATTGCTCCCTGAGGGGGGCTTGACCTTGCCGTCGTTCAGGGTGCGGACCCATTCGCCCTGCACGGCCTCGATCACGCTGTGGAGGTACGCGCCATAATTGCTCCATTTGGCGCTGAGCTCACCCAGGCTAATGTTGTTTGCTCCAAGACTGTTCTCGGCAACTAGGGCGGCCCTTGCCGGGGCCTGTTCGGGCGCCGGCTGCGTCGGTGCGGCATCGACGCCCGTTCCCTCCGGCACGTCCGCCTGGAACCATCCCTTTCTGTCCAGCACCGCGAGCACCCTGCGTGTCCTCGGATCATCCATTTCCCCCGCCTTCAATGCCATCATGTGCCGGCAGGCCTCGCGGCCCGCGGTTGCCTGGTTGGCCTCCAATGCTGCCACCGCCCGCAGGGTCCAGACGGGAAGCGAGCCCGGATGCGCCCGCGCGAAGTCCTGGCTCCGGGTCAGGAACTCCTGCAGGTAGGCGCTTCGTTCACTGGCTGTGGCCGCCTTGTCGGCGTCGGCGACGATGAGCATCAGCACGTCGAAGGTGCGGCGGGCGTCCCCAGTAAACTTTGTCGTGTCGACCGTCAGGAGCAGCGGTGACAACGGCGAGTCGAGGAGCGGCTTGGGCGCCCCCTCCCGCTGGCCGAAGGACGGGGCAAGGAGCAACGCCATCATCAGACAAGCGGCGGCTGTGAGCCGCCAGCGACCCGGTCCAGTGACTTCAATCGAGTTCATGGCAGATCCGTATTCTCAGGAGCCAATCTTCCTGGCTCGCAGGGTTTCCAAGCGCGCTCGTTCATATGAAGCGATATGGGTGTCGCCCGATTCCTCTCGCAGCTTGGGTGATACCCGATCTTGGCGACATCGGCAAGAAATTGCGCGATGCTGAAGAGTAGCAAGGCAGCGAGGCGATCATCGGCTCCTCGTGCCGGTGAAGTGACTGCAAGCAAGACCGTCGCCACTATCGCACCCAAAAACCCAAATACCTCTCGAAAATTTCAGGTATATTCCTCCTTTAATGACGTTACCCAGAGAGATCTCGGAGCAGCTCTATCCCGCGCCAGGCGCCGAGCCAGAATGGTTGATGCACGATTCGGAGAAGATGGCGCTGCTGCACATCCTACGCCTATGCAAGCCCGTCGTCTCGCTCGAGATAGGCACCGCCAGCGGCTCCCTAAGGCAGATTCGGGAGCATTCGCAGGAAACCTACTCTATCGATATTGATCCAACGGTACGTGAAAAGTTGGGGCCAAAAATGCCCAATGTCAGGTTCCTGACCGGCGACTCAAGAAAACTTATCGGCGATGTGCTGGCGGAATGTCGAACGAGGGGCACCCCTCTCAATTTTGCCCTTGTCGATGGCGACCATGCCTATGAGGGGGGTCAAAGCAGATCTGGATGCCATCCTCGAATATGAGCCCCCTGCTCCCCTTTGGATCCTGATGCACGACAGCAGCAATCCCGAGTGCCGCCGGGGTATTTCAAGCGTGGATTGGGCTGGCAACAAGCATGTTCACGCCGTCGAGCTGGACTTTGTTGCGGGTGCGTTGATCGCCCATTGCGACAGCCTTAGACAGGTCTGGGGTGGTCTCGCGCTGGCGTTGCTCCTGCCTGAGCTGCGCAACGGACCACTTGGAATTGGCGCCTCAAGCGAGGAGCATTTCAAGTTTATGTACCGACATTCCATCCATTATCCTAGTGTCTTAAACGACGTGAAATATTGGATGCATGTGAAGTGGAAGGGATTAGAGCGCCGGCTCGCGTGGATCCATGAGGTGCCTAGATCGAATCCTCCGTCGAATGACCCAAAATAACATCCTCCAATCGAATCACGATCTCCGTACAGCATCTCAAGTGGGCAGGGGACTAAGGCGGTGACGGCCGTACCGCCAAGGCGCGGTTCATCGGAGCATTTTGTGACGATTGGAGCCGCGGGGGCACGAATGACGACCGGCCGGTTATCCAAAGGCCCGGAGGATACCCTGGCATAAATCTACGCAAGATGTTAATTATAATTTAATTATGACTAATATGGCGCCCTTGGACTCTCCCCTTTTATCACCTGAGCTTAATACCTCGCCAAGTAATGCGCTAAGTAGTGTCCACCATTGGCTTTCGGCAGTATTGGTCCGATAGTAACGCAATACCGAAAGACCGTGATGCTCAAGAACCCCCTCAACTTAGTCGCGTTTGGGATCGCTATGATCCTGACGCATGCTGCGTGGGCGCAGACGACTGACAACTGGACAAGCACGTCGTCCAGCCTGTGGAGCACACCCGGCAACTGGAGCGCTGGCGTCCCCACGAGCACCAGCATCGCGACGTTCAACACGACTTCGGGGCTTGAGATGTCCTTCAACCTGATTCCCTCTTCGACGGCCTACTCGCTCGTTTTCTCAAGCGCCGGAGGCTCAAATGCCTACACGTTTGACACGGCGTATACGGAGAACACCAACACGCTGACGCTCACGGGAGGGATCACGAACTCGGACTCGGCGGCCCTGACGTTCTACAACGCTTCGACTCTGGCGGCCTCGCAGACGTGGACCAACAACGGCGGGTCGATGAACTTCTACGGCAACGTGAACTTGGGCTCGGGCTCCACGGGGAACACGCTGAGCATTGCCGGTAACGGCACGGTCAACATGAACGGGGATATCGCGAACGGAGGGTCCGTGGCGGGGAACCTCACCTACTCGGGCACGGGGACCCTGGCCTTGATCGGGTCCAACACCTACACCGGCACGACCACCGTCAACTCCGGCACCCTCAACATACAGAATGCCAATGCGCTCGGCATGGCGTCGAACACTGCCAACACCACGATCGCCAACGGGGCCACGATGACCATCGAAGGCAACATCATCACATCCAATCAAGGCACCCTCATCCTCAACGGCACCGGGACCTCCGGCCAAGGCGCTCTCCAAAATATCAGCGCCAACAACACGTGGAACAGCAACGTCTCTCTCGGCTCCAACGCCACGGTTTCAAACGCGACCGCCGGAAACGTTTTCTACATTGGCAATTCCAACGCGACAAACACCTTTGCCCTCGGCAGCAACACGGCCACCTTCGACGGCGCCGGAGACACCTTCGTGTACTCCAGCATGGGCAACATTGGAGACACCGGAGGGTTGATCAAAAATGGAACCGGCCAACTAACCCTTTGGGGTGACAATAGCTTCTACACAGGCGCCACCGTCGTCAACGCGGGCTCCCTAGAACTGGTCGTCGGTCCGATGACCTCCGGATGGTACGGAATCAATGGCTCGCTCACGGTGGGCACTGGGTCCCTGACCAACAGCGCCGTCGTCGACATCTGGGGCGCCGGCCACGCGCTCGGCTCAAGCTACACGAACCAAATCTCGCCCAATTCCGCTATCACCATGAACGCAGGGGGGGTGTTCAACGACGGCATCTCGACCACGGCCGGCTCGTTCATCATGAACGGAGGCATCGTCAACATCGCCAGCGGCCAGACGATCACGCTCAGCAACGGAATCACCTCGAACACGAATAGCGCCCACCAAACCTCCCAGATACTCGGAGGGGGCCTGGCCCTCGTTTCGGGCACCACGACCTTCAATGTGGCCCAAGACACCTCGCTGGCCAGCGACCTGACGATTTCGAGCGTGATTTCCGGCGGCGCAGTCACCAAAACGGGCAACGGCACGCTGACGCTCTCCGGCGCCAACACCTACACGGGGACGACTCTCTCCGCCGGCACCATCGAGGCCAACACGAGCACAGCCCTCGGCACCGGAACGGTGGCCATCAGCTCTGGCACGCTCGGCTCAACCACAGGCAGCACGATCGCCAACGCCATCACCCTGCAGGGGAACGCTACCCTGTCCGGTATCACCACCGGAGGGGCGCTCACCCAGTCCGGAGGCAGCTACACGCTGAACATGAACAGCGCGACCCAGTCCGGCGCCGTCGCACTCTCTGACACCAACACCGCTCGCACCCTCACCGTCAACGTCGGCAGCGGCACCTCCGCCATCAACGGCGTCATCGGCAACGGTGGAACCGGCGCTGGGAGCCTAACACTCACAGGTGGCGGCACGCTCAACCTCGGTGGCGTCAACACGTACACCGGAGCCACCACCGTTAACGGAGGCGCGCTCCAACTCGGCGTCAACAACTCCATCAACTCCGGTTCCGCAGTCTCGCTCAACAACAGCACGCTCAACCTCAACGGCTACTCCGACAAGATCGGAGATCTCTCGTTCAACAACGGCACGATCAACTTTGGAACCGGATCTCCGACGAACACGCTCGTGTTTGGAAACATCACCTCGGGCACCGGGCTCCTCACCATCAACGGATGGACCAGTGGAAACACGACCCTAGCAGCGACTACCGCAGGCATCGCGGCCGGGCTGCTCAGTGAAGTGTACTTCGCAGGCAGTGGCTCGGGCGCCATCGAAGCTGGGACACTCACCAACGCAGGCAACGGGGAAGGTAATGCCTACGTCCTGACGCCAAACTTCGGTTTCCTCACCTGGAACGGCGGGGGCGGCGACAGCAATTGGAGCACGGGGGGAAACTGGGTCGGTGGAACCGCCCCGGTTACGACGATCGGGAGCGTCCAGAAGCTGGACTTCGGAGGGACGACCCAGCTCGCCTCGACGATGAACAACAGCTACTACATCAACGCTCTCAGGTTCGACTCGACGGCGGGGGCGTTCGTCATCGGGGAGGCCGGAAACACGCTGACCCTCAACGGGGCGCTGCCCAGCATCATCCAGCAGTCGGCTTCCAACCAGACGGTCAGCGGCGGCACGATTGCCGTCTCCGCCAACAGCGTCGTCGACGTCACCGGAACCGGCAGCCTGACCCTCGCCTCCGCCCTCACCGGGGCCGGCAGCCTCACAAAACTCAGTGGCGGAACCCTTGCCTTAAGCGGCAACAACAGCGGGTACAGCGGCGCCATCGCCGTCGACGCCGGCACCCTCCAGGTCTCGGGCAGCAACAGCGTGCTGGGCACCGGGTCCGCCACGGTCCTCTCCGGCGCCACGCTGCAGGTGAACTCCGGGCTGACCCTGGGTAACGCGCTCTCCCTTACGGGCGCCGGCGCGGGCGGCACCGGGGCCCTCTACGCGACCCCCGGGGCCGGAAACACGGCCACCCTCTCCGGCGCCGTGACGCTCGGCGGAGCCACGACCATCGACCTCGGCTCGGGCACCCTCGCCATCGACGGAGGGATCACCGGAGCGGGCAACAGCCTCACCCTCACCGGCGCCGGAAATGCCACCATCGGCAGCGCCATCACCACGGGCACAGGCGGAGTGACGCTGAACGGGACCGGCACGACGACCTACTCGGGAGCCAACACCTACACGGGGATGACGACGGTCAACTCCGGCGTTCTCAATCTGAGCACCACGGCGATCGACGGGGGCCTCACGGTCGGCGGCGGCACGGTAAACGACAACGCCTCGAACCAGTTCGCATCCACCGCCACGCTCACGGTCAACAGCGGTTCGTTCAACCTGGGAAGTGCCTCAGAAACGATCGCCAGCCTAGGCGGCACCGGAGGCACAACCGCCCTAGGAACTGGCACGCTCACGCTCAACGGCACCGCGTCCACCTCGTACACTGGGCTCCTCACAGGCACAGGCACTCTCGCCAACACCAACACGGGATCCCTCACCCTCACCGGAGCAAGTACGGGATTCACGGGCCACGTGAACCTAAGCAACGGCGAGATCATCGCGGCCGCCACAAACGCCACGGGCTCCGCCACGGTGAACGTCTCGGGCACCGGCAACTTCGAGGTCCAAGGAGGCTCGACCCTCGCGAGCAATTTCAACCTCTCAACCAACGGCGCTGCCACAAACAACGGCGCGATCGAGAACACCTCGGGCAACAACACCCTCAGTGGTTCAATCACCGCAACCGCCAACTCTCGCATCCAGTCCGACTCCGGGACGCTCACAGCCAACGGGGCCGTCGGCCTCGGCAGCGGCACAACCCTCAACATCGGGGGCTCGGGCAACACGACCCTCAATGGAGCTATCACCGGAGGAGCCTCAACGGCCATCACCAAAGACGGCTCGGGCACCCTCGCCCTAGGCGCGGCAAACAGCGGCTTCCTCGGCTCCGCAACGGTGACGGTGGGAACCCTCCAAGCGAATACGGCGAACGCCCTATCCAACGCCTCGTCCCTCACGGTCAATTCGGGTGGAACGCTCCTCTCCAATGCCAACAATTCGCTGTCCACGAGCGGAGCCGTCACGGTCAACTCAGGCGGCACCCTATCGCTCAACAGCACGAGTGCCTCCCTCACGGGCACCTTCAACAATGCTGGAGCCCTCTCGTTCGGATCGGGCGGAGCCCTCACCTTGCTCGGAAGCACAGGCACCCTGAGCGGCACCCTCTCGGGCTCGGGCACTCTCACCCTCGGCACCGGAGAGACGCTGACGCTCGGAGCCAACTTCAACGATTCCGGACTCAACATCGTCCTCAACGGAGGGACGCTGAAACTCAACGGAACGAACGACACCTTCGGAAGCCTCACCGTCAACTCGTCCTCGATCGTCGACTTCGACAACCCCGCCGCGTCCATCTTCGACGTCAGCGGGATAACGATCGGCACCGGACAGACCCTGACCGTCAACAACTGGGCCAACGTCGTCGACTACTTCTACAGCAACACGAACCCGGGTTCCGCGGTGAGCCAGATCACGTTCTCGGGATATCCAGGAAGCGTGACAAAATGGAACACCTACCAGGACGGACCCGACAACGAGAATCAGGTCATTCCCGCGCCGGAGCCGGCGGCCTACGGGGCCGTCTTCGTCGGGGCCTCCCTGGCGGGACTCATCCTCGTCCGCCGCCGCAGGCTAGCCGCTGTCCGAGCGGCCTGAACCGCTCCGAACGAGGGGTCCATTGTCGCCGGCGCCCGGGTATTCCTCGGGTGCCTCATAGGCGTCCTATCGGTCCTCGGTCAGGGCATCGGGCCTCGCGCGCCTCGCCCTGACCCAGTCCCCGAAAGCAACGACGGCAAGCCACGGGACGAGCACGACCGCCAGCACGACAAGCGTCAACGTGGAGTGTTTCATTGGTTGGAGTCCCAAGGTAAGATCGACCCAATCGCGGCGGACCTTCGACTAATCCTATCCCGTATAACCATCGATTGTCGGGGCCAGAAGCCGCCGGCATGAGAACGAGCGGCGCCAGCGCAAGCCGCACGATACGTACCCGGAACCCTTGGACGCCCGCTCCGACGCAGGACAATGATAATAAGCATGATACACCGGCCATCCCCGGCGCGTGCAAAAGCGCCTGTCGGGCCGGCAGATCGGCGGGACCGGGACCCCAAGATCCCGCCACTTTGCGCCGGGTCCTTATCGGCGGTCGGCGCCGAAATCCACGTTGCCGCGGCCGCTCCCAAGGTTGCCTTTGCCTTCTGCTTATCGGTTCCCTAAGGGTTGCTCGTCCGTCCCCCCCTCCTTCCCGTTCCGCTCTTTCCCGGCGGCCTCCCGCCCTCCGGCCCATTAGCCCCACATGAAAATCTCCCTCATCGGCATCATCGGCGTTCCGCTCGGAACGCACCGGGTCAAGGACCCTCGGCTCGACCAGGCCGACAAGTTGGTCGAGGCGGTGAAGAAGGTCTATGCGCACGTGGACGTCGTCGCCGAGGGCGACGCCCTGACGGCCGATGCGATCGTGGCTTCTGCGGAGGGAAGGCTCGAGCTGATCATCCGCGACCTTGAGCTGGCGGAGACCCGCCTGGAGCGGAATCCGTCCGAGAGGGAGAAGGCTGTTTTCCTGAAGGTCAAGGCGTGCCTTGAGGCCGAGCAAGTGGTCTCCAAGGCCGGGCTGACGCCGGAAGAGGCTCAGGCCGTGGACGCGCATGCTTTCTACACTACAAAGCCGATCGTCGTGGCCGAGGCTTCGGACATCGCGAGATTCGACGAGTTCCTGGTCCGCGTCGTGAGCGATGCCGGCTACATCAGCTTCCTTACCGTGGGCGGGTCGGAGAACCGGGCGTGGCTGATAAGGAAGGGCTCGACCGCGGCCGAGGCCGGCGGCGCCATCCACACCGACATCCACAAGGGCTTCATCCGGGCCGAGATCATCGGCTTTGCCGACTTCATCGCCGCCGGCGGAGAGACCCAGGCGAGGCACGCGAACAAGCTGAGGGTCGAGACCAAGACCTACGTGATGCAGGACTACGACCTTGTGAATTTCCGCTTTAACAAGTGACCCGCTGACGCACCGGGGCGCGGGAGGGGATATTGAGGTCCCCTCGATTACGGCTCGGTTGTCACAAGGCCGGCCGAGAACCATCGGGCGAGCAGCGGGCGAAAGACCCGGTCCAGGCGCAGATTGAAGAAGAGGTAGACGACGACGACCGTCGCCAGGCACGCGTCCGCGAGGTGATTGTACGTGAACACGATCTGGTGCTGCGTCCAATGGTAGTCATCCGCGAGGATGTTCATGTCCCCGCCCCCGTCGTCCTCGCCGTTGATCATGGACCCGTAGGGAATCGCCTCCACGCCGCTCCTGACCTTCTTCCAGAACGAATAGCTTTCCGCGAAGCTCGCGGCGCCGATAAAGAGGACAACATACCGGCAGGAACCCCACCTGAACTTCTCGGGAAACTCGAAATAGAAGAGGCAGACCATCGCGGCCGAGAGGTAGAACTCGCCGCCCACCCCTCCGAAGATCATCCAGAGATGCGCGCGGTCCTCGGAAAGCCTCCAGGTCATGAACGCCTGCACGGCCGCCAGGGCGGCCGCCAGAAGCATCGGCCAGGCCTTTCGCTCGCGCCATCCCGAGACCCCCAACACCCCGAGTGCGGCGAGCATCGCCAGGTAGAGGATCGCCGACTTGTCAGGCTCAACGTTGGTCCACCCGAAGGGAAGCGGCAGGGCGGGCCGGCCGGACAGCCACGCGACGCTGGCATGCCCCACTTCGTGGATCCACACGTGGAACCCCTCAAGCAGGAACCCGAGGGGGGACGCCTTGACCATCATGGCCGCAGCCGCAACCAGAGGGGGCGCCGCGGCCCGGATGACAGGGCTGTCGAAGGACTTGGGGTCGTAGGGGCTCTCCCTGGCTTCAGGCGGCGCCCGGGGGGGTTCGGAATCCATAGTTCTCCGCGCGGTTATTGGCGGATGGACTCGGCCGCTTTTCCAGCCGCCTGAATGCAGGCGAACGCTCGCGCCGAATAGTAACCCGCCTTGTTCAAAGAATGAAGATTCCTTCAGCTACGGCACTCAATAACCAAACGGACCGCCTCGCAGTCCCGCTAAAGAACCGCCCGAAGCCCCTCTAACGGCCACGTAATCATCCTTGCCGGTCCGGGTGGCGTCGCTTGGATGTTTCCAAGTTTGTGCGCCACTTACGCGCAACTGATCCGTGTGAGACTTGTGCTTTGCATCCCTTTGATCAGCATTCTCTCCGTTCATCTCGACAAATCGCCATGAAACAGACCCTCCCCTCCCCGCTGTTCGTCCTCGTCCTTTGCACTGCTCCGCTCTTGCTCCGAGCGCAGACACCGGAAGTTCCGGCGTGGGCGCAGCCGGGTTCGGCGACCCACACTCAGGTTCCGCCGCCCGCGGATTTCCACCGTGTGAGCAAGACCGTCGAGACGCCTATCGGTGCGTTTGCAGCCCAAACCGATATTGGCGCCGCGGTTGTGCCCGGAAGCGCCAGCTATGACGATGCCGCAAAGCGGTACACGATCAACTCCGCCGGCTATAACATCTGGTACACACGCGACGAATTCCGCTATCTCTGGACGAAGATGTCCGGCGACGTGTCGCTCGCGGCCAGCATCAGCTATCCGAACCCGGGCGGCTACGGCGACCGCAAGGCGGTCCTCGTCATTCGCCAGAGCCTCGATGACGACTCCAAGGAGGTCATGACGGCCCTGCATGGCGCCGGGCTGATCCACCTTGCGCTGCGCCCGGCGGCGGGGACGAACATCAAGGAGGCCCTTCGCATCGAAGGCCGCGGGCACTCCGGGGCCAAGGACACGGGTACGGGCACGGGAGCCGCGCCCATGCGCATCGGGATTGAGAAGCGCGGCGACTCCTTCGTGCTTTATGTCAGCCAGGACGGCGAGCCCATGCACCGGGTCGGCGCCGCAGCCATCCTGCATTTCGACGAGCCGTTCTACGTCGGCATCGGCTTCTGCTCGCACTTGCCCGCCACGTCCGACACGGCGGTGCTCTCCAACGTCGTCCTGGAGAATTCCGCCGGAAGGATTCACTATACACAGCGTCATTAGTCCGCGATGGATCTTACCCCCATGCAAAGCGCATAGAGGTCTCGTCCGAACGGCAATGAAGCCCCCTCGCGGGGCTCGTAACGGAGGACTCTGGACCTTGGATTAACGAGCGGGGCGAGGCGTGGATTCCCGGCAGGGAGCAAGGGCCGCAGATCTGCCCGGGAACGGCGGCGTGCATCGGCCGCCTTGGGTTGGAGTTGGCTCCAGACGCCTTGCCAACCCCCGAGGGCGGGCCCCTTGCGGGGCCTCGCCCGCGCGCCATCCTTCCGTTGGCGGCGCGCGTTGGGCTTCGGAAGCTGCGCAGCGTCCCTCTGCGGAGCGGGAAATCTGAGGGGCCATAGCGCCCGGCGCGCGAGTTCAACCGCAGCGCAGGCGGGATCGGGAACACGCAGGGCATCGGCCCAGAGGTGATTGCCCATCTTTGAGGAATAGGCGGGATTTACCTCCACACGGGCGACGCCCGCTGACGCCAAACGCCTCGTGAGCGGCTCGAGAAGGCCGCGGCGAAACCACACCTGATTGATCAGGCGGTTGAAACGCCTGCCCTTCCCATGGTCCTTGGGCCAAAACCGAAGCGCTTCCGTGACAGCGGCCGACACCCGGTGGTGCCTCGCCAGGAGGGCCACCTTCTTGGCAAGGATCGCTAGTTCAAACCTGCGTTTGCGCGTGTGCGCCACCGAGCGGGGATCGTCCGAGGCGAACCCGAGACGCCGGGAGAAGTCCGGGTACTCGAACACCCCCCAGGACACGCATCGGCACGAACCCGGCCCGGTAGGGCCCTTCTCGACCACGGCCCAGCCGAGCCTGGCGGGGTTTAGGTCGAGCCCCAGCACCCGACCGGAAATGCCGCATGCGGAGGGCACCGCGGGCTCGGCCCATGTCAAAGCGATCTCGGTTCCATCTATCGACACCGTGAAGGGCACGTCGCGCAGGGCCTCGCACCGGGCCTGCAATTGAGCAAGCCGGCGACGGTAGTCGCGGCTCTTGCGGGAAAGGCGGAGCTTGATCGTGAAGTCCCGGCTGTCAGGCCCATGGTAGATGACGCGTTCGGAAGCGATATCGAGCGTTATCAGATGGTTGCCCCCCTGCGCGCCGTAGCTCTTGGCGTGCCCCTCGATATAGAGGGGCATAAGCCTGGCGCTTCGCCACTCCTCACGGCTCATCCTGCCCTGGGCGCGCTCGAGGAAGGCTCTCCTGCCTCCAAATACGATCCGGCCGCTGGGAAAGCGCGCATACAGTGCCTGGGCCTTCTTGATTCCCGAGAGAACGAGCCAGGTGTGCAACCCCTTGCCGACGGGATGAGACCGCAGGGCCTGGTAGAGATCGCGCTGCGCCAGGCCCGACGCCAAGAGCCGGTAAGCCGAGCGGATCAGTCGACCCTGGCGCCGCCGCTGGTCCGCAAGCACCTGAGCGAGGCCTTCGGTCGGCTCATAAGGAAGTTTGAGGGTTCGCGTCATCTCGTTCGTTCCCGAGGGGATTCCGTTCTTAAGTTTGTTCGCTTAGGCGTTCACATGATTGGCGTTCACATGAACGGTATCAAGCAGAAAATACCCCAATCGGGATCGAATTCAGTCGTCGATCCGGCGGGTCAACTAGACCGACGACAGGTCATCGCCATGCCGCTTCTTGGCCCGGCCACTTGGTAGGGTCACGCCCGTCCCGGTTTCCGGAATCGGTTCTCGATGAGACAATCCCATTTGCATTAGATGTTGCTCAGGTGTCCAACGACTAATGTCGTCATGTATAGCGTTGGGTTTTCGATAGCCTGTCTCCAGGCAGTCGCTGGTCACGGCCTCGTCCCTCCCCTTAGCCGCTCGCTGCTACGGGGTCTACAGAGCGTTATGCCCTGCCAACGCCCGTTTGCGGGGGCATGCTTTGGGTGCGGGCTATGAGCGGACCGAGGGCGGCGACAGGCGCGCGGCTTGGCCTTCTGGCCACGCCGGCACCTACGCATTTCCACCCAAATCCACGTATTGGGGTTACCGCGTAACCTTATAGGCTGCCTCAAACGTCTCATAGCGAAGGTGCATGATCCGATATCACTCATATGAAAAACAATCCTCTCCCCAAGATAGTGGCCGTCGCCAGCCTTGCCTGCGTGGTCCTTGCCCTCGTCAACGTCGCCCGGGCCGACGACGAGAAGGTGATCAAGCGCGAGGGAACCTACACCACGAGCAAGGGCGGCTCCGGAACGACCTCCTCAACCACCACCAAGGCCAACGGCGTCGTGACGCGCCAGGGCACATGGACGAATGCGGCCGGCGGAACCGGCACCAGGCAGTCGCAGACCATCTGGAAAAAATCGAACCAGACCGCCACCGTGAACGGCTCGGTGACGCGGCCCAACGGGGCGACTTCAACCTGGCAGGGCACGAAACAGCGGACCGCCCCCGGTGTGATCCAGGGCAGCGGGACCATAACCCAGGCGAACGGGAAGAAGGACAGCTACACCTCCACGGACACGAAGGTCGCGCCAGGTTCCTGGAACAAGAGCGAGGTCATCACGACCGCGAGCGGCAAGACGATCGACCGCACGGTCGACACGACGGTGGTGGGCGGAAAGGGCACTCGCACCGTGACGACCACGGGGCCAAACGGCCAGACCGTGACGAGGGACGCGCAGTTCAACCAGTCGGTCACGACGGTGCCTGCGCCTGCGCCACAGCACTGAGCCGCCGTTCAACACAGTGATGGCCAGGGGCGGCGGCCCGGTTGCCCATCAAAGCCCGAGGTTGTGGATCACCTTGGGCCTGTGAAACGCGCCCTTCCTGAACGGGTGGGCCTCCGTGCTAAAGACGTAGTCGTCGGGGTTGACCGGGTTCCCCTTGTCGAAGGTCAGATAGCAGTAGGCGAGCGTCTCCGCGATGAAGAACGTCTCCATCTCGTCCGCCCGCTTCATGGTCCGCACGTCCTCGATGTGGCAATAGGCCACCTCGGTCCTGCAGTGCTCCTTTATGTCGGCGTAGTATCTCTCGACGTTTCTCAGGTAGAGCGGGTCGCCCGTGTAGTGCCAGAGATAGAAGGCGGATTCGATGACCTCCGGGTTCAGCTGATAGTACGGGTTCACGATCTGGTCCCTGTCGTAGTCATAGACCATAGGGATGAGGCCGTACCGCCTCCACAGCAGGTCCCAGGCCTCGTCGCTTCTCGCCGCCCTCGGAAGGTCGCTTGAGAGGGCGAGCAGCCCGGGGAAGAAGGCGTCCCAAAGGGTGACCTCGGAGCTCACCTTCCTGCCGGTCTTCATGTCGACTTTTCCGTACCAGAGCAGCCTTCCGCGAGGCTCGGCGATGCACCTTTGGATCGCCTCGATCGAGGCGTCCCAGATCCGCTTGATCTCGGGGTCCTTGAACAGCAACCACGACTTGTAGAGGTATTCGAAGTAAGAGTCCGCATACGCGCCGACGACGCTCTGGGTCACGGTCCATTCCCCGGTCTCCACGTTGACATCCCGCCCGAGCAGGCCGATCGGTGAGCGCATTGAGTGGAGCTTAAGATCGGCCCGCTTCGCGGTCTGATAGTAGACGGGGTTTCCGGTGTAATAGCTGAGGATTCCAAACTCGAAGAGGTAGGAGCCGGCCTCCGCCACGCACACAATCTTGCCCCGGGTGGCGCCCGTCCTGAGGTTGACAAAGTAGTACGGGAGCCCCGTCGGGCTCCTGAAGGCGGGAAGGAGCCGGTCGCCGAACTGGCGCGCCTTCTCCAGAATCCTCGAGTCCCCGGAAATCTCGTACATGCAGAGGAGCCCCCCCAGTATCCGGATGTTCACCTCGAAAACCTTCACGAAGTCGTCCTTGTCGAACGTGAAGTCGCTGACGACGAAGTCCTCGATGCGCTTGGCCTCGGAGGCGAGGCCCATGACCTTGAGCGTGCTGTAGGCGTCTATCGGCGCGATGCTGATGGACTCGCCATATCGGTCGCTGTAGCGATTCGACAGCGGCAGGAGATCATCATGGGGCCAGGCGTACGTGGTGTAGGCCTTCCACGTCCTCAAGGTTTCCTCCTTCACGTCCCTGGCGAGGAACGCGGCGCGGGTTACGGGATCCGCGGTGACGTCCCCGGCGCTCGAGGACTCGGCGCTCAAGCCGACGGGTCCGCAGAGGAAAACGCAGGCGACGAGAAGCCGCGGGGCATGGGTTCGGTTCATCGGTGAAGGTGTTGCGGTCCCGCGCGCCGATAACCGCAGCTTTGGGACCGGTGGTGCGCCCCCTGGGTGTATCAGAAACCCGACCTATCCATGAACATGAAAATTAGCTCCCGGTCCCGCGTCGCGTTCACGGATTGCGGGTCGTTGACATACGCTTGAACCCGGGATTCAACGACACCTACCCCTATGCAAACCGACCTCCCCGTGTCCCCCGCCCTTGATCGCCGCAGCTTCATCAAGGCCGCAAGTGGCGCCGCTGTCCTGGCCGCGCTTCCGAACGTCCTGTCGGCGGCGGTCGAGGTCGCCGGGCCCGTCACGTTGGCCTTTGTGGGGTGCGCACACATCCACACACCCGGGTTCATCAAGCTCCTCACCGACAACCGGCCTAACGTCCGGGTGAAGTGGGCATGGGATCATGATGCCGCTCGCGTCCAGAGGCGCGCGGCGGAGCTCGGCGCCTTGGTGGCGCAGGACCTCGGCCAGATCTGGTCCGATCCCGAGGTGACGGCGGTTGTGATCTGCTCGGAGACCAACAGGCACCGGGACCTGGTCCTTGCGGCCGCGGCGGCCGGCAAGCACATCTACGCCGAGAAGCCCCTGGGGATCACCGCCAGCGAGAGCGCGGAGATGGCCGACGCCATTGTGAAGGCGAACGTGCTTTTCACAACGGGGTATTTCATGCGCACGATGCCGCAGCACCTTTTCCTGAAGGAGCAGGTCGAGCGCGGCGTCTTCGGGAAGATCACGCGGATCGCGGGATCCAACTGCCACGGCGGCTCACTCGGGGGCTGGTTTGACGAGAAGCCCGACAAGCCCTGGGAGAACTGGCGCTGGATGGCCGACCCGAAGGTTTCGGGCGTCGGCGGATTCGGGGACCTCGGCACCCACATGCTCGACATCATGATGTGGCTCTGCGGGGACGTCGATTCCGTGACCGCGGAAACCCGGGTCGTGACCGGGCGCTACGGCGATTGCGACGAGGCGGGCGAGGCGCTGCTGCGCTTCAAGAGCGGCGTGATCGGGAACCTGGTGGCGAGCTGGGTGGACGTCTGGGACCCGGTGACGCTCCAGATCAGCGGGACAGAGGGCAGCGCCGTCATCGTGACGGGCGAGCTGTTCTTCAAGTGCGCGCACGTAAAGGGGGCGGACGGCGCCCGGCCGTGGACGGAGCTGCCTGCGGGCCAGGCCGTCCCGCTTCAGCAGTTCGTGAATGCGGTCGCCGGACAGAAGGGCATGCCGCTTGTCCCGGTGCGCGAAGCCGCGGCCCGCGTGACCGTGATGGAGGCCGCCTACCGCTCGTCCAAGGTAGGCTCCACCGTCAAGGTGGGTTGAGATACCAAGAACCCGCGGCCGGCATTTCTGGCCGCGGGTCTGCCCCAACACCCAAGGGTCACCGAACCTCGTAGATCTCCGCTAGGCCCACGCCGGTCGAGCCGTTCACGCCGCTCACTTCGGCCGTGTAAGCCCCGGGCGGAAGCGTGACCAGGATCGCTGCGTCCGCCGAATTGGCCGCCAGCGAGAACGCCCCGACGCTTGCGAACGCCTGGGCAAGGCTCGCGCCTCCGCCCCACCCGCTGTTGGTCTGAAGCGTGTTGTTGCCGGAATCGTAGAGCACCAGCTCGGGGGCGGCGAGCGAGCCGCTGACCCCGAACCGTCCGAGCGCCGGGCCGATGCCGCGAATGAGGACCGTCTCAGGCGTGTTGCCCGAGATGACGAATCCCGCGATGAGGACATTGCTCCCGGTGCCCACCGAGGCCCGGGCGGAGATGTTGCTCAGGTGCGCCGCGGTCGGCCCGCTGTCGGCGTCGTAGATCTCTGCGAGCCCCACTCCCGTCGTGTTGGACACGCCACTCAGCTGGGCGGTGTAGGCGCCTGCCCCGAGGCCCTGCAGCAGGGCCGCGTCGGCGGAGTTCGGAGCGAGCGGGAAAGCCCCGACCGCGGTGAAGGCCTGCAAGAGAGAGGTTCCCCCACCCCAGGCGCTGTTGGCCGCGATCGTGCTAGCGGTTTGGCTCATGAGAGCCAGATGGGACTGCGGAAGGACCTGGGTGATGCCGAACTGGGCCAGCGTAGGGCCCACGCCGCGCAGGAGGATCTGCTTTGAGCCCGTTCCGTTCACAACGAAGCCGGCAATCAGTATGTTCCCGCCGGTACCGACGGTTGCGCGGGCCGACAGGTTGATGATCCGGCTCGGGTTCGCCGCGCCGGAGATCGAAACGACGCCGCCGACGCCCACCAGGACGAACGAGTCCTGCCCGAGCGTGACGCCGTCAAGGCGCGCTGCGGTGCCGGAATTCTGGCTTGTCCAGGTGACACCCTCGTCCAGCGACGTCACGAGGGTGCCGGAGAGGCCGACGGCGACGAACGTCCCGTCCCCGTAGGCGACCCGGACGAGCACGGCGCTCGTAGGAGTGGCCTGCTGCAGCCAGAGGACGCCGTCGGGTGAAGTGAAGATCCCTCCGTTGTCGCCCACGGCCACGAAGCCCCGCTCACCATAGGCGATGCCGTAGAGGTTGCCCGCGGTGGGGGATTGCTGGGAGGTCCACTTCGAACCGTCACTCGAGGTGACCAGGGTCCCGTTCAGGCCGACGGCGACAAAGGTGCCGTTTCCGTAGGCGACGGCGTTCAGGTTCTGGGCGGTGCCCGTCGAGGCCGGCGCCCACGCGCTTGCGGTGAGGTCCGAAACGATGCACGCACCGCCGTAGCCCACCGCCACGAGCGAGCCGTTTCCGATGGTGATCCCCGTCAGGAGGTTGGTCGTGCCGGAGGTCTGCAGAGAACCATAGTACGTTCCGCTCGAATACGTCACGACCGCGCCTCCGTTGCCGACGGCGACCAGTATGTTCTTGCCGGGCACGTTGATGACCGAGTTGAGCTGGCCCCACGCCTGTCCGGGGGGGCCGTTGCTTGCCGACGCGTACCAGCCGGAGCCGTCTGGCGAATAGTAGGCAGTCCCATCAAGCCCCACGGCCAGGAAGTTGCTGCCGTCGTAGGCGACCGCCGAGTACGTCGTGCCCGTCGGCAGGATCGTCGATGCGGTCCAGCTGTCGAAGGAGTAGGTCGCGTCGTGGGCGTAGGTCGCCGTAAGCGAAGCGGCGCCGACCGTCGTGCCGACCGAATTGCTGACCGCGACGGAGTAAAGGCCCTGGTCCGAGAGCTGCACCGGCGGCGGCGTGTACGTCGAGGAGGCCGCGCCGGAAATCGGCTTGCCGTTGAAGCTCCATTGGTAGGAGAGCTGCGTCGCGCTGCTTGCCTTGACCGTGAACGTGACGGCGTTGCCGACGCCAATCGACTGCGTCAAGGGGGGCGTGCCGATCGAGGGCACGCCGCTCGCCACGCCCTTTCGCAGCGTGTCATTGTCCGAGTCGGCGATGTAGACGTCGCCCGCCCCGTCAACGGCGATTCCCTGATCGTAGTCTAAACGCGCATTCGCGCCCGTTCCATCGGCGCTTCCGTAGGTATCCGCGTCTCCAGCGAGAGTCGTCACGACTCCCGCTGGCGTGATCATGCGGACCAGGCAGTTGACGCTGTCCGCCACGTAGACGTTGCCCGACCCGTCGACGGCAAGGGCCGCGGGCAGGTCGAACCGTGCGCTGGAGCCCGTTCCATCCACATATCCGTAGAGGCCCGCCGTCCCGGCCAAGGTCGAGACAAGCCCGGCAGGGGTCACCTTGCGGATGGTGTGGTTCACGGTATCGGCGACATAGACGTTACCCGACCCGTCGACGGCCACTCCCTCGGGAGACCTGAAGCTCGCGCCGGCTCCTGCGCCGTCGGCGCCACCGGGAACGCCGGGTGTCCCCGCAAGGGTCGTGACCGCGCCCGCCGGCGAAATCTTGCGGATGGCGTGGTTGTTCGTGTCCGCAACGTAGAGATTGGCCGCCGAGTCCACCGCAATGGACCAGGGATTGTTGAACCGCGCGCTCGAACCGGTACCGTCCGCGGATCCCGCTGCGCCCGCGGTTCCGACCAGCGTGGTCACGGCGCCCGCCGGCGTGATCATCCTTATCGTGTTGTTCCCGGAGTCGGTGACGTAAAGGTTGCCGTTGGAATCCGCCGCGATGCCGAGCGGATATCGAAACCCCGCGGCGGACCCGGTGCCGTCCGCGCTGCCCGCGACGCCAGCCGTCCCTGCGATCGTTGTCACCACGCCCGCCGGCGTCACCTTGCGGATGGTGCAATTCCGGCAATCGACGACGTAGATGTTTCCGGACGTGTCCACGGCGACGCCCTGGGGAAGGTTGAATCGGGCGGCGCTTCCCGCTCCATCGGAACTGCCTGAGACTTGAGCGGCGCCCGCAAGTGTCATGATCTGCAGGCTTTGCGCCCACGCGGCGGCCGCCGGGATTGTGAGCGCGCAGCACGCAAGGAGGCGAAACGCGACTCTGCTCGGAATTGTCATGTGTTTCATGTTCTTCGGGGCCGGCGGGGGTCGTCGCGTGAACGGGAGGCCTTGGCGGCTGGTATTGGGTGATCTTTCGGGATTTTCGGGACGGGCCGCCTGGAGTGCGGAGCGCCGTCACCAGAGGATGACATCCGTCCGCGGCAAAACCGCTATTCGCGCGCCGCTTGGGATCAAGGGGGCGCCGACGCGGGCCATGGATTTGCGGACGCATCGCCTTCCCCCCGGCGCACCACGGCAATCTGTCTCGCCCTCGCCTTTGCTTAAGCCAGGCACATAGTTGATGCTAGACTCATGCCTAAAGAGCAGGACACCCCTCCGACCGCAGCGAACTCCGCCGGGCCCGCGCCGAATGATCCCGTCTACATGGGACTGCCCGATGAGCGGGTGCTGCGGCGCCGCTTCTATGTCGGCGCCGCGCTCACGGTCCCGGTGATGGCCATCGCCATGGGGCCGATGGTGGCGCCGCACCTTCTCCACGGCGCCGACGCGCGCGCCCTCGCTTGGGCGCAGCTCGCCCTCACGACGCCGGTCTTCTTCTGGAGCGGCGCGTTCTTCATCCGCCGATGGTGGGCCTCCCTGCGCGAGCGCGACACCAACATGTTCACGCTCACGGTCACGGGAACCGGGGCGGCCTACGTCTACAGCGTGCTTGCGGTGCTGTTCGGCGGCTCGTTTCCGGCCGCCTTCCGGACGTCCCACGGCGTCCCCCTCTACTTCGAGGCGACCGCGTTCATCACGACGGTCGTGCTCCTCGGCCAGATCCTGGAGCAGCGCGCCCATGCGCGGACAGACGCCGCCATCAGGGGCCTTCTCGACCTTGCCCCGAAGGTCGCGCACCGGCTCGCCACCGACGGCACCGAGAGTGACGTGCCGGTGGGGGCGGTGCTGCCGGGGGACCGCCTGCGGGTGCGCCCGGGCGAGCACATTCCCGTCGACGGCGTGCTGGCCGAAGGGGCCAGCGAGCTAGATGAGTCGATGCTGACCGGCGAGCCCACGGCAATCGCCAAGGGCCCGGGCGACCGGGCCAGCGCGGGGACCGTCAACACCAACGGGACGTTTGTCATGCGCGCCGATCGCGTCGGCCGCGACACGCTTCTTGCCCAGATCATCCGCCTCGTCGACCAGGCCCGCGAGGGCCAGCCGCCCATCGCGCGCCTCGCCGACCGGATCTCCTCGTGGTTTGTGCCCACCGTGGCCGCGCTCGCGGCGATCACGTTCTTTGCGTGGCTCCTCTTCGGACCCGATCCCCGGTTCATCTACGCGCTCCTCAACTCCGTCGCGGTCCTCATCATCGCCTGCCCGTGCGCGCTCGGCCTGGCGACGCCGGTCTCGGTCGTCACCGCCATCGGCAGGGGTGCGCGGGCGGGCATACTCGTGAAGGACGCCGCGGCCCTCGAGCGCCTGGCCTCGGCCGGCACGGTGCTGATCGACAAGACGGGAACCCTCACCGCGGGCCGGCCCCGGCTTGTCCGCGTCATCCCCGCGCAGGGATTCGCCGAGGCCGAAGTGCTCGGGCTCGCCGCCTCCGCCGAATCCCCGAGCGAGCATCCGCTGGCGCGCGCCATCGTCGCCGCGGCCGCCGAGAGGGGGATCGCGCGCGAGCCCGCGACCGGCTTCGCCGCCGAACCCGGGGTCGGCGTCCGCGCGCGCGTCGCCGGTCGACTCGTGGCCGTCTCGCGCGCCGCACCCGACGTCGATGCCGCCTCCACGGACACCCTGGTCAGTGTCACCGTGGACGGCCGGGGCGCCGGCACGCTTTCGATGGCCGACACGCTGAGGCCCTCTACGCCCGCCGCGATCCGTGAGCTTCAGCGCATGGGACTCTTCGTCGTCATGGTGACGGGCGACCGCGAGTCCGCCGCTCGCCCCGTCGCGGCGAGCCTCGGGCTGGACGGCTGCCACGCGGCGGTGACCCCGGCCCGAAAACAGGAGCTGGTCCGGGAGTACCGCACCCGCGGCGGCCTCGTCGCCTTCGTGGGCGACGGGCTCAACGACGCCCCGGCCCTGGCCGAAGCCGATGTCGGCGTCGCGATGGGCACCGGCACGGACATCGCCATGAACAGCGCGGGGCTCGTCCTGCTTCAGGGCGACCTGGCCGCTCTCGTCCGGGCCGTTAGGCTGAGCCGCGCCACGCTCCGCAACATCAAGGAGAACCTCTTCTGGGCCTTCGCCTACAACCTCGCCGGCATTCCCGTCGCCGCAGGCGCGCTCTTCCCGCTCACCGGATGGCTGTTGAGCCCGATGCTGGCGGGCGCGGCGATGAGCCTGAGCTCGATCACCGTGGTCTCAAACGGGCTGCGCCTGCGCCGGGTCCGGCTCTAGGCCGCCATCCGGGGCTGCGCGGCCCCGATCACTTCTTGCCGCTGAGAAGACCCTTCAGCGCGTCGCCCGCGGATTTCGCGCTGTTGCCCGCGGCAGCGCCCATGGTGGGCACGATCTTGGCGGCTGCGTTCGCCGTCGTGCTCACGATGCTACCGGTCACGCTGCGCATCACCGTGAACGCCAGCGCGGCCGGGGCAATCCCCCCTTCCTTGGTGCCGATGTCGTGAAGCGTGAGGGGCGGCATCGGGAGCGTCAACGCCGTGGGCCCGACTCCCAGAGTCAGCCGGCCGTTGGTGAGCGCAAGATGCCGGATGACGAACTTCCTCGCCTTGGCCTGCCCGGCCGCCGCCTGGCCGCTCTTCGCCTCCTCGGCGGACGAGCCCTCGATGTTCTTCAGGATGTCCCCGATGTTGCTTGAGACGAGCTTGGTCTCGTACACGAATTCCGGGCTGTCGATCGAGACGTCGTCCAGGACGACGCAGTCGCTGAAGATCGAACCGGGCTCTATCTCGACGTGAATCCTGCCGATGAAGAACGCCTTGTCCCCGGACCAGCCGGCGGGGTTGCCGATGAACAGCCCTTTCAGCGTCCCGCCCCCGGAAAGCGGCGAGAGGCGGGCCCCGTCAAGGTGGACCTGGGTCTGGGTGATCAGAGGAGCAAATCGGTTTACGCCCGCCTTCACGATCGAGCCCAAGAAGAACGTGACGCCCAGGTACCCGGCGATGAGCAGCACGGCCGCCGCCCCGACTATCAGATAGAGTTTCCTTTTCATCGGCGGCAGTATGCCCAACTTGAGGATCCATGACAACTGGCCATGCTGCAAAAAGAGCGCCCAAGGCGAAACCCGGGAAGATCTTGAGCACCCGTTACTGCGTCGTCGTCACATCCTACTCCAGGGCCCGGACGGGCTCGAGAATCATCGGCGCCCTCCTGGGCGGGAAGCTCGCCGCCTGCATCCAGGTGCTCCCGATCAGGAGCTTCTACACGTGGAAGGGCAGTCGTGCGCGGGCCCGCGAGAATCTCATGCTCATTAAGGCGAGGGCCCGGGATTTTGAACGGATTGAGAGGGTGATTCTTGAGAACCATGACTACCAGATTCCCGAGATCATCTCCGTTCGCATTGAGCGGGGATTCGCCGGCTACCTGGGCTGGATGCGTGAGGCGACCGCATAGCCTGGCGCGGCCGGGGCGCCTCCCGGGCCGCTACTACGCGGGTGCGGCCGCGGTATTCGGCGACGGCTGGATGGAGAACTGAGTCAGGCGACGGCCCAGCGCGATCGACGGGCGCTCAAGCTGGGCCTCGGAGAAATGCGCCGTCACGATCGCCGCCGCGAGAATCGGGATCGCGAGGACGATGCCCCACTCCAGCGGGTGGCTGTGGACGATCCCGAATCCCCGCGTCCAATGCTCCATGAGGATCAGAAAGACAATGTTGCAAAGATAGAGGCTGTAGCTGAGGCGGCCCAGGTATTGCGAGACACCCCGCATGAAGAACCGGCCCAAGCCGCCCGCCCGCCCGTAATAGAGAAGCGTGACGAGGAGCGCCGCCAGGATCTGCTCCGCATCCATCGACCACCAGTGCAGCCCCATCACGTGCCGGGAGGCCAACATCGCAACGAGGACGGCGGGCCACGCTCTTGCTGTCAGGATCCTGGCCACCAGGGCCCCGAAACCGGTGGGGATGAGGAGGCCGAGGGCGAAGCATGACAGGAATCGTTGGTAGTAAACAAAATGCGCCCGCAACCAGGGGACGCATAGGAGGGTCGCGAAAACCGCGTAGGTGGTCGCAATCCCGATGACGCCGAGTTTCCGGTAGCTCCAGAAACCCACCAGGATGAACGGGACCGCCAGAAACTCCACCTGCAGCGTCCAGGAGGCGCCAAGGACCGAGAAGTCGTAAAGCAGGGCGTTCGGCCAGAAATGCCCGGCCTCGAAGGAATAGGCGCCGCAGATGGCGAACGCGGCAAGGCAGCCGCAGAGGCAGACAAAGAACGTGGGATAGAGCCGCAGGACGCGCCTCACCGAGAACCCGATCGCCGTCACGACGGGGCCGGCATGCCGTTGCCTCAGGCTTTCAAACAGAACGGCGCCGCTCAGCACAAAGAAAACGACGACCGCCGTCTCGCCGCTCACCACCATGAAGACGAGCTTGGTCAGGATGTCGTAGAACCCGTGCGCGTCCTGGATCGGGGGGCGCACGATCCGTTGGTTGAGGGTCGGATCGCGGTCCAAAATCGAATGGAACACCACGACCGCGATCGCTGCATATCCGCGCAGCCCATCCAATTGAGTCTTCCGTGTCCCGTCGGGCATCGGCCGAGGAGCCTATGGGCGCTCTCACGGCCGTCAATGGCGCGGCGCGCCGGGAATGGACAACGCGCCCTCGCTCCGTCATGGTCGGAATTCATTCGTGCCGACCCGGGTCGGGCACACGCGGCCCCAAGCCCCCCACCTTTCCCCATGCAATTCGGTCATTTTGACGACGACGCCCGCGAATACGTGATCACACGCCCGGACACCCCCCGGGCGTGGTCCAACTACCTCGGCTCGCGCAGGTACGGGGCCATCATCACGAACAACGCCGGCGGCTACAGCTTCACGCACTCGCCGGCCGAGGGGCGGTTCATGCGCCATCGCTACAACTCGGTGCCGATGGACATGCCCGGGCGCCAGTTCTACCTGCGGGACAGGGACGGGGGCGACTTCTGGTCCGCGGCGTGGCAGCCGGTCGGAAAGCCCCTTGAGGAATACCGGACAAGGACGCGGTTCGGCCTCGGCTACGCGGTCATCGAGAGCGAGTGGCGGGGCATCCGCAGCGAGGCCACGTACTTCGTGCCGCTGGGCCAGGAGTTCGAGTACTGGCGCCTTCGGGTCACCAACGCCGGCGACCGCGCGCGGCGCCTGAGCGTCTTCTCGTTCTGCGAGTTCACGACGGAGTGGAACCTCATCCAGGACACGCTGAACCTCCAGTACGCGCAGTTCATCTCCGACGCCGTATGGCGAGACGGGTTCATCCTCGCCTCCTCCTGCCGCCGCCTGCCGCGCGACCCGGAGAACTTCGCGAACAAGGACCAGGCCCGCTATTGGTGGATGACGCAGGTCGGCGGGACAATCGCCGGCTTTGACTGCGAGCGGGAGAAGTTCCTCGGCGTCTACAGGTCGTTCGACCGGCCCGAGGCCGTCGAGCGGGGCTCCTGCGGCAACCACGAGCAGTTCTCGGACAACGGATGCGGCGCCATCCAGAGCGACCTCGAGCTGGCCCCCGGGGCCTCGGCCGACATCCTTGTCCTCCTCGGGATAGGCGATCACGCGCGCGCCAAGCGGACGCGCGCGCGCTTTGCGTCCGCGGACGCCGTCGACCGCGAACTCGGGAGACTTAAGCGCCACTGGCACGGGCTCCTCGACGCGCTGCAGGTGAAGACCCCCGACCCGGACTTCGACCACATGACCAACGTCTGGGGCGCGTACAACGCCCTGATGACCTTCGAATGGTCCCGCTCATGCTCGCTCGTGTACACGGGCGACCAGCGCGACGGCTTCGGCTTCCGCGACACGGTCCAGGACATGCTCGGCGTCGCGGGCATGCTGCCGAGGGAGGTGCGAAGCCGGCTGGTCCTCATGCTCTCGGGGCAGGACGCGACCGGGGGGGCCCAGCCCGAGATTCGCCCCTGGTCGCACGCACCGGGAAGGATGAGGCCGACGCCGCCCCAGAACTACAGGAGCGACGACTGCCTGTGGTTCTTCAACACGATCCCGGCGTACGTCGCCGAGACGGGCGACACGGCGTTCTACCGCGAGGTCGTCCCGTACGCCGACCGGGGCCGGGCGACGGTCTTTGGCCACCTGCGCCGGGCCCTCGAGTTCAACCTCGGGCGGGTCGGCAAGCACGGGCTCCCGTGCGGCCTCCTGGCCGACTGGAACGACTGCCTCAAGCTGGGCTACAAGGGGGAATCGGTCTTCGTCGCGTTCCAGCTGAGGCTGGGCCTGGCGACCTACGCCGAGATCGCGGCCGGCCTCGGCAGGCCCGGCGAGCGCCGGTGGGCGCTCGCCGAGCTGGAGAAACTCGACCGCAAGATCGCGAAGGTCTGCTGGGACGGCCGCTGGTTTATCTGGGCGATCAGCGAGGACGGCGAGGTCTTCGGCACGCGCAAGGCTCGGGAGGGCCGGATCTATCTCAACACGCAGTGCTGGGCCGTCATGTCCGGCGCGGCGACTCCGGTGCAGGCAAAGCTCGCACTCGGGGCCGTAAGGGAGCTCCTGGCCTCGGAGTACGGCGTGGCCCTGTGCAACCCGCCCTTTGCGAAGACGTCCGTGAAGGTGATGCGGGCGGTCCTCTTCAACCCCGGGAACAAGGAGAACGGGGGGATCTTCAGCCATACCCAGAGCTGGGCGGTTCTTGCGGAGATCGCCCGCGGCGACGGCGACCAGGCCTACGCCTACTACCGGGCGTTCATGCCGTCCGCACAGAACGGCCGCGCCGAGCTGCGCGAGATTGAGCCCTACGTCCACTGCCAGAGCACGCACGCGCCGGCGTCGAAGAAGTTCGGCCGCTCGCGGGTCCCCTGGCTCTCGGGGACGGCGTCGTGGGCCCACTACACGGCCACGCAGCACATCCTCGGGATCCGGCCCGAGGTCGGCGGCCTGCGCATCGATCCGTGCATCCCCAAGTCATGGCCGGGGTTCTCGGCGATCCGCAATTTCCGCGGGAGGCGGGTGCACATCGAGGTGAGGAACCCCGCGGGGGTGTGCCGCGGCGTGAAGTCGCTCACGGTCGACGGAAAGCGGGTCGACGGGAACGCCGTGCCCCAAAAGCTGCTCAGGGACGGCGCCCAGATTGTCGCCGTGCTCGGGTGACGGCCACAGGCGCCCGTAACCCGGCCAACCGAAATCTCGGCCCATGCCAAGGAACCCACAGATTGAAGCAGGAACAAAATGAAGCCCAGACACATGAAACTGATTTCGTTATTCGCGCTCCTGCCCGGGATGTTGCAGGGACAGCAGGTGCGCACCGTCCAGCTGAAGACCGCTGACGGCGTGCTGGAGGGGGCGGTGAGCGCCGACGGCAAGGTGCGCACCTTCAAGGGCATCCCCTATGCCGCGCCGCCCGTGGGCGCGCTGCGCTGGAAGGCGCCGCAGCCGGTGGTGCCCTGGTCCGGGGTGCGCAAGGCGGTCGACTTCCCCCCGCGCGCCATGCAGGGGCGGATCTACGACGACATGGTGTTCCACGACACGGGGCCAAGCGAGGACTGCCTGTACCTCAACCTCTGGATGCCGGCGAATCCGCCCCAGGCCAGGCTGCCGGTCATGGTGTGGATCCACGGCGGGGGATTCGTGGCCGGAGCGTCGTCCGAGCCCCGCCAGGACGCGGGGAACCTCTCGAAGAAGGGCGTCCTGGTGGTCTCCATGAACTACCGCATGGGGGTGTTCGGGTTCCTCGCCCACCCCGCTCTGGCGCAGGAGTCGGGGCACCACGCGTCGGGCAACTACGGGCTCCTCGACCAGCTCGCCGCCCTCCAATGGGTCAAGAGGAACATCGCCACCTTCGGCGGCGACCCCGACAACGTCACCGTCTTTGGCGAGTCGGCGGGATCGGTCTCGGTCTGCGCCCTCATGGCGTCGCCTCTGGCGCAGGGGCTCTTCCAGCGCGCCATCGGCGAAAGCGGCGCCTTCTTCGGCTCGACGCTGCCGCTCACGGCGCGCGCCGACGCCGAGGCGCAGGGCCTGAAGTTCGCCCAGACGGCGTTTGGGGGCGCCTCGATCGAGGAACTGCGCGCGAGGCCCGCGAAGGAGGTTCTTGAGGCGGCGCTCAAGCTGCCCCAGGAGTACTTCTCGCCGGATGTCGACGGATACTTCCTGACGGCCGACGGCCCGACCGCCTACGCGGCAGGCGCGCAGAGCCGGATACCGCTACTGGCCGGATGGAACCGGGACGAGGGAAGCTACGATTCCTTCTTTGGCGGCGCCTCCCCGACGGTGGCCAACTACGTCGCGCTCGCCTCAACCCGGTTCGGCGCCAATGCCAGGGCCTTCCTGGAGCTCTACCCGGCCGCGACCGATTCCGAGGCCAAGCGGGCGGCGCAGGACCTGGAGGGGGACAGGTTCATGGGCTACCCCACGTGGAAATGGCTAGAAGTGCACCTGAGGACCGGCGGGAGCCCCGTCTACCGGTATGAATTCGACCAGCCCCTGCCGCTTCCGAAGGACGCGGCCCCGGGCGCGGAGCCCAGGGCTAACCACTCCGGAGAAATCGAATTTGTCTTCCGCACGCTCTACTCCAAGAACCTGCCGTGGCGGCCCGAGGACCACGAGCTATCGGAGCTGGTGTCATCGTACTGGACGAACTTCGCAAGGACGGGAAACCCGAACGGCCCGGGCCTGCCGAGCTGGCCCGAGTACAATGCCTCGGATGGCTACCCAGTGATGCACCTTTCGCCCCATCCCGGCGCCGCGGCGGACAGCCACCGCGGACGCTACCTGTTCCTCGACCGAATTCCCGGGTTTTAAGAATCGACACATCGGACGGCGGGCTCCCTCCCGCCCCCCCAGCCCATGAGCTCCAGAGCCATTTACCTCATTGCAAACGGCGACCTGCGCCTTTCGGCGAACCGGCAGTGCGAGCAGGCGCAGGCCGCGATGGAGCGGCTCCTCGTCGCCGCCATCGAACGGGAGGGCCGCAGGGTGCGGCGCGCCCACGGCTACGACCGCGCCAAGCGGCACGGGTTCATCGACAGCCAGAAGCATGGCATGGAGGTCTTTCGCCGGATCCCGCGCGACGCGCCCCTGGTCGTGGCCGAGGCCGTGTGGCAGTACAGCCAGCACGTCCTGGCGGGCCTCATCTCCCACCGCGGGCCGATCCTCACCGTCGCGAACTGGAGCGGCACCTATCCGGGCCTCGTCGGGCTCCTCAACCTGAACGCCTCGCTGACCAAGGCGGGCGTCCGCTACAGCACGCTCTGGAGCGAGGGGTTCACGGATCCGTTCTTCCTGCGGGGGCTGCGCTCGTGGCTCAAGACGGGCAGGGTCCGCCACGACACGTCCCACGCCAGGCCGCTGGCGGCGCTGCGCATCCCGGCCGCCGCCGCCAGGGCGGGCCGCGCCTACGCCCGCCGCCTCAGGAGCGACAAGCTCATCATGGGCGTCTTCGACGAGGGCTGCATGGGCATGTTCAACGCGATCATCCCCGACCACCTGCTCAATCCGACCGGGGTCTTCAAGGAGCGGCTGAGCCAGTCGACCCTCTACGCGAGGATGCTGACGGTCAAGGACGGCGAGGCCCGCGCCGTCTACCGGTGGATGCGGAACCGGGGCGTGGGGTTCGCGCTCGGGACCGACGAGGCCACGGAGCTCACCCGCGGCCAGGTGCTCCTGCAGTGCAAGATGTACGTCGCCGCCGTCCGCATCGCCGCGGAGTTCGGCGCCGCGGCCATCGGGATCCAGTACCAGCAGGGCTTGAGGGACCTCGCGCCGGCGTCCGACCTGGCCGAAGGCCTGCTCAACAGCAGGGTGCGCCCGCCCGTCCGCGACGAGGCGACCGGGAGGGTGCTGTACCGGGGCGAGGCGCTGCCACACTTCAACGAGGTCGACGAGTGCGCCGGGCTCGACGCGATCGTCACCTACCAGCTCTGGAGGCGGCTCGGGTATCCGCCGGAGACCACGCTTCACGACATCAGGTGGGGAAGGGCCTACCGGGACCGGGCCGTCGACGCCTATGTCTGGGTCCTCCTCATCTCCGGAGCCGCCCCGCCGGCCCATTTCACGGGCGGGTTCAGGGGCGCGACGAGCGAGCGCCAGCCGCCGATGTTCTTCCGGCTGGGGGGAGGGACCCTGAAGGGTGTGAGCAAGCCGGGCTGGGTGGTCTGGAGCCGGGTCTTCATCGAGGACGGGAGGCTCAAGTTCGACACCGGGCTTGCCGAGGTGGTCAGGCTGCCGAAGCGCGAGAGCGAAGAGCGGTGGCGGCTGACCACGCCGCAGTGGCCGATCATGCACGCGGTGCTCCAGGGCATCTCGCGCGACCAGATGATGGCGCGCCACAAGAGCAACCACATCCAGGTGGCCTACGCCCCGGGACGGTCCGAGGCCCGGAAGGCGCTCTTCACCAAGGCCGCGGCCATGGCCGAGCTGGGGCTCGAGGTGTCGGTCTGCGGGGACGTGTGACGGGCTTCCGGCGGCCGCCGGAAGGGGGAAGCTCCCCCTACTTGAGCCACTCGCCTCCGCTGGCGACGTTGTCGGGCGTGAAGACTCGCGACCTGAGCGTCACCTCCTTCGGCACGCTCTCGCGGCGCAGGATCTTGAGCGCGTCCTCCACCGCCTCGCGGCCGCCCGTCGGGTACTCGAACGTCGCCGCCAACACGCCCTGCCTCACGTAGACCTGCCCCTCCTGCGCCAGGGCGTCGATGCCGACGAAGATGATGTCGCGCTCCCGGCCGGCGGCCTGCGCCGCCAGGTACGCGCCGTGCGCGCCCGGGTCGTTGTGCGCGAAGACCAGGTCGATCTGCGGCTGGACCGACAGCGCCGACTCCATCTCCATCCGAGCCTGCGGCTCGAGCCACTTCATGTCCGCCGTGTAGACGATGTCCACCGGCGCCCCCTTGAGCGCCTCGTGAAACCCCGCCCCGCGGTCCTGCGCCGGAATGGAGGTCATCAGCCCCTCGAGCTCCACCACGCGCGCCCGGGCCCCCTTCCTGACCGCCGGGAGCTCGGCGAGGCGACCGACGGCCCACGCGCCGGCGGCCTTCCCGATCATGCGGTTGTTCGCGCCGATGAACTCGGTGTAGTCGCTTCCGAGCACCCGGCGGTCGAGCACGATGACCGGGACTCCGCGCCGGTACGCCTCGGCGACCGGGGGCGTGAGGGGCGCCGCCTCCTTCGGCGAAACGATGAGCAGGTCGACGCCCGAGTTGACGAACTCCTCGATCTGAGCCCGCTGCCTGAGCGTGTCGTTCTGCGCGTCCTTGAAGATGAGCTCAAGCTCCGGGTGCGCCGCCGCCTCCCTGCGGATGTCGGCGTTCATCTGGACGCGCCAGGGCTCGCCCAGGTTGCACTGGCTCATGCCGACCACCCATTTTCCCCCGTCCTTGGGGAAGGCGGGCGAGGCGCAGGCAAGTGCGAGGATGAGGGCGGTCGGCGAGAGTCGGGTCGTCATGGAGGTTCGGATGGGATGAAGGCGCGGGTCCCCGGGGGGCCGGTCACTCGATCCTGCGCCGCTGCAGCAGGACCGCGGCCAGGATGATGGCTCCGGTAAGCATCAGCCGGCTCGATTCGGCGACGGCATTGATGCTCAGGATCTTCTCGAGATAGCCGATCGTCATCGCCCCGAGGAGCGTCAGCCCGATGCCGCCCCGCCCGCCCGCGAGGCTGTTGCCGCCGATGACCGCGATGGCGATCGCCGTGAGCTCGTACGAGACGCCCGCCTCCGGGTCGCCCTGCTGCTCCTGCGCCGCCTGGCAGATGCCCGCGACCGCGCCGAAGACGCCGCTCATCCCGTAGGCGAGCAGCTTCGCCCGGCGCACGGGCACCCCCGAGAGGCGCGCCGCCTCCTCGTTGCCGCCGGTCGCGTAGAGGTACCTCCCGTAGCGAAGCCGCGTGAGCACCACCCAGGAAAGCGCGACGCAGCCCAGGAACACGAGCGTCACCACCGCCACGTTCCCGCCCCACACCTTCGCGTCCAGGCGCTCGAAGGCGCCCGGCAGGTCCACGTAGGAGAAGCTCCCGTCGGGCTGCTGCACGGCGCGGGAGACTTTCTCGCCCCCCGACAGCCATTTCGCGAGGCCGCGCGCAAAGACCATCATCGCGAGCGTCGCGATGAACGGCTGGATGCGGTAGCGCGCGACGGCGGCCCCCGACGCGAGCCCGGCGGCGGCGCCGACGGCCAGGACCGCGGGCACCGCCACCGGCGCCGGCAGGCCGCGGCGCAGCGAGAGCTGCGCGAACACAACCGCGCACAGCCCGAGCACGCTTCCGACCGACAGGTCGATGCCCCCGGTGACGATGACGAGCGTCATGCCGCAGGCGAGGATGCCGTAAACCGAGACCTGCCGGAGCATGTCCCGGTGCGTGCCCCAGCGGAAGAACGCGTCGTGCGCGTTAAACACGCAGCCGATCACCAGGATGAAGAGGAGGGCGAACAGGGCCCTCCCCTCGGGTCGCTCGATCCAACGGCGCAGGGTCCTCATGCCTTCAGTTCCCCTGCGGCACGTCGGCGCCCATCGCCGCCGCAAGCACCCGCTCCGGGGTCGCCTCGGAGCGGTCGAAGACCCCCATGACCCGGCCGCGGTGCAGGGCCACGACGCGGTCGCACAGCCCGAGGAGCTCCGGCATCTCGGTCGAGATGAGCAGGATGGCGAGGCCCTCGGCCGCCAGGCCGCGAAGGAGCCCGTAGATTTCATGCTTAGCGCCGACGTCGACCCCCCGCGTGGGCTCCTCGAGCAGCAGGACGCGCGGCCGTGTCGCGAGCCACTTCGCAAGCGCGACCTTCTGCTGGTTCCCGCCCGAGAGGGCGCCCGTCTCCTGGTCGACCGATTCGAGGCGGATGCCGAGCGCGCCGACGTAGTGCTCCGCAAGGCTTCGCTCGAGGCCGGGCGAAAGCACGCCTCCCGGCGACACCCTAGGCAGCGACGACAGGCTCACGTTGCGCTCGACGCTCATCCCGAGGACAAGCCCGGTGTTCTTCCGGTCGCCCGTCAGGAAGGCGAGCCCGCGCCGGATCGAGGCGCCCGGGCTCTCCGGGCGGACCGGCTCGCCGTCGATCTCGACCCGGCCGCCGCACACGGCGCCGTACGCGCCGAACAGGCCGTTGAAGAGCTCGGAGCATCCCGCGCCCTGGAGGCCGGCGAAGCCCACGATCTCGCCGGCGCGGACGGCGACGGACAGGTCCCGGACCGCCGGAGGCCGTCCGGGACCGGGGCTCGGCACGGTGAAGCGGCTGACGACGAGTCGCGGCGCCCGCACCCCCGTGGCGGCCGGCCCCGCCCGCGGAGCAAACTGCTCCGCGAGATCGCGCCCGATCATCCAGCGGATCAATGTCGGCGGCGGGCAGTCCGCGGCCGCTGCCGTACCGACGCGGCGCCCGTCGCGCAGGACCGTGATGCGGTCCGCCACCCGGTAGATCTCCTCCATCTTGTGGGTGATGTAGACGATGCCGCAGCCCCTGGCCTTGAGGTGGTCGATCAGCGCGAACAGCCGCTCGACCTCCTCGTGGTTGAGCGCACTCGTGGGCTCGTCCATCACGATGATGCGCGCGTCGCCCGCCAGGGCCTTTGCGATCTCGATCCGGTTCTTGACGGAGAGGGGAAACTGCTCGGCCCTGCGGCCGAGATCCTCCCGGGTGAACGAAAGGCCGAGGCGGGCGCAGAGTTCGCCCGCGCGCTCCAGCTGGGCGCGGCGGTCGAGCAGCAGGCCCCCCGCCCGCGCCGGCTCGCGGCCGAGGCAGATGTTGTCCGCGACGCTCATCGACTCCACCAGCGAGAGCTCCTGATGGATGACGGAGATCCCGTGGCGGCTTGCCTCGATCGGGTTCCTGAACCGGACGGTGCGCCCGCCGAGCTCGATGGTCCCCTCGTGCTCGGGGTGGATGCCCGCAAGGATCCTGATGAGCGTCGTCTTGCCCGCGCCGTTCTCGCCCGCCAGGACGTGCACCTCCCCCGCATAGAGGTCGAACGAGACGGACTCGAGCACCCGGTTCGCGCCAAAACGCTTCCCGATGTCGGAGAGCTGCAGGAGTTTTTCGGGCATGAGACGGGGGTTCGGGGCCGGCGGCCGGGCTGCGCACCCTTGCGCCGCGGCGCTACACTACGCATTGGGGCGAATCCCGCCGCAGGCAAGCTTGGGCGGCGGATCCCCTGGGCGGCCCGCGGGCACAGGGGCCCAGGGACGCGGCGCGCGGTTCGTGGGATTCCTTGAAAACGTTGCAAAGCTCGTTTAATCACCGCCTCTTTGCGCCTGAACCGAAATTCCCCGAAGTCATGACCCTCCGCCACCCTGTCCCGTTGTCCCTGGTCCTCGCCGCCGCAGCAGCCCTGGCGTTCGTCTCGCCCGCGCGAGCGGACGAGAGCGCCCTGTACAAGGGCGCCGACTGGGCGCCGTCCGACACCAAGGCGGTGCTGGCCGCGGCGGCCGACGTGAACCTGGCGAAGCTGCCCGACTGCGACGAGGCCCTTGTCGAGCAGAAGTCCCTGCGCGTCATCCATGAGGACGGGACCGCCGAGGTCCAGGACGAAACCTTCACGAAGGTCCTCACGGAGAAGGGCAAGAGGAACAACAACACGCTCAACCTCGGCTTCATGCTCCCCTACAACACCGCCGAGGTGGCCCTCCTTGAGGTCATAAAGCCCGGCGGCGAGGTCGTTCCGGTCGACGTCGCGGGCAATTCGAAGGAGAGCATCGACGACAGCCAGATGGAGATGAACATCTACGACCCGAACTCCAAGGTGCTGCGGGTGAACATCCCCCAGCTGGAGATCGGCGACATCGTCCACGCGGTCGTCCGCTCGACCGTCACCCGCCCGTTCCTGCCCGGGGATTACGCCGAGGACTTCATGTTCGAGGGGTCCGGCTACACCCGGCACTTGGCGCTCGAGGTCCGGATGCCCGCCGATAAGCCGCTCCGGCAGGTCGCCCTGCGCGACGAGATCCCGGGGACGGTGGCGGCGACCCAGCGGTCGGAGGGAGGCTTCATCGTCTACGACTGGGAGGTGAACCGGGTCCCCCGGATGTTCGACGAGCCGGCGATGCCGCCCTACCAGGAGGTCCTGCAGCACCTTTCGGTCAGCACCACGCCGGACTGGAGCGTCGTGTCGCGCTGGTACTGGGACCTGAGCAAGCCGCACCTGGACGCGATCACGCCCGAGATGAAGAAGCAGGTCGCCGACCTCACGGCGGGGGCCGCGACCGACATGGAGAAGATCAAGGCGGTGTTCTACTTCGTCTCGAAGAAGATCCGCTACATGGGCATCACGCCCGAGAAGGACCGCCCGGGCTTCGAGCCCCACGACGTCCACATCACGTACGACAAGAAGTACGGCGTCTGCCGGGACAAGGCGGCGCTGCTGGTGTCGCTGCTGCGGGCCGCGGGCCAGAACGCCTACCCGGTGCTGGTCAGCGTGGGCTGGAAAAAGGACACGCAGGTGCCGAACCCCTTCTTCAACCACGCGATCGTCGGGGTTGAGCTGCACAAGGGCGACTACGTCCTCATGGACCCGACCGACGAGAACACCCGCGACCTCCTGCCCACGTACGAGAGCAACCAGAGCTTCCTGGCGTGCCGCCCCGAGGGGGACAACCTGCGCCTGAGCCCCGTGGATCCCCCGGAGAAGAGCATGATGAGGATCTCGACGAGCGGGACCATCGACGCGGCGGGCACGCTCGAGGCGCGCTCGGAGATGTCGTTCGACGGCGTGAACGATAACGAGTACCGCCAGGCCTTCGCGCAAATGAAGCCGGACGACCGCCGGCGCTTCTTCGAGGCGAACCTGAAGCGCGCGCTGCCCGGGGCCACCCTGAAGAGCCTCGCGATAACGCCCGAGAATATCCTCGACACGTCCGTGCCCGTGCGCGCCGTGATCGAGTTCTCCGCCGGCAACACGACGGCCTTCGGCGAGGGCAAGGCCGTGGTGAACGTGCCGTGGGTCGGGAAGGACATGGGCATCGTGAACTTCATCCTGGGGGGAACGGGCCTCGAGAAGCGCAGGTTCCCGATGGAGACATTCGTGGCGTGCGGCCTGCACGAGGACGTCTCGCTCAAGCTTGCCCCCAGCTTCACCGGGTCCGTGTCCATGCCCACGTGCGCCGCGCAGGACGACGAGTGCGCCAGCTACCACCGGGACTTCTCGTTCAGGGACGGGGTGCTCGCCTGCTCCCGCGACGTGAGGCTGAAGGTCGTGGAGTTCTCGCCCGCGCAGTACCTGCGCCTCAAGCAGTCGCTCAAGGAGATCCAGTACGACGACCGGAAGGCGCCCGTCCTGTCGACCTCGGACACGAAGCGGGAAGCCGCCGTGGCCAGGGCGGACGCGGGCGCGGCGGCGCCCGTGGAGTCCGACTCCCGGGTGCTCGAGGAGAACCTCCAGCTTGAGGTCAAGGACGCGCACAGCGCCGTGTTCAGGGTGCGGATCGTCAAGGAGATCTTGAACTACAGCGGCAAGAAGAAGGAGTCGGAGGTGAAGATAGACTACAACCCCTCGATCGCCGACGCCCGGCTCGTCCGGGCGGTCGTGACGTCAAAGGCCGGCCAACGCCAGGAGATCTCCAAGGAGGAGATCAACGCGATGGACGCCGGATGGAACGCCTCGGCCAAGCGCTACACCGGCGGCCGGATCCTCGTTGCGAACCTGCCCGGCGTCGACATCGGGTCGACCCTCGAGGTCGAGTACGAGCTCGCCTTCCACGACAAGGCCTTCCTATCCGGATTCCAGCCCTTCCAGGATGGCAACGAGCTGGTGCAGAAGGTGTTCCAGATCACGGCGCCGGCCGGACTTGCCCTGCGTACGCTCGACCGCGGGCCCGCCGGCATCGTCACCGCCACGAGCGCCGCCGCCGACAATAAGCGGGTGATGACGTGGAAGGCCTCGAACGTGAGGGCCATGCCCGCCGAGTACGACCTGCCGCCCGGCTGGCTGTACGAGGCCGGCGTCGCGTACTACGTCGGCGACCCCTCGGCCTACCTCGCGGAGCTCGAGCGGACGCTCCTCGACCGCTCGGGGCACTCCGCGAAGGCGCAGGAGCTCGCGCGCAAACTGACCGCGAGCGCCGCGACGAGGCTCGACGCCTCGAGGGCCATCCGCGACTACGTGAGCCGCTCGATTCGGCCGGCGGGGCCGTCGTTCACGGACCTTCGCCTGAGCGAGCTCTCGGACGCCGACACCACCCTCTCGGACGGCTACGGAAACGGGGCCGACCAGGGGATTCTCCTGCACGCGATGCTCACGGCCGCGGGCTTCAAGCCCGAGTTCGTGCTCGCCTCCTTCGAACCGGCGATCGGCGCGCTTAGCGCCGTGGCAACCACGTTCCCGCTCCCCCACGAGTTTCAAGCGGTGCTGGTGAGGGTCAGGGTCGGGGACGACAGCTACTACTTCAATGACACGGACCAGTACTCCCGCCTGGGAGCCGTCTCGCATGAGGGCAAGCTCGCGATCAACCTCGCGGACCAGAGCTACGGGACCGTCGCGCCGGCGCGCGGCGACGAGAACCGCCGGGCGACCACGTACCGGATCGCGCTCGATCCCTCGGGCAAGGTCCGGATGGAGATCCGCAGGGAGTATTCGGGCGCCGGATACGGAAAGATGAACAAGTTCTTCTCGGAACTCCCGCCCGAGGAGCGGCGCCGCTACTACCAGGAGGCGGTGAGCAAGGTCGCTCAGGGGGCCCGACCGGTCGGCGACCTGAGGACGGACTTCGGCACCTACCCCGGCCTCGAGCAGTTCACGGTGGAGATCGACCACTACGCCGTGGTGGACGGGCGCTACATGTACCTTGACCTGCCGTATTCCCTGGGCCTCTACCCGACCTACACGGACCGCCGCACGCTTCCCCTGTTCATCAGGGACGACCGGCTGGAGACCATCCGCGCGGAGGTCGGGCTGCCGGCCGGGTTCACGCACTTGGTGATCGCGCCCAGGAGCCAGACCCTCACCGCCCCCGACGGCGCCGGAAGTGTGCGCGTCTCGGCGGGCGTCTCGGGAGGCGCCTGGTCGGTCACGCAGGAGCTCTCGGCCCTGCCCGCGGTCGTCGCGCCCCAGGACTACGGCGCGCTCCTCTCGATCGAATCCACGCTGGAGAACAAGTCGTCCCGGCTCCTGCTCCTCGAGAAGTAGGCCCGCTCACGGTCCCGGGCCTCGCGCCGGGACCTCGAAGATGAGCGCGGGGTCCACGGGGTAGCGCCCGAACCTCTCCCCGTAGACGGCCAGGCCGCCGGGGAGCGCCGCGTCGACCTCCAGGCGAAGGACGATCTGCCCCGCCGCGGCCGCCGCGCCCAGCGCCTCCCGGGGGATCGCGGCCTGGACAAGGTAACCGTAGGATCCGGCCTCGCGCAGCTTCTTGTCGCGGGGCTGCGCATGCCAGGAGAGCACGCCGCGGTGGTCGGCCGGGTCGTCGGGAAGAAAGAAGCTCCCGGCCGCGACTCCGTTCACCCGCACCCGCACCGCGCTCGGAAAGGCCGCGGCTCCGGTCATCGGGTAGGCGTTCGGGTTCGCGCTGGGGTCGTGGCTGCCCCGGCCGAGCATGTAGTCGCCGTCCACGGGCGTCGTGCGGTCGCGGTCCTTGCCGAACAGCTGCTTTGCCGAGGCCTGAAGGACAAGCGACGCCCCGGAGACCGCCCGGGGCTCGAGGCCGGCGGGCCACGGCAGGCGGTATTCAAAGTAGCCGTAGCCGGCGCCGTCGACCTTGAGCCCGCCCAGCACGTCCCACTGCTTCTGCGACCACCGGGCCGACGCGAACGTGTCCGGCGCAAAGCGCACGATCCGAAGCTCGCCGGTGCCATTGGGGACGGTCTCGGTGCGCGGCGACGGTCCGTCGGCGACGAGGAACGTCGTGAAGTTCCGCTGGAGCACGACGCCCGCCCCGTTCTCGAGGGTGAGGGCGAGGACGGCCAGCGCGGGGTGGTCCGGCATGGTGACGGGGATCGGCGGGAGCTCGCGCGCCAGCCACGGCTCGAACGCCACCGCCCGCTCCGCGCGCTGGTAGCTCTCGCGCCGGCCGAGCGTGTTCCAGCCGAAGAGCTCGGTGCGGACGACCAGATCCTTCCCGGGTGCCTTGTCCGTAAGGAACGAGGCGAAGACGGGGACCTGGACCGACTCGCCGGGCTTCACGTCGCGGCAAAGGTCGCCGCCCGTGGACAGGTAGAGCGGCCGGTGCAGGTCGGCAACGGACATTCCCGGTACGAAGGAGTCGAGGCCGGTGACCTTCTCCGACCGGTCAAAGCGGTAGTAGCCGTTCCATTCGTTGATGACGTCGTGCAGCTCGGTGTAGAGCCAACCGGAGATCTTGGGGTGCCGGCGGAACTGGTTCATCATGATGTGGTAGTCCCAGCTCCAGTCCACGTCGCCGGTGCTCCCGTCGTAGCCCCACACGTTGCCGCACTCGCTGTTGAACATCGGCTGGCCGCCCTGGACGCGGCCCCCGGTGAAGTTCCATTTGGATCCCGGAAACGTGTCCCTGGACACCTGGTCAAGCTCCTCGCCCCATGCATAGCCCGAAAGGTACGCGTGCCACGAGTTGAGGTCGGTCACGGTGTGGTCGTTGTTGCAGGCCGAGATGTCCTCCACGAGCCGGGTCGGATCGAGCCGCTTGGCAAGGCGGTACATCGAGCCCACCCACTCCTGGGTCTCGGGCAGGTAGCTCTTCCTGCCGTCCCTCGTGGTGGTGAGTCCCCACGTCTCGTTGAACAGCACCCAGCTGAAGATCGACGGGTGATTGAAGTCCCTCGCCACCATGCCGCGCAGGGCAGACTCGCTCTCCGCGCGCGCCTCCGGCACAGGCTCCCCCCAGAAGTTCGGGACGTCGGCCATGATCAGCAGGCCCAGCCGGTCAGCCCAGTAGAGCTTGCGCGGCACCTCCACCTTGATGTGGATCCGGTTCGCGTTGAGCCCCAGCCGCTTCGACCGCAGGATCTCGTCGCGCATGAAGGCGTCGCTCGGGAAGGTGTAGAATCCGTCGGGATGGTACGACTGGTCGAGCGTCATCTGCAGGTAGAGCGGCTTGCCGTTCAGGGCCACGTACGGGAAGCCCGTGCCCGGCATCGGCTCCACGCTGATCTTGCGCATTCCAAAATACGAGGAGACGCGGTCCGTGCCCGCTCCGCAGGCGAGGACCGCCTCGACCTCGTAGAGGTAGGGGTCATCCAGCGCCCAGAGGTGCACCGGGGCAATCGGCACGGCGAACCGCGCCTCGCGCGCGCCCGGCTCGACGGCCGTGCCGCTCTCGGCGGCGTCGCCGTTGGGGAACCGCAGCCGCAGCTGCGCACCGGCGGGCGCCGGTCCGCTCAGCTGCGCGCTCACGTTCACCCTGCCGGCGTCGATGTCGGGCGAGAAGTGGAGCGAGACGAGGTGGAGCGCGGGCCGCGCCTCGAGGTACACCGTCTGCCAGATTCCCCTGGCCTCGCCGTAGCCCTGCTTGCCAAAGAGCTTGAAGGGGCGCGGCAGGTCGTCGACGCGGAGCACGAGCTCCTGGTCCTCGCCCCACTTCACAAAGGCCGTCAGCTCGTACTCGAACGGCGTGTAGCCGCCTTGGTGCTCGCCTAGGGCCCGGCCGTCGCACCAGCCCCGGGTCAGCCAGTTGCACGCACCCAGGACGAGGAACACGCGCTTGCCCGACCATGACGCGGGGACGTGGATCGTGCGCCGGTACCATCCGATGGCGGCGCGGTCGTCTAGGCCCGACAGACGGGAGCCCCACGGAAAGGGGACGCTGATCGTGTCGGGGAACGCGGTGCGGCCGAGGGCCCAGCCGGCCCTCTCGCCGGCGTCCTGGGGGTCGAAGCGGAACTTCCACGCGCCGTTCAGGTTGGCCCATTCCGCCCGCTCGAAGTCCGGTTTAGGGAACTCGGGAAGCGGGAGGGAGGCCGCGGCGCGAGGACCGGGCAGCTGGAGGGCCGCCAACACGGCGAGTCCCAGGGCGGGCCAGCACGCGGCGGCTGCAAGGAAAGGGGGCCGGAACGCCGGGCAGACTCCGGGGTTAAGGGGCATGGCCCATTCTGGCCCGGCGGGACCGGTGCGCAATGCTGGGTGTTCGAAAAAATGCGCCGGCCCGGGCGAAGGCGGGGATGCCGGAACACGCGATCTCGCCTTTTTCGGCGGCGGGCGTAAAGCCTGTCGACGCAATGTCCAAGGTCTACTTCTACTACTCGGCCATGAACGCTGGAAAGAGCACCGTGCTCCTCCAGTCGAGCTACAACTACCAGGAGCGGGGGATGCGCACGATGCTCTTCATGCCCGCGCTGGACACGCGCGCGGGCTACGGCCGCATACAGTCGCGGATCGGCCTCGCGTCGGACGCCATCGCGCTGAGGGCGGCCGACGACCTGCTGAAGAAGGTCGGCGCCGCGCATGCCGAGAAGCCCGTGGCCTGCGTGCTCATCGACGAGGCCCAGTTCCTCACGCCGGAGCAGGTCTGGCAGGTCACCGACATCGCGGACACACTTCGCATCCCCGTCCTGTGCTACGGCCTGCGCACCGACTTCCAGGGCAAGCTCTTCCCGGGCAGCGCGGAGCTGCTGGGCCTCGCGGACAACCTGATCGAGCTGAAGACGATCTGCCACTGCGGCCGAAAGGCGACGATGAACCTGCGCGTCGGCGCCGACGGCAAGGCCGTCAGGGAGGGCGCGCAGGTCGAGATCGGCGGCAACGACCGCTATGTCGCCATGTGCCGGCGCCATTTCAAGGAGGCGTTCGACGCCGCCGGGCCTACGCCCCGCGCCGAGGACGGCGCCGCCTGACGCGGCTACTCGTCACTCACGCGCCCGCGGCCCGCCTTGTGGCGGGCTCGGTGCTTCTTCATCTCGATCATCCTCACCTTCTGGCCGTGGCTCTTCTGCCGGGTCTGGCGCCGGCGCTTCTCGGCCGCCTGCCGCGCGGCGTCCTCGGCGGCGCGGGCCCGTGCCTCGAGCCTTCCACACAATTCCAGCCACGCCCGTTCCCGGTTTGCCGCCTGCGACCGCTGCGCCTGGCAGCGCACCTCGATCCCCGTCGGCCGGTGGCGGAGCCAGACCGTCGACGAGGTCTTGTTGATCTTCTGGCCGCCGGGACCGGTCCCGCGGATGAACCGCTCCTCGATCTCGGACGCCGAGGCCCCGGCCGAGCGCAGCCTGTGTTGGATGACTCCGGAGGGTTCCATGGGGTGTCCGCCTTGGGGCATTCCAACAGGGAGGCGCCCCGCATCAATGGGGAAATGCAGTCCCCGCCCAGACGCGCCCGTCTTGCCGGCCGCGGCGCGTCATAGGCTCGCCTTCGGCCCAAGTCCCGGCGATGAATCAGCCGTACCGCCATGCCCGACCTCACCCGTCGCAGCTTCCTGAAGACCTCGGCCATCGCCGGGGCCGCCGTCACGCTCGGCAAGCTCGCCGTCCGTCCGGCGGGCGCGGCGCAGGCCCCGCGCGGCACCCCGGCGGCCCCGTCGTGGGCGGAGCGGCCCATGCGCTGGGCGCAGCTCACGCTTGTCGAGGACGACCCGGGCAAGTTCGACCCCCAGTTCTGGCTCGACTACTTCAGGCGCACCCATTCCGACGCGGTGTGCCTGAGCGCGGGGGGCTGCGTGGCGTATTACCCGACGCAGGTCCCCTTCCATCACCGCAGCGCGTGGCTCGGCGACCGCGATGTCTTCGGGGGGCTTGTGGAGGGATGCCGCAGGCTCGGCATGGTCGTGCTGGCGCGAACGGACCCCCACGCGACCTACGACGACGTCCAGGCGGCCCACCCCGATTGGATCGCCGTCGGCGCCGACGGGAAGCCCCGCCGCCACTGGGCATCGCCCGAGATGTGGGTGACGTGCGGCCTCGGCCCGTACAACTTCGAGTTCATGACCGAGGTCAAGCGGGAGATCATGTCCCGTTACCGGGTCGACGGGATCTTCATCAACCGTTGGGACGGATCGGGGATGTGCTACTGCGAGCACTGCCGCAGGAATTTCAGGGCGGCCACGGGCCTGGAACTGCCACGAAACGACGATCCCCGGGTCCCCGCGAACCGCGCCTTCGTGCTCTGGCGGCAGGAGCGGCTCTTCGAGCTCTGGGCCGTCTGGGACGCGGCGGTGCGCGCGGTCAACCCGGACTCGTGCGTCATCCCCAACACAGGGGGCGGCGCGAACAGCCCGCTCGACATGAGACGCATCGGGGAGCTCGCGCCGACCCTCATGGCGGACCGCCAGTCGCGCACGGGCCTGATGGCGCCCTGGGCCAACGGCAAGAATGCCAAGGAGTTTCGCGCGGCGCTCGGCGGCAAGCCGGCTGTCGGGATCTTCAGCGTGGGCCTGGACGGGGTCCACCGCTGGAAGGACGCCGTCCAGAATGCCGAGGAGACGCGCCTCTGGGTGGCCGACGGGATAGCGAACGGCATGCGGCCGTGGTTCACGAAGTTCGGCGGCGTGATCAACGACCCGCGCTGGCTGAAGCCGGTCGAAGAGCTCTACGGCTGGTGCCACGGGGCCGAGCGCTATCTGCGCAACGAGCGGCCGCTCGCGCGGGTCGCGGTCGTCTATTCGCAGCAGACGGGCTGGTTCCACGCCGAGAAGGGCGCGCCCAACGCGACGGAGGACGCTGGCCTCGGCTGGCACCAGGCGCTGATCGAGGCGCGTGTCCCGTTTGAGATGGTCCACGACCGCCTGCTCGACGCGGAGCACTTGGCCCCGTTCAAGGCCCTGATCCTGCCAAACGTCGCCGCCCTCTCCGGCCGCCAGTGCGACCAGCTCCGGCAGTTCGTCGCCCGGGGAGGGGGCCTCGTCGCCACCTCGGAGACGTCCCTCGAGGATGAATGGGGGGCGCGCCGCGGGGACTTCGGGCTGTCCGACCTTTTCGGGGCTACGTGGAAGGGCTCGTGCGAGGGCCCGATGCGCAACGCGTACCTTCGCCTCGAGCACGAGGCCTGGCCGGGGCATCCCCTGCTCGCCGGCCTCGGGGACGCGCCCCGCATCATCCACGGGGTGTGGCGCGTCGTCGCGGAGGCGAACGCGTCGCCGTCGCAGTCCCCCCTCACGCTCATCCCGTCCTACCCCGACCTGCCGATGGAGAAGGTCTATGCGCGCCAGCCCCGAACGAACATCCCGCAGGTCTTCCTGCGGGAGCTCCCCGGCGACGGCCGCGTCGCCTATTTCCCGTGGGACGTCGACCGGACGTTCTGGGAGGTGCTCGCCGTCGACCATGGGACGCTGATGCGCAACGCGGTCGCGTGGGCGACGAACGAGGATCCCCCGGTGACCGTCACCGGCCGCGGCGTCCTCGACGTCACCCTGTGGCGCCAGCGGGACTCGCTGACGGTGCACCTCGTCAACCTCACGAACCCGATGATGATGAAGGGCCCAGTCCGCGAGCTGGTCCCGCTGGGGGAGCAGCGCGTGCGCGTGCGGCTGCCGGACGGGCTGGGCGCGAAGGCCGTCAGGCTGCTGGTTGCCGGCACGACGCCGGAGTTCGCGGCGGCCGGCGGGTCGCTGGAGGTGACCGTGCCGTCCATCGCCGCGCATGAGGTCGTGGCCGTTGACGTGTGATGGCCCCACCCGCCCCATGACCGGGATTGCCTTGCCTCTGGAGGAATTCCGGCAACCTTGCCCACCCCGGCCTGGAAAGTGCAGCCGCGAAGGCCGGTCCCCTTCCCCATGAGACCGCCCATGAAGCTACCCATTGCCCCCTTGCTCGGATTGATCCTGGCAGCGTCAGCGGCCCGAGCGGCGGCCGCAGACGACACCCTCTCGATCAACGACAAGGAGTACCTGGAGATGACGGGGCTCAACGTGATGCTGGCCCACGACTTCTACCCCGAGGGCCACCAGGGCGGCGTCGGGATCATCCTTAACGGCCAGCGCGTCGCCACGAACGGCGACCTGCGCCTTGAGCCGACCCCCGGCCAGTGGCAGCCGACCCCTGTCGTGGGCGTCCGCGCCGTCAACCGCGACGCCCGTGAGATCAGCGTGCACATGTCGTACCCCGACGAGAGCAACAACCAGCGCGGTTTCAATCCCGTCACCTATCCCGACCTGAAGCTCGGCTACGTCTTGAAGGTGAAGCCCGAGGGGCGCTCCTTCAGGATCATCGTGGACCTGGACGAGCCGCTTCCGCCCGGGTGGGCCGGCAAGGTCGGCTTCAACCTCGAGCTCTTCCCGGGGATCCTCTTCGGCAAATCCTACGAGATCGGCGGGCAGTTCGGGACGTTCCCCAGGCAGCCGAACGGGCCCGGGGCCGTCAGCGATGGCGACTACGAGCTGGCGCCCCTCGGCCACGGGCCGAAGCTCACCGTCGCCCCGGAGTCCGAGCGCCAGCGCATGACGATTGAGGTCGTCCAGGGCGGCGAGATCCAGCTGCTCGACGGGCGCGCGCAGCACAACAACGGATGGTTCGTCGCCCGCGCGCTCGTGCCGGCCGGGGCGACCAAGGACGCCGTGGAGTGGCTCGTGACGCCCCATGCGATCCCCGGGTGGAGGTCCGACCCCGTCATCCAGGTCTCCCAGGTCGGGTACCACCCGAAGCAGCCCAAGGTCGCCGTCATCGAGCTCGACCGCCGCGAGACCGAGTTCAAGCCCGTCGCGCTCTACCGGATCACCGGCGCCGGCCCCGAGAAGGTCGCCCTGCGTCCGGCGAAGGACTGGGGAAACTTCCTGCGCTACCACTATCTCCAGTTCGACTTCACGCAGGTCGTGGAACCCGGCATGTACGAGGTCGGCTACGGCGAGGCCCGTTCAAACCCGTTCCAGATCAGCGAGCATGTCTTCGAGCGGGACGTATGGCAGCCGACCGTCGAGTACTTCCTGCCGGTGCAGATGGCCCACATGCGCGTGAACGACCACTACCGCGTGTGGCACGGGCTCTCGCACATGGACGACGCCCTGATGGCGCCCGTGAACCACAATCACTTCGACGGCTACCTCCAGGGCCCGTCCACGCTGACCAAGTTCAAACCGGGCGAGCACGTCCCGGGGCTCAACCTGGGGGGATGGTACGACGCGGGCGACCACGACCTGCGCATCGAGTCGCAGATTGACACCGTCCACGGCCTCGCGCTCGCCTGGGAGCTGTTCCACCCCGACCTCGACAACACGACAATCGACCAGGCGTCGCACATCGTCGAGATCCACCGGCCGGACGGGAAGCCGGACGTGCTCCAGCAGATCGAGCACGGCGTGCTCTCGATCGTCGGGGCCTACAACTCCATGGGCCGGCTCTACCGGGGAATCCAGGACGCGTCGCTCCACCAGTACACCTTCCTCGGCGACGCGGCCGACATGACGGACAACAAGGTGTTCCACGACACGGACGGCGAGGCCGTCAGGGTGCTCGCGGCCGCCGCGGTCGCGGGCGACCAGTCGGAGCCCAGGATCGGCCACCTGCCTGCGCTCGGCTCCGAGGGATCGGCCGACGACCGTTGGGTGTTCACGGAGGAGAATCCCGCCCGCGAGCTGAACACGGCCGGCGGCCTCGCCGCGGCGTCCCGCGCGCTCAGGGGGTTCAACTACCCGCTGGCCCGCGACTGCCTGCGGATCGCCAAGGAGCTCTGGAGGAACGCAAAGGCTCCGGACACCTCCGTCTCGAGGCTTGAGGCGGCGATCGAACTCTACCAGACGACCGGCGAGAAGCCGTACGCCGACGTGATCGTGGGCCTCGGCGACGCCGTCGTGGCGCGCGTGGCCCGCTTCGGGTGGCTGGGGGCCCGCTCCCTCGCGCTCATCAACGACCCGGCCTACGTCGCCAAGATACGGGACGCCCTGAAGGGCTACAGGTCGAAGATCGACGCGCTGGAGCTCAAGACGCCGTACGGCCTGCCTTACGAACCGAGGATCTGGGGGGCCGGCTGGGACATCCAGCGGTTCGGGGTCCAGCAGTACTTCCTCCACGCGGGGGCCCCCGACATCTTCCCGACCACCTATATGATGCACGCGCTCGACTTCATCCTCGGGTGCCACCCGGGGCCGAACACGGCCTCCTTTGTCTCGGGCGTCGGGGCCAAGTCGATGATACCGGCCTACGGCATGAACCGCGCCGACTGGTCGTACATCCCGGGCGGCATCACGTCCGGAACGGCGCTCATAAGGCCCGACTTCCCGGAGCTTCTCGAGTGGCCGTTCCTCTGGCAGCAGGGCGAGTACTGCCTCGGCTACGCGACGTCCGACTACGTGTTCCTTGTCCTGGCCGCGGATCACGTCCTCAACCCCTAGGCCCCATGCCCCACCTCAGTCCCACGCAGGTCAGCCGCCGTCTCAAAGCCCTCCCGGGTTGGACAAAGCGCGCCCGGACGATCCGCCGGACGTTTGAATTCACGGGGTTCCTCGACTCCATCGACTTCGTCAACCGGGTCGCGATGAAGGCCGACAAGGCCGACCACCATCCCGACATCGACATCCGCTGGAACCGGGTGACCTTGACGCTCACCACGCATTCCGAGGGCGGGCTCACGGCCAAGGACTTCGCGATGGCGCGGCAGTGCACCGGAATCTTCGCCCGGTATTTTGCGCGGCAGTAGGCCGCGGCGGGCGCGCGAGATCAGTTCGCCCCGGCCCAGGCGAGGCCGTCGTCCACCGGGCCGACGTCGATCAGCCGCTCCACCCTCCAATCCTTGAGGTTAAGGACGGCGACCTGCCTGCTCTGGTCGCACGAGACGTAGGCGACCCCGCCGTCGGGGCGCACCAGGATCTCCTGGGGTGCACTGGGCACGTCGAGCGTGCGGACCACCCGCATCTTGCCCAGGTCGACCACGCCCACCATCCGAAGCGCCGGGAGCGTGACCAGGAGCCACCTGCCGTCGGGCGTCGGCGTCGTCCCGAAGCCCAGGCCCGGCAGCGGTATCGAGGTGCTGACGGCGTTGGTCGCGGTGTCAATGACCACGAGCCTCAGCTTGGTCTGGTCGGCGGTGAACGCCCACCGGTCGTCGGTCGAGAGCGAGATCCGCTGCACGATCGTCGCGACGGGGATCGTCGTGACGAGCGCCCTCGCGTCCAGGTCCAGGACCGAGACGGTGCCGGAGCCAACGTTGGCGGTGTAGCCCCGCCGTCCGTCGCTCGAGATGGCCAACATGTGGGACTGGGAGCGGCCTGTCGGCACCGAGCCCAGTATCCTGAGGGTCGCCGGGTCGATGATCGTGACCGAGTTGTCGAGCTCGGTCGTCACATAGAGCAGCCCGTTCTTCGGGCCGAACACCGGCTTGTGAGGGCGAAGGCCCCTGCCGAGGTCGATCGTCCCGACGACCGAGCGCGTCTCAAGGTCGATCACGTCGACCAGCCGACCGTCCGTGCCCGCCTGGCCCACGCGGGCGCTGCCGTAGACGGGGACAAACGCGCGCCTGCCGTCCGGCGATGCCGCGACCTCGTGCCCGGTCTCCCCGCTCTCCTGGACGGCCGCGAGCTGGCGTCCGGAGGCCGCATCGACAATCGAGAGCGTGCGGTCGCCCTTGTTGGCAACGAGGAGTAGGCCCGCGCGCGCCCGGGGCGCGCCGGCGTCCGCGGCGGGGCATGGGGGCGTCCAAACGGCAAGGAGGCCGCCCGCGAGGGCTGCCCGGAGTGGAAGGAGGGGGTTCATGACGCACGACTATCGGGAATCCTCCGCGCGCGAAAGCCAAATGGGCCGACAACCACCGGGGTCCCGGTTCCGGTCCGCCTACTCGCGCGCCCGCTCCTCCGTGGTCGCCAGGCTCACCTTCAGGGCGTGCCCCCGCAGGCGGATCCCGGTCAGCTTGGCGATGACCATGTCGGCGTGCTCGGCGGCCACGTCCACGAGCGCGTGCCGCTGGTGGATGTCGATCGCGCCGAGGACGCCGGCCGGCAGCCGCGTGACCCCGGTCACCTTCCCCACGATCTCCGCCGTCGTCACGAGGTGCTTCCTGCCGGCGTTAAGGAAGAGGGTCGTCATCCCGGCCTCCCGGCCGGTGCGGGCGGCGGGCGGGGGCGCGGGCTCCGCGCGGACGAGTGAAGGCTCGGCGGCGGACTCGGGCAGGCCCTCGGCCCGCGCCGGCTCTGGCCCGGGTGCCGGCGCCTTGGCCGGCCCGTCCCCGCCCTTCAGGAGCTGGATCAGCGCCGAGCAGATGTCGGTGCTCGCGTAGCCCTGGTCGAGGAGCCGGTCGATCATCCGGTCGTGCCTCTCGAACCGGCCCGAGTCGAGGACCCCCCGCAGCTTCTCGAAGAAGACGTTCGCCCGCGCCTCCTCGACCTGGTCGAGCGACGGCACCCGCTCGCGGCGGATCCTCAGGTTGGCAAACCGGATCATGCTCTGCAGCTTGTAGAGCTCGCGGCCCGAGACGAAGGTGATGGCCCTGCCCGACTTGCCCGCCCGCGCGGTGCGCCCGATCCGGTGGGTGTAGTCCTCGGCGTCGTTCGGGAGGTCGAAGTTGAAGACCACCTCGAGGTCGTCGACGTCGAGGCCGCGGGCCGCGACGTCAGTCGCGACAAGGAACTCGAACGAGCGCCTGCGGAACTTCTCCATCACGCGGTCGCGCTGCATCTGGCTCAGGTCGCCGTGGAGGCGGTCCGTCGCGTAGCCCCGCGCATGGAGGTGCTCGTCAAGCTCGTCCACCATCACCTTGGTGCTGCAGAAGATGAGCCCGTACCGAAAGTCGTTCAGGTCAATGAGGCGCGTGAGGACCTCGAGCTTGGAGCGCCGGTCCACCTCGTAGTAGACCTGGTCGACCTGAGGCGCGTTCTGCGCGTGCGACTCGATTCGGATCCATTCCGGGTCGCGGGAGTACCGCCCGATGAGCTCCTGGATGGCCTTGGGGATTGTCGCCGAGAAGAACAGAAGCTGCCGGCCCTCGGGAACCGCCGACAGGATGCGCTCGATGTCGTCGCGAAACCCCATGTCGAGCATGCGGTCGGCCTCGTCCAGAACGACCAGGCGCAGCGCGTCCAGCTTCAGGGTCCCGCGCTCCATGTGGTCCATCACCCTGCCCGGGGTCCCGATGACGATCTGGACGCCGGCCGCCAGCGCCCGGAACTGACGGTCGTAGGACTGGCCGCCGTAGATCGGCACGACGTGCACGCCGCGCTTGAACAGGAGGAGCTTGCCCGTCTCCTCGGCGACCTGGACCGCCAGCTCGCGGGTCGGGCAGAGGATGAGGCACTGCACCTTGCGCAGCTGCGGCTTCACCATCTCGATCGCGGGAATCGCAAACGCAGCGGTCTTCCCGGAACCCGTCGCGGACTGGCCCACGACGTCGCGCCCCTTCATGGCCGCGGGAATCACGGCGGTCTGGATCGGCGACGCCTCCTCGTAGCCGAGCTTGCCGACAGCCTTCAGTATCTCGGCCGAGACCCCAAGCTCCGCAAACGGGCGTTTTTCCATGCCGCAGGGTGGGCCCGGGCGGGCCGCAGGGGCAGCACAAAAAGCGCCGGCGCCCGCCGGGGCCCCATGGCGTATCCCCGCTCGAATTGTCGTGGACCGGGGCCGCGGCCTCGCCGAGGATCGCCCGGCCCGCGAAACCCGGGCGCGCCGCATGAATCCACGACTCCTCCTCAAAGGCCTGATGATCGGGGGTTCCATCGCCGCCCCGGTGGGTCCGATCGGCGTCCTCTGCATCCGGCGCTCGCTGCGGGACGGCCTCTGGACGGGGTTCATGGCGGGGCTCGGAGCGGCCACCGCGGACGCCGTGTACGGATGCGTGGCGGGGTTCGGGCTCACCGCGGTCTCGGGCCTCCTGGTCGGCCACCGGTACGGGCTGGGGATGGCCGGCGGCGCGTTTCTCTGCTGCCTCGGCGTGCAGACGTTCCTCGCCAAACCGGCCCCCGACGCCGCACCGCAGTGCGCCGGCCGGGCCCTCGCCGCGTACGGGTCCACGTTCCTGCTGACGCTCGCCAACCCCGCGACGATACTCTCGTTCGCGGCCGTGTTCGCGGCCTTCGGCATCGGCGCCTCGGCCGGGTACCTGGCCGCGTGCTCGCTGGTGCTCGGGGTCTTCCTCGGCTCCGCCTCCTGGTGGCTCATCCTGAGCGGCGGCGTGAGCGCGGTCCGCTCGCGCGTCGGCACCGGCTGGATGAGGGCGGTCAACCGCGTCTCGGGCGCCACACTCCTGGCGTTCGGCCTCTACGCGCTCCTCAGGTCCTGACGCGCAGGCGGAATTCCTTGCCTTGGGGCGGCGGCCAAACCAAGTCTTGGGGCGGCGGCGCGCCCCGAATATACGCCCCTTCCCCAAGCGATCGCGAACACCGGCCACCCGCAATGAATCGTGATTTCCTGCGCGTGCTCAACTTGGAGGCCGACGCGGACGACCATGAGCGGATCCGGCACATGGCCGTGTCGACGGGGCTTTCGCTCGCGTTCGAGCGCGCCGCGAACCGCGCCGAGTTCGAGGCCGCGCTGAAGCGCGGGAACGTGGACCTTGTCCTGGCCGACCACTGCGTCCCGGGCTACGACGGGATGGCCGCCCTCGACTCGGCCCTCTCGAGGCTGCCCGGGGTGCCCTACATCATCGTTTCGGACTCGACCGGGGAGGACCGGGCGGCCGAATGCCTGAGGCGCGGCGCAAGCGACTTTGTCCACAAGGACCGCCTCGAACGGCTTCCCGCGGCGATCCTCCAGGCCCTGCGCAAGCCCGCGCAGCCCGGGCGCCTGAACGAGGCCGAGGAGCGGTTCCGGGAGATCGCCGAGAACATCCGGGACGTGTTCTGGGTGTGCGACGCCGCATCGGGAAGGGCCCTGTACGTGAGCCCCTCCTACGCCGACGTCTGGGGCGGGCCACCCGCGGGTGACGGCCCCTGGCCGGAGGGGGTGCTCGAGGAGGACGGCCCGGTCCTGGCCGAGGTCCGCGCGAAGATCGCGACCCGCTCGCCCTACCAGGCCGACTACCGCATCCGCAGGCCCGACGCGTCGGTGCGCTGGATCCACGACCGCGGCTTCCCCGCGCCGGGGAAGGACAGCGGCCCGCTCAGGATGGTCGGGCTGGCCTCGGACATCACCGACCGCAAGCGCCTGGAGGCGGAGCTGCTTCAGGCGCAGAAGATGGAGCTCGTGGGGCGGCTCGCGGGAGGCATCGCCCACGACTTCAACAACCTCCTGACCATCATCTCGGGCTACGTGAGCATGCTGCTCGACAAGGAGAACCTTCCGCCGGCGTCGGAGGAGGCCCTGAAGCGGGTCTTCACCGCGAGCCGGCACGCCACCGGCCTCGTGCGCCAGCTGCTGCCCTTCAGCCGAAAGCGCCTGCCGAAGCGCGAGGTGGTCGACCTGAGCGCCGAGGTCGAGGCCATGGTCGGCATGCTCCGCCGGCTCCTGGGCGAGACGATCGTCATCGATTTCGAGCCGGTCCGCGAGTCGCCGCGCGCGAGCATCGACGTCGCCATGATCGAGCAGGCGCTCATGAACCTGGCGGTGAACGCCCGGGACGCGATGCCGCGCGGCGGCCGCTTAAGCATCGCCGTGGGCCTGCCGGCGCACGGCGTCCGGCCGCCGAGGGACGTCGCGGCGCCCGCGGCGGAGTACGCCTGCATCTCCGTGAGCGACACCGGCTCCGGAATACCCGCGGCCATCCTTCCGCGGATATTCGAGCCCTTCTTCACCACGAAGGACGAGGGCCGCGGCACGGGCCTCGGCCTTGCGACCGCCCAGGACATCGTCAGGCGCCACGACGGCTGGATCGAGGTGGAGACGCACGAGGGCGTGGGCTCCGTCTTCAGGATCCACCTTCCGACGGTGCGCGACGAGGTCGCCGCGGCCCCCGCGCCCGAGCCCCTGCCCGCGCAGAAGCGCGGCAAGGCCACCGTGCTCCTCGTCGAGGACGAGGCCAACGTGCGCGAGTTCGCCGCCGCCGTGCTCCAGCAGGACGGCTACACGCTCCTCCAGGCGAAGTCCGGCGAGAACGCGAAGGAGGTCTGGCGCTGGCATTCGGCGAGGATCGACCTGCTGCTGACCGACGTCGTCCTGCCGGGGGAGCTCTCGGGGCCGGTCCTGGCCGCCCTGTTCCAGGCGGAGAAGCCCGCCCTGAAGGTCATCCTCACGACGGGCTACGGCCGCGACACCGTGGGCGAGCACACCAAGGAAGGGAGACCCCGGTTCGTGCTGAACAAGCCCTACACCCCGCGTTCCCTGTTGCGGGCGGTGCACGAGGCGCTCACCTGAAGGCGGGTTGCCCGTTGACAGGAAGTTTGCGCAATTCTTTCCTACGGTCGCACCACGCCCAGACGCCCCGGCGCGCCAGCACCCCCACCGCCACGAACGAACTCGGCCCGGTTTCCCCAGAGCCCGCATGCCCTCCGCTTCAAACACAGCCCTCGTCCTTGCGCTTGGCGCCACTTGCCTGAGCGGCTGGGTCGTGGCGGCCCTCATCGGCTTCCTGAAGAGGCGGCGCGGCAGGGGCGAGCCTGCGGCCGACGCCGAACGCCAGGAGGTGTACGAAAGCTACAAGCTGCTCATGGAGACGTTCAACCGGTCGAACATCCTGCCGTGGTGGGCGCGGGTCACGAGGACGGGGTCGACCTTCGACTGGAAGATCCGGATGCCGCCGACCCTCCAGGAGAACTCGATCTACAAGCTTGCCGAGCTGCGCAACGAGGGGGGGCTGTGGCGGGACGAGCAGGCCCCCGACCACGAAAGGACAAAGGTCGTGTCCGCGGCGGCCCTCTTGAACGGCGCCGACGGCTACCAGCAGGAGTTCCGGATCATCGGCCCGGACGGGACGCACTGGCTGACCGAGGAGGTCCTGATCCGGCGTTCCGGGCCCAACGAGTGGAACCTCGCGGGCGTCGTCCGCGACGTCACCAAGCGGCGCAACGCCGAGGAGGCTCAGAAGGCTTCGGAGAGCCAGATCGAGAAGATCCTGAAGGGGGCCGACTGCCTGCTCTGGCAGGCCACCGCGACGGGACAGCCGGACGGGCGGCAGGATTGGTCGTTCTACCTGCCGCAGTCGGTCCTCTACAAGCGGATCTTCGGCAAGGACTCGGAGCCCGGGCAGAAGATACTCTGGACCGAGGAGATGGTGCCCGAATGGGTCCAGATCAACAAGGCGGCCCGGGACGCGATGCTGCAGGGCAAGCCGGACTACGACCAGGAGTTCCACGTGGTCGTGGGGGACAGGACCTTCTGCCTGCACGAGCATGTGTCCCTCGACCGGGTGGCGCCCGACAAGTGGAACCTGGTGGGAGTCATCGTCGACATCACCACCCTCAAGGAGACGGAGCTCGAGCTGGCGCGGACGCGGGACGCGGCGCTCGAGTCGTCGAGGATAAAGAGCGAGTTCCTGGCAAACATGAGCCACGAGATCCGCACGCCGATGAACGGCGTGATCGGCATGACGGGCCTGCTGCTGGACACGGAGCTGGCGCCGGTCCAGAGGGAGTTCGCCGAGACGATCCGCAACTCGGCGGACTCGCTGCTTACGATCATCAACGACATCCTCGACTTCTCGAAGATCGAGGCGGGCAAATTGGCGTTCGACACGCTCGACTTCGACCTTGTCGAGACGGTCGAGGGGGCGCTCGACATGTTCGCCGAGCGGGCGCGGCACAAGAGCATCGAGCTGGCCTGCGAGCTTCCCCCGGACCTGCCTAGGCGCCTGCGGGGCGACCCGGGCCGGCTCAGGCAGATCATCACCAACCTGATCGGGAATGCGATCAAGTTCACGGAGAGGGGCGAGGTCGTCGTGCGGGTCACAAGAGAAAGCGAGACCGACACCCACGCCGTCATCGGCTTCTCCGTGAAGGACACCGGGATCGGCATCCCTCCGGACATCCAGCCGAGGCTTTTCCAGGCGTTCACGCAGGCCGACAATTCCACGACCCGCCGGTTCGGCGGGACGGGGCTCGGTCTCGCCATCTCAAAGCAGCTTGTCGAGATGATGGGAGGGCGTATCGGGGTCACGAGCGAGATCGGCAAGGGCTCGACATTCTTCTTCAACGCCCGCCTGGAGAAGCAGACCGGACCGGCCGAGCCCGCCCCCTCCATCTACTTCCGGGACCTGTTTGACCTGCGCGTCCTGGTCGTCGACGACAACGCCACCAACCGGCAGATCCTGCGCCACCAGCTCTACGCGTGGAAGATGCAGAAGGGCAGCGCGGCCAACGGATTCGAGGCCCTCGACCTGCTGCGGACCGCCGCGGCGGACGGCAAGCCCTACGACCTCGCGCTCCTCGACATGCAGATGCCCGAGATGGACGGGATGACGCTCGCCCGGTCAATCAAGGCCGACCCCGCGATAAGGTCGACCCGGCTCATCATCCTCACGTCGATGGGCTACATGCACACGCAGGACGAGCTCAAGGCGGCCGGCGTGGACGCCTACCTAGTGAAGCCGATCAAGCAGTCGCGCCTGTTCGACTGCCTGGTCAACGTGCTCGGCAAGGCCGCGGCGGAGCACGTCTTTACCAAGGCGCCCAAGGGGGAGGCGCCCGCCGCCGAGACGCAGGCGGCCCCGGCCCAGCACCATGCGCGCATCCTACTGGCCGAGGACAACATCGTTAACCAGAAGGTGGCGCTGGCGCAGCTCAAGGGCCTCGGGTTCTCCGCGGACGCCGTCGCCAACGGCCACGAGGTGCTGAGCGCCCTCAAGCAGGTGCCCTATGACATCATCTTCATGGACTGCCAGATGCCGGAGATGGACGGCTATGAGGCGGCGCGGTTGATCCGCCAGGAGGAGAAGTCATTCCAGGTGAACTGGAAGGCGCCGGTGCGCATCGTCGCGATGACGGCCAACGCCATGACGGGCGACCGCGAGAAATGCCTGGCTGCCGGGATGGACGACTACCTCTCAAAGCCGGTCCGAAAGGCCGAGCTGCAGTCGGCCCTGGTAAAGTGGGTCATGCCGCCGAAGGCCGATTAACCGAGCGAGCGCCGTTGACAGGAGCCGCGTCCGCAGTACGGTGCGCCACTCCAACCTAGGCGCGCATGAGCACATTCACCCTGCAGGTTAACGGGCGCTCCCACGAGGTCGACGCCGCTCCGGAGACTCCCCTGCTCTGGGTGCTCCGGGACAACCTGGACCTTGTGGGCACGAAGTTCGGATGCGGCATCGGGCAGTGCGCCGCGTGCACCGTGCACCTGGACGGCACGCCCGCCCGGGCCTGCCTGACCCCGGTCTCCGCGGTCGGCTCCGCCAAGGTGACGACCATCGAGGGCCTCTCCCCCGACGGCCAGCATCCCCTGCAGAGGGCCTGGTGCGAGCTCGACGTCGCCCAGTGCGGCTACTGCCAGCCCGGCCAGCTCATGTCGGCCGCCGCCCTTCTGGCCCACAACCCGAGCCCGAGCGACGCCGACATCGACGAGGCCATGGCGGGGAACCTCTGCCGCTGCGCAACGTATTTCCGGATCCGCGCGGGGATCCACCGGGCGGCCGAGCTCCTTGCGGCCGGGAGGGAGACCCGGGCATGAGCGCGACGCTTCGGGCGCCCCTCGGGCGCAGGTCCTTCCTGAAGCTGGCGACCCTCGCCGGGGGCGGCCTCGTCCTCGGTTACTATGTGCGGCCCTCGGGGATGGCGCAGGTCGTGAAGCCCGACGTCGAGAAGACGGACGGTCTCTTCATCCCGAACGCGTTCCTCCGCATCGCCGCCGACGGGAGCGTGACCGTCTACTCCCCCAGGCCCGAGGTCGGCCAGGGGATCAAGACCTCGCTGCCGATGATCATCGCGGAGGAGCTCGGGGCGGACTGGAGGCGCGTGGAGGTGGTCTCGGCGCCACTCGATGCGGCGTTCGGCCCGCAGTTCGCCGGCGGGAGCATGTCGACGCCGATGTCCTACACGGCGATGCGCCAGGTCGGCGCCGCCGCGCGCACCATGCTGGTCGAGGCGGCGGCCCAGACGTGGGGCGTGCCGGCGAACGAGTGCGTCGCCGGGGAGGGCGCGGTGCGCCACGCGCCGTCGGGCCGGTCCCTCAAGTTCGGGGACCTGGTGGCGAAGGCCTCGGCCCTGCCCGTGCCCGCCGAGGGCTCCGTGGTCCTGAAGGATCCGAAGGACTTCACGCTGCTCGGCAAGCGGATCGGCGGGGTCGACAACCCCAGGGTCGTCACCGGGCAGCCGCTCTTCGGAATCGACCAGAAGCGGCCGGGAATGGTGCACGCGGTCTACGAGAAGAGCCCCGTCTGGGGCGCCCGCCCCCTGAGCGCGAACCTGGACCACGTGAAGGCCCTGCCGGGCGTCGTGGACGCGTTCGCGATCGACCGGACCGTGCCCGAGGGCCAGTTGACGGGCCTCGTGCCGGGAGTCGCCATCGTCGCCACCTCCACGTGGGCCGCGTTCAGCGCCCGCAACGAGCTGAAGGTCACCTGGAAGGAGGGCCGGCTGCCCAACAGCAGCTGGGACGACTTCGCCCGCCAGGCGCGCGAGCTCGCGCGCGCGCCCGCCGGATCGCCCGGGGTGTCCGAGGACCGCAGGGACGGGGACGTCGACAAGGCGTTCGCCGGCGCGGCGCACGTGCTCGAGGCCGCCTACGCGTACCCCTTCATTTCGCACACGAACCTGGAGCCCCAGAACTGCCTTGTGCACGTGCAGGGGGACAGGGCCGAGATCTGGGCCCCGACCCAGAACCCGGACGGCGCGCGCAAGCTCGCCGCGCAGGTGCTCGGGTTCGCCCCCGAGAACGTGAAGGTCAACATCACCCGCATCGGCGGCGGTTTCGGCCGGAGGCTCGACTCCGACCCGGTCGCGGAGGCGGCCGCGATCTCGCAGCGCCTCGGCGTCCCGGTGAAGCTCCTCTGGGACCGCGCGAACGACCTGCAGCACGACCACTACAGGCCCGGCGGGTTTCACTTCCTCAAGGGCGCGGTGGACCCGCAGGGCGCGCTGAGCGCGTGGCGCAGCCACCATGTCTCCTTCGGCTCCAACATGGGCGCGGATGAATATCCCGCGCGCTTCGTGCCGAACTTCGCGCTCCTGAGCAGCACGCTCGACAACGGCGTGCCCCAGGGCCCCTGGCGCGCCCCGGGCAGCTGCACCTACGCCTGGGTGATCTGCAGCTTCCTCGACGAGCTTGCGCACGCCGCCGGCAGGGACCCCGTAAAGTTCAACCTGGCCCTGCTGGGCGAAGGCGATATGGTCCCGGGCACCGGCCCCAGGGGCCGCCCCTACAACGCCGCGCGCATGCGCAGCGTCCTGCGCGAGGTGGCCGAGAAGTCCGGCTGGGGAAAGACGCTGCCCCGCGGCAGGGGCATGGGCCTCGGGTACTTCTTCAGTCACCAGGGCTACATCGCCGAGGTGGCGGAGGTGACGGTCACGCCTGCGGGAGAGCTCAGGGTGGACCGCGTCGTGGCCGCCGTCGACGTCGGATCGCAGATCGTCAACCTGAGCGGCGCCGAGAACCAGGTTCAGGGCTCCGTAACGGACGGCCTGAACGCGGCCTGGCGCCAGGAGCTCGACATCAAGCAGGGCCGCGTCGTCCAGTCCAACTTCCACGAGTACCCGATGCTGCGGATCGCGGATGCGCCGCGCTCGATCGAGATACACTTCGTCAAGAGCGACTACCCGCCCACCGGACTGGGAGAGCCCGCCCTTCCCCCGCTGGCGCCGGCCGTGTGCAACGCGATCTTCGCCGCCACCGGCAAGCGCGTGCGCCAGCTCCCGATATCGAGGACGGACCTTTCTTGGTCGTAATGCAGGCGCGCGCCCGGTAAGCCATCCGTCCATGAAGGAACTGGAGGCGATTGTCGCGCACCTGTGCCGGGCGGGCGCGGGCGGGGTGATGGCAACCCTCACCAAGGTCGAGGGATCGTCCTACCGCAGGCCCGGGGCGCGGATGCTGGTCACGGACGGGGCGGGGCGCATCGGCTCGATCAGCGGAGGGTGCCTTGAGGAGGACCTTGTCGAGCGGGCGGGCCGCGTGGCGGCAAGCGGGCGCCCCGAACTCGTGGTCTACGACACGTCGGCGGAGAACGACCTTGTCTGGGGCGTGGGGCTCGGCTGCAACGGCGTCGTGAGGGTGCTGCTGGAGCCCGTGGAGCCGCGGCCGCGCTGGGCGGCCGCGCTCGAGGAGAACCTGCGCGCCGGCAGGCCCACGGAGCTCGCCGTCGTTTGGGAGAACCCGGGCGGTCCGGTCGGCACCCGGCTGCGCGACGACCCCGCCGAGGCCTCTCCGGGCCCGAGGGCCAGCGTCTTCATTGACCGGATTGGGCCCCCGGTCTCGCTCGCGATATTCGGGGCGGGAGACGACGCGCAGCCGCTCGCACGGCTCGCCCGCGAGCTCGGCTGGAGGGTCACCGTGGCCGACCCGCGGCCCGCGATGCCGACACCCGAGCGCTTCCCAGGGGCGGCCGTGTTCCTGTCCGGGCCGGCGGAGACCCTCGTCGGGCGCGCGGCGCCCGCGCCCGGCTCCCTCGCCGTCGTCATGACGCACCACTACCTCCACGACGTGCCGCTCCTGCAGGACCTCCTGCCGCTCCCCCTGGCCTACCTCGGGCTCCTGGGACCCAGGCGCAGGGCGGAGAAGATCGTCGCCGACCTCGTCGGAAACGGCCTTGCCGTCACCTCCGAGATGCGCGCTCGCCTGCGCGCGCCGGTAGGCCTCGACCTCGGCGCGGACCTTCCCGAGGAGGTCGCGCTCTGCATCGTGGCCGAGATGAGAGCCGTGCTCTCGGGCCGCGACGCGCGCCCGCTTCGCGAGCGCGAGCTGCCGATCCATGCCTGAGGCCGCGGACGCGCCCGCGGGGCCCAAGAAGCTCGGCGCCGTCCTGCTGGCGGCCGGCGGATCCTCCCGCATGGGGGCCGTGAAACAGCTCCTGGACATCGGTGGCAGGCCCATGGTCGCCCGCGCCGTCGACGCCGCGCTCCGCTCTGGGGCGCGGCCCGTCGTCGTCGTCCTAGGGGCCAACGCGGAGGTGGTCCGGGCCACGATCGCCGAAAGGCCGATCGTTGCGGCGCACAATGCGCAGTGGGAGGAGGGCATGGCCTCGTCGATCCGCACGGGGCTCGCCGCGGCTCTCGCCGCCGACCCCTCCCTGGACGCCGTCCTCCTCGCGCCGTGCGACCAGCCGGGCCTCTCGGCGGACGTGATCCTGCTGCTCGCCTCGCTCCACCGGGCGACGGGGCGCACATCGGCCGCTCGCTATCATGGCCGAAACGGCGCCCCCGCCGTCTTCGGCCGGGGTCACTTTGGCGCCCTCATGGCGCTCAGGGGCGACGAGGGCGCACGCAAGCTGCTCAATTCGGAGGCGGAGCGGGTGGCCGCAATCGACCTGCCCGAGCTGGGCGCAGACATCGACACGCCAGCCGACTACGCGGCCTGGAACGACCGCCGGACCTAGCGCGGTACCACCGGGCGCCGAGCGGATGGCGTCGGCCGCAACAGACAAGTACCACAGGACCGCCTAGCCGCCACGGACCCCGGCATCCATCCCGCATCGCGATCAAATGTCGACCGCGCGGACCGGGACCGGCAGGCCTGCCGTCATTCCTGCGAGTCGTAGACTTGGACCCGGGTCCAGGACCGCTGGTTCCTCTCTACAAAGGCGAGGTGGATCGGGTCGACCTGATAGGCGTCGTGCGCCGGGCCGTCCCTGAAGACGATCGTGAGCGCCACGTCGAAGCTCCGCTCGGTCACGTCCCGCTCGCGCAGGGACGCGGGCGGCCCCACGTAAATCTTCTCGATCGTCCGCACGGCGGAGAGCTTCTGCACTTCGGCGCGGAAATTCGCGCGCTCGGCGTCGGTGAGTTCGGGCTTGAGCCAGAAGTACACGGAGTGGATCAGCATGGTGGGCGATTAGACGAGATTCATGGGGTCGACATCAAGCATTTGGGAGATGTCGTCCGGCCACCTGAACTCGGCCCTGAGCTCCGAGAGGTCGCCGATCACCCTGGTGACGCTCGCGGCGAAATACCACAGCTGCCAGCGGTACTCGTCGCGGATCTTCTCGATGGGCGCGGGGGCGGGCCCCCGGAGCTCCAGACGGCCTCCCAGGGTTTCGGCGACCCGCTTCGCCCACTGCTCGGCGAAGAACTTCAGCTTGTCCGGGTTCTTCCCGCGGAAAAGGTGCCGGATGAGGTGTCGCCTCGGCGGATAGCCGAACCGGGTCCTCACCTCGAGCTCCGCCGCGGCGAAGCCCCCGAAGTCGGCATGCCGCGCGAACTGGATGGCCTCGGCCTGCGGGGTGAAGCTCTGGACAACCACCTCGCCGGCCTGGTCCCCCCTGCCCGCCCGGCCCGCGACCTGCACCAGAAGCTGGAAGGTCCTCTCGTTCGCCCGAAAGTCGGGGATGTGCATCGAAAGGTCCGCGTCCACCAGGCCGACGAGCGTCACGTTAGGGAAGTCCAGGCCCTTGCCGATCATCTGCGTGCCCACCAGGATATCGATCTTCCCCCTGCGGAAGTCGCCCAGGATCTCGCGGAATCGGTTCTTTCTGCCCATCGTGTCCGAGTCCAGCCGCTCGATCCTTGCCCTCGGAAGCACCCGCCTGACGGCCTCCTCCACCCGCTGGGTCCCGAGTCCCCTCCAGCGGATGTCCGGGGCCCCGCACTTGGGGCACCGGACCGGGGCCGGGCGCTGCTCGCCGCAAAGGTGGCAGCGCAGCGTCTCGTCCGTCCTGTGGTAGGTCATCGAGATGCTGCAGTGCGGGCACTCCTCGACGGCCCCGCACTTGCGGCACTGCATGGACGACGAGTAGCCGCGCCTGTTGATGAAGAGGATCGTCTGCTCGCCGCGGTCGAACCTGGCCTGCATCGCGTCGGAGAGCGTCCGGGAGAGTGCGGTGGCCGCTCGCTGGCGGGCCGCCTCGATCCGCATGTCGACCAGGGTGAACGAGGGCAGGCTGCGGCCGTCGACTCGCCGGGTGAGGCGCAGCAGGCCGTACCTTCCCGCGAGCGCGTTGGCGTAGCTCTCGAGCGACGGCGTCGCGGAGCCGAGGAGGCACTGCGCCGCGCACAGCCGGGCCCGCATGACGGCCACGTCGCGGCCGTGGTACCTCGGGATCTCGTCCTGCTTGTAGGCCGGCTCATGCTCCTCGTCCACGACGATGAGGCGCAGGTTCCTGACCGGAGCGAAGACCGCGGAGCGGGCGCCCACCGCGACGCGGACCTCGCCCGACGCGAGTGCCAGCCAGCCGTCCAGCCTCTCCCCCTCCCCGAGGTGGCTGTGCCAGACGACGCACCGGTGCCCGGGCGCGATCGCCTCGAGGCGCGACCTCAGGCGGGCGACCGTCTGCGGCGTGAGCGCAACCTCGGGCACGAGCAGGATCACCCCGCCCCCCGCCTCGAGAGCGGCCTGGATCGCCCGGAGATACACCTCGGTCTTGCCTGAACCCGTGATCCCGTGCAGGAGCGTCACCCCGAACTTTCTGGTCTTCAGCGAGGCCGCCAGCGCCGACACGGCGGCGCCCTGCTCGCCATTCAGGGCGTGCGGCTGCGCCGCCACGAGCTCCCCCTGCGCAAGGTCGTCCGAGTAGGCGCTGCGCTCGACGCGCCTCGCCTCCTCGCAGAGGAGTCCCCGCAGGACCAGGGCGCGCACCGTCGCCGCGGTCGCCCCGGTGCGCTCGAGGATGAGTCCCTTCGGCTGGGGCAGGATCTGGCTCTCCATGAACGCATAGAGCCGGGCTTGGGCTGGCGCCCGGCGGGCGAGCGCGGCCGCGTCCTCCCGGGACAGCTTCGCGCCCGCCCGAAGGAGCCGCTGTTCCTTGACCCGCGTTCCGCGCCTGACGGCGGCCGGGATCATGGCCTCGATGACCGCGTCCAGGGGCGCCGCGTAGTAGCCCGCCATCCAGCGCGCGAGTTCGAGGAGGTCCGGGGTCAGCGCGGGAAAGGGATAGACGACCGCGGCGACGGACTTCAGGCGATCCAACGGGAAGTCGGCCGGGGGCCCGACGGCGCCGACCACGCCGAGCCGGACCGCATGGCCGACGGGCACCCGCACCAGCGAGCCAACCTTGGCGGCAGAGCGCAGGCCCTCGGGCACCTTGTAGTGCAGGACCTTGTCGAAACCGGCCAGTGGATGCACGCCGACGATCATCGCGGAAGTAGGAGGCGATTGAGCTCCCGCGAGGGGGCGCGCGCAATCCCGATTGCGGGCCGCAGGGATCGAATTGACACACCCACCCCGCGGGAGCGACAGTCCCCATGTGAGTATCCCTAAGGCCCGGGAAAAATTCAGGAAGTTCCTCGCCCAGAAAGGCCTCCGGGTGACCAGCCAGAGGCTTGCGATTTTTGACGCCGCCTTTGCCCGGAAGGAGCATTTCACGGCCGAGCAGCTGCTGGACTACGCGCGCGCGATCGACGACTCCGTGTCCCGGGCGACGGTCTACCGCACCCTTCCCATCATGACGCAGAGCGCCCTGATGAGGGAGATCGACATCGGAAGCGGCGAGAAGTTCTACATGCCCAACCTGGAGCAGAACACCCAGATTGCCCAGGTCGTCTGCCTCGACTGCGACCGGATCTTCGAGATAAGCGCACCCTTCATGGAGTGGTACGGAAGCACGGTCTCCTCAAAGCTCGGACTCTCGCCGGTTTCGCAGCGGCTGCAGGTGAGCGCGCGCTGCAACCTGCTCAGGGACACCGGATCCTGCCCCCGCAGGTCGTGACGCCAACGGCGACTGAAAAATGGCTGAGGATCCCCCGCGCGACACGGCATTCGAGCTCGGCTTCTTTGAGAGCGTCCTAAGGAACGATCCGCAGTGCGTTGAGGCGATCGAGATCCTCGGGGGGCTCTACACCAAGGTCGGCAGGATCGCCGACGGCCTGAGGATGGACCGGAAGCTCGTCCGTCTCCAGCCGGCCAACGCCACCGCCCATTACAACCTCGCGTGCAGCCTGGCGCTGAGCAGACGCTATGCAGACGCGCTTCGCTCCCTGCGCCATGCGATCGGCCTCGGCTACCGGGACTTCGAGTGGATGTCGCATGATCCCGACCTGCAGGGGCTTATGGGCCACCCCGAATTTGGCTCCATGGTGGCCCAACTGAAGCCTCAGAGCTGATTCCTGGCGTGTTTCTGGCCAAGAAGATCATCTCGTACTGGCTGATGCCGCTGCCGCTCTGCCTGGCCCTGATGGCGGCCGGCCTTCTGCTCCTAAGCCTGGGAAACCGCCCAAGGCTGGCGCGCCGGCTCATGGCCGCGGCCGCACTGTTGCTGGCACTCCTTTCAAACCGGTACCTGAGCGCGCGCCTCCTGGCTCCCCTGGAGGCATGGTATCCCCCAATCCCGGAATTCGCCGTCGGCGCACCGGCTCCCACGGCGATCTCGGGCTGCAGGTTCGTCGCGGTGCTTGGCGGCGGCTACAGCGACGTCCGCGGGCTGCCCGCGACAAGCCAGCTCTCGGCCCCCGGCCTCGCGCGCATCGTCGAGGCGGTCAGGATCCTCAGGGTCCTTCCGGACGCTCGGCTGGTCGTGAGCGGGCCCGGCGCCGAGGGTCACCCACCCATGGCGGCCGTCTTCGCCCGGGCCGCAGAGTCTCTCGGCGTCAGCCCGTCCCGGATCACGCAGGTCGACACGGCGCGCGACACGGAGGAGGAGTCGCTGGCCATCGCGAAGCTTTCGGGCGGCGGCCGGGTCGCGCTGGTCACCTCGGCCTGGCACCTGCCCAGGTCCGCGGGCCTGTTCAGAAGGGCGGGCGTCGAGATCGTGCCGTGCCCCTCGGACTATGTCGCCCACGCGGGCAAGGCCGCTGAGTGGACCGACCTCGGGTGGGACAGCGAGTCGCTCGAGCGCAGCACCGTCGCCGTCCACGAATACCTCGGGCTCCTCTGGCTCAAGCTGCGCGGGGTCATATGAGCCCCAGGGCGCGTGTTTTGCGTCGCCACAGCCGTGACACGTTTGTAACACAACATGCATGAATTTTCTAAAGAAGTTGATAGGCACAAATGATGTGTTCTTCGACCTCCTCGAAGAAGGCGCCGAGGAGGCGAAGGTGAGTGTCGACCTTTTTGAGAAGTTCCTGCACCAGATCGCCGAGGGAAAGCAGCCGGCCGGACTGGACGACTTCGTCCAGGCCCGCAGGAAGGAGAAGCGGATCCGCCACCTCATGACCGAGGCGCTCACCAAGACCTTTGTGACGCCGCTCGACCGCGAGGACATCGAAGCGCTGTCCGTGGCGCTCTACCGCATTCCCAAGCAGGTCGAGAAGATCGTCGAGCGCCTCGCGATCTATCCGGGTCGTGTTCCGCATGAGATGTTCAGCCGCCAGGCCGAGCTGATGGGCCAGGCGGCCGGCGCCCTTGTGTTCATGGTGAAGCAGCTCCGCAAGGGATCGACGCTCGCGTCCATCCGCGAGGCGAACGACAGGCTCCAGTACGCCGAGGGGGAGGCCGACAAGGTGATGCTCGAGCAGCTGCGCGGGCTCTACAAAGGGCCGTGCGACGCCAAGGAATTTGTGATCCTGCAGAAGCTTTTCGAGATGGTGGAGCAAGCGGTGGACCGGTGCCGAAACGCCGGGAATATCGTCGTCCAGGTCTCGCTCAAGCATTCGTGACGGGAAGCGCACCATGACGCTTCTTGTTCTCGTCGTGTTTGTTGCGTTGGTGTTCGAGTACGTGAACGGCTTCCACGACACGGCAAACTCCATCGCCACGGTCGTGTCAACCAAGGTGCTGACGCCGCGGCTCGCAGTGGCGTGGGCCTCAGCCTGGAACTTGGTGGGGGCGCTCTCGGGAACCGCGGTCGCGACAACCATTGGGAAGGGCCTGGTCGACACCAACGCCGTCGACATGACGGTCCTGCTCTGCGCGCTTCTTTCGGCGATTGCGTGGGGCCTGCTCACGTGGTGGCTGGGCCTTCCGTCAAGCTCGTCTCACGCACTCGTCGGCGGGCTGTGCGGCGCGACGCTGGCGGGCTCGCGGGGCAACCTGGCGGTCCTTCACTGGTCCACCGGCCTCTGGCCCAAGGTCGTTCTTCCCATGGTCCTCTCGCCAATCGCGGGGTTTGTCGGAGGCATGATGCTCATGGGCGCCATCATGATAGCGTTCAGCCGGGTTCGCCCCAGGACCGTCTCCCTCTTCTTTGGGAAGGCCCAACTCGCGAGCGCCGGCTTCATGGGCTTTAGCCACGGATCGAACGACGCACAGAAGACGATGGGGATCCTGACCTTGACGCTCTTCACGGCGACGCGCGAGGGACTGTTCCCGCATCTTCCCGCTTGGGCCTCGTTCCTGCGCATACCCGAATTCAACTCCGTGCCGAAGTGGATCATCATCACGTGCGCCGTCACGATGGCCGCGGGGACGGCCGGGGGCGGCATGCGGATCATAAAGACCATGGGCCAGAAGCTCGTGAAGCTGCAGCCCGTGCAAGGATTCGCGGCGGAGACGGCGGCCGCGTGCGTGATCTACGGATCTTCGCTCGTCGGGGTGCCAGTCTCGACCACCCACGTCATTTCGACCTCCATCATGGGCGTCGGCGCCACCAACCGGTTCAGCGCCGTCAAGTGGGGCGTGGTCGAGAGGATCGTCTTCGCCTGGGTGCTCACGCTCCCCGTGACCGGGCTGCTCGGCGCCGCGTTCGTCTGGCTGCTGCGGGCCAACTGATCTCGGCGCGGACCCACCGCGACCTTCAGGAGACCGGAACCGGGGGAAGGCTGATGACAAACCTCGCTCCCGCGCCCGGCTCGCTCTCCAGGCGGACTTCGCCGCCGTGGGCCTGGACCACGTGCTTCACGATCGCAAGGCCGAGACCGGTGCCCCCCTGCTCCCGGGAGCGCGCCTTGTCCACGCGGTAGAAGCGCTCGAAGATGCGCTCCTGCGCATCCTTCGGGATGCCCGCGCCGTCGTCAACCACCATGATCTCGATCCGCCCGTCGGGCAGCTGGCTGGCCTCGACCGCTGTGACGCCCCCCGCCCGCCCGTACTTGATGGCGTTGTCCACGAGGTTCGAGATCACCTGCCGCATGCGATCGTTGTCGGCATACGCGACGAGCGCACCCGGCACGAGGTTCTTGAGCGTCACGTCGCGCGCTCGGGCGCGCGCCTGCAGGTCGTCGATCGCGTCCTGAACGGTGGACCGGACGGGAAGCGGCTGCCGGTTCAGCCGGAGGCCCCCGGAGTCGAGGGTCGAGAGGAGCAGCAGGTCGTCGATGAGGAGCGCCAGGCGGTTCGCGTGCTTGTCGATGATCTGCAGGAAGCGAGCCAGCGAGGCCGGGTCTTCCTTCGCCCCGTCGAGCAGCGTCTCCGAGGCGCTCTTGATGAGCGAGAGCGGGGTCCTGAGCTCGTGGCTCACGTTGGCCACGAACTCCTGGCGCACCCCCTCGAGCTGCCTTAGGCGTGTCAGGTCATGAAACACCAGGATCGCCCCGTCGCTCGACCCGGTAGCGTCGCGCAGAGCGAGCGCGTTCACCTGGAGGAAGCGGGGGGCGACCATCGAGTCGATCCGCAGCTCGTGGTCGAGCACCTCGAGCTCCCGCTCCAGCCGGCCCACCACAGCCGCAACCTCGTGGTGCCTCGTGGCCTCGAGGATGGTCTTGCCCGCCGCGGGACCCTCGAAGCCGAAGAGGGCCGAGGCCGCCCGGTTGGCCAGCCGGATCCTCCCGGCGGCGTCGACGACGATAAGCCCCTCCACCATACGGTCGAACAGCGCCGCCGTGCGCTGGGACTGCTCCCTGAGCTCCGCCTCGCGGTTGGACCGCTGACCGGCCAGCTCTCGCCCGTGCCTTTCACCCTCTGCCTTCCTGAGCCGGCGCTCCCAGCCCCAGGCGGCCGCCAGCGCGGCAACCGTCGCGCACAGCAGGATGAGGATCGCTTCCATCCGCTCGGGGGTCAGCCCTCGGCGGCGAAGCGGTAGCCGACGCCGCGCACCGTCTCCAGGTGCTGCGCCGCCGAGCCGAGCTTCTCGCGCAGCCTGCGCATGTGCGTGTCCACCGTCCGGCTGTCGATCGGGTTCTCGTAGCCCCAGACATCCTGCAGAAGGCGGTCGCGCGACTGCACCCGCCCCCTCCTGCGGGCAAGGATCTCCAGGAGCCTGAACTCGGTGGCCGTGAGGGCGATCCCCTTGGCCCCCACCTGCACGGCGTGGCGCGGCACGTCGATCTGGATCTCGCCGATCATCAGGCGCGCACCCTGCTCGTCGCCCGCCCTCGCGCGGGACAGCTGCTTGCCGATTCGGACGACGAGCTCACGGGGGCTGAACGGCTTCGTCACGTAGTCGTCGGCGCCGAGCTCGAGGCCAAGGACCCGGTCCATTTCCGAGGCCCGGGCCGTCAGCATGATGACGGGAATGGACGCGGTCGACGGGTCCCGGCGGAGGATCTTGCACACCTCGAGACCGTCCACCTCCGGGAGCATGAGGTCGAGCACGATGAGGTCCGGCCGCTCGTCCCTGGCAATCGCGAGCGCGCGGGTCCCGTCCTTCGCGAAGACGGGAGTGTAGCCGGCTTCGCGCAGCTTGAACCCCAGGACCTCCAGGGCGTCCGGTTCGTCGTCAACTACCAGGATTTTTGCTTTCATGGACTTTTTGGCCCGAATGCCGGATGTCGATCGCCTCGTAGAGATAGACGACGTCCTCGGCAATGTTGGTCGCGTGGTCGGCGATGCGTTCCAGGCACTTGGAGATGACCATGAGGTTAAGGCAGCGTGTGATGTTCGCCGGCCGCTCGACCATGAAGCTCGAGAGCTCCCGGTGCAGCTGGCGGTTGAGGACGTCCACCTCGGCATCGCGAGGGACAACTGCGCGCGCCTTGTCCGGATCGTGGTTGATGAACGCCGAGATTGAGTCGCGGAGCATCTCGATGGCCATCGTGGCCATGCGCGGGAGGTCGACGTAGGGCTTGAGCTGCTGCTCGGTATGCAGGTCGATGACGCGGCGGGCGATGGTCACCGCGGAATCGCCCACCCGTTCCAGGTTCTGGGATATCTTCATCGCCACCGTCGTCAGGCGCAGGTCCGTGGCCACCGGAGCCTTCGCGAGGAGGTGGATCGCGATGTCGTCTATGTCCACCTCGAACTGGTCGATGATGTTGTCGTCGTCGAGGACCGACTGCGCAAGCGCGTCGTCGCGCTCGACCAGGGCACGCATGGAACGGGTCACGGCGGACTCGGCGTGGCTTGCCATCGCGAGAAGGCTCTCCTTCAGCTGGTTCATCTCCTCGGTGTAATGGGTCATGGCGGAAGGGGCTGGGCGGACTTCAACCGAAACGGCCCGAGACGTAGGCTTCGGTCTGGGGGTTGCTTGGGCTCGTGAAGATGTTCCTCGTGTTGCCGAATTCGATCAGCCGGCCCAGGTAGAAGAACGCGGTTCGGTCCGAGCATCGGGCTGCCTGCTGCATGTTGTGGGTTACGATTACCACGGTATAGCGCTCGCGCAACGTCTGGATGAGCTCCTCGATCTTCGCCGTGGCCAGCGGGTCGAGGGCCGAGCAGGGTTCGTCCATGAGGAGCGTCTCCGGCTGCACGGCAAGCGAGCGCGCGATGCAGAGCCGCTGCTGCTGCCCTCCCGAAAGGCTCGTGCCCGGGCGGTTGAGGACGTCCTTCACCTCGTCCCAGAGGGCGGCCATGTGCAGCGATTCCTCCAGGCGGCTCTGGAGGACCCTCTTGTCCCGGACGCCGTTCAGGCGCAGCCCCACGAGGACGTTCTCCGCAATGGACATGGTCGGGAACGGGTTCGACTTCTGGAACACCATGCCCACCCGCCGGCGAATCGCCACCGCCTCGACACCCGGCCCGTATAGGTCCTCGCCGAAGTGGCGAAGCGAGCCCTCCAGGCGGGTGCCCGGGGTCAATTCATGCATGCGGTTGAGCGCGCGCAGGAAGGTGGACTTGCCGCAGCCGCTCGGGCCGATGATGGCCGTCACCTTCTTCGCGGGGATGCGTATCGTGACGTCCTGGAGTGCCTGGCGCTGGCCGTACCATAGGCTGAAGTTCTTGATGTCAAAGGCGACCTCCTCCGCCTCCGCCGGCAGGCCTGCCTCTACGGTGCGCGCCTGCGCAGGCGAGGCCTTCATTGACTCCGGAGCCTTTTGGCCCGCTGGCGCTTCGGGGAGTGTGGGCATGACGTTCAATCGGTTTTACTGCGGTCCCGCGACAGAACGCGAACCGTAACATTGAGGACGATGATCAAAGCCATGAGCACCAGGGCGCCGGCCCAGGCCTGCCGGTGCCAATCGTCGTACGGCGAAAGGCCGTAGGCGAATATCTGGAGCGGCAGGGCGGAGATGGGCTCCTTAAGGTTGTGGCTCCAGAAGGTGTTGCCGAGGGCGGTGAAAAGCAGGGGCGCGGTCTCGCCGGCGATGCGGGCCAGCGCGATGATGACTCCGGTCGCAATCCCCTTGAGCGCGGTTCGCACCACGATTACCACGATCATCTTCCAGCGCGCCACACCGAGGGCGAGCGCCGCCTCGCGGTAGCTCTGGGGCACCAGGATCAGGACCTCCTCGGTCGTGCGCATTACGAGCGGCACCATCATGAGCCCCAGCGCGACTCCCCCGGCGTAGGCGGAGAACCCCTTGAAGGGGACGACGAGGAGCAGGTAGACCACCATACCCCAGACGATCGACGGGACGCCGTTGAGCACGTCGGCGGCAAACCGGATCCAGTTGTTCGCGCGGTCGGACCCGTATTCGGCAAGATAGATCCCCCCGAAGATCCCAAAGGGCACGCCAAAGACAGTCGCCATGGCGAGAAGGACCACGGACCCGACGATCGCGTTTGCCATGCCGCCCCCCACCTCGCCCGTGGGTTTGGGCAGCTGCGTGAAGAAATTCCAATCAAGCGAGCTAAATCCTTTCTCAAGAAGGAAATAAATCACCAGAAATAGCGGCGCGATGACCGCAAGGGCGCAGGCGACCAGAATCCCGGTGACGGCCGAACTCTTCGCCTTGCGCCAGCGCGCAAACTGGGGTGTCGGCAGGTAGGGGGATTCGGTCATGGCCTTTAGTTCACCTTGACCGGCCCGCTTCCGCTCATGCTTTTCAGCATGACCTGGGCCGCCGCATTGACCAGGATCGCGACGGCGAAGAGCACCAATCCGATCTCAAATAGGGCGCTCTGGTAGAGGTCGGTCGTCGCCTCCGTGAACTCGTTGGCCACCACGCTCGCAAGCGTGTAACCGGGCGCAAAGAGCGACGCGCTGATCTGCGGCCGGTTCCCGATCACCATGGTGACGGCCATCGTCTCGCCGAGCGCCCGGCCGAGGCCGAGGACGGCGGCGCCGAACAGTCCCCTGCGCGCGTAGCTGAGGACCGCAATCTTCAGGACCTCCCAGCGCGTCGCGCCCAGCGCATACGCCGCTTCGCGCTGGAGGTTGGGCACCGAGCGCAGGATCTCGCGCGAGATCGAGGTGACGATCGGCAGAATCATGATCGCAATGATGATGCCGGCCGCGAGCATACTGAGCCCGTAGATCGGCCCCTGGAACAGCGGCAGGAATCCGAGGAATCTCTTGAGCCAGACGAAGAGGCTGTCCCTGAGCCAGGGGATCAGGACGAAGATGCCCCAGAGCCCGAAGATGACGCTTGGAACGGCCGCGAGCATCTCGATCGCGATAATGATGGGCTGGCGCATCTTGAGCGGCGCCAGCTCGGTCAAGAAGAGCGCGGTGGCCACCCCGAGGGGCACCGCGATCAGCAGCGCGATCAGCGAGGACACCAGCGTGCCGAAGATGAACGGGAGCGCCCCGAACCTCTCCAGGACCGGGTCCCATTCACTGCTCCAGAGGAACCCTGCCCCAAACTTGGCAATCGCGAGGCGAGAGCCGTAGTACAGCTCCCAACCAACCATCACGATGAGGACCACGATCATCGCGGCGGCGAACATCGCCACCCACTTGAACGCGATGTCCGGTCCCCGCGAGCCGGGCGCGGGCATGACGTAGGAGGGGGTCGGTGCGGTGCTCATCTAGACAGCAAGCGGGCGTGAACTAAAATCCACGCCCGCTCCGTTTCTTGGCGACGTCAGTACTTGATGCTCTGCACCTTTTCAAGGGCGCGCTTGATGAGCGCGTCAGGAAGCGGTGCGTAGTCGAGGGCGGGAGCCAGCTTCTCGCCGTCGGAGTAGGCCCACTTGAGGAACTGCACGAGCTTCTCGCCCTTGGCGTGGTCCTTCTGCTCCGCGTAGACGAGCAGCCAGGTGGTCCCCGCTATCGGATAAGCCGTTGCCCCGGGCGGATTCACCATCGAGAAGCGGAAATCGGCCGGAATGTCCGCCGCGGCGAGCGCCTCGGTGACGGACTCGATGGACGGCGTCACGTAGTTGCCCGAGGAATTCTTCACGTCGGCGTAGGGGAGCTTGTTCTGCTTGGCGTACACGAGCTCGACATAGCCGATTGAGCCGGGAACTTGCTTCACCTGCCCGGACACGCCCTCGTTGCCCTTCCCGCCTATGCCGGTGGGCCAGCTGACACTGGTTCCCTTGCCGACCTTGGCCTTCCAGTCCGCGCTCACGTTGCTCAGGTAGTCCGTAAAGATGTAGGTCGTGCCGCTCCCGTCCGAGCGGTGGACGACGACGATGTCCGCATCCGGGAGCTTGAGGTCCGGATTCTGGCCCGCGATGGCCGGATCGTTCCACTTGACGATCTTGCCGAGGAATATCCCGGCGATGGTCGCGCCGTCGATCTTTAGCTTCGCGTCGCCAGGGATGTTGTACGTTATGACGTCCGCGCCCGCGACCGTCGGGAAGTGCCACAGGGTCCGCGGCGCCTTGGCCAGGTTGTCGTCCGACATTGGGCCGTCAGAGGCCCCGAAATCCACCGTCTCCGACAGGATCTGCTTCTGCCCGCCTCCCGAGCCTATCGACTGGTAGTTGAAGCGCACCGACGGGTCCACCTTCGCGTATTCGTTGAACCATTTCGAATAGATCGGGAAGGGGAACGTGGCACCGGCTCCGTTGATGAGCATCTGGGCTGGGGCGCAGGTCGCGCTAAGAGCCGAGAGGGCCCCCAGGAGCGCGATCCATTTGGATTTGATGGGTAGCATGGTTGTTGAATCTGTGACGTTTGAATTATTGCAGGTTGAACCGCCTTCTAGATTACATCCGTTTTGTTACGAACGCGTGACGCTCGCGTGACACTCCCGTTAAAGGGCCGAAAAGACCCGGTTTTCATGGAAAGATCGCGCTTGCGCGTTTCGCGCTCCAATAAGAAACCTTGCCAATGGACAGCGTGACGGAGCTAACCGAGGAAGTCGCGGAGATGGGCTCCCACATGTTCAAGGTGCGCCTCCCGTTCGTCGGCGAGCTTCGCAGGTACTCGTGGGCCAAGTTCCGGGCCGACCTGGTCGCCGGGGCGACGGTAACGCTCGTTTCCATCCCGCAGGCGATCGGGTTCTCGCTGATCATGAACCTGCCGCCGACACCGGTCATCGTTTCCGTAATCATCGGCGGGTTTGTGGGTTCCCTCTTCTTCTCGTCCCGCCACCATGTCTTCGGCCCGACGAGTTCCATCAGCCTGATCGTGGCGGCGACCATCGCCGCAAATTCGTCGATCGGCCTCAAGCCGCTCCAGCTCGCCGTCTACCTCGCCTTCCTGATCGGCGTCATCCAGCTCCTTGCAGGGCTCCTCAACTTCGGCGAGATCACGAAGTTCATCTCGCGGTCCGTCGTCGTCGGCTACAGCACGGGAATCGGCATCCTGCTGATGGCGAGCCAGCTCCACAACCTGCTCGGGTACGAGGTGGAGCAGGGCCAGAACTTCTCGACCAACGTCCTTCAGGCCCTCTTCGACCTGGGGACCGCACGGGTGTATCCCTGGGCGATCGGCATAGGCCTCCTCACCTTTGCGATCTTTTGGACGGTTCGGCGCCTGCGGCCCCGCTGGCCCGAGGCGCTCATCGGCCTGGCGGTCCTCGGGATCGCCGCGAAGATCTTCACCCTCTACCACCCCACGCACATTCCGTTCCGGATGGTCCGCGATGAGGGCGCGCTGACCGCGATTGTCCCGGCCTTCGCGGGCTATCCGTTCGGCCCCAAACGTATCCACCTGCTGCCCGAGCTGGCGGTGACCGCCATCGCCATCTCGATTCTCGGGATGCTCGAGGCCGCCTCGATCACGAAGGGCCTCGCCGCGAAGAGCGGCCAGAAGATAGAGCCGAACCAGGAGCTCATCGGCATGGGCGCGGCCAACATCGCCTGCGCGTTCTTCGGCGCGGTGCCCGGCTCGTCGTCCTTCGCCCGCTCGGCCGTCAACTACCAGAGCGGGGCCGCCACCCAGGTCTCGTCGATGCTGAGCAGCGCCGTCGTCCTTGTGGTCCTCACCTTTGTGACGCCGGTCTTCAATTTCATCCCGGTCGCGGCCTTGGCCGCCCACTTGATCCGCGTGGGAATAAAGATGATCAACTGGCACCAGATCCGCATCTCGTGCCGCTCCACGCCCTCGGACCTGGTCGTGTTTGTCGTGACCCTCGGCTCCTGCCTTTTTCTCAAGCTGGACACGGCCATCTACGTCGGCATTGGGGTCTCGCTCGCCCTGTTCCTGCGGAAGACGAGCACGCCCACCCTGGTCGAGTACGCGATCAACGAGTCCGGCAACCTCGCCGAGCTGCGCGACCCGAACCAGCGGCCCCATCCGCAGATCTCGATCATCCATGTCGAGGGGGAGCTCTTCTTCGGCGCAGCGGACCTGTTCCAGGAACAGGTCCGCAGCCTCGCGGAGAACCAGAATATCCGGGTATTCATCCTGCGGATGAAGAACGCGCGCCATCTCGACGCCTCGACGGTGATGGCGATGGAGAACCTGCACGACTACCTGACCCAGACCGGCCGCCACCTGCTCATCAGCGGGAGCAGCCCCGAGGTCACCCGCGTGCTCGAGAACAGCGGGCTCCTCAGGCAGATCGGCAGGGAGAACATCTTCCCCGCTGAGGCCAACGCCACGATGGCCACCCGAAACGCCCTGAAGCGGGCAAAGGAGCTGCTCCCGGGGGAGGCCGCCGACCTGCGCGTCTTCTACGACAAGAAGCCGGTCTAGAAGGTCCGCAGGCGGACCCGCAGCACGACCGGGGCCGCGCGCAGGTTCAGGCCCCAGTCCGTCTGGTCGCCGTTCCAGATGCGGATGAGCTTGTAGCCGCCGTCCTCGAAGGCGACCTCCTCGACATGGAGAAACTCCCGCTTGGCCTTCGACGCCGGGTCGGCCGGCTTGAAGTCGACCCTGCAGGAGTGACCGGCGACCAGGAATTCGTCGGGGCCGAGGCTCGCGACAAGCGCCACCCCGGTGGGCTCCGGGTTCCCCTTGGGTTCATTCGCGGCTCCGAAACGGGGGGCCCCGTAGGTCACCACCGCCGTCCAGCTCCTGAAGTCCATGGACTGGGTATGGGCGTCCGCCTCCTCCGCCACGGCGTGGAGCCGCCCCTCGAATTCAAGCCGCGCGACCTCCCTCATGATCGGCCCCACGATGCCGTAGTTGAGGGCGAGCGGCGCTAGCCGGTCCTCCTCCCGGCTGCCGGCGGCGGGAACCGGATAGGCTCCGCCCACCAGGTCGATTCCAAAGGGCGCCCATCCGACCGCCCCCTTGTCGAGGGCGGCGAAAAGCATGTGCGCGTACCAGGGCGAGAACCCGGTTTCGGGCACGAAGAGCGGATTGTCCGGCCTCGCGTAAAGCTCAAGGACCCTGCGGTAGCGCGCGCTGTCGTCCTGGTAGATGTCCGGGGAGAGCACGTCGAGCGCGGGCGCGGCGGCCTTCCAGATCGCCAGGACGTTGTCCGTCGGCCCTCCGCTCTCGTACGTGCCGGCCGGGCCGGGCGATATCGGGTCCCTCAGGGCCGCGTTGGCGTACATCGGCAGCGGGTAGGCCTCCTTGCCCGCTGCGGCGACCTGGCCCACGTAGCGCGCGACGAACCACGCGTGGAAGAACTCATCGGCGTCTTTTCCAAAGACGGCGGTCCAGTTGCCCCCGGACTTCGCCGAGAGGCCGAGGGCTCCTAGGAGCTCGGCGGGGACGGGCTCTTCGAAGATCGCCTGGGCGGTCGGGGAATAGTCGCGGATCGTGTCCCAGGCCCCCGACTCGTTCTCGACCTGGACCATGATGACCGTGTGGACCGGGTCCGCGGCCTTGAGGTGCGCCATCAGCGCCCGGAAGGCGCTCTTGTCGAGCTCGAGCGACGCGGGGAAATGGGGTGACGGCGAATCGACGCTCTGGCCGCTCTTGCCGATGATCTTCGGGTAGAGCTCCTGCTTGGCCTTCATCCAGAGCGGGATGTAGTGGGAGCTGCCGTTCTTCCACGTCCCGAACCACAGGAGCACGAGGCGCACGTGGTGCTCCCGGGCCTGCCCAATCATCAGGTCGACGATGGAGGGGTCGTACCTGCCGGGCGCGGGCTCGAACTGCTCCCAGTAGACCGGGACCTCGAGCGTGTTGGCGTGCATCCGCTCGACCGCCGACCACACGCCCGGCAGCTCGGAGGGCCACGCGCTCGAATTGCCACTCTGGCCCCCGAGCATGAGGAAGGGAGCGCCGTCCACGATGAAGGCGTGGCGGCCGTCCTTATGCACGAAGTGCGGCAGGTCGCCCTCCGATGCACGGGTGGCGGCTGGCGGGGCCAGCAGCGCGGATGCGAGTACGAGCGCGAGGCAGGGGCGGAGGCGTGTCCTCATGGCGGGGGTTTCGTGGTCCTGAACCAAGCTCATCCAACCACAGAAGACGCTACTTGTCACGGAAGCACAGGCGCACGGCGCGGGAGGCGTTCAGGCCGCACCCACCCTTCCCTGTCTGTGCGCCTCGCGTCAGCTCCCGACTTGCGCCGGCACCTGGGCGCGGGACCCTTCGTCAAGGCGGCCGAGAACCCGCAACAGCCCGTCAAGGATGGTCAGCGGATGCGGGGGCCATCCCGGTATGTAGAGGTCGACGGGCAGGACCGACTCGACGCCATTCATCACCTCGGGATTTCCGATGAACGGCCCACCCGAAATCGCGCACGTGCCGACCGCGATGACAATCTTCGGCTCCGGCATGGCGTTCCATGTCTTGCGGAGCGCCAGCTCCATGCTCCTCGGCACGGGGCCGGTGACGACCAGGCCGTCGGCGTGCCGCGGCGATGCCACAAACTGGATGCCGAAGCGCCCGAGGTCCCAACCGATGGTCCCGAGCACGTTGAGATCCGCCTCCGCCGCGCCGTCGCCCCCGGCGCTCACCTGCCGGAGCCGAAGCGAGCGGCCGAAGAGCTTGCGGAGCTTCTCGTCAAGCGCCGCGGCGAGCCGCACCTCCTCGTGGCCCGGCTGGCCGAGCACGAGGTCCTCCCGCCGCCGCACGGCCATCCGGTGGTCGCCGGTTTGGGTGATCGCCCCGTGCGGGCAGGCCTCGACGCACGCCGTGCAAAAGAGGCACCGGCCGAGGTCGAGCGAGACGCCGCCCCCCGGGGGCCGCGTCACGGCCTCGGTCGGGCACACCGGCAGGCATTCGGCGCACCCGTCGGGGCATTTCGCGGCGTCGACGCGCAGCGCCCCGCCGTGCCGGTCGGGCAGCGCCGGCGCCGGCCCCTTCGGATAGGCCATCGTCTCGCAGCCTCGCTTCAGGCGGTGGGTGAAGGTGTCGACGGCGAACATGGTGGCCGGGATCTGCGGCCTAGAGATCGAAGCCGCAATAGGAGAGGTTGAAGCTCTTGTTGCAGATGGGAAAGTTTGAGATGGCCTCCCCGCGAAGCGCCATCGCGAGGCCGATCCAGTTGTGAAACGAGGGGTCGACGATCTTGTAGCTTCGAAAGCGTCCACCGGCATCCGTCAGGGCCACGTGGCACACCTCGCCGCGCCATCCCTCGACCAGGGCGACCGCGAGCGTGTCGCCCGCCGCGGGCGCCAGCTCGGCCCGCATCTCCCCGTCGACCGCCGCTGCGAGCTGCTCGCGCAGGAACCGGCCCGAGCGCTGCACCTCGAGCCAGCGCACCCGCGCGCGCGCAAGCACGTCGCCGCCCGGCCAGACCGCCACCGGCGCCTGCGCGAGGCGGTGCCAGCCGGCCGGATGGTCGAAGCGCGCATCGCGCACGATCCCGCACGCCCGCGCCGCGGGCCCCACCATCCCGAGGTCCGTCGCCTGCTTCGCGTGAAGCGTGCCCGCGTCCTCAAAGCGCGACCGGACGGAGGCGGCGTCCCAGAGCCACCCGATCGCCAGCTCCGCCTCGGACAGCGCGCCGGCGAGCTGGCCGGTCAGTTGTTCGAGGCGCCCGGGCTCCAGGTCGAAGCGGCAGCCGCCCGGCCTCACCAGGCCCCGCCCGAAGCGGTTGCCGCAGATCAGGGCCGTCAAGTTAAGGAAATCGCCGCGGATCCTCCCGCACGCCGACGCCGTCGGCAGGAACGCGACGTCGTTCGCCAGCGCCCCGAGATCCCCCGTGTGGTTGGCAAGGCGCTCGAGCTCGAGCGCGACGGCCCTCAGCCACTGGGAGCGCAGCGGCGCCTCGGCCCCGGCGAGGGCCTCCGCCACCCAGGCGTACGCAGTCGCGTGGCCGATCGTGGTGTCGCCGGCGACGGCCTCGATCTGGCTCATCGTCGCGCGGCGCGGGCCCCCCACGAGGGCGTTCTCAACGCCGCGGTGCTGGTAGCCGAGCGCGATCTCAAGGTGAATGACCTCCTCGCCCGCGCACTGAAACCGGAAATGCCCGGGCTCGATGATGCCGGCGTGGACCGGCCCGACGGCGACCTCGTGGATCTCGCCGCCGCCCACCCGGAAGAACTCCCCCATGGCGGGAGCGCCGCCGGCGCCCCTGCGGACGGGCTTGAGCCACGGGTGCCCCTCGGGCCTCAGGCCGTGGCTCTCCCAGACCTCGCGCTCGAACATGTGCGCCTGCGGGTGGGAGGGCGTGAGGGACGGATAGGCGCCGGCGAACGGCGCGCTTCGCCCGACGGCCAGCGTGTTGTCTGCGTCGAACGCGATAAGGGCCACCAGGCGGGTCGCGCCCACCTCGGGCACCCCGAACCACGCGCAAAGCCGGGCCCCGCGTTCGAGCTCAGCCCCGGTCCTCTGGACAAGCTCCGGCGCGGGCCACTCGGGCACACCCGCCCAGGGGATGCTTGTGCCGTTGGCGAGGAGGGCGAACGAGGGCGTGCTCATGGCGCGGGGAAGAGCTGATGGACGGCGTCCGTCCAGGCGGCCTGCAGAGCGTGCGGCGTCGCGAGGCCGAGCCAGAGTGAGATCCCCATGAGGACCAGCGGCGGGATAATGACGCCCGCCTTCTCCCGGATCCGCTTGCCCTCGGCCCCCTCGCCCGGGCGCGGCTTGCCGTCGACCACGGCGAAGACGAGCCGCGTCAGGCCGAAGAACGCGAACAAGAGGCAGCCAAGGAACATGGCCGCCGCGCCGACGTGGCCCGTCGCGACCGCGGCGCGCACAACGAGCAGCTCGCTGAAGAACGGGCCGAACGGCGGGCACGCGGTCACCGCGAACATCCCCGCGACAAAGATGGCGGCCGACTGGGGCGTGACGGAGGACATGCCCCGCACCTCGTCGACGGTGCGCGCGCCGGCGGCCCGCCGGATATTGCCCGCGCTCAGGAAGAGCGCGCCCTTCGTGAGGCTGTTGCTCCACACGTGGAAGAAGGCCGCCCACATGCCCGCGGGGCCGAGGGCGGCGCCAATGACCAGGATCCCCATGTGCTCGACGCTCGAGTACGCCAGCATCCGCTTGAAGTCGCGCGTGCCCAGGAGGAAGAGGACGGCGACCAGCATCGAGAACAGCCCGATCGCCAGCAGCGTCAGGTCGGCAGCCGCGCCCGCCCCCGCCGCGTTGATGACCGAGCGCACCCTCAGCACCGCCGTGAACGCCACCGTGGTGACGCCGCCCGCGAGCATGGCGCCCACGATGCTCGGCGCCTCGCCGTAGGCGTCGGGCTTCCACGTGTGCATGGGCGCCAGGCCCATCTTCGTGCCGTAGCCCACGAGAAGGAAGACCCACGCGATCAGCACCCACGGGCGCGACAGGAGGTGGCCCTGCGCCATGAGCGCGACGAAGGTCAGGTCGCCACTGCCCCCGCCGCGCACCGAGGCGTACCCGAGGCAGAAGGACCCCAGGAGCGAGAGCGCGATGCCCGTGCCCCCGACGAGCAGGTATTTCCAGGTCGCCTCGAACGCCCGCGAGGTGCCGTTGAAGTGGAGCAGTGGCACCGCCGTGAGCGTCACCGCCTCGGTGGTGATCCAGAGCATGCCCAGGTGCCTCGCCTGGTGCCCGGCGCTCAGGAGCCCCAGGATCGCGAGCAGCGAAGCCACAAACACGCGGTTGGGCCGCTCCGTCCGGATCCTGAGGTAGGAGACGCCGTAGGCGGCGCAGGCGAGAAAGAGAATCGAGACCGCGGGGAGCACCGCGCGAGCGATGGGGTCGAACCCGAACCACGCGCCGGGGTCGACCTGGGGCGGGCTGAACAGCAGCCAGAGGGCGAGCGCGGTGTGCACGACGCCGACGGCGGGCATGAGCCAGGGGCGCGTACGCTCGCTCGGCCAAAGGACCGCGAGGGCCGCGCCGGCAAGCGGGACGATGATGAGCAGGAGTTCCCTCATTCGCGGAGCACGGTGAGCTTGCGGGTGTCGAGCGAGTCGAACGCCCTCTGGATCCGGTCGACGATGATGCCGATGACAAAGACGCCCACGGTGAGGTCCAGCAGTATCCCCGACTCCACCAGGAGGGGCGTCGAGCGGATCAGCAGCAGGCCGAACAGGTAGATCCCGTTCTCTAGGATCAGGTAGCCGCAGACCTGAGAGATCGCCTTCGCGCGGCCGATCAGAAGGATGAAGCCCGTGAAGATGGACGCCAGCGCGCCGGGCACCAGGAGCGTCCCGGCGTGCTCGGGGAGCAGCGGCAGCATCCGAGCCCCGGCGACCGCCGCGATCGTCCCGCCCGCCCCGAGCAGCAGCGACGGCACGAATCCGATGAACGGATCGATCTCACGCTCGATCTTTGCGGCGCGCATCGCGCGGTTCAGGAGCCCGGGGATGAGGAATCCCTTGACCATCACCGTGATCACCGCGACCAGAGCGACCAGCCAGCCAAAGTCGTGCTCCAGAAGCAGCGGCAAGACACCGAGCACGATCCCCTGCACGGCAACCGCGCGTATCACCTGCGGCACTCGGCTGCCGCCGAGCGCCAGCAGGTTCAGGCCCATCGCCATGCCGATCAGGAGGTTGAGCGTCGAGTTCAACCCACGCCCCCCTTCCTCGCGAGCAGCAGTGCGAAAAGGCACAGCAGGAACGCGGCCGTGAGGAGCAGCGGCACGCGCCGGAAGGCGAAGCGCGCCGTCAGCGACTCAACGAGCCCGATGGCAACCGTCACGCCGAGCACGGTGCCCACGAGCGCTCCGGCCGCGGCGAGCGGCGACAGCCGCCCCAGGGGCAGCACCACTTGGCTCAGCAGCACGGCAAAGAGTAGGAGCTTGAGCGACGCCCCGTGCAGGATCACCGCCAGGGGCGGGCCGCTGTGGTCGAGGATCATGGCCTCGTGGATCATCGTGAGCTCCAGGTGCGTGTTCGGGTCGTCGAACGGCACCCGGCAGTTTTCCGCGAGGAGCACGGCGAACAGGCCCGCCGCCAGGAGCACAGCCCCCGAGCCGACCGACAGCGCCAGCATGTCGGTCAGCGTCACGTTGCCGGTCTGGACGCTGAGCGACAGCACCGCCGTGATCAGGGCCACCTCGGACAGCACCGCGTAGCTCACCTCGCGGGCTGCGCCCATGCCTTCGAAGGCCGAGCCGGTCTCAAGCGCGGCCCACGCGGTGCAGAACCTCGCCAGGGCGAGCAAGTAGACGAGCAGCAGCACGTCGCCCCGGAAGCTGAGCGCCCCCCCCGCTCCCCCTAGGGGCATGATGAGCGCGGCACCCACCAGGGCCACCCACGCCACGGCTGGGCCCACAATGAACCCGGGCGACGCGAGCGTACTCATGACGACGCCCTTGCCCCAGAGCCGCGCCAGGTCGTAGTAGAGCTGCAGCACCGGCGGCCCGCGGCGCCCCGCGATCCATGCCTTCACCTTGTTGATGATGCCCGGAAGCAGCGGGGCCGCGAGGAGCCACGCTGCCAAACGAAGAAGGGTCTCGAGGATGAACGTCATTGCCCGGCTCCTATCCACGTCAAGAGCGCCACAACTGTGAGGCCGCACAGCAAATACACGATGTAGAATTGGAGTCTGCCGTGCTGCAGCCTGCGGGTCGCGCTCGACACACGCATCACCGCGCCGCCCGCGGGCGCCATCACCCGCTCAAGCACCGTGTCCGGCACCCGCTCCAGCCAGCTCGCGCGGACGGGGAACGGCCCGTGCGGACGGTGCCGGGTGCGCTCTGGCGCCAGGATCCCGGCGAACCATCCCATCGCGATCCCGCTGAAGGAGCCGCCCGAGTACTGCATGCGGGCCGTGGGCGTCGCATAGCCGCAGTCCCAGGTCGGCGCCCGCCGGACGCCGTTTACGCGGACCTTCCTCCAGAGGAACGCCGCCGCGGCGAAGCCGGCGACGGCCATCGCAACGTGGGCCGCGCCGAGCGCGGCGAGCGGCGCCGGCGCCCCCGAGTCGACCCACTGCGGGTGCCACGAGCCCGCGGCCCGCTCGAGCGGCCTCCAGAAGAGGACCGGGGCCAGCCCGATCGCCGCGCATGCGCCCGCAAGGGCCAGCATCGGCGCAGCCATCAGCGGCCCGCACTCGCGGGCGTCCTGCGCCGCCCTCGTGCGCGGCGCCCCGAGAAAGACCGTCGCGCCCGCCTTCACGAACGTCGCCAGCGCCAAGGCGCCCGCCATGCCGAGGACGATCACCGCCGGTATCACGGCCCACACCGCGGAGCCGCGGCTCGCCGCCGCGTTCAGTAGGCCGAGGTACACGAGCCACTCGCCGACGAACCCGTTGAGCGGGGGAAGCCCCGAGATCGCCAGGGCGCCGAAGGCAAACAACCCCGCCGTCCACGGCATCGCGCGCCAAAGCCCCCCCATCTGTGTCATCTCCCGCTTGCCGGTGGCGTGAAGCACCGAGCCCGCGCCAAAGAAAAGCAGCGCCTTCGAGAGACCGTGGTTCCAGACGTGAAGCAGGGCCCCGGCCAGCGCCAGCTCGGCCCAGGGCTCGTCGCCGTGCGTCACGCCGAGGAGCGCCCCGCCGAGGCCTATCAGGATGACGCCCACGTTCTCGACCGAGCAGTAGGCGAGGAGCCGCTTGAGGTCGGTCTGCACGAACGCCAGGGCTATCCCTAGCAGCGCCCCGGCCGCCCCGATGCCGATGACGGCCCAACCGGCACCCGCGGGAACCGGCAGCCAGCCGCTGAACCGCAGGATACCGTAGAGCCCCATGTTGATCGCGACGCCCGACATCAGCGCGGAGACATGGCTCGGCGCGTTCGCATGGGCCGAGGGAAGCCATGCGTGGAGCGGGAACATGCCGCCCTTCACGCCGAACCCGAAGAGCGCAAGCCAGAACAGCGGCGCCAGGTCGGCGCGCTCGCGCAGGGGACCGAGGTCCCAGCTACCCGTCCGCACCGAGAGCGCCGCAAAGAACGCGAACAGGCAAAGGGTCCCGGCGTGCGACGCCGCCAGATACAGCCAGCCCGCAGCCCGCACCGCCCGGTGCTCCCGCTCGAGCGTGATCAGGAAGTACGCGCTCACCGTGAACAGCTCCCAGCCGATGAGGAAGTGCAGGCCGTTCGACGCCAGCAGCACGAACCCCATCGCGGCAAGGAGCAGGCTCATCCACATCCGGTTGGCCGGTGCAGAGCCGGGATGGCCCGCGTCGGCCCAGTACCCGCGCGAGAAGACCGCGGCCGCCCCTCCGACGACGCACAGGAGCGCAAGAAAGAGCGCGCTGAGCCCGTCCAGGCGGACGTGGACCGGCTCGCCCCCGGGGGCAAGCGAGCTGCGCCACTCCCAGTCCGCGGCGCCGACGCCCACGAGAAGCGCGGCCGCAAACGCCGCCGCCATGGCGCCCAGGGTCAGCGCGAGCCATAGCCGCGGGTTTCGGCGGCCGAACGCAGCGCCCGAGACGAGGCAAAGCGCGGCCAGCAGCAGAGGCGGCCCCGCCGTCACGATGCGGCTTCCCCGCCGGCCGCGCCCGGCGCGGCCCTGTCAGCCGCGGCGGCGGCCGCGAATACCTCCTCGTCGGCACCGCCGCGGATCACCACCTCGCGCAGGGGCCCGCGCACGAGGCTGCGGCTGAGCCTCCCCAGGATGTCGAGATGGGCGCGGGGGGTCGGCGCAATGAAGAAGAAAAGGCGCGTGACGGGCACCGCGTCGGCCTGCGGCTCGGTCAGTTCAAGCGCATCCCGCAGGAGGATGAGCGCCACCGTGCCCGAGTCCCGGCCGAGAGCGATGCGGGCGCTCGGGTGCGGCAGCGCAAACCCGCCCCCCACCGGGGCGATGTTGACCCCGCCCTTCGCGCAGAGCCTTTGGCTGAGAAACAGGCGCAGCGCAGGGGTCACGCCCGGCAGCGAGGAGACGATTCGCGCGAAGACCCCGGTCACGTCCGCCGCGGCCACGTCGCGCCAGATCCCGCCCGAGCGCAGCAGCGGCTCGATTGCGAAGCCCGTCGCGAAGGCAGGGGTCACCGGCGCGAGGAAGCCAGCCTTCGCCGCCAGCCCCCGCACCGCCGCCCAGTTCGCGACCTGCGCACGGTCGAACAGGAGCCTGCCGCCGTCGGGCGTGTGCGGAAGACCTTCGCGACGGATCCAGTCCTCCACGACCTTCTCGGACACGCCGAACGACTCGGCAATCTGGATCAGGTTCAAGTACATTGGTGAGGGTCGATCTTGCCGCAGTTGGGCCGGCGATGGCGATCAACTTTTCGGCGGGCCAAGGCAGGCCCGGGATCCTACGGGCCGTTGGCCCTCAGCACCAGCGCCGCGACCGCGATCAGGCCGATCACGATGTAAAGCAGGTACGACTGGAGGCGCCCGTGCTGCAGGCGCCGCGCAAGGCCGGAGATCCTCATGACGACCTCGCCGGCGGGCTCCACCAGGTGCTCGAGCACCGTCTCCGGCGTGTGGTCCACGAGGCTGGCGCCGGAGGGAAACGCCCCCTCGGGTCTGCGCTCCTCGCGCCAGGGCCGCAGGATCCACGCAAACCACTCGTTGATGATACCCGCAAACGAGCCCGCGGTGTATTGCATCCTCGCCGTCGGCTTAGCGTAGCCGCAATCCCAAGTGGGGGCCCGCCTCAACCCGGCGCGGATTGTGCGCCACCAGAGGAGCGTCGCCGCGAGCGCGCCGACAAGAAGAAGAAGGATGTTGGCGAGCCCGAGGGTCCCGAGGGACGCTGGTCCCCCCACGCCGCCCCAGGCGGGATTCCACTCAGCGGCCGCTCGCGCCACCGCCAAATAAAAGAAGGCCGGCGCCAGGCCGATGGCGAGGCAGGCCGCCGCGAGCACGATCATCGGACCGATCATGAGCGGCCCGCATTCGCGCGCGCGCTCGGCGGCGCCGGAGCGCGGCTGGCCGAGGAACACGATGCCGCACACCTTCGTGAAGCACGCCAGCGCCAGCGCGCCCGTCATGCCGAGCAGGACCAGCGCCGGAATCGTGGCGAGCGCGACGCTCCCGGGGGAGTTCACCGCGTCAAAGAGCCCAAGGAACACGAGCCATTCGCTGATGAAGCCGTTGAGCGGCGGCAGGCCCGAAATGGCGACCGCTCCGAGCATGAACAGCCCGGCGGTCCACGGCATCGCGCGCCAAAGGCCCCCAAGCAGGCTCATCTCGCGCGTCCCCGTGGCGTGCACGACCGAGCCCGAGCCGAGGAAGAGAAGCGACTTGAACAGCCCGTGGTTCCAGACGTGCAGGAGAGCCCCTGCGAGCGCCAGAAGGCCCCATGCCGCATTGCCCTGCGCCCGCGCCACGAGCGCAAATCCGAGCCCGATCAGGATGATGCCGATGTTCTCGACGCTGTGGTAGGCCAGGAGCCGCTTCAGGTCGTGCTGCCCCAGCGCGAAGGCGACGCCGAGCACCGCGCTCGCCACCCCGAGGGCCGCCACGACCCAGCCCGCGCCGGCCGGCGGGGGCAGCCAGCCGCTGAAGCGGACGAGGCCGTAGATGCCCGCCTTGATGGCGACGCCGGACAGAACCGCCGAGACGTGACTCGGGGCGTTCGCGTGGGCCGAGGGCAGCCAGATGTGCAGCGGGAACATGCCGGCCTTCACGCCGAATCCGAGCAGCGCGAGCCAGAACAGCGGCGACAGGTCGGAGCGCTCGCGCATCGGCCCGAGCTCCCAGCTGCCCGTCCGGGCGGCCATGGTGGCGAAGAACGCAAACAGGCACAGGGTCGCCGCATGCGAGGCGGCGAGGAAGAGCCAGCCCGCCTGGCGCGTCTCGGCCCTTTGGCGGTCGAGCGTGATGAGAAAATAGCAGCTGACCGCAAAGAGCTCCCAGGCGACGAGGAAGTGAAGCCCGTTGGAGGAGAGCAGCACGGCGCCCAGGCTCATCAGGAGTCCGCTCCACCAGACGCGCCCGGCGCGGGCCGAGCGCGGGTGCGCCTCGTCCGTCCAGTACTCGCTCGAATAGACCGCGCACGCCCCCCCCACAATGCTCAGCAGGGCGATGAAGAAGGCGCTGATCGCGTCAAAGCGCACGTGCAGCGGCTCGCCGCCGACCGGAAATCCGCTCCGCCACTCGAACTCGGCGCCGCCCGCCAACACCCAGACCGCCGCCGCCAAAGCCGCCACAGCCCCGGCGATCGTCGACGCGAGCCAAATGCGCCTCGCAAAGCGCCCGGTCAGGGCGCTCACGAGCATGGCCAGCGCGGCGAAGAGGAGCAGGTGCCCGGCGGTCATGCGCCCTTCGCCCCAGGGACCTGCCCCGAGGCGTAACCCATCTTGGGGAAGAGATTTGCGTTCACGTGACGGGAAGGTGGCTTCCCGGGACGTCTAGATCGCCGAACGGCGCGGCGGAGTCAAACCGGCTTGGGGGCAGCCCGCCTTCCGCGGCTCGAATTTTTGGAGGACTTTGCACCCGGATGGTGTTATGCGGTTTGCCGCCGAAATCATCCCCGGAACCATGCCCCTCCCACCCGATCCCCTCGACCCCCTGCTCGACCGCTGGAAGGAGCCCGACCTGCCGCAGCCGAGCATCGCCGCGGAGGTCTGGCGACGCATCGAGCTTGAGGAGAAGGACCGAGGCGGCGGAATCTGGGCCGGGATCGAAGCCTGGCTCTCACGGCCACCCTTCGCCATCCTCTTCGTCGTCAGCTGCGCGCTCCTCGGCCTTTTCATGGCCGAGGTCCGCGTGAACCGGGAGCAGCGCGCGCACAGCGCTCAGCTCGCCCGGAGCTACCTTCAACTGATCGACCCGCTCATGAAGGCGGACGCGGTCGCAAGGCAGCCATGAGGCGCGGCGGCCTCGTCCTCCTGCTCGGCGTGGCCGTGGGCGTTGCCGCGCACGTGGTCTACTTCCGGCTCCACCAGCCCGCAGATCCCGGCACGATCGACGGGCAGCTCGGCTGGATGCGCTCGGAACTCGGCCTGAGCGACGCCCAGTTCGCGCGGATCAGGGAGCTCCACGAGGCCTCGAGCCCCCGCCTGCGCGCGCTCGCCGCGCAGGTCGCGCAGATGCAGGCCGAGTTCGCCGCCTTCGAGGACACGAGGCGGACGGCCGACCGCGTCGACTTCATCGAATTCGCGAAGTTCGTCGAGGTCCGACGCAACATCAACCGCGCCTGCCTTGATTCGACGCGCCGGCTCGTCCAGGCCGCCGCCAGCGAAATGACCCCGCAACAGCGCGAAAGATACTTCGGGATAGTCGCCGTCACGGCGCCGCAGGACAGTCCGCTGACAAACTGAGCGCAGCCCCGCGCCACGTGTCCTCCGAGCCCGCCACCGAAAGCGCACACCTTCTCGACCTGCAGCGGGGCGACGCGTCGGCGCTGAACCACCTGATCGCCCGGTGGCAGCGGCCGCTGATGGGCTTCGCCTACCGCTACGTCCAGAACACGGCCGACGCCCAGGACGTGGTGGCCGAGACCTTCGTGAGGCTCTACCAGGGGCGCGGCCGCCTGCGGCCCGACACGAACCTGCCGGCGTGGCTGTTCACCACACTCGCGAACCTTTGCCGCAACCACCACCGCTGGAAGCGGCGACACCCGACCGTCTCCTTCGCCTCGGCGTCGTCCGACGCCGGGGCCCCCGGCGAGCGCGCAGAGGCGCGGCTGTACCCGGCCACGACCGAGGCCGGGCCGGACGTCCTGCTCGTGCGCGACGAGTCGCTGGACGCGCTCAGGCGGGCAATCGACGCGCTTCCTCACGACCTCAAGGCCACGGTGCTGCTCCACCACTACGAGCACCTCTCCTACCGGGAGATCGCCTCGATCACCCGCTGCTCGGAGCGCGGCGTCGAGACCCGCCTGTACCGCGCCCGCCAGCGGCTGCGTAGGGCGCTCGCGGGGTTCTTCCAGGAGACCACGCGAGGCTGACGGCGTCCGCCCAGGCGCTACGGCGCCGCCGGCTTGAAGTTGAAGTCCTGCTGCGCCAGCACAAGCACGGGCTTGCCCTTCGCGGTCGGCGGATCGAACTGCCACTGCGCCACGGCCGTGATGGCGGCCGCAGACAGCTCCTCGCTTGCCTCGTCCGTTTCCCGGCTGACGGACGGCATCCGCACGCGGCCGGTCTCGTCGATGTAGAACTCCACGTGGATGTGCCCGCCTGAGCTGCTTCGCGCCATCTGGGTCGGATAGACCGGATTCACGATCTTTGTCGGGTTGGGGATACGGTCGAGCTGCGCGAGCGTGCACGCGCTGTATGCCTCGCTGTCCGGGGCGATCTTGAAGTGCACCAGCTCGCCATAGGTGATCGGCGTCAGCGTCACCACGACGACGCCCTCGAGCTCGAACCGGAAGGTGATGTCGGATTTCGACTTGCGGGCCGCGCCGTGAACGCGCGCCGGCTCGAATTTCCACCTCTTCACGGCCCCGAGCGCCGACTCTGCAAACGCGGGATGCGAGTACGCCGTCACCAGGGTGTCCGTGAGCCGGCCATCGTCATCGACCGCGATCGCCAGGCTTGCGGCGCCGCTCTTAAGGCCGATCGCGACCAACTTGCGCGGATAGGCCGCCTCAACCGTCTGGTCGATCCTCATCGGGACGTAGGCGGGAAGCCCAATCTGCGCGCGTGCGGCAAGGCTGCAAAGCGCGAGCACGCCTAAGGCCAGGATTCGGGGGCTCTTCATGAGGGATTGAAATCTGCCCGGCATAACACCGGCCGGCGCCCGTTCCCTTCAATTCCCGCGGCCACTCGCAGGCGAGCCTTTTCTGGGAATCGGCCGAACGGGTCCTAAGGCGCGGCCTAGCCGAACCACTGGCAGCCCGTCCGGCGGAAGGCCAGCCCGGAGCCATCGGTCAAAAATGGCGGAGAGGGAGGGATTCGAACCCCCGGTACCTTACGGCACACCTGATTTCGAGTCAGGCGCATTAGACCACTCTGCCACCTCTCCATGAGGGCTCCAAACTGCGGAAAGTCGACCTGCATGCCCCGATTCCCCCGTGAGGTCAAGAGGGATGGTTCCCCGGTCAGACGTTCTCGTCCCCTCCCCCCGCGCCGCCCCCGCCCTTGTTCGCGGGAAGCTGGAGTGGGAACAGGAGGTAGTACTGCATGAGCCACCAGCTGCGCGACGACCGGTAGAACAGCATGGGGAAACCCACCGACCCGACGCCCGCCAGGACGATGGCGGTCGTGGTGCCTATGACGCCGTTGAACGCGAGAAGCATCACGGGTGTCAGGAAGCCCACGAGAGTCACCCCGTAGTTGAGCGACATGGACCCGATGAAGAACCCCTCGTCGCGCTCGAACCGGAGGCCGCATTTCGCGCACCCCGGGTTGACCTCGAAGAGGGTGCCCACTTTGAACAGCGTCGCCCCGCCGCAGTTGGGACAACGGTTGCGCAGGCCGCGGGAGACCACCTGGAGCCGGGAGACCGTCATCAGGTGGGACCCGGTCCGGACTCAGGATCCCAGCTGGAAGCGGACGAACCTGCGGATCTGGATGTTCTCGCCCGTCTTGGCGATGGTCTCCGTGAGGAGCTCCTTCACCGTCTTCTCCGGGGCCTTGACGAACGACTGGTCGATCAGGCAGGCGGTTGAGTAGTACTTCTCCAGCTTGCCATCGACGATCTTCTGGGCGGCCGCGGGCGGCTTGCCCTGGACCTGGGCGGCGGCGATCTCGCGCTCCTTGGCGACCTCAGATTCGGGCACCTGGTCGCGCGACACGTAGAGCGGGCTCGTCGCCGCGATCTGCAGGCACAGGTCCCTGACGAACGTCTTGAAGCCGTCGTTGCGGGCGACGAAGTCCGTCTCGCAGTTGACCTCGATCATCACGCCAACTTTTCCGCCAACGTGGATGTAGCTCTCGATCAGGCCCTCCTTGGTCGTGCGGTCGGCCTTCTTGGCTGCCGAAGCCGCGCCCTTCTTCCGAAGGATCGTGATCGCCTCCTCGACGTTTCCGTTGGCCTCAACGAGGGCCTTCTTGCAGTCAAGCAGGCCCGCGCCCGTCTGGATGCGCAGGTCATTGACCATTTTCGCGGTGATGGGAGTGCTCATATCATTCAGCCTTGACCGGGGCCTTGCGCGGACGCACAGGCTTGCGCTTCACCGTGGTTTCGCCCTCGACGGCGGCGATGTCTATCGGGATGTCGATCTTGGAAAGGTCCACCTCGCCGGCAGCGAGGTCGGGCGCCGGCGGCTCGACCTCGGCCTGGGCCGCCGCAGCCTTCGCGTCCGCCCCGCGCTGGGCGCGGCGCGAGTCGCGCTGGGAGAGGCCCGCCTGGATCGCCGCGACGACCGTCTCGACGATGATGCGCACGGACTTCACCGCGTCGTCGTTGCCCGGAATCGGATAGGTGACGAGCGTCGGGTCCGAGTTCGTGTCCACGAGCGCGACCGAGGGGATCCCGCACCGCGCGGCCTCCGCCACCGCGATCTTCTCATGGCCCACGTCGATGATAAAGAGCGCGGCGGGCAGCCCGCCCATCTCCGCGATCCCGTTGAAATTGCGCTGCATCCGGCTCATCTCGCGCTTGATCGCGGACTCCTCCTTGCGGGGGAGCTTCGACATCTCTCCGCTCGTCTCCATCTGCTGGTACTTCTTGTACTTCGCGATCGAGCGCTTGACGGTCTCGTAGTTGGTCAGGGTGCCCCCAAGCCAGCGGTCCACGGAGAAGGGCATTCCGGTCGCGGCCGCCGCCTCGCGGACGATGTCCTTGGCCTGGCGCTTGGTGCCGACCAGCAGGATGTTCCCGCCGTTGGCGACCGCGTTCTCGATGAAGGCGCATGCCTTCTCGAGCGCATCGTGGGTCTTCGCGAGGTCGATGATCGTGACCCCCTGGCGGTGGTCGAAGATGTATGGCTTCGAACGCGGGTTCCAGCGCTTCGTCTGATGCCCGAAATGGACGCCCGCATCAAGCAGGTCCTTGGGAGTAACGCTAATGCTCATATGGATCTATGTAGCTTACGGTACACAGGTCGGCCAAAAGGGCCGCCTTGCGATCGTGGGTTGAACTGACGTGGTTGTGGGTTGGATGTGACTGGCCGAAGGTCCAAAACACGGTCCCCCGCGGCATCTGGCAAGCGCGAATTGCGGATTTGCGCTCCCGCGTGTCGGAAAGCGCCTGGACCGGCAGCACTACGGATCAGGCTACGTATTAATACACATTAACTTCCGTCCGATTCCTCACCAGCGTCCGGACCATGCCGCCAGGGCCCTCAAGCACCCGATTTCAGCACCGGAAACGGCGCCCTGAGCGGGCGTAAACTTGCAATGTGACAAGAAACATTTCGATTGGCTTCAATTTTGAAGCGAGCCAGTTTCACATTCCGGCCCCGTGGTTCCAACATGCGGGAGGTCTCGATGTTGTCCGGAAACATAAAACTTCAGTCTTCCCGGGGTTTCACCATCGTGGAGGTGGCGCTGGCCGCCACTGTCCTTGCGTTTACGCTGATGGGGATGATCGGCGTCGTCGAGGCGGGCTCACAGATGCTCGATCTTTCGCGGAAACAGACAATGGCAGCCCAGATTCTTCACGGCGAGATCGATCAATTGCGCCTGCAGAGCTGGCTGACGGTTTCGGGGTACTCGACAGCGGGAGCGGCCGTTGGAAATGGATACCCCGCGACGACCTCGCTGACCTCGCTCAACGACCCCGCTTTCGCCACATTTGCGGCCCAATATCCGCAGACAGCCACCATCTTCAAGCTGACGCGAACCGTGGCCAGCGTGCAGCCCGTACAGTCGAACTTTAATCCAACCGCGTACGCTAGTGAGCCGCTTTTGCTGCAAGTCACGTTTACGATTAGCTGGACCGGCGTTACCGGCAAGAGCTACACCCGCCTCAGCACGACCTACATCGGACTCAATGGTCTCTACCAAGACTTCCAGAAGTCATAGGGCCCGAAGCGCGGGCGCGCGGGGTTTTACTCTGCTCGAGGTCATGATGGTGACCTTCATCTCGTCCTTTGTCTTTGCAGGGGTGCTTTCAGCTTACATCTTTCTCGGCCGAGGCCTCGCCCGCCAGGTCAACGAGGAAAGCCTCGAATCCCGCACGCGGCTCGCGCTGTTCTGGTTCACGCAGGACGTCTCGAACGCGACGACAATCGCCGCCCAGAACCCCGGGGCCGGAGTGTCGGGGACGCTGATGACCTTGTCGGAGCCGACTTTGGGCAATGTGTACTACGCCTGCGATTGGTCAGGCGGTGCGGGGAACGGGAAATTCACCCGTCAGGTCGGTACCACCGGTCCGGTTTTGACGCTCCTCACCAACCTCACCAGTTTCGGTTTGGGGTATTACGACGCGACCGGGAACTCGATTACAGCCCCGACCTCGGCGCCCACAGACGCACAGATCAACATCAAGGAGGCCTACATGGCCTATACCGTGACCGCCGGCGTGGCATCGACAGGCGATCTGTCGAATTTTACGATGGTTTCCCCTAGAGTTTTGCTGAAGAATAAGGGCATTCTGACGGATCCGACGACGCCATGATAAGGGGGAGAAAATCCATTCCGAGGGGTAAGCGCGGTGCAGCGATGCTCGCGGCGCTCTGCCTTGCCATGGTATTTGCCCTCAGCCTTTCGAGCTACCTCGCGCTTTGCTTCACATCGCTCAATATGAGCACCCGAAGCCTAGCGGTCTCCCACTGCGCCGAACTGGCGGAAACGGGCGTGGAGCAGGCCCTTTACGCCCTGAACAACAACGATTGGACGAACTGGTCATTGTCCGGGTCAACCGCGACGGCCGCAATGACAATGACGTCTTCGGGACTCGCCCCAACAAGCAACAACCCGACGCCTCTCAATTACGGCAACGGAGTGACCGGAACCGTGCAGATTGCGGTCCAGAATTACACTAACTTCCAAAACAATCTTGCGCCGGGCCCCTCGATCAGTTCGCAGGCGACGATGACGCTGCCTGCCTACGCGGGCACGCCCTTGGCCCCGACCATATCGGCGACGTCGGCCTACAGCCCGTCGTTAAGCCCTTACACGTCGGCGGCGCCTGTGTTCGTGAATGCGGTGGCCGCAGTTACGGGCACGGTACGATTCCGGTCCGCGGGCACATTGGACAGCTACAACTCCATCAACCCGTTGGGTGGGTACCAAACCTATGCCGCGGCCACGCCCGGGTATTCCGCAATCGTGCTGTCCCAGGACACGTCGACCACATTTGCAACGGTGCGGTTGGGCAACGCGGTCGTTCACGGGTACGCGGTAGGCTACAACTATGTCAGCCCGGCCACCACCAACTGGCTCTCCTACGGCACCAACGCCGAGATCGTCGGCCCCAACACTACGCCAGGAAACACCATCGACTCCAGCCGTTTGCTCACCACGCCGGTACCGTATCAGCCGACACCGACCGAGCATCCGGTCGCGACGCTCATCGGCAACTGGGTGTCCCCCCTTGGGTCGTGTTCCAATGACGGCTCGACCATCAATCTGTCCGCGACGCTTGGAAACACCGGGGCCACCGCTCCGTGGATCTACAACGCAAGCGCCGGAATCAACCTGACCGGCACCACGGTCCTTTCGATCCAGGGCCCCGTGGTGATCATATGCAGCGGCAATGTCACCATAGCCGGCACCGCACAGATCCAGCTGACGACGCCTCAGGCGTCGCTCCAGATCTTTCTGGAGTCCGGAAACCTGAACCTGGGTGGCAACGGGATCGTTAACCTGAACGCGGTGCCGTTGCCGAAGAAGGTTGCGATACTGAGCACGACCAACCTAACGGGCACCATGATCTTCAACACCACCCAGCCCTATTACGGCGTCATCTATTTCCCCTACCGGCCCTTGACGGTCCAAAGCGCGGCGACGATCTACGGCGCCATAGTCGCGGCTTCCGTCACCTTCACCAATTCCCCCACGATCCATTACGATCTCGCCCTAAGGTCGCCGACGCCCGCCTACAATAAGTCTCTTTCGCTGCAGAGCGGAGCGGCCTTCGACAACCTGCTGTCGCCTGCACAGTACAGCAGCCTAGTTACATCCGTGCAGTGAGCCGGTTTAGGCGTCCCGACGCCGATTGACAGGCACGGGGTGGTTTTGCCTAATGCCTTGCGCATGTTCAAACGCAAGGAACGCCACGGTGTTCTGATCAACCTTACGGACCACTGTGTGCAACTGGCCCGGCTTGGGCGACTTGATGTCCGGCCCCTGACCGTGGACACCTTTGCCGAGGTCGCGGCGACGGACTCGGGGTCGGTGGCGCGCTGGCTCGATGTCAATTTCGGCGATCGGGCGGGCCGTTTCGTCTCTGCCTACTGTGGATTTCACCCGGCCGAGCGGATCTTCCAGCGGGACGGCATCAATGTCCGCAGGCTGTCCGACCGCGAATTCCTCTACAATGTCATCGCGGAGCAGGCGAAGATCGTGTCGGCGAAGGCCTGGCACGTGGCCGCCCTCAACCCGACGGACGGCGCCCCCCTGACCGTGGAATCGAGCACCCGCACGGCCCTTTACCTTGGCGTTCCATGGTCGGCGGCACGGGAGGCCCAGGTGAGGCTGAAAGACTGGGGCGTTCGCCCCCGCCGGCTTGAACTGGGGACCCCGGTGCTCCTGGGAGGTCTTTCACGCTACGCGAGCCTCACCGGATATCCCCACCTTATCGCGGCCTGCGAGATTTACCGCAACCAGACGCACCTCTACCTGATCGGCAAGGACGGCGTGCACACGCCGCCGCCGCTCCCCCACGGCCTCCTGTCCATCGAGGAGGCCGCCATGAAGGAACTTTCCGCACCCGACGCGGCGGCGGCCCGCAAGCTGCTCGAGCAGCCGACCGACGAGCTCAAGCACCACGGGCGCCGGCTCATCAGGATGCTCTCGAGGCACTTGAGGCCCGCGGTCGACTATTTCGAGATGCAGACGGGACAGCGCATCGGAGCCCTCTTCTGCGCGCACCTGCCCGAGCGCCTGGCCTGGCTCGAGGAGGCCCTCGCCGCCGCGGTCGATCTCGAGTACTTCTCTCCGGACTACGCCCAATGGCTGCCCGCGGTGGGGCTTGACGCCCCCGGGCACGCCCTCCTCGGCCCCTCGTGGATACAGCCGCTGTCGCTCGTCGCGCAGCTCTCTCCCGGGCGAGCGTCCGGCACGTCATGACGAGCGCCCGCGAACGCCTTTCCCTTGCCTCGAACTGGCATGTAGACTGCCGCCTCGTCGCGGAGCTGCCCGAGGACAGCGTCGTCGGCATACGGTTCATCACCTACGCCGTATCATGCGCCATCGCGCTCGCCGCCGTCCTATTCACGGGATGGTACACCTACGCCGATCTGAGCCTGAGGCACCAGATCGAGGACGCCGCCCAGCACCTGGAAGATGACCGCTGGGAGGTCATTGAGATCAGGCGCCTGCAGCGCTTCTACGAGAACGAGGCCAAGAAGATTGAGAGCGCTTCGTCGGAGATGAAGAACCCGTTGCTCCTTTCGGGCTTCATCGCCGAGCTCGGCCGCAGCCTGCCGGAGCGGATGGTCATCGATTCGATCGAGCTCACTGAGGGGCAGTTCGTCGTTCGCGGACGCATGCGCGAGGCGTCGGAAAGGGCGAGCCGCCTCATCGGCAGTTTCCTTGACAAGCTGCGCAACGATCCGGAGGTCGGGCCGCATTTCGGGCCGATCAACGTCACGAGCCTCGACCGCTCTCCCGAGGACGAGCAGGTGATGGTCTACTCGATTACCCTGCACCTGAAGCCGCGAACCCAATGAACGTCGCCGACCTCATGCAGTGGATCGCCGCGGCCCGCCGCCACCCCTTAAGCGCGCTCTGCGCGGGAATCTGCGCCGTCTGCTTCCTCTGCTGCTGGTACATCTACTCGAACATGAAGTGGCTCGATCTCGAGCATAAGCAGATCACCCAGGACGGCGACCTGGCGATGGCGTCGATGATTTCCGGCCCGTCCGTTAGGCAGGAGCGCCTCGCGGCACTGGAATGCACGCGCAGGATCGAGGAGAACCTGGTGATCGAGGAGAACCTCGCGGAAAACCTCTGGTATTTCTACAAGATCGAGCAGCAGACCAAGGTGCGCATCCTCGAGCTGCGCCCCGAGAACGCGATCACCTCTAATTCGAGATCCCTCTACAAGCGGATCCCCTTCTCGATCCGGGCGATCGGCACGTACGAGCAGACTGCCGCGTTTCTCTACGCGTTGGAGACCGGACCGCGCCTCACCTACATCCCGTTGCTGACGTACAGGCGCGTCGAGCTCGAGACGGCCAACCCGTTGGTCATCCTCGAAATGAACGTCCAGATGCTCGGCAAGAAATGAAGAGCCAACGCAACCAGATTATCATCCTGGTGGCCTTGATCATCATCTGGGCCGTCAGCTGGCACATGACGATGAACCGGAACAAGCCGCCACCGCCCCCACCACCGACGCAGGCGGTGAGGGTCGCCGCGCAGGACAGCCTGCTAAAGATCAGGTTCCGCAAGGTCCGCTCCGAGATGGACAGCCTTTACCACTACAGGATCAAGCCCGCGCCGTTCGACCCCCAGTGGAATCCGTTTCGGATGCCGGCAATCATGCTGGCTGCAACCGCCGAGAAATCCACGTCAACCCCCGCCGACAATTCCAAGAACAAGCTGTCCGAGCAGTCGCAGCAGACTTCGTCTGCGCCGGAGGTCGGCGACATACTCCTTACCCATGCGATCGCCGGAATGAAGATTGGCGGAGTCGTCACGTTGGGCGGCACGACACAGCTGACCGTTGACGGGCAGCTCCATAAGGAGGGCGATGTCTTCACGACGAAGGTAAAGGGAAAGCTCGTCCCGATTCGTATAAAGCGTCTTTCGACGGCCTCGGTGAGCCTTGCCCTTGACGATCCCAACCAGGGAACCGCCGAGATGCGGGTGCGGCTTAAATAGGGAAAGGCATTGACAGGAAAGCCGCCCCAAAGCACGTTGACCCTCCCATATTGCAGGGTGGAGCAGCCTGGTAGCTCGTCAGGCTCATAACCTGAAGGTCGCTGGTTCAAATCCAGCCCCTGCACCCAATTTGAGGCCCTTGGACACGCTCCAAGGGCCTTTTTGTGGGCTGTTTACGCAATGTTGGGCATCGGCGCTCAATCCCAACGGCGTTTAGCGGTTTATAGCGGCTTTTAGCGGTTGCCCCCCAAAAAGTCCCCCAAAGTCGCCGCCTATTTTACCGGCGCGTTGCTGGCGGCTGACATGACCCCTGACGCCCGCTCCAAGAGCTCGATGACCTTGGCTTTGGATGGCGTCAGGTTCTCCGGGGTCATCGCCTGCACGCCCGCAATCGCCGATTGGATGAGCACCGTGGGATCGATGTCCGCGCGGGGAGACAGGAATTCAGGAAACTTGGCTTGGAACTCCGCCCGAATGCTCTCTTTGGAGGGCCTGAAGTAGTGCTTACGGACCACCTCGACAACCGTATTGCCGACCACTTTTTGCACGATCTCCATCGAGATACCCGCGTTGAGCGCGAGGGTGACGAACGAGGTCTTCAGCGCGTGGAACTTGTCAAGCGAGGGCGTCTTCAGCCGCTTACCGTAGTCAACTCCCTTCTCGGGTGGAGCGATGCCCGCCTTTTTTAGGATTTTCATCATCCGCCAGGTCAGCCCGTCCGGGTTCTCGGACAGCATGGCTGCCGCGGCGGGAAAGCAGAAGGCTCCCTTTCTCGGAAGGCTCTCCAAGCAGGCCCTCAGTGGGGCGAGGATCGGGATGAAGAGGAGCTCGCCATTCTTATCGGCTATAGGGCACATCTCCCCCTTTTCCAGGTCCACCACCCGCCATTGCAGATTCGCGCAATCCGAGCGCCTCATACCTGAGCATGCGGCCGTGATCACCACGGGGCCGACAACGGCATCGTCTTTGGCCGCCGACAAAATGCGCTCAAGCTCATCAACGGGGAACGGACGCCGGTGGACCATCTTCGCTGATTTCTTTGGTATCTGTCCGAAGGGATTGAAGGCCAGCCCCGCTCGGGCCGATGCTGCCGAAAACACGGCTGACAGTGTGCCAAGGAGATTGTTGTAGGTCTTGGAAGCGACTCCCCGTCCTTCCTCCGTATGCATGAAGGCCTCGGCGATGGCGACTGTGACACCCCGGACGTCCGAAACGCGGGGGTACCTATCCCGCAGAAACGCAACGAATCTGGCCAGCAAGCCCTCGACGTTTTCCACATGCGCGTCAGACAGCCCCTCCTCTTTGCGACGCGCGTTTTTCCACGTCTGCAAGAGGTCCGACGGCGTCAGAGTCTCCAATGTGACTCCAGTGATTAGTTCGTGGATGCGCTCCAGGTGACCCGCCGCCCTCAACGGATCGGTAAGCTCGCGCCTCTTGTCCTCAAACGCAGCGATCGCCAACGCGCGACTCCGTTCGAATATGACGTCACCCTGGAGCCTGAGGGTCGCGGGACGCTGACCGCGCACAGGCACTCCCAAGGCGAGCCTCACCCTTTTGCTGTTAACCTCATACTCGCCCCAGAATTCGGCGCAGCCTTTGGGAATCAGGAGCGCCATCAGACGGCCCTCCTCGCTTCGATACCAGTTTTCACCTCGTGCAGTCTCTTGGGGAGGAAGCCGCCGCAATTCTGCGGCCAATCTAAGTCAAACTCGCCGTTCGACAACCGCACGAGTGCGATGCGGCTAAAGAAGAGACTGCCCGGGATCAACTCTTCACCGCACAGCTCCTCAATCCCTCGCAGCTGCGCTTGCTTCCTGATCTTGAAGAAGCTGTCCGTCGACATACCCAGTAGCTCGGAAGAATCCTTGGCGTTGAGCATCAGCGGACCCTCGATCTTTACCACGTGGATAAACCCGTTCTCAGCAAACTGCACCAAGGCCTCCTTCTCCTTCACGGAGAGGGACGAATCGGAGAGCGCCAGCGCCCTCAAGACTGCCTTAGTTGTCTCTTGCATCGTGGTAAGTATGGGGCCTGCGGGGGTAACTATTGGGTGCTTTTGCCGTTGGTAGCGGCCTTTGGGGTTGGCTTCTCCACAGGATAGGCCGGCGTGGGAGGCTCCAACGTCAAATCTGCCGACTTGTCAGCCGGCATGGGCGCTATGGGCTCGAGCACCCCTCTCATGCCCGCAATCCCACCCGCCGGCGAACTGCTCTGGGACCCATTTACGGTGCCCGGATGGGCCCGCCGGCGGCCGAGCTCACTGCGCACGAGTTCCTGGGCCGAGCGGCTCATCCAACCGCGCGTGATTGTCGGATTGACCCATGAGCTGCGTGGGAACGCCTCTTCGCCGCGGAGGTAACGCCACGCTTGTTCAACGTGATATTTCAGACCGGCGCCGCGAACCGTCACCTCGTAGAAGGGCTGCTTCGCATCGAAGTCGTCATCGTACCCTTTGTTCCTCCCGGGTTCGAAACCGCGCACCTCGACGACCGTCATCCGGCCGGGATCGGCAGCATCCAGCCCCCACACAAAAAAATCGGGGAGATGTGCCCATTCTATCCCTGCCGACTCAGGCGGAAGGACCGGCGCAAGCTGCTCTATGTCGTCGAAGTCCAGAAGCTTGATAAGGATACAGCCTGCGGCGCGAACCTTCGTGGCATAAAGGCGCTCGCACCCGCTGTCTGCGAAAATCATGTGGGTCCCGTCAGTCCAAAGGCCCTTGAAGCACAGCTTACGGATGGTTCCATTCGGCTCCACCGCCGCGACGGTGAAGTACGGCGGTGGGAGAACGCTATCAATACCCTTGAGCGCATTCATCGCGCCCTGCGCGATCTCCTCACCGGCTGTGAGGGTGATCGCTACTAGAGTTGCGCCATTCCACCAGTAACCACTGATCAAACACCCCCCTCCCGACAAAGTAACGGGCTCCCGAAAGACGATCCCGACCCAAATCTCAACGCCCTCCTTGTGTGCTGCCGCGCGTGCATCAATGCCGCCTTCGAAACCCGGCTCGCTGAGCGCGCGGTCCCACTCCTCGAAGAACTGGGTGCTCGTCGGCTGTACCCTCGGCGGACATTCCGGATTGCTCGCTAGAAACGCCTCTACGGCCGCTACGCCGGCGAACCCGCCCATGACCGCCGAAAAGGCAGGATACAATAGGCGTGGCTCTTTCCCTGACGGCGGGCGACCACCCCCGCTACCGTCGTTCGCACGTTCGATCCCCCACGCGAAAACCGAGGTGCTGACTGGGATAGCCTTGGGGTCTCCAAATATCTCGGGAAACGGGCAGTCAGGCCCGTGGCCCCTTACGTGGACCCGCTTGCACCAGAAACGCTTCTTCCCGGGACGGGCCAACATTTTCGGCCACTTGTTTTCGGCATGCCGACAGTTGCACGCCAGTGCGCTGAGGCCACCGCATGAACTCGCAAACGCACCCTGAACTCCGTCGGAGCCGAGGTCCTTCCGGCAACCTATGGCGTGGTAAATGACCTCGTCTCCTCTCGTCTCACGGATGCCTTTGGGTATGTCGTTCATCGTTCCAGTCCTATCGCCGGTTCTATCCTTGGGCTGAAATCCAGGGGCTGAGCTTTGAATTCCGGGCAAATGTCGGGCACCTCCGCGCTCAGCCTGAGTCCTTCGAGGGAACTCCTAGCGCGTCCGCAATGGGCGGAAGTAGGCTCGAGACGGTGTTCAGCCGCGCGCACAAGATCTCCCACTCTTCTCGGGTCACTGAGTTCTTCAGCGCAGCGAGACATTTCGCGAGCAGCTCCATGGTTTGCCGCTGCGACTCGTTCTGAGTCGATGCCAAGCGCTCCAATTCGCTCACACGCTTCAATAGCTGCTCGCATAGCTCCAATAGCAGCCGATAACGCAGCTCCAATTCCGCGTAACAGCGCTGCGGCGAGGCCGCTCCGCTGCCGTCTGATTCGGGTAAACTGTTCGTGGTCGAGGGGGTCTGTGCGGTATTCATTGTCCGTGTTTGTTACGTCTGCGGTTGTTGTTGCTGGGTGAGTTACTTGGACGGGGGCTCCGGGGTCAGGGCAATCGCCGGGAAGGTCGTCGGGGAGCTTGGCAACCTGAAGGATAGGATCTCCGGCGAGGTCGACGGCATCCGCCACCACCGCCGGCCCTCCGCGGTGAAGGTCTGGCCCGCCTGAGCTGCCACTTGCGCCCAGTTCAGGTCCAACAGCTGTGCGTTCGCACTCGCCAACAGCTGTTGGGTGTCCTTCAGCTGTACTTGTAACGCTGCAAGGCTTGCCTGTGATTCCGGCAGTGCCACTTGAAGAGTGGGCGCCTTCGACTGCAAAAAGCGGCCGAGGATTGCCGTCTGCACCATCAGCGGCAATGCGACTGTCATCGCCATGGCCCAAAGCCAGCGCAGCGGAAGCAGCTGATTCTGCCTCCTCGATGGCGCGCCCTCCCCCTGGGGACCTGGTGACGCCAAAGGCGCGCGCAAGCTTCCTGTGGAGGGGGTTGTCGGCGCCGAGGCTGGCGGTGCCGAAGAGCCGAGCGAACCTGTCGAAGCGGGCGCGCTCACGTTCGGCGAGTTTAGGCCGGAGCTCCTCAACCTCGCGATCAACAGCGTCAGGAACTCTTCCAGCAGGTTCGCGACGATCCCTTGCGATCTTTGTGAGGTCGAATTCGACCCCGTATTTTTCTCCGGCGAACTTGAGGTGCTCGTCGCGTTCGTTGATGACGGTAATGTACTCATTGTTGATCTCCTCGATTTTCCATTTTTTGCGCTGGAAGTGTTCGACGATGTCCGCCTGGGTACGCAGGAGCCTCTCACCGGCCATCTCAGTGACCTCGAGGTCGGTGGTCCTGAACTCATGCTTGGTCTGCCGCGACAGGCCCTTTGGGATACGTGACAGGTAACGCTTCCGCCACGGGTCTTCGGAGTCGCTCAGGTTCATCACGAGGTTCGTGAGCCGGCACGCAAGATTGAGGTCTTCGATCTCCTCCTTGGTTGCCGACCATAATGGCAGCGGGCGGTGTGTCCACAGGTCGTCCTTGGCCAGGACTACGTGGACGTCCCAGCCCGCCTTCCGCTCATGCAGATAGGCGACCCAGGCGAACCGGCTCGGGTGAATGTTTCCCGTGAGCCGCCTCACGAAGCGCCGGGTGATTTTCCGCACCCATTTCTTCCCGCCTTTTGGGAGGGGGTCGTTGCTCGAGAGCGTTACCGAGGTGTACGGGAAGTTGCTCTTGCTGCACCCTGCGACCTGAAGCAGGCGCTCTTCGTCGCCCCCGATGAACTCCGGCGTCGATTGGCGTGTTTGCCCGTTGGAATCGACGTCACCCCTCAGATAGCGGCATGCGTCTGTCACAAAGCCCACCGGGTAAAGGAACTTTGTGATCATGGGCTCGGACCTCCTGCCTTCCTAATATTCGCAACGGCGTCGTTGGATGAGAGCGTCACCGACACGAACGGAAAGTTGTGCTTGCTCGCTACCACCCGAAGCAGACCCAGCTCGTCGCTTCCCACGAACTCCGGCGTTGAAGGGCCTGTTTGGCCGCAGGTACTGACGCCACCCCGCAGATAGACGCATGCGTCTGTCACAGGGCAGGCCGGGTTGAGGAACTTCATGATCATGAGTTCGGTCTCCCGTTTTCCCCGGCACGCAGGCGTTGCAGCGCTTCAAATATGTCCCGGCGCAGGTCCGCGTTTGCCCTGAACAAGGCCTGGAGCTGCGATTCGATGTAGTCGTGCGCCTCGGCTTGCGCTAGGCCGCCGGAAGACCTGATCAAGGCCAACGCCTTGACCAGCTTCTCCAGGAAGATTTCGTGCCGGGCTAGGTCTAGAACGACGTCGCGCAGGAGGAGGTCCACCGAATGCAAGACTTCGGTTCGCGCGCCTCTTCCCCGCTTCTGGCCGCGAAGCAGACGGTCAATTGCCAGGTTCAGGATGAACCCTTTCTTCTTACCTTGGCGGACCGCCAGATCCTCGAGGCCGGCCAGGCGGTCTGGCGTAATCTTGGGCCGGTAATGGGTACCCTTGCGTATGCTTGTTACGCCAACTTTGCCCACAGCCTCTCCCAGTCCGATTTTCCCCTCCTTGCCCTTCCCCTTCCTCGATCCGCCCTTCCTGTCTCTCTGGGTCGCCGTGGCCCTTGGCGGTGACCCCGCGGACGACGAGCCATTCACGGCATCGGCATGCAGCACCTCGCCGCAGCCCTTTTCATCCTGATGTCCATTCTCCAATGATGCTGTCTTAAGATGGGTCATGCTATAGGAGGTTGGTCTGTTCCATTTGCCCAGGCCCGGAACCCTTGCCAGCGGCCTCCGCGCCCAACCTCTTGTTCTTCACCGCGACCTGGCGACGCGATGCCATGCTTGCCACGTGGCCAAACTCCCTTTTGAGCGCTCGGAGGATGAATGCCTTCTCTGGCTCTGTCACCAGGATGGTCCATGGCTTGACCCCAAATTCCTTCGCGGCGTCGAGCCGGAAGTTGCGCTGCCGTGTGGCGTTTGTGTCCGTGTGCTTTTCCATAGTAAAATTATGGACCGGCATCGCCTGGACCCCTCTTTATTGCTGCTTCTCCACACTCCGGCCTCGCCCTTATTTCCGCTCTGGCCGAGCACTCATTCCCACTCTGGCCTCGTCCTTAGCCTTCCATAACGTTAGACACAATTATGCCCGATATGAATTTGGAGGAATATTACGCTTTCGTGGCGAGGTTTGACCGCGTCGGGGTCAATAAGACCAAGTTGTGTGCGGACTACGGATTTGGGCGCTCCACAGGATACTGGATAAAGGAGCGTCTTAAGGACCTGGAGGAAGAAGGACTCCAATTGGATGAATCCAGTTTTCGCAAACCCGGACGGCCGCGAACTGTGGCTTGGGAGCCGAGGGAGGACTTAGAGAACATGATCTTGCTTCGGGACGAAGAACTGGTGAAGGAACGTAAGAAAGGGTTCGCCAGAGAGTTCATTGCAATGAAAGAGGTCAGACAGATGGCCGAGGCCTGTAAGGTCGAATATTCTGACGCCACCTTACGCCGTCTCCTCGCACGAATTGGCGTTTGCACGGCCGGCCAGCAACTGCACCGAAAGCGGATTGAACGGCTTGGAAAGTGTGACAAGTAACGCGCAATAATTGTGCCTTGTAACAGGCGCAAATGCCTGCCCAGAGCCCAGTCTTGCAACCTGAGATCAAGCCTTCTTCCAACATGCAACGAATCGGCAGATCGGTGGAGGAACTCTTCCTTGTGATGGCCTACGCGGGCGCATGCAAAAGGACCCGGCGCCAAAGCCCACTCCTGATCGCGATCGACTGGGGATTCCTTCTACCCTCACCGAAATGCTGCTTGAGGGCGGCGCCGACCCCAAGGCCCCCGACGTCGCGTAGACCCCGACGCTCTGGGAAACAATCGTCGTTGACGACCCAAGGCGGACGGGGCCCTGGCGTGCGCCGTCAACCACTGCCGGACCGACATCGCGAAGCTCCTCCCTGGATTGGGGCGCCGCCGTGGGCGACGTCCGGTTTGAGGACGTGTGTTACAATAACAACCCCCGAGATGGTGTGCCTCTTCCTTGACTGGTGTGCGGATCCGATCGCAGATTCGCCGTTCGCCCAAGCGCGATCCTGCGTGCTCCAGACCCTCGTGGGGCTTTTCAAGGTGCTCCTGACCAAGGACCCACGGCTGCAACCGCAGGCGGATACGGCACTGGTTCACTACGCCGAGGTCCGGACCACCGCGGAGTGGCGCTCATGATCTGGGAAGGAGCGCGCCTAGACGCATCGTATCCCGACGCTCAGCCTTCGGTTTGTTGGTTTGCCATCCGGTAGATCCAAGGCGGATTCGGATACCTCTCGCTCCAGATGAACTCCTGCGCGGCCTGGGCCTCGATCTGAGCCTGGGCGATGTTGCGATCGCCGTCGCCTGGGAGCGCCCATGCGAGGCCGTGCCTCACGATCCAATAGTTGAGCCTCGAATCCCCGTGATAGACCTCGGCAACTACGCGACCGTAGAAGTCCAGCTCGTAGGGGTGGACCGTGATCGCGCGGTCCGCGCCGATCGCCTCTTCAAGCCAGGCCGCTGCCTCCTCGCCGAATGGCTGGCCGTGCTCGGGGGCGTCGATATGGGCGAAGCGAAGGCGCAGGGGGCCGTTGCCGAATTCCGCCCAGACAGTGTCGCCGTCAATGACGCGGGTGACCCTGCCCTGCCATGTCTGCCCTTCAAGGGAGCCGGCGCGGGCGAGCTTGGGCGGTGACGATGTCCTGGAGAGCATTCTCCCAAGCCAGCGGAACAGCCAGAAGACGAGGGTAAACACCAGCAGAAGGCGGAATAGCGAGCGTAGGAGGCCGAACATGCAGCAAGATGGGGTCAGCCCCCCGGCGACAACTAGACCTCGCCACGTATTGCCTCACTGAAAAAAGTTACCGGATGCCTCACGGATGATGTTACCGAGGGAGGGGTTCAAGGGGAGGGAGCGAAGCTTCCTCCCCTCCGGAACTGAGATCCTAAAAGGATCGGGGTGAAGAGGGGGCGCGGGGGGGAGGCGGGGCGCCAGCCCCGCCTTCCCCCCGCCTCTTGGTTTAAGTTGCTGGCGAGAGGAACATGTTGTTCCCGTTCATCCCGGGTCTCTGGTGTCCCAGGTGGGACGCTTCGTTGGCGACCTGTGACGTCTGGTGCGTGCCATAAATAAGGCGGCGCGCCGCCTGTGTTCGCCACGTCTTCAGTCGGCGTTGCAGCGTTCGGAGCTGGTTTGGCCGATAGCACTGGGGATATTTGGTCTGAAGGTATTCAAACAGTTCGAGCCCCGTTTGGTCCGGATACGTTTCAAGTAGCTGACACAATTCCGGCCAGACCGATTCAAACGGATCAGGCCGCGTGCGATAGCAGCGCGGGGGCCGAGGTTTCCGGTAATGAGTCGGCCGGACTTCTCCGGCGCGCCAAGCCGTCGATAGGCTCGCAAGGAAGCTCGTGAGGTCTTGGTTTCGCTGTGGCAACGGAAAGGGCGGTCCGCTCTCGGGTATCTCGACCAGGTGGCGTTGCATCGTACGGACCTCTTCCAGGAGATAGAGAGGATCGAGGGACTCGGCTACTCCGCGCAGCTTGGCTATCATCATGGGATCCATGTTCTCGTTCAACAGGAGCCGTTCACAGGGAGTTTGCGGAGGAAGGTACCGTTTGTTCACCCGGGCTCCGTTCCGCGTCTTTTCCGCCAGCTTAAATGACGGCTGGAAAAAATTCACGAAGAGCCGGGATGCGGCGTAAAGCCGGGCGAGCGCTTGGGCCGCAGCGATGCCTTCGAGACGTCTGTAGCCGATCAGCTTTCGCACGACGGCTCCATTCTTTTGCTCGATCCATGCTTGGTCATTTTTGAGATACGGGCGCGAGCGGGTCAGTTCGATCCCGTGATTGGTGCAGTACCTTACCATCGTTTCGTTCAAAAACTCGGAACCATTGTCTGTGTCCAGCGCTCGCAACGGGAACGGAAGAGCCGTGCGCACACGCTCCAGCGCTTCGACAACCAATGTACCGTCCCGAGCTACCAACGGGGTGCATTCGGTCCAGCCGCTCGCGATGTCCGTCAGCACCAGTGAGTGGACGTAACTTCCCCTGATGACGTCGCCGCAATGTCCGACCAAGTCCATTTCCATGCTCCCAGGCAGCGGATCTTTCCAATCGCCAAAGGTGCGCACGGGAACGATACGGCGAAGCCCGAGCATATTTCGCCGCGGCCTGTCCGCGCGGGTCACCGACTTTGTATCTCGTAACAATCGGTCGATCGTCGAGGCGCTCATCCCGAGCATCTTGGAGCGGATCGCCGGATCCAAGTTCATATGACCATGCCGCTCCATTGCCGGCACGAGAACCGCCAATAGCGGCTTCAGTCGCTTCCCGCACACGCGATCGGAGGCCTCCCAAAGAACGATAAGGGCCTGGCGGGTGGCCTCGTCATAGAGCCGAGGACGTGCGGGCAACTGAGCCGGCTCCCGTGGCTCCGCAGCTCCGTTCAGAACGCGAATCGCGTATTTTCGGTGATAGCCGCTCAGTGCGGCAAATTCGTTCAGCATCCGCACCTTTTCGGCTCGGCTTGCGGACTTATAGCGGTCGTGAAGCGCGCGGACCAACTCCGCCCGCGCCGATTTCGTGATCTTTGTTTCCATAGGTTCTCCGTTTAGGAGACCCCGATGGTAACAATTCAACTGAGGCAACGACCACCCGCCGGTAAGGTTTCAGATGACGCAATGCGCCGCCGGGAAACATCTGTCGTTGACGAGGCGGCGACCGGTGTGGCCGGTAGGTATGAGGAACGGGGTAGACGCCTTGGCGCTCTCTTGGGGCCCAAGGGCTCGCCGCTTCAAATGAACCGGCCGAGCAAGGGTCCCAAAACGCACCAAATCTTCCGTCGTGGTGCGTTTTTACATAAGGCTCCTTTTCACGCGGCGACGGCCAGCATGAGGGCGTCCAGCTGGGCTGAGTCCGTTTCTAGATAACGCGCTGTGGTCGAAGGACTTATGTGTCCGACGATCCGCTGCGTGGCGATCAGGTCATGGTTTGATGCCTTATATATGCGTCCCACGAACGTCTTACGTAAGCTGTGAGTCGAGATTCGCGTGGTATCGATCCCGCAGTGCCGGCAGGCCTCCGTCAGCACCCGGAAGACGGCGCTGCGGTCCATCGGCTCGCCCTGCGCCTGGGTCGTTGAGAAGAGCGCCCGGTCAGGGTTGTCGGTCCCGATCCTCGCCAGGTGCCCCAGGATCGCCTCCCTCACCGTTTCGGCGAGCGGAACACGCCTACCGCGGACCGAACGGGCGTGGGCTCCCCTGCCCCCTTTCAAATTGCGGCGGGCGATGGTGACCTGGTGGCCGACCTCGTGGCCGTTCCATACGTCGCGCACCCGAAGGCCGAGGAGCTCAGAAATCCTATAGCCCGTTCCGCAGCCCAGCTTGAGGAGCAAAACGTCTCTCGTCCTACCGGCGGCCGAGAAGTGGGCGGAGAGGAGGGAGAATTCGGATTCGGTGAAGGGGCGCGCGCTCATGCACCAAGATGGCGTGGCGTTTCAGGTCATTTGTCTTTCGCGCACCGATTTGCCGACCGTATCGTGGAGAACGCGAGCCGGATGCCGGGCGATTTTCTCTGCATCAACGTCGTCCCGCCGGGCAACCACGGGGCCGCGGTCGAGGGCTCAGAATCCTATCTCGAGCTGATCAAGGTCCGCATCCTTGCGCGGTTTCGGTACGACAGGGTTTCCCAGGCCGTCACTGGCAATTCCACCGCCCGGAGTTCTTGCAGGAGTTCCTTTTCCCCAACTGCTCTCCCCCTCGGCTTACAACCCTTGCTCTTCGCGCCGGCTGTGGCACGCGCATGTTATCGATTACCTTTGGCCCGATTGTGGGTAATGCAAAGCATCTGGCAGTTCTTGGCCGAACTTTCGCCGCCCTTGCTCCATGCCGCAATGTGGTCGGCGTCCATTTCGTCGAATTTATAGATCCTGCTCTTGTTCGCGCCGTGCCCAACCGCGCAGAGCGGGCAGTTAGACTTGCCCTTGCCCTCAGCTGTTTTCGTCTGCTTAGCGTATGTTGCCCGCTTGACCGGTGTCTCGAAAACCCGGACGTCCAACAGCTTCGTATCGACCGAGCCGCCTAATAGAAACTCAAATATTCCCTTGTGGTTTTTCACGAAGTCATCGGCGGCGAGCTTTTTCACATCGCCCGACATCTTCTTCGGATCGTAGGACTTGCCGTGGTGCTCCTCGTACAGCCTGCCCCACTCCAATCCGCGCATTTCTGGGAGAACGTCGACAAACACCATTGAAACCCAGTCGATCACAGTGTTGAAGTAAGTCTTCAGCTCATTGATGTTGTTGTCGTTGCGATGCGCGCTCATGTAGGCGCCAATCTCGCCCTTGCTCACCCAGTCCAGCGCCCGCTCCAAGAACTCCTGCCGGTTCGCGCTGCCCTTGACGTAGGCGCTCCACTTCTGGATGTTCGCGTTCTGGCTGTTGCTGAATTCGGCCTTCGCCAACGTTACGAACGGCCCCGAGTAAATGGCATTCAAGAGCTCCTGGGGGTTGAGCGGCACACCTGCGATGTTGATCGTCTCGAACCACTGCTTGATCTCAGTCTCGGTCCCCTCGCATTCGTAAATCAGCAACCCCGAGCCGAGAATCTTGTTCCGCTGGTCGTTGGGAAGGCTGTCGAAGTTCTTCGGATTGTCGTTATCGATGATCGCGAACTTGTTTGTAACGAACCGTCCAATACTGGTGATACGTTGCTGGCCGTCCAGCACCTCGAACTTGTCCTTCGCGACCTTGTTGAAATAGATCAATCCCAGCGGATACCCCTTGAGCAGCGATTCGATGACCGCCGCCTCTTTCTTGCCGCCGCCATCCGCATAGAGGTAATTGCGCTGGTACTCCGGCTGAATGGTGAGCTTCCCGCCCAGCCCAAACAGCCCTTTGCCCTCCAATTGATTATACACAAACCCGTCACAGATGCCGGCGACGGTGATGTTGGTTCTCAAAGTGGTATTCACTTTTTTATCCCTTTTGCGGATCGGGTGCGACGGCGGTGGCGAATCAGAATGCGCTTGAAAACAACGCGAGGCTGAGGTTCTAGCAGACCAAGCATCCTCATGCCCGGGCTGTAGTGTCCAGTACCTCCACGAGCGCGATATGCGCCGATGAACTCCCGACCGAGGGCGCGGACTCCGATCTCACTCATCATGTCTGCGTCGTCGCTGTTTCCGACGATCTCGAATTGGTCGGGGTTGTACTTGTCAAGGAAAGAGATAGGGACGCCCATGACGCCGTCGTAATCGCTGGGAATTGCGTCGCTGAACGACACTTCGATGGCGTCGAAGTTGTCGTACCGGTCGTACTCCGCCTTGCCGCTGATCTCCTTATGCTTACTGAACCGCAAGTTGTCCGCCATGGTCATGCACTCCAGCCGCTGGTGGCGGCGTCCATGGTCCAGGTTTGTGTACCAGCGGACGCCTTTGACGCGGATGTACTTGACACCATTTTCGTCGACGCGCCAACCGGCCGCCTTCAGCGGGTAATGGGCTGGAACGCGGAACTCGCGGTCGCCGCTGTGGATCGTGACGCCTAGCCACAACTTGTTGTCCTTGATCAGCGGGAAAATCTCCAGGTAAGTGATCGCCTGCACGTTTCCGATGATCAGGAACTTCTTCCCGTGCTCCACGAGCTGAGCGACGTACTCCTTGAAAAGAGAGAAAGGCGGGTTGGTCACCACGATGTCCGCTTGTTTGAGCAACTCGACGCACTCAGCGCTGCGGAAGTCGCCGCCTCCCGCGAGGCGTTTGTGGGTGTGGGGGTTCTGCTTCAGGAAGAGCTCGACGTCTTCGATGCCGCTCGCGCCGTCTCCATTAACATCCTTCACTTCCTCGATTTCGACGGTGATCGCCTTGGGCTTTTGGCGCTTGCCATTTCCCTCCTCGTACTCGCCAAACGTGAGTTGTTCGCCAGCGATAGGCGAGCCGTCGTAGCTGGTGGTGACGAGCTTCTTGAGGCCGAGCTTGTTGAAGTTGGCGGCGAAGTACTTGAAGAAGTTGCTCTCGAAGGGATCGTCGCAGTTGCAGTAGACGACCTTGCCGCGGAAGGTGTCGGGGTCGAACTCCAGGTAGGCCTCGACCTCTTTCTGGATGTCGACGTACTGGGTGTAAAACTCGTCTTGTTTAGCAGACTTCGCGGCACCCAGATTTCGATTCATAGACTCGCTTACCATGGCGGAATTGGCTTCCTTGGGTTTCCTCGACGTCATTTCAGGCAACTTTACGATGAACCGCTGAGGCTTGGCGAGTGCGGTTCTTGGCCAACTGACTCGAGGAAGTTCGAATCCTTATGGGGACGCCACTCCGAAAAACGCTGCTGATTTTCAACGATCAGCGGCGTTCAGGTGTCCGCCTCTACACATACCACTACGCTAATTTCTCGAATTACGGGTAATCTCAGCATATGTGCGCCTCGATACAAGCGATCGGTCCCGCCAAAATTTCTAAACCGTATTATCATATGGAATTTGGTGCGCCAAGCAATCTTTCAAAACCTCCTCTGGCACTAACCTGAGTGGTGGTGATTTCCATTTCCGGCTCGCGAGCGAGCTTCGGCGGCTCAGAGCCCACAACTCAAGGCCCTACTTCGATCGGCACCGTCGTTGTGTCGTAGCCATCAGCGCTGATGGCCACCGAGTCACCCGGGGCAAGGGAGCGGATCATGTACATGCGGCCACCATCCACCACCGGTATGACGTTTTTAATGCGGCCGCCCGCGTTGATGGTGATATTGAGCCGCAGCGAGTCGCGTGCCCGATTGAAGATAACCAAATTGTAGCCTGCATTCGCGGCATGCCGGTTGATCCTCGTTACGATGGGAAGCTGGCGAGCCTTCTCGGCCAGGGGCTGGAGATTCGCGATTTGCTTTTCAGCGTCCTCAACCTGGCCTTGAAGCGCTACGATCTCCTCGTTTTGGGAGTGGCTTGTGTATCCGAAATATCCCGCAACGCAGATGGCCGCGAGAAGGAAGGAAGTTAATATGGCGATGGCGGCAACTGGAGTTTTAGACGTAGCGGGTAGTTCGTTCATTGGGGCATTCAATTAGTTGGGGTTGGACTCTGGACCTTACTAACCCAGAAGACGCCAGAGGGACAGTCTAAGTTACGAAAGTCAGCGCTCTCGTCAGTCGGAAGTATCCCGATGCATGGTTACGGAGAATTCAGTGCAGTTTTCCTTCGGCTTAGAGCGGCGGAGACCCGGTCGGGAGTTGGACCCAGACCCAATTGCTTGCTGGAGGAACCTGTCCAGGCACGGGAGGAGAAATCAGTTCCTGTTTGGCGGCGATAAGACGCATTGCATAGATACCGAAAGTCGTTACGCCCGCACGGGCGTTCTGGTTGCGTTAGACATCACGTGTGGTCCATCGTTCTGAATGGCGTATTCACGTTCCAGCCGCCGCGCTGATGCGAAACTTGAGGCGGGCGTAAAGCTTGTCCTCTTCGCAATTCTGGGGCTCGCGCTTGCCGTCGGCGGCCTAACGCATTTCGGCGACGCCCTGAAGGGAATCCTGTTGCTGATCGTCATGATCGCCGTGGTGGGGGGTGGCGCCCTGCTCATTTCAAAGAGCCGCCTCATGGCCTCGAAGAAGCTCGGCCTTGCGCTCGCCTTCGGCGCGGTCGTGATGACGCTCCTCTGGGCCGCCCTTCGCATCTCTAGCCAATGGGTGGAGGACCGCGCAACGGTCACGGCGATCAAGTCGGGCACCGCGACCCTCCGCCTCGGCGCCACGGTCTTTTCGCCCACCGCCAGCGTGGCGGTTCCGCAGGGCGCCCGCTGGCAGGTTGGATCGTCGGTTCCCGTCTGGGTCGACCCGGTGTCTAAGGCGCAGCTCGCGTTCGCCCCGCGGGCAACCGAGGGAGGCCAGCACTACGGCAAGCTCTGGGTCGCAGGTGTGTTCCTCGTCGGGGCTTTGTGGCTCCTGTGTGGCGGAGGACCTTGGATTGCCCCCGAGGCCCCGGCAAGCACTGCGCCCGGCGACGCGCTGCCCCCGCGCGGATTTCAGGCGCCTTTTGCTGCCCCTCGTCCCGTTGCTCCACCTTCCACCGCATCACGCCTGCGCTTGATCGACTGGTTCCAGTTCGAGGCCGTATGTGCGCGAATCCTTGAGGCCGAGGGCTGGACGGTGGAGCGCCGCGGCGGGGCCAACGCCGACGGAGGCGCGGACCACCTGGCGTTCAAGGATGGCAGGAAGATGGTCGTCCAGTGCAAGCACTGGGAGCGCTGGCAGGTGAAGCCGGCCACCATTCGCGACCTGATGGGCACGAGGACCAGCGTAGAGTTCAAGGCCGACGATGCCGTGCTCTTCACGCTCAGCGGTTGTACCGGTGCGGCCCTTGAGGCGGCTCGCAAGAACAGCGTTGCCATCAGGGGCGCGCCAGAGATCGCTGCAGCCATAGACGCGCTCGGTATCGAGCGCTTCCCCGAGCTGCTCAATCCCGACAGCAAACTCTGCCCCAAATGCGGGGCTCCGATGATCCTGCGCAAAACGGCGACCCCTTTCTGGGGCTGCTCCATGTACCCCAGGTGCCGCGGGAAGATCGAGGCGTGAGCCTCAGGCCCACTGAGGTGAGTCTGTGCCCGGGTGCGCCTTGCGTTGCACTCAATCTCATTACAGGAAACGCACCGTGACGGGTAGTTTGGTGTGTCAGACGCCGGTACGACAGATTGGGCACCGGCGGGCGTTTCGGCCGAACAAGTGACGCGGGGGTCCTCGAGTTGACTTGAATCTCTTTCAGAACGCCCGTTAAGCAAATTACATCGGTCGCTAGGCAGATAAATTCGGGAAAAGAGGCGACATCCCTTTGTGTCGGTCGCGCTTCCAATTAAAGGTCCTTCGACTCCTTAGGGGCGGCGGCTTTTTTCTCGGCGTCTATCTTAGCCCGCTCGGTCCCGCTTGTGTACGCCAACTGGACTTCATTTGTCGATAGCATCACGATTTGGAGCCGGCTCTTATCATGCCCCATGATCCAGGCCTGGAAGGGGTGCAGCCTGTTAAGGACAAGGTCGGTCGTGAATTCGCTGATTGTATTCGAGGTTGAGACGTTCTGGGCGTAGGCCGGTTGGCTAAGGGCGTAGGCATAATCGTGGACCGCATTCGTGCCGGCAGTCCACGAGCAATAGCCGTAGAGGCTCGTGAGCTGCCTCTTGAACTCATCGAACTCGACGAAGGATTTCCCGTCGTGGGGCGTCCGCGAGAAGATCACCGTCACTTGGTAGAGTGCCCTGTTGTGGTACACGAAGTTCCATGTATCGACCTCCTTCTCGGAAAAGCTGCCTCCTCCGCCGACTAGGATGGACTCGCTTGCGTTGATGCCCGGCTGCATTTCGAACGTTGCGTGACGCTCCTTTAGGGCCGCTTGGGCGACTTCGGGGGCGGAGCCCCACGGTACGCCGATCACAGGCTTCATTTCCTCTGGGACGACTCTTGGCCATTCCGTATTCTTTGTGGCTACGCCGTTTTTGTTGCGAACCGCCGCGGCGATTTTCGCAGCGGCAATGGCCACTCCCGGCCGGTTGGAAATGTCATTGGCGTTGGCCTCATAGGCGAGATTGTCGAACTCGGCCTGGCTCGTGGCCGCAACCCATTTTCTTACAAGCGCGAAGCATGTGCCGTCATGCACCTGGGCAAAGTCTACTGCCCACTTGCCCAGCGAGTCGCCGGCGCAGTTCCAGATACCCCAGACCGCAGTGAGGATGATTGTCTGCTCATTGCCCATGTATCTGTTGCCCTCCATATCCAGGGTGTATGCGTCAACGTAAACATCCATTCCTGTTTTTGGATTCATTGAAAGAATCTTGTCGTAGAACGCCATCGCCTGAGTGTTGTTATTGGAGCTGACCACGGCCGGATATTTTCCTTGTTGAAGGACCGCGCTTTCGGAGGCGACAGCGATAGTCGGAGCCACGTTGCTGAGCAGGCAGGCGAAGCAAAGCAGAGCGAGAGACGGCAAAAGGTTGCGCATATATGATGGTTTCATGAGAATTTGGGCGGTTGTTGGGAAAATGCTTTGCCAATGAACAATGGGGGTGGGTCTGTGAGCTACCGCATCTCGTATATCTCGACCAATGCGACGCCCGTGGATCCGTCCGCTCCCGCTACCTGGGCGGTGTAGGCCCCTGGGGGGAGGGTCGCGACGAGCCCGGAGTCGCCAGAGCCTGCCGTGAGGGCGAACGCCCCGACCGTGGAGGAGATGAGCGCCGTGAGCGGCTGGATCGTGATGCCTCCGCCTGCCGCGCTGCCGGTGACCGGAGCGTTGCTCCAGCCTGAGTTTGTGGCGATCGTGCCCGAACTGTTGGAAAGCGTCAGGACGGTGTTCGCCAGGGCCCCGGGAACGCCGAATCCAGTAAGCGCCGGGCCATCGCCGCGGATGACGACTGTCAGCGGGGTGGTTCCGGCGATGACGAACCCGCCGATGAGGATGTTGGCCCCGGAACCCACGAAGGCGCGGGCTGAGAGGTTGACGAGGCGGTTGGTGGGCGCGCCGGAATCGGCGTCATAGACTTCCGCGAGGGCGACCCCATTGTTCGTCGTCTGGGAGACGACCTGGGCGGTGTAGGCGCCCGGGGCAAGGGATTCCAGGAGCGCCGTGTCGTGGCTGCCTGCGGTGAACCCAAACGCTCCGACCTGCGTGAACGTGGGGGTGAGGGACGGCGCCCACGAGGTCGCCGAGGCGACCGTGGTGGAGCCCGAGACGAGGGTGAGCTGCGGATCCGCTAGGTAGCCCGGGATGCTGAATCCCGCCAGGGAGGGACCGTCGCCCCGGATGAGCACCGACTTGCTGCTTGTGCCCGTGGTGACGAAGCCGGCAATCAACTGGTTTGCGCCGGTCTCGGCGTAGGCGCGGGCGGAAAGGTTCACGAGCCATGAATTGCTGTTGTCCAGCGCAGTGATGAGATTGGCGATGTTCGGGGACCCGAGGCCGGTCACCATATTGTAGCCGGCGCCCATCCCATACGCGCCATTGTTGGAAGTGCTCGTGAAGGGTGCGCCGCCGTAATTGGCGCCGGTCGTGAGGGAGTTGAACGCGCTCGACCCCATGAGCGGATAGGCTCGGGGGCCGAGGAGTCCAATGGGCCCCAGGCCCGCATTAGCGCGGGCCTCGTTAATGAGGGCGCACATCCCGCCCCAGACCGGGCTGCTGAGGCTTGTCCCCCCGGCGGGGCCGGCCGCACCCCCGAAGTGGAGGTAGACGGCGGGGGAGCCCGCTGCGACGGCGGCCACGTCCGGGACGCTGCGCATGCTGCCAGCGGCGAGGTTCGGCCCCTGTTGCCATGAAGGGCGGGCGAAGAACAGGCTGAGGCCACCCGTGCTGCATCCGACGCCGTAATTTGGCGGCTCGCCAGCGACCGTAGTCATTTGTGGATCGAGCAGGCCCCAGCCGCCTTCGGTGAACGGTGGCGCGTAGCTGTAGGGGCCGCCGCTCATGTCGAGCACGGTCCCGCCGACGCCAGTCACATAGGGGTCGGAAGCGGGATAGGCCGGCGCAAGAAACCCGTTCGGATCGTAGCCGCCCGTGCCAGTGGGGTCGGTGCCCGACCAGTCCGTCGTCGAACCGTAGTCGCCGGAACTGGCAAAGAAGGTGATCCCCATCGCAGCTAGCGACGCGTAATATGGGGTGTCACTGGGCGTGATGCCCGCCCCCTTGTAGGCGGCTTCGGAGAGGGCTCCGCTTTCCGTAATTTGATGGACGGTGGGGTCATTCAGCGTGGTAAGAACCGCAAGGATCTGTGCCGGGTCGAGGCTGCTGATGTAAAGTATCTTCGCACCCGGGGCCATGGCGCTCGCCCATTCGATGTCCATCGTGTTCTCCTCCTCAGCGTCCAGTGCCGAAGGCGAAGAGCCCGTGATGAGCGCGGCGGGAGCAGGATCGTTTTCCGTGAACTGGGCCAGCGTAGTTGGCATTCCGCACGCAGCCCAGAACGCCGTGAGGTCGGCGGGGTCCACTTTGGCGCCGCCGGCAACGACGATCGTCTGCCCTGCCCCGGTTAGCCCGGTGTTCCCGTAGGCCTGGGTCACGGCCTGGGAGAGCATGTAGGTGAGGGTTCCGCTGCCCACGGGGACGGTGAGCGTGAGCGCCGCGTTTCTCGGCCGCAGGTCGGGCCGAAGTCCTGAGACGCTTGTGACGAGGCTGCCGATCTCCGCTGGGAGGACCGGTGGCTGAGTGGCGGCCGTGTATTCCGCGCCGTCAGTTCCGATCACCCTTGAGAAGCGGGCGTGCAACGTGGACTGGATGTGCGCCGCAGTTGAGACTGCGGAGACCGTCATGTGGGAGGGGTCGGCGCGCTCGACGGAATAGCCGTTGGCCGCGGCCCAGTTGGCGACGGCGGTCCAAGTTTCTGGCGCGGGAAAGTACCGCGCCTGCATTTCCCGCAACGAAAGCACCTCGCCCCTGGTGATGCGCGCGTCCAGTTCCTTGAAATTGCGCAGGTTCAGGGTGAATCGAACGCGCTGTGGCGCCGCAAGCTCGGCTTCGGTCAAGGTTCGCCGGACGACCGTGGAGGTATCCGGCAATTTGACGGCACTGACAGCGACACGCCCGACGCCCGCCTGGGCCGTGGTTTGGGTCGTGCTGGCGGCGGCGTCCGGTATTAACACTAGAGCAAGTGCGAGCACCGCGAGAGCGAGCGGCCGATCCCGGGTAAGCTGTACGACTAGACACAGTTGCTGCCATTTTTTCGGCGCCATCGAGCCTGGGCGATAGAGTGACAATCCGTTCAACATTCCGATTAAAGATGGGTATGTGAGATTCCTAGTGGCTCGCAATCACGTTCTATTGATAGAACCATCGGTTGGTCCAGCGTTGATACCCTGTGCGATACGTCGCACATGCCCTCCAAGCATTTACCCCGGCGCATTTCCAAAAAGCCTCCCGGGGCCCACCGACGCCTGTCTTATCGCGTGGGAAAGTCGCGAAACGCGGTCGGAGAGCGGATTAGGTCAATGAGGATCAACCGCAAAATGACGCAGGAGGATCTTGCAGGAGCCTGCCAGCGGTTAGGTTGGCGAATTGGACGCGTTATCGTCGCCAAGGTCGAAATGGGCGAGCGCGAGGTGACCGATCTAGAGCTAACGATATTGGCTCGGGCTCTTGGCGTAAAAATCGGAGATCTATTCGACTGACAAATCGACCTGGAAGGCTCACTCGGGCTCAGCCGTTGGATTCACATCAGAAAAGCGCACCAAGACGGGCAATTTGGTGCGTTTTCCGACACGCGGGGAAAACGCGACGGGCTCACTCCAGTTAAGCGAAGCGTTCATATGGTGTCTTCTACGCCGTCTGCCGTCAAAGGGATGTACCGACGGTGGTTTCGGTGTGCCCCGCGAACGGCTTCGCTGGATACACGAATCTTGTCAATCGGCGTACGCCTCAAACAAGACCGTGCCGGAGTTACCCTTCGCCGACGTTACTTGAGCCGTGTAGGCTCCCGGTTGAAGTGTCAGCAGGAGGGCAGAATCAAGACTCAGGTTTGGGAGGGCAAACGCTCCGACAGCACCGGCCGCGGAGGCGATGGCTGAGGGAGTGATGTTCGTATTCCACCCCGCATTCGTGGCAACTACGTTCCCCTTGCTGTCAAAGACCGTCAGCACCGGATCGGGAAGAGGGTTGGGCACGCTGAAAGTGCTCAGAACGGGACCGTCAGCCCGTATCAACACCGTCCGCGGGGCCGAGCCCTCGATCACGAAGCCGCCGATGAAAGTCTGGGTGCTGCTCACGTATCCGCGGGTGGACACGTTTCCAAGCACGGTCGGCGTGGAGTTAGAAACGAGGATGGTACCGTCCGTTCCGGTCACCACGAATCGCTGCAGCGTCGGGGAGTAGGCCGCACTCAGGAGCGTCGCCGTCCTGAGCGTCGAGGGGCTGTCGCCGGAGAAGCGTTGGGTCCAGATGTTGCCATCCACAGAAGTGAGAATTGTGCCTTGATCGCCGGCAGCCACGAAATATCCGCCCCCGAACGTGAGACCTCGCAACGTGGCCAAAGTGTTCACAGAGCCGACGTTTTGCCACGCACTATCAACAACCCATTCGGTGCCGTATGTGTTAATAATCGTTCCATTTCCACCGACCACAACGGTAATATATGGATACGGGAATACCTGGACGACAAAAGCTCCGGGACTTTGGCTCATCTGAAGGAACGCAGCCTCAAGATTTTGAGAGGTTCCGCTGTTGACCGACACAAAATTGGACCCGTTGAAATAGCCGGCAAGGAGCGTCCCGTTATCGCCGGTTACCAGAATCGAATAAGGAGTGACATTGAGGGTTGGCGAGCACGCGATGCCGCGAAGAGACGCCGTCACTCCCGCGGGCACGAGTTGAGCCTTCCAAGTCCGAGCGTCCGATGAGGTGATGATGGTGGCATTATCGCCAACCGCGATGAACACATTGCCGTTATAAAGTACGCCGTTGAGCTTATTGCTGGTTACGGGCGTCGTCGCGGCCCACGTTTTGAGGTCGGAAGACAAAAGGATCGTGCCTTTGTCGCCAACAACCACCCACGTGCCGTTTCCGTAGGCGATCGAGACCAGCCATACACCTTGGTCTATAGCTTGGCTGCTCCAATTGAGCCCGTTGGTCGAAGTCAACAGGTTCCCTTGATCGGTCACGGCAGCAAAGGTGCCGTTGGCGTAAGTTACGCACCAAATCCCGTCTGTTACGCCTGATGGGCTGGAATTGCCCCAATAGACTTGAGCGAAACCGGGCGTGACACACGCCGCGACATACATAATGAGCAATGCCAGAGTTTTCCGGAGGTTCATGGGATACCGATTGAGGCGTCACTGGGCCGCTCGTCTGGTGCGGCCTGCTGCAGTTTGAATTCTATTTGGCTTAGTTCGTGAGACAACGCTTTTCGCGGCCATGATTCCCCGAGCTACTGCTCTCTATTAGGACAAACAATCCCCCAACCATTCCGCCGTGAGCAGTTAATTGTGATCGACCGCCTTCTGGTGAGGCACCACGGATAGGCCGTAGACATCATCACCTCTTTCCCCATTCCCGGAGTCTTTCGCACCGACGGATTTGCCAAGCTGAGCTAACGCCGACCACGTCTATCGCAATAATCGCGGCCTTAAGGAACCGCACCGTTACGCGGAATTTGGTGCGGTTCCGCCGTTACGCTTGCTTGCAGCGGACAGGCGCTCGTATTCCTGAGCAACCAATTCGACCTCGACGCTTTGATCATTGCAATGATCTACCGCCGCCGCTGGCCGATAGAATTGCTTTTCCGATGGATCAAACAACACCTGCGACTGCGCGGGTTTTTCAGCAATTTGGCCAACGGCGTCCGAGTCCAGATCTGGACGGCGATGTGCGCCTACCTGCTCGTCGCCATCGCCAAACGGGAAAAGGCGCTCCCGGGCAGCCTCCATCAAGTTCTGCAAGTCGTCTCGATTTCCGCGCTTGAGAAAGTGCCTATGCATGAGCTGTTTGCAAAACTTGATACAACGGAAGATCAATTCGATATTCCTATGCAACTGGAAATCAATGGGTTCTGATCAGACAGCCGTGGTTTTGAACGTAAACCCGTTTCACTTCAGAACTAGGCTTTGAGAGTCTGCGGATGCGAACGCTGAGTCGACAAACACATCGCGTGCGACGCGGTCGTAGGGCCAGCATACCTTCGACCGAAAAGGCCTCGATAAACCGAAACGATGATCCCAGCTATACGGCGATCGATATTTCGGCCTTCGCAATCGGCATTTTCCCAAGCGCTGATTCAGCTTCTTCCTGAATTCTAGTTAGCAGCCTTGGCATCTCGGACCGACTACTCCTCAAAAGAGCTGTTCCGATTAGGGCAGCATTGAACGGATATTTCCGCAATACCTTGCCAATATTGTCTGCTGACATACCGCTCTCAGCAACTTTCAGACAATCTTTCGGTAACAGCGAATCCAGTTTCTCAAAAAGCTCAAAAACGGAAATATCGGTCTTGGTGTCGACCCTCTTCGCAGCCAGCGGATTTACGGTCTCCTTAATTACATCAAAAAACGGCTTCCGCTGGTCAGCGTCTTTGAACTTGCGGGAGTTTATACCACAAATCTTAACAGAATTTGGCAGTATTGAGATCTCAGATTCATCATGGATCTCACAGAGGACATCAAGGCCGAGCGATGCGGCAAGATCATGCAATCGTTTAAATTCCTCCCTACCGCGGACAACATTGGCCATGAGGAGAATTGCGTCGGCTCCGATCCACCGAGAGAAATAGACCTCGTATTCAGTGAAAATGAAATCCTTCCTCAGTATCGGCTTTGGGTTCCTTCCTTGCGTAAACTTTCGGATAGTCTCCAAGTCGTCGGGCGAACCGTCAAACTGAGCCTTTTGGGTAAGGACCGAGATTGCCGACACTACCGGATGGTCGTTGTAGACTTGATGTGCATCGTTGATCGCCGCCTGATTGATGACTCCCATGGTTGGCGAATTCCTCTTGATCTCGGCGATCACGCTGAATGGCTTGGCTCCTAACGCCCGGGCAAAACCGCGAGTTGGACCCATTTTCTCGATCTTGCGGCGAACCTTTGCAAGCGGCTCTCTTTCCTGCCTCGCGGCGGACTCAGCCCGGCATGCAGCTAGTATATCTTCAAGAGTCATGCGCTAAGAGAATAGACTTCCTTCACCTTGTCCGGGAATAGGGCGATGCCTTCCTTTGTGAATCTTCCAATGACACGCCGCTCAGTCCGGTCGATAAAGAGGCTATGGCGTTTGAGTTCTGCTATCTCAGTTTCGGTCAGGTCGACGTAGAAGAGCGAGATCTCCGACAAATCGATGCGTTGCTTTTCCGCATTCTCAATGACTTGTGCAAAATCGACGCCATGAGGGTTGGGCATGCTTTGTTCAAGATGGGTCCAATACGACCCGTCAAGCTATCCGGCGGCAGAGCTTAGTCAAGTTGAAGCCCGCGCCGGTTTGCGTCCGAGCACAGACGCATCGTTCCGCCAATTTTGGTGCGGTTATCTGAGACCTAATTCCCTATGGTGTGACATTTGCGTCCCGCATGAGCGCATCGAGCGCCACCTTGTCCTGAGCAAGATCACGTACTGGGAAGGTATTTTTGGTATGCCACTCTCCGTTCACGGCCTCGAATTGAATTACCCAGAAGCCCACGGCTGCACTGGGGAACATCGTATTGGTAATAGCTGCTTTGCTGCCAGTCTCCTCCCTCCATGGAGTCCACTTCCCATCCCAGGTTCGCGACTGTTCGCATTCAACGACGAGCTTGAACCGCTCCGATACGCCATTCATACGATCTGTCTCGCTGACCGGGACCGAATACAGCGAGGTACTCGGATTGTGAAGTTGGACTAATTGGAGCTTTTTGCCCCCCAGCAGTTTGCTCGCAGCAAACCAGAACTCCTTTGAACCCTTGAAGGTTTGGTTGATCAGCAAATTGGCCTTGGCCTCTCTCTCAGTCGGTGGAGCCGGCTGGCGCGAGCAGCCGCCAAAGCAGATGCCTAATACGAGCAGAACAACCAAGCTACGCGAAGTCTTCATGACATTAATCGAATCAGTGTCGTTCGGGATGCCTCCACAAGCGACTCGGAAACAATATATTCATTGCGCACATTGCCCAAGGTTTGGGCTCATGAAACACCGAATCTGAGGTCCACTACCTTCAGTGCGACGTTGCGCGACTTTTGTTGCACCCGCGGCGAGGCCGCCGACGCTTAAGGCCGGGCGGCCAGCCGCTCAAGCTCCCGAACCGCAAGGTCCAGTTCGGAGGTAAGGCGGTTTCGGCTTAGCCTTAGGAACGAGTCGGCCAGAGCGCGGTAATACCATAGTGTCCCGTCGCGACCGCCCATAAATCGCGCCCATACCGTCTCGCCGATTACCATGTAGTCGGAGGTGATCGAGCGGACATTGTGGAGCTTGTCCGCCGCCGAGACGAGGAGGACGGCCGGCGAAGCGCCTTCGAGATGGGCCAGATAGGCCTCCTTTCGCGGGCGCCACAGCGGCTTCGGCGTCTCGAAGGTGTCCGAGCAGCCGGACACGATGTCCGCCACAGCCGCGCCGAAACGGGTCCGAATTTCCGCGATGACCGGAGCCCCGCCGGCGTCCTCAGCCGTATCATGCAGGAGGGCCCCGATCGCCTCGTCCTCGGACGCTCCGTTCTCCAGGGCGATCGCTGCCACGCCGAGGAGGTGCGAGAGATAGGGAATGTCGGTGCCCTTTCGCGGCTGCCCGGCATGGATCTCCCGGGCAAAGGCCACGGCTGAGTCAAAGCGAGGGGTGAGGTTGGTCATGGTTGCGTTCCAAGGCCCGTTCAGGGCCTTCGGGATTGCATTCTAGCGCTATCCTCGGACGTAATCTGTCCTATGCCAGCGAAAAACGCCCTGCCCTCCTCCCGTCCTCCGTTGGCAAGGATGATGAAGATCCACGAGGAATTGCAGGACGGCCACCTGACCAACTGCTCCAAGTTGGCCGCTAAGCTCGAGGTCTCGACAAAGACCATCATGAGGGACCTTGCCTTCATGAAGGATCAGCTCGATCTGCCAGTGGAATACGACCCGCAGACCTATTCCTGGCGGTACGCCTACCCCGTCAAGAACTTCCCCACGGTCCAGGTGAGCGAAGGCGAGCTTCTCGCGCTCCTAGTGGCCCAAAAGGCCCTCGAGCAGTACAAGGGTACGCCCTACCACGACCAGCTTGCGCATGCCTTTGAGAAGCTTTCGTCGAGCCTGCACGACAACGTCAGTTTCTCAGCCTCGAGCAGCCTTGGGAGCGTCTCCTTCCATCACCAGGGGCTGAGCAAGGCCGACCTGAAGGTCTTTGACAGCCTTTCACGGGCTGTGATGCAAAACCTGGAGATTGAGTTCGATTACACAAAGCCGGGAGGCTCGGCGGAGCCGAGGCGTGTCCAACCCTTCCATTTGGCCAACCGAGCTAACTCCTGGTACCTGGTCGCCTACGACCTGGACAGGAAGGATCTCCGCAATTTTGCGGTGGTGCGCATGCAATCGCTCAGGGTCACAAGCAGGAAGTTCAAGAAGCCCGAGGATTTCTCCCCGGAGAAGCACTTTGGTAGGTCCTTCGGCGCCTATGTGGGCACGGGAGACTACAAGGTCGTTGTGCGCTTCAGCAAGGAGGTGACGGGGCTGATCAAGGAGCGCGTGTGGCACGAGACACTCGAGACCAAAGACCTGCCGGATGGCGGCCTGGAATTCACACTCCGCCTGGACAGTCTTGAGGAGATCCAGCGTTGGATCCTTGGCTGGGGAGATACAGCCAAGGTTTTGGAACCAAAGGAACTCAGGGAGAGCATCCGAAGCACCGCCGAGGCGGTGCGGAAACTGTACGGTTCCTGAACCCTTGGTTCAGGCCGCGGCCCTGAGCCTTGGAGTCCGCCGTCGGCCCGCCCTCGATTCCAGCGTCTCGCCGATGGGGAGGCGCGCTCCGACCACCCTGTCGACTAGGCCCTGGCAGCGCTCCGCGGAAATTCGCCAGTCCACGCCATCCGGGTGAAACCAGCTGAATTCGCAGGAGATTCTGCCTGCGCAGGCGCCCACGCCCACCACAGGGTAGCCCTCCATCGCCATTTCACCGAAGAGCCCAAGCGAACCGGGTTCGAACCCGCGCTCGGCAACCATGATGCAGCAATGGACCGTGGTGCCGCCTGGTTTGTCTGCTGTGTGGATGCTGAGGGAAGAGTCATGCTGGTTGAGTATGAGCTCATCGTATTCCTCGCGGACGCGAAGCCCGGTGCCGAAAAGGGCGACGCTGAGGGAGGTCACAGGGGAACGGACGGGGAGGTTTGTCTTCATGCTATGGGGACGTTCTAATTGGTTCCAGTGGCCCGGCGGGATGCCGTGGTCCAACGAATGCATCATCCTACATGGGCTGGGACATCCGCTGTCCGAGCTCGCTGAAACGCGGATTTGAACAAAATATTCCCGTTCCGTGCCCTGGGACCAAGGATGTCCGAGGGGTGTCCGTATAATCTGCGGCGTGCTAAAGCTAGTCCCCACGCATCACGCCGTAGAACGGGCCAAAGAAAGGACCGGATGGCGCCGTCATGCGCTGGAGCGAATGCTTGAGCGCGTCTTTTACTTCGGCCTAAGCGCCGAAATCTGCTGCGGCCAGCTTCCTCAACAGCTTCCCGATCGTTGAGAACTTATTCTTCCCCGTGCCGTGCGCAACGGGATGCGCGGTGAGCACGTAAAGCGTCCCATCTGCTTCATGCGTCTCTGCGTCGGTGACGCCTCCGCGTTCGAACTTGTGGCCTGCAATTTTTCCCCAATAGCTGCGATAGCTTGTGCCGTAGAAAACCACCAGTTTCGGATGATATATCTTAATCATTTCCCGCAGATGATCTATTCTGTCGTCTTCCAGCCAATCGCGGCAGGCTTGGCGGCTCCCGAGTTCATCCATTCGGGAATGAAACCTATAGTACCAGTCCTTGATTCCCGGGGATGGAAGAGGGAAAAGTTCTAGCAGACATGACTCGGCAGCAGTCGTTCTTCCGAGCCTTTTACATTGATAGCTGAGTATATCTTCGGACATAACCGGCACCTGCCCCGCGTAGCCCAGCAGAAGCGAAATCAACTGCCGCCACGTCCTTTGTATCTTCGCATCTTCCGTGAACAAGTCGGCCTTCCCGATGGCATGGTGATACCCAACAAGGTCCTCCAACTCCTGTTTTCCCCTTTCACGCCAGGCATCAAGCCTGCCCTTGATTTCATTGAAAAAGACACCTGAACCGCCTCCATCCATGCCCTCCTCCATGCCAACCAACCAGACCGGCGCTTGGTAGCTGCCATAGCCGAAAAAATGCTTGGAGAAATCGGTTAGCAGTTCGTCGTCAAATTGCTGGTCCATGTTTGGAGAATACTTAAAGAAAGCCTGCGGAGCGACGTTACGCTGATTGCGTTGCACCCAACGAGGCCGTTCCGCCGATTCCAGCGCATTTTCCCGGCGCCCCCGTTGCACCTCGTTCGTTGCACTTGAGCAATGCGCCGAAATTCATGGAACGGTGCGTGACAGAGGCCCCATTTACTGAGGGGACCCAGAAAGCCAACAGGCCCTATCAAATACGGCTCTGCGCATAGCGCGCATCGCTTATAAGGCGTTGCAGCCCGAATAATGGCAGCCGTTTACTGGCGTGGCTATTTGGACTCTGATAGGGCGGAAGAACGCCCCATTTCGGTTCCTACGTCTATAACGTCTGCTGAGAAATGCAGATTGGCGAACGTGGTCGAAATAGAATGGTCCGCATGGAGTGTCTCGACGATCGGCTTCAGGTGAGAAAAATCGGACGAAAAGGATTTCCCCTCCCAATATTTATCCTCTGTGAGGCAGACAATCCGGCAAAGGCCCAATTTCTGATCTCTGCCTCTAGAGCTTTCACATCCGGCATTTTCGAGGGCTTTCCACCAATCATCACGAAAGCAACTTGACGAATCTTCCGCTGATGTGTTCCAGAACTTTCGTAAGGCTATGGCATAGCGCGCCGCTTGGAGCAACATGCCCAGCGGAGATTCTGCCGATCTTTCGGCCTTGAGTTCGATAATGACCGGCAACTGGTCGCGCCCGATTCCTAAGAGGTCAATGGCGCCCCAGCCCTCCCTGTCCCGCTTCGCAAACAGCGGTACCTGATACATCAGAACCTTGGGCGCGACATGGAGGAACTTTGGAACGTTCTCGTTGGCCTTATGCGGGCGCCAACGCACCCAGATAGCACGCTCGAGTCGGTTCTCTTCTAGAGCCGGTGCTTTGGTCATGTCTCCGTTTTTTCTTAATAGCTTATACCCCCCCGAACGTGGCTTCGCCTGTTTCTTACTGTTTTCGATTAGCGCTTCGAGGATCGTCCTTCTGCCATCGAAGCGTTCGAGCAGATCAGCGCATAGCCGTTCAAGAAATCTGCGATCCTCAAGAAATCTCTTCACCTTCTCTGCGTGCAAACCAAGATCCTCATTTAGACATTCGATTAGTTTTCTCTTCATAATTCCTCGATGGTAAGAGTCTGGCCATCTGCTAGCAAGTGCGCCCGCGGCACATTGCGCTCGAAGGCTTCCGGCGCATCGGTGTGGATCGGCACAACGACGCGGGCGTTGACCCGGTGTGCTAACTCCACCAAATCTGCGGCGAAAGCATGGCCGCTCGTGTGGTGCATGTAGAACTCGCCGCCAGATTCCGAGTGCGTGGCATGTATAGCCGATTTTGCACGCCAGGAAAACAGCCTCACTTAAAGGATGCTTATCGGCTTCCCATCGACAGCAATCCTCGTTCCCGGCCACCATTGCGCCCATGTCTCCGGGCTCGTTGTATGAACTGGCACAAGCAGGCGCGGACGCACCACTTCAACGAAACGCCGCAGGTCGTTCGGGTGGGCATGTCCGCTCGCATGCCGAAGGAGTAGATTGCCGCCCACCGCGTTAATCGCCGCCAAAAAAGCTTTTGTACGCGGTTCCTTGAGGTATCCCGTCCAATAGGAGAAGACGCAGGCAACGCCCGGCGGCAGATTGTTTCCGAACAACCCCTCCTGCATCGACTGTCTGAAGAGTACCACATAGCGCTCGGGATTGCGGTTAATCTCCACGGCGGTGATCGCACCCTTCCCTAGCCTCTTAGCCCAATCGGTATGGCCCAGCCGGCGGCAGGCGACGCTGGCGGAATAGCTCGGCGGTACCCAAAGCCGAAGATCCGGAACGGTCCCGGGCATCGGCACCTTGGTCTTGCGACCGATCAGGTGCAGCACGAAGGCCTGATAGGGGTCGATCACAAAGGTTCGCCCGGATCGGCGCGCCGCCCGGAAGTACGTGACAAAGCGGTCCACGTTGAGCGGGGAATACATCCCGAGCACGATCCCGGGCGCCGCCTTGAAATCGGCCGCCAATTGCTTCTCGAGGTCCTTTTCGCTCAGATTGGCCTCGCTGGCCCGTCCACCCAGCCGCGTACCCTCTATCAGGAGGGCGTCCAAGGGCGTTTTCTGGGCGATCCTAACCAACTGCCGGGCCATCCCGGGCTTCCGGCCATGAAACCTCAGGTCGCCCGTGTAAAGCACCCGGCGGCCCTCCGCCTCGACCAGGAAGGCCATGGCGTCGTAAACCGAGTGATCGACAGGATAGGCCGTCACTTGAAATGGCCCGACTCCTACGGCCTGACCGGCCACCAAGATCCTTCGACGGGCCTGCGGCACGCTGGGCTGACGGGCAAAAAGACTCCCGGCCAGGATCATCTTGCTCGTGCCCTCGCTCATCCACACCGGCACCTGGGCCCGGCTCGCCGCGATGAGTCCGTTGTGGTCGGCATGGGCATGGCTAAGGAACAGGCCATCCACCGGCGGGCCCTCCCGATCGAACAACCCGGCAACGGGCGGTGGCGGATTCCTGCCCCAGGGATCGGCATCAAGCGGCAAACCGGCATCAAGCACGATGCGGGTGGAACCCGATGCTATTTCGATGCAGGTTCCGCCAATCTGGTGTGACCCCCGATGGACCGTTATGCGCAAGTCGCCACAACTATCCCAGCCGACCTGGTGTGCCAATCCTGTTCGCGTCTAACCGCCAACCCCGGTGCGCCGTTACGCATATTGCGTTGCACCGGGCGTGGCGCATCGAAATTCGGCAAACGGCGCGTCGCTAGGGGCTCATCCACTGAGGGGACCCTGGAAAACTGACGGATCTCATGACACAAGCCTTTGCGCATGGCTCGCATTGCTCCCAAAGCGTTGCCAGCCAAAAGATAGCCACCGTTTACTGACGTGAATGGCTCGATTCTAACAGGACCGCAGAATTCCTGATTTTGGTTTTTACGTCTATATAGAGATGAATCGAACGAAATCGCCTCGTGGCGCGGCTAGCTGGCTGAAATCGGTTTACTGTGCCGAATTCCCGCATTTTCGCCACGCAATCAAAGTCCCCTATTCGATCAAAGTCCGCCAACCCCACACGATCCGTGTTCGTGATGCCCGTTCAAAGGCGACCCTTCGCGTCATCACGACCACCGGCAGGATTCGGAAAGCGTGGTGCGGCGGCACACAGAAGGGTAAAGGCCGCCGCTTTGTCGGTATCTGGGTGACCTTTGACGACAACCGGACCGAGATCTACAGCGCGAAGACCGGCCGTCTGCTCAGGACGATCCCCGATCAACGAAAAGTAAACCCCGCTCTCACCGCAAAACTCCTTAAAGTGATAAAAAGATCGGAGAGCCCGGTCCGCTACGCAGTGGTTTGCGCTGCGGCGAAGAACGAGAACGGCTTCTATGACTCCTCGATCGGCGGTTTCGAAATGAACCGTGTTCCAGATACCGCATTGTTCAAGGATCGGGAAGTGGCCGAAGCCGTTGCGTCAGTGCTCACGGAGCAGGTCTATGGGAAGAGAAACTTCCCGGGGAAACCTAGGCCGTTTCAAACAATTGCGCTCCGCAAGACACCGAAGGGGCACACATTCTTGGAAAAAATCAGGGGACGCCATGGGTCCTACATTCCGACTCTCAACGTTCGAGCCAGTCCAACATCGGTCCACTTTGAGAAGTGCCGATAATCCCGCCTCTGCCATGACGTCTCATCCAGCTCCCACACCTGCGAACGCCCTGACTCCTTATGAACGCGATCGTGCCATGGCTCGTGTGCTGCGCGCTTTGGACGGCAGGGGGGGCATGAAGGCGTTTCGCAAGAGGGCCAGCGCTAGATTCCAAGGAGACCAATCCTTCCTGGATGAACTCTTGTGTGAGGTAAGTCTGCGCGGGCGGCCGGATGCTGCGAAGTATCTTCTGAGTCACGGCGCTGACCCGAATGCCAGCCAGAACAGTACGGCGGGTTATCCTACAGCGTTTATAGCCGCGATTGCGCGAGGAACCGTGAAGGTCGCGCGCTTATTGATCAGACATGGCGCACGTCTGCATTGCGATCACGTGTGGACGTCACCGCTTGGGGAAGCCGCCTTTCGTGGCGACGTGCCGATAATGCGAGCGGTACTTGAGCTCGGTGCGGACCCAAATGAGCCGATCTGTACTCACCAGAGCGCAGAATGGGACGTAACTCCCATTATGATCGCGATTGCGGAAACCCACACGTCGTGTGTGGAGCTTTTGTTGCGCAGCGGGGCCAATGGGAACGTTGTGTGTCACGATCTGGGAGCATTCAAGTATAAGTCTATTCGAAGCGACTGGTACAAGGATCGCGGTGAAGGGCCGCCTTGCACGCCGCTTGTACTGGCAGAGGTGACCTGCAATATTGCAGCCGTCAGGATACTCCGCAAGTTTGGGGCTTCTTCACACATTCCCGCAGAGACCGGAAAAGGAACTGTGGCCTTCCGCGCTCCAATAGGTCTGCGCGCGCGTGCGCTTGATTCGCTACCCCAAGTCATCCGGTTGATTCGGGGACGCGCCAAGTTCGAAGCTATCCGGCGACTGCTTGCGCGCGTGCGCAATCTCGACGATGACGGCGGAAAACTATTGGCCACGGCATGTTTGGGGCGGCGTCCTGACGTGGTCAGGCACCTCCTCGAACTCGGTGCTGATCCGAATTGCGTCAGCTATCCCTCGTTGCCCGAGTTGGACGGCGGGTCGACCGTCATCGCCCGCATGCTACTTGAACACGGCTATGACGGAACCTATCAAAGTTGCAGCGTGCCTCTCCTGGAGGCTGTTTACTGCGGGAACACACGGCTTGTGCAGCTGCTGCTGGCTCACGGTGCCGACGTGAACACAATTGGCCATGACGAGTGGCAAGAGCATGTGCTAACGCCATTGATGACGGCCATTTTTCACGGCCACCTTCAGTGCGCGGCCCTCTTGCTGGCGAAGGCAGCCGATCCGAACCTGGGATGCGGAGGTTTCCCCGGGCCGGATAATATTTCGCTTCTTCAGTCGGTTCTGTCCCGAAGGGGTTGGGGCTCGATGCTTCCGTTGGAATACGAGCCAGACGATCCATGCAGATCCGTGGTATTGCCCCTGCATGTTGCCGTGTTGACCGGCAACATCGGGGCGGTTGCCATGCTGCTTAAGCATGGCGCTTCTTCCACAGCGGCTGCGGATCTTGACAAGTATGTCGATCAGGTGAGCCCATTGAAACTCAGATCCCGAATCGCAGCGCTTCTCCGAAGGGGGCCCCCCTCGCATAGCGGCGCCGATCTTTGACTAACTCCGCATCGCCACAGTCTGACCTGACGTGCATCTTTAACTCTGTTCGCTTAAAGAGCGCCTACGTCAGCTCCAAACAAAGCTTCCTGATCCAATGGCAGACAATAAAGACTACGAAGTCTCAGTATTTAGCCCCATTTCAATGGGGAATGAGGCCGCCATCGCTGCCTTGGTAGAGAACGTTCCTGACATGAATGCCCTCTTGGCAGCCAAACTTCTTTCCGAAGCCACTTCAAAAACCCCCTCTTCGATCTATTATGGGAGCGCCCACGAAGCGGGTCTAGTGGCTGGGCGTCTGGAGGCCGTAGGATTCAAGGTTAAGTATGCCAGATTCTGATATGCATCTCCCTCCCAGAAACAATCACAGTCGGCGCCCCGAGATCGCTGCCATAATTCTCCCGTTGTGCGTAGCAACGACGGATGTTTTCCGGCAGCGAGTCACCCTCCATCGTGGCACGCAGAGTGCGCCTTTACCCATGGAATGTGCGTCCACTTGGCTTGCTGCGCGCGCACCAGCTGAGTCCGTTGCCTTCAGTGCGACGTTACACCGCTTAGGTTGTACTGGAGGCGCGCGCCGTTGGGCCAATTTCGTGCGCCGCTTGCTCGCCGCGCTCCCTCATTGTCACCCGTTGAAAACGGCTTTCACCGGTTGAAATCCCCCCTGCCCCGCCTCATTAAGGATCCGCCTTAGCCCAAGACGGCCCGTACGGGCTTCCCCTTTTCGGCAGAACGGGAAACCTCAGAAAATCAGCCGAAGGAGTTGCTCGGATGCAGGCTCGCTTAAGCAGAGAAATAATGAGCTAATCCATCGCTATAGTCTCCGGCTCTGCGCTCAAATGAGAACATTATCTTTCCTCGGCGTGATCTGCACTGCGTTGCTTTTGTCGGCCTGTTCCAATCCCGAAATAGTTAAGCTGTCTCCCGATACTTACATGCTCTCCCGACAAGATCGCGGTGGAATATTTGGCAATGCCAGCGCGCTCAAGGCCGGCGTAATTCGCGATGCCGATGCATTCGCAGAAAGCCAGGGGAAAGTCGCTATTCCAATCTCCTCGAACGAGAGTCCAATGTGGCCAGGTCATTTTGCCTCGTTCGACTACCAATTTAGAGTGGTAGACAAGAATGATCCTGAAGCGCGAAGGACCTCTCTAACACCGCGGCCGAACATCGTTGTCGAAAAGGATGAGAAAGTTTCGGCCGACATCAAGACGACGGACCAGTCAACTAAGCAGGCTGATCTTTACACCGAAATAATGAAACTGGACGATTTGAGAAAAAAGGGACTACTCACGGACGCACAGTTCGAAGCGCAAAAACAGAAGCTGCTAGATAAATCAAATTAGCGCACTCTTGACCTCCCCGTTTCGCCTCAAAGGGGAAGCTTGCCCGGGCGGTTACGGGAATTGGGCGGGGGCTTAGTTACCAAGGGCGGACGATGTGGTCGCATTTTGCGACCAGCTCAGCATGGCGGGCGTTTCACAATCGGTCCTTTTTCGAACCCCTGCATCGTCCTAATGAACCGCAGCGACAGATGGCGCGTGTCCTGCCGCAGCAGGGCGCGTGACCGACGGAGACGTCGGATCCGGTTGCTGTTGGTTCGGCATCTCATCCAGGGAGGCTAACATAACGCAGCGGTCGCGCATGTTAATCCAGTTCAGGGTCTGGGGTCGGAAGCCTGGCGCCATACGCCTTCAGTCGGATTTCGTCCTTCTTTTCAATCCCCAATTTGAGGTAATCGAGGACCTGCGGCACCCATCCGGTGATTGAGCAGCGGAAGCTGGTGTCGTGATGGTAGAGTTGGTGGTTTATCTCGCGAACGAAGCCTGTAATCCCATCGACCAACTCTTTGATTTCCGTGAAGGGGATGTCAGGGAGAGTGTTTGAGCCAAGGGCGGTCGCCATGTCCGAATGGGACAGCCGCTTGTGGCGCCAATCCTTCACGCCACAACCCCAGACCTGATTGATCGCATCCAGTCGTTTTTGAAGGTCAGCGCGAAACGCTTCCACCTCGGGCAACGCAACGATCGTGGCCAAGGAAAAATTGTCATTTTTGCCCATCTTTGCCGGATCGAGATACCGCGAAATAGTAAGCATGAGGTCGTCAACGAGCAGATTGTGGAGAGCGCTCCAAAAATTGGCTCCAGTTCGATTGAGCACCGCATAGTTTTGGGCCTCAGAATAAAGTTCGTCGAACATCTGCCAACGAACATTCAGTTCGAGAACGAGCTGATTGAGGACATCAATTGGCGGCATGTTCAAGATAGCGAAGGAGGGGTCCGGAGGGTACATGTCCAAGGAGCCTGGCAGGCCCAATCAGGATTGGCAATCGACTGGAAGTCTCACAGCTGAACAGCCATTTCCCGGTCACTCTGACAGCGGGATTGAGATGGTCTGCTCGCCCAGCTTGTTAAGAGGTATGCGCCATATACTTAAATGGCGCGGCGCACCTGGCTCGCCCTTTCCCAATGCACCGCTCACAGTGCCGTCCACCGAACCCAATCCGAAATGAGCAACAATTCGTCCTCCCCATCCAGCCCAACGCCCAAAAAACTCCGCGTCTCGATCGCGAAAACCATTCGGGAGACGATCGAGGAGGCCCAGCTCCAAACATACGTCGAACGAATGGGCCTCTTGCACGCGGCCATCTACCTTATCGAAATCCGCATCCGAAACTACTTTTTCGTCACAAGCAGCGCACCGTCCAGTGACCTCGACCAAGTCTTCCACGCAAAAACTGGCGACCTCCTGCCCAAAAATGACCTCACCAGTTGCGAGTCCTTTGGCTATCTCCTCAAGCGATACAACAAATCCGTAGCACCAGGCTTTCAAATAGACACTGAACTCGAGCGCTACAGGCACCTCCTCGTACACGGTCGCCTTTTTGCCGACCCGAAAAATCAAAGCCACAGACGTCTGCTCAATTTCACGGGGGTCAAAGACAACCCCAAGACGATGCGTGTATCAGGCGCCCTCGAAGCCACAGACTTTTGGTTCGGACGGGTCGAATTGAGCGCAAGACACGCCGTCGCAGCCATCGAACTCGCCACAAAACACCTCGTGCTCAGCCCCTGACCCCAACTACTATGCAACAGTTGCTTTTGAGCCCTTTGCATTCGCCATGGCGACGGAGTAGTGCCCGTAAAGGGGAAGATTCTGAAACGCCGCCACCTTCTCGTTTTGCATGAAAAGGGAAGCCGGCCGGGGCGGATTCGGAAAATTCCATCCTGCCGATGAACCTGCCTGTTGAGGCACCACCCGGACTCATGGCCGGCAGGTGCGGGCGCCGGAATCCGAGGTAGCGGGACGTGACCTTAAGTTTGCAGCTCAATGAAGCAGCGTCATAATATCCCGCAGTGAGAAGCAAGGAATTCACGTTGAAGGTCCAATCCGCCCTGAGGACGGGGAAGAGGCTTCTCATCGTTGACGCCGCCGGGGGCCCGGCGCTTGAGGATCTCCGGCACGAGCTGCGCGGGGTGCCTTGCCGCGAATTCGATCTTACCCAGGTCCACAATGAGCGGGAACTCAACAAGGTATTGGAACCCCTTCGAGGGCCGGCCGACGCATCCCAAACAACCGCGACTGAAGCGCTGATACTCTTCGGACTTGAAGGGATCGCAGCAGGCGGCGGCGCCGAACAGCGGGGCTGCATGGGCCGCCTGCGCGGTGTCATGCAGTGCGTGCCAAACCGGCGAGTATTCTACGTGGCAGCCGGCGTCGACGAGCCCTGGCTATGGGAGCATTGGGCTTCGCCCAAGGCCCCTTTCAACCGGCAATTCGAGATGGTTAAACTCCATTCCGATTTGGCCAAAAAAGTTAAGCGGGCCATTGCGACGCGGAGAACTGCAGCCTCAGCCTCCTCCGCCTTGCACAAGAAGACTACGGTTAACAAGCCTCGAGGGGAAACCTTCGGACGCAGATTTAGCCGCCTTTCCGGGATTGGTAAGCGCCTACCGGCAGACGCTTCGCGCAAGGAGGCGTACGAGGATTAACGAAACGATTTCTGGCGGGCCAGCCTTCGTAGGATCGCCGCCCGCTGGGTAGGTGGGCTGTTTGCCGAAGCAGGTAATCGCATTTGCGACCACCTCGTCGGGGCTCAGGCACTACTCCAAAATAGGCAGATGCGGTGGCCTTGACCCAATTGCCCATTGGAAATATGCCTTTTCACAGTGAAGGACACCTACTCCGTCAAGGACCTCCAGCGCGAGATCGCCACGGCCATCCGAACTGCCGAATCCGGCACGACGGTCACTGTCACCCGCAACGGCCGTCCTGTTGCGGCTGTCATCTCGACCGCACGCCTTGGGTCCATGCTTGAGACCATGGAACTGCTTGCCGACAAGAAGTTCATGCGGCAGCTCAAGCTCTATCGCGCTGGCAAGCTCAAGCTCCTTCCGGCCAATTCCCTTCCAGACTAAAGTTGGGGATTTACGCCGCCGGCCCGACCTGGCGCGCCATCGGCACGAACATCGGCAAAGCAGACAGCCCGCATCGCCATACTTACGCTTAAATCATTCCTTACCATTCTTCATTGAACCTTGCCGTTGATTTTCCTGTTAGCCGTTCCTGCTGGAAGAGGCTTGCCGTCAGAGATGAGCGTGGTGACCCATTCCTCGACGATGGTCTGGAGTTGTGCGCGCACGCCGGCCTCAATCTTGCCGTGGCAACCGCCATAGAATAATCCAGGGCAGAGACCGATAAAGCACTTATCCTCGTCGGACCACTCGACGATCTTCTTATAGCGTGCCGCCGCCCTCTTGACCGCGCTTGTTGTAACAGCGGTTTTCACAATGTTCTCTTTGTGGTTGCATCGCGCTCCTCGGCAATCATCGCCGCCAGATTCAGGTCCCTCCGCACCGGCTGCGCCGCGAGCCACGCATCAAGGTCGGTCCACAGCCGCTTTTTACGGCCGTCGCTTAGCGTCGCCTTCGGCCCTGCGAGCTTCGATTCCTTGAGGGGTTTAGTCTCGGTCATCTCAGACAATTGTTTTCTCGCCCATTCCCGGTCCTTGCGGGACGCATTGCGATCCCCTGCCAGCTTCAATAGCCGAGCGCGTTGAGCGGGCTTTAGCCTTAGGCGCTGTTCTGTGCGCGAATTCTCCTTCACGGGAAGTCCGAAAGGTGGGCGCGAACCCGGGCGGAGGTGACCCGCTTACCAGCGTGGCCCCTGGTCACCGCAAGGCCGGTTGCCTGGTCCTTCACGAGTTGCGTGCGGACGGGAGTTACGTCCCTGCGGCCCTCGTTGATAAGGTCCTTGGCCGACACTCCCCTGCCCAGCGACAGGCGCTGGCGCATGGCGCGGATGCGGGTGAACACCGACGGAGCACCGGCTTCGCGCGGAATATCCCCCGCGGCATGCGCGGGCGCGTCGGGCAGGTTTGGGCACGAACCCGCGGGCGCGATGAAGCGGCGGCGGCGCGCTTTTAGGTCGGCGCCCTGCGGCTCGCGTTTGGAGGACATGAGGGTATCGCAGGCACCGCCCGACCATTGTCAAGCGGCCCCCGGCTTCGGAGGCGGCCGCCCGGCCGGGATTGGCGCCATCATGGGTTTCCTGCACAAAAAACGTTCCAAGAAGTGGCGCAAGTCGAGGGCATTTACCGGCTTGCCCACGAACATCAGGTTCACTGGATAACCTGATGTTCGCATTCGAACTCCCAGTGCGACGCTGCACGGCTTAGGTTGCATCCGGGAGCCGGGGCGGTTTCGCCGGGCGGCCGCGCCCGGGAGGTCCCCGGGTCCTACGCCTTCCGGTAGCTCCTGCCGCTTAGGAGGTCGGACATCCGCGAGCGCGACATGCCGGTCTCTACGCAGAGATCCCTGCGGCTGGCGCCCTCGGAGTGGCGGCGCCTCATCTCGGCGACGGTGGCCGGCGGAAGCTTCCGGGCGCTGGCCGCGAGTTCCATGTCCTTTACCGATGCCGCGATCCGGAGCTTCCTCAGGAGTGCCGGGGCGTACGGTTTCCCGTCGGGGCCGAAGTACAGGACCCTCGCAAGCTGGATGGTCGTGTGGGAGCCGAGGTTGATCGAGAGGTGCCCGCCGCGCCTGCCCTTGTAGACCTGCGCCTTGGTGCGCGAGCCGGGGTTCACAGCCCGGACGATGAAATCGACGAAGCTCTCCATCATCGCGGGGCTGGCCGTGGTCATGGTCGCCTTGGGGAGGTCGGGCCGGGCCCTGGACGTCGATGCGTTCGGCCGGATCGAGAGGCCGCCGTCGCCGTCGAAAAAGCCCCGCCAGAAATGCACGCTTGAGCGCAGGCCCGGCGGGGGCGGGACCGCGACCCCGTGCTTTGAGCCGATCGGCATGCCGAGTTCGCCCAGGCGGGTCATCAGGCGCCTTGAGATGACCGACAGCCGGCACCACCGCCTGTCCTTGTAGTTGCTGGGGTAGTTTTTGACCGGGGCGTCGGTGCCGAAGAATTGCCGCAGGAGTTCCAGGTGCGGGGCGTCAGCCTCCTGGAGCCCCACCGTGACAAGCCCGGTCTCGGCCCTGACATAGCCGTCCGCCATCAGGAAGCCGAGCCAGTAGGCGCACTCCTGATTGCCGATGGGATCCGGGTCGAAGGCGCACTCGTTCAGCAGATACCGGCGGGCCCTCTCGGACTGGGTCATCATTGGGATTCCCGCCTGCCGCAGGATCCTGCGCACGCTGGATTCGGTCGCCCCACTGCCGACGCGCTCGGCAATGGCCCAGGCGGCAAGCTTCAGGGTCGGGGGGAGCGTTGCGTTCTCGCGGCCGAGGCGCTCGATCTCGCCCACGGCATCGCTGGATGCAGGCAACATCCCCGTTGTGCAAGAGCGCATCGGGCGCGCCCGTTCGCGGTGGTGGGTAGAAGGCAGGCCGCCATCAATGGCGGGGCCGGCAACGGGCAAATGGGCGGGGTTGGAGCGGTTGTTGTTCATGCCTCCCAAGATGGCGGCCGACTGCAGTCGACTGCCTCCGCCGGCATTTCCGCACCCCGAGCCTCGAAAACCTCAGCTCGCTTTGCGGCTTCGCTCCTCTCTCAAATATCTGTATGCCCCCCAGAGGACACTTTCATACAGTCAAGTGCGACGTTGCGGGGACTGCGTTGCACCCGCAGGGCGCCAACTCTCGCCCCGGCGGGTGTGGCGTTCTACGGATAACGGCAGACCTGGGGTCACCCCTAGCGAGAGCGATCATGCAAGAATTGCCCCAAATTTCGAAGACATGATTGCGAAGGCGCAACAATCAGCTTTTTCTGATTCTCGTTTACTGATTCGGTTGTCTGCGAGGTATAGTACTCCCAATTATAGCCAGAAGCAGCCGTTTGACCGACAGCCAAAGGGTAGCATTGGAAGTTTACTTGGCCCTTCGCCTACACGACAATTTTCGGCCGATCAATAGCCTCAAAGATGATCGGTGTAGCGGAGCTGAGCATCAGAAAATGCGCAACTGGCTCATCTTGCCGATTGCAACGGCACATTAACCATGAATGAAAAACTACAAATTCCGGCTCACGGCCTTGGTTCGCTCATCGGATCGGCACTAGTCATTGCAATCATCACCTCAGGACTCTGCGGGCTAGCCAGTTTAGCCTCAAACGTACTTGCATTGATCATCCTTGGCGCAGGCGGGTTGTTGATTTGCATCCTTCCTATCTCAAGGGCTATCCGCGTCGTCAGTCGCATTCCCGGTTATAGAGAAACAGAGACGACAAACAAGTTACTAAGGGGCGCAGGCTTCCGCCATCCTGATGAAGCAAAGATCAAGTGGATCTCTCTGTTGCTCGGTTGGACAATCGTTGGGTGGCTGGTCGCTGCGGTGATGGCAACTCGCAAGCGCGAGGTTGAGATCGACCAAGCTATGGCCGAACTCATTAAGAATCCGACTCCTGACCCAGTGGTCGCCCCAGAGGGCCCATCCGAGCGACAGGTTATGCGGGATCAAGCTAAAACTGAGAAGGCCCGACTGAAGGCCGAGAAAATTCGGCAAGCGGCTGAGAAAGCTGCAATGGAAATGGCCGAAAAGAATCGGGTCACGGAAACTACCTTCGATAGATTTAAGGGACAACTAGATGTCAGAGGGAAGAACCCAATAAATGGCATTAATCTCGTCTACAGAAAGAACACTGCGACCGGCGAGGAGAAGTTATGGATTTACATCGTAGTGGACAGCGAGGCCCCCAAGATCGACGATGCGGCTAGAGGCTATTCCGGTGATGGGCTGCTCGATTTTAACGGCTCACTTTTCATGATTCTCGACGGAGTCCGTGAGAAGATCGACTACGAGCGCACCGACAAACGCCGCTACATGGAGACCGTGGCATCCAAGGGCGACGGTGTCTTGATGCATGCCCTAAAACTTGGAATCTCAACCTCTGTTCGCAATTCGCTCGGTAAGGGTTCACTTGGCTGGGTCGTGGGAAGGCGAGCATACGTTGCGATGCGCAAATATGATACCCGCACAAATGTGCATCACGTTGTTGAGCACGCTCAAGGTGTGATGACTCTCGACCATGTCGCAAAAATTGCCGGAGCCAGCAAAATCGAGATGAGACTAAACCAAATAGAACTACCGCCGGAAGACTGCGCCGAGTTTATTCTTTTTGCCAAGTCCTTCCGCGAAGAACTTCTCATGGAGTCTGCCAAACAATATTGAATGAAACGCTAACGGAATTCTTAGGGAAGAGGTAACGCCTTTCGTTTTGGTCTCGTTCCAGGCTTGAGTTGGGCGAAATTCAGCGCCTCCGCGACGACGTACGCCTGCGCCTAAGAGACTCTAGCATGCACGCTCCCTTCCATCGGTTGGCGAAGTTCTAGGGAAATCGAGCGGGAAAGGATTCTGCATGGCCGCAAACTACCCACGTGGGTTTGCGGCGCCGCGCGGGCACACGACGACATCGACGACATCAGGTGATAACGGCCATGCAGAAATTTGGATCTCCGCATTCGGCCTACAAAGACCGGCCTGCAAATTCTAAAACCCGACGAGCCAGCCAATGCATCGCTTGGGCTACCATGCCAACTTGGGGAATTCGGTTGGGCGCAGCTTCTCGACTATGAATCCTCCGATTTCGGAGAGAAAATCACCTACATCAGACTGAACACCCCAATGCCTTGCCCGCCTCGTGGCGCTTGTCCCCGGTCAACCGCAAGAACACCCACCGCCTCTTTCATCGGCCATGAGCCCGAGCAGTACTTGAGTAGGGATGCGACCGGCTTACTTATGAGCCGCCATTTTGGGTTAGGCGAAAATTCGATTCAAGGGAGCGCGCCCTCATCCCCAGTGTGGCGTTTTGCACCTTTTGCCACACTCCCAAGCTCTAGAAACCCCGGTGCAACGTTACGCGTAGTACGTTGTACTGGGGAGGCGCGCCATTGCGCCAATACTGGTGCGTCGCCTAGGGATGCTGGACCGCCGGCTGGGCGGCCTGGGGGGTCTCCAGCTTGGCCAGGGACGCCGGATTCCGCCTGTGGTAGGCCAGCGCAAGGCGGGTTGCGACCGTTTCCAGGGAGCGCATCCCCCCGCGCGTCCAGTCGATCGACTCGGGCTCGACCCTGGCGCCAAGCTGCTTCGCAAGTTTTGTGATCCCAGAGCCGTCGAGAAGGCGCCGGGTCTCAGCCAGAGAGGGGTATTCCAAGAAGACGACGTCATTGTTAAATCGGTTCAACAATTCTGAACTTATGAGATTCGATGCTATGATCGCCTCCATGCCGACCTTTTCATCGTTCGAGTTCCGCCCGAAGCCGATCGAGCTGCCAGCCCTGCTGTTCTTGTAGACACTCTGCCAGGTTCCCGACCCTACTATCCAGAGGTTCTTGATCCTGGCTTCCAACTCCTCCCCTGTCGGCGCCGGCTTGTCGGTGAAGGTGACGTCACGCAGGTATTCCGCCACCGGATGCACCCCATCGAGCATGGACCATAGGTTGCCAGAAATGGCTGCCGACCAGTCTCCGCTCTGCAAATCCGTGAACTTATCAAGCTCGTCAATGTGCAGGAGGACCCTCGGGTAGGTCGCCACGTAGTCCAGCACTTGGTAGGTCGTCGGCCTGCCGGCCCTGCTGCCCACGACGTTCCAATCACCGCGGCAGATCCTAAGGTAATAGGCCCCCAACCGGTTGGCTGCCGTCTTCACAATCTGGCTTTTCCCGACCCCCGTTGGCCCAATCAAGAGCGGATAGAGCCGGAGCTTTAGGTCAGGGATAATCTGCACGCCCGAGAAGAATGTCCTCCCCATAAGTAGCAAAATGTTGCGGGCCGCCTGCTGGCTTTCTGTGAACAGCATAAACATTTTTGATTGAGAGAGGTTGTGCGAAGCGGTTTCCCAACAAGATGGGGGCTCGCGGGCCGAGCGCTCGCCCTGCCCCATCAAACGACGACCAGCTCGAGCCGCCCGTCTTCGATAATGCCCGCGAGTTTAAGGTGCGTATCGAGGCAGAAATTGACGGATGGCCAATCGGGACCCGGCTGCGGAAGGGGATGCTTTGGGAAGCTAGTCGCTGGGCTCACCAGCTCAAAGGCGCGGTGAGCTCCGGCAGCCGTTAGGCATTTGGCGCGCGCCACACCATTAGCCACCGTGTGGCCCACGATCTGATTGAAGCCAGCAGTTGGGGCATATCAACGCCCGCGTAGAACTGACCCACTAACGCCCGTTTAAAAGTGACCCACCCCCTGTGGGTCGGAGGAAGGGCGGAGGAGGATCCCGGGCTGAGCGAAGCGAAGCCCGGGGTCCTCCTCCGCGAGGAAGACCTCCGTCCGGGCTAGTTGGTATCACGTCACTTGCATGGTTAGCCTCCGGTTCCCTCCCAACCGAAGGCCCTATGCTCAACTTGGATCAGTTCATGAACATTCGTTTTCTTCAGCGCCAGGGCCATTCCGTGCGAGCAATCGCCCGTCTGACCGGGCATTCCCGTAACACTGTCCGCAAGCTCCTACGGGCCACGCACACGCCGACGGCGAAGCCGCGGGTGCGGCCCAGCCTGCTTGACCCCTATAAGCCGTATTTGATCGAACGCTGGCAGGCGCATCGCCTGTCAGCCGTTCGCTTGCATCCGGAGATCCAAGCCAAGGGCTTCACCGGCTCGCTCAAGATCGTGCGGCGCTTCCTGCAAACCCTGCGGGCCGAGGATCAAGTCGACCCGAGGCTCACCGTCCGCTTCGAGACCCCGCCGGGCGAGCAGGCCCAGTGCGACTGGGCCGAGGTCGGTCGTTTTCCACAGCCCGACGGGACGTCCATCAAGCTCTACGTCTTCGTCATGATCCTTTGCTACTCGCGGTACCTCTACATCGAGTTCACGCGCTCCATGGCACTGGCGACCTTAATCCGCTGCCATCAAAACGCCTTCGCCTTTTTCGGGGGTTGGACCAAACGGATCCTCTACGACAACATGCGCCAGGTCGTCGTCGGCCCCAACCGCACCAACGCCCGGTTCCTGGACTTTGCCCGCCATCACGGCTTCGAAGCCATTCGCCACCGCCCCTATCGCCCCAGGACGAAGGGCAAGGTGGAGCGCACCGTCGGCTACGTGCGCACGAGCTTCCTGAACGGGCGCACCTTTGCCGGACTGGATGATCTTAACGGCCAGGGCCGCCAGTGGCTCGGCAGCGTGGCCAACGTCCGCGTCCACGGCACCACGCAGGCCCGTCCGTGCGACCGCCTGCTTGAGGAGACCCTGATCCCCATTGCCGGGCTCAACGCCTACCAAGTCGCCCATAGCGACGTCCGCACGGTCGGCGCCGAGGCGCTCGTTCGCTTCGAGAAGAGCGACTACTCGGTCCCGGCCCGGTTTGTCGGGACACGCGTCAGTGTCGATGCCGGCGACTCCTTCATCATAATCCGATCGAAGGACCTGATCGTCGCCGAGCACCCTCGCGCCACTGGGGCGGGCCAGCGGGTCGAGGCTCCAGCGCACGTAAGGGAGCGCTGGGCCAGATCGATACGCCCCGTGGTTCCCGTGCCGCCCCAAGGCTGCCACGTCACCTTCACCGAGGCCGTTCAGGTCCGCTCGCTCGAGCTCTACGCGGAGGCCTCACTATGAGCGTCAACTACGAGCAACTCGCAGCCGACGGCCTAGAGCAGATCGGCGCCACCACATCCCGCGGCCAGTTGGACCAGATCGCCCAGCAGGCGGCCGCAGCCAGCTGGTCCTATTCCCACTTCTTGGGGCGTCTCCTGGAGCCCGAGCTCGCGGCACGAAGGCAGCGCGTCATCGACATCTGCCTGAACTTCTCCGGCCTGCCATGGAAGAAGCGTCTCTCGGACTTCGACTTCTCCTTCCAGCCTTCGATCGACCGAACGCTGGTCGAGGAGCTGGCCACGGGGCGCTTCATGAGTGAAGGCCGCAACATCATCTTCCAAGGGCCGCCCGGAGTCGGCAAGACCCACCTTGCGATCGCCCTCGGCCTAGCCTGCTCGGAACAAGGACAGCGGATCCTCTTTATCACGGCACTTGATCTCGTGCGCCGCATGAAGACGGCCTTCACCCTAAACCGCATGCCTCACTACATGAAGATGCTCACGACCCCAAAACTCTTGATCGTCGATGAGGTCGGCTACCTCGGCCTCGATACCCAGCAGGCCTCGCTCCTCTTCCAGGTCATCTGCATCCGCTACGAAAAACAGCTCTCCACCATCATCACCTCCAACAAGGCCTTCTCCGAATGGGGCCACGTCTTCGCCGGCGACGCCATCATGGCCTCCGCCGCCCTGGACCGCCTCCTCCACCGCGCCACCGTCATCAACATCAAGGGCGACTCCTACCGCATGAGGGAAAAGCGCCAGGCCGGCCTCTTCCCTGGCTCCGTCGCCCTCGATCCCCAACCCAAAGGACCCTCACCCAGCAAAATCAAACCACCCCGCAAGTAATTCGCCAGGGGGTGGGTCAATTCTAGACGGGCGAAAGTGGGTCCAATCCTGACGGGCGTTGACAGGGCAAATTCACGCCAGTCAGCCCACAGAACGGCCCCGGCCCTATCCAACCCACCACGCTCGGGACTCCTATCGAACAGCCAACTCCGGCTTCCCGAGCAAGCCCTGGCAAGCTCGCGCTCAAGCTGCTCCACCACTCCAATGGAGCCCAGTTCGTCCAAATGTTCGCCATCGACGCCAGCGTGTGAGAGGAGCCATGGCCCCACTTGGCAGGCTATGCGGAAGGAGCTAATGCCAATCCCAGCCATCTCCTCATCGAAGACTTGCTGCTTCTTCGAGGTCCATCCGGGGCACCAAGCCTGGTGATGAAGCGGCATAAGGTACGCCAGGTCGTGGTTTCCTAAGAGATGCGTGCGATTTGGATCCTTAAGTGAACGTCGGAGCCATTGGCAGGTCGCGCGCATCTCGCGAGTTCCGTCTCCGAAAGCGTCAAAGTAGTCCCCCAGGAATACGGTGCGTTGGCCCCTAGATGAATACCGCTTGATGGCCTTGTCGGCAAAATCCGTCCTATGATGGATGTCGCCTATGACCAATGTGGACGGATGGGAGCTTATGTTCATGTCAACGGGACCAACGACCCACGGCACGCCGCACACCTATCCGCACTGCTATTCTCATCCAGAAGTAAAGTATTCCACCGTAGCGCCGGCAACCCACCAGCGAATGCACTGCAATGAGAACAAGAACCAAGACCAGAGCCACGAAGCCGGCTAAGGCGCCCACGAGAACCTGCACGAACGGAACGAGCAGGAGACACGCAACCATGCGGTGTGCGAATTGGTGCCGCGGTTTGGCGGCATTCGCGTCGCCAAATCCCCTGACGGACCCAACCTCGTGAAGGCCGAAGAGACGGAGAGACATCGAGAGCATCAACGGGAAAATGCATAACCCATAAATGTAGTAAGCATAAGCCTTTAAGTGATTCTCCAGCCCTGTCGCGAATCCGAAAACGAGCTGCCAACCCCATCCCCGAAAGGAGAGGCAGTCGGAAAACATAGCGCGCGCCATTACCGCGAAATGGCTTCCGAGAAAACAGACGACAGGGCCCGTGGCTCCGATCTTGCTGGAGGCGGAGCGAACGGTGGAGATTGCAACAGCAACGACTCTTGCAGAAATGGGTGGAGCGCCGCCCAAAGATTCAAACCAAGGGGACGAGTTCTTCACGGCATCCTCCTTTGCGCATGGTGACTAGGGGGAGCGCTGCTCTGGACAGCCTCTACCTCGCGGTCCCCCCCGCCGGTTAGGTCTACGATATTCATGACCCCAAGATGGGCCCGACCGACGGGAATTCTCGGCGCGTGGTGTTCCACGCATACAAGACTAGGCAGCGGAGCTTGTGCGGTGTTTACCTGAAATATGACCAAGAGCCTGTCCGACGAAGATGTTGAAACCTTTGCCCTCCGCGTTGTGGCGCTGCTAGGCAGGCGCCTGACGGTAACGATACCGCAGCCCCTGACACCACTGACTGTGGAGTTGAAGGGGCCCTCAACTCGCCTTGCCTACACGCTGAAACAGCTATGCGCCGAGCTCAGCCTTTCGCCGGACACGGTGTACAAGCTTGAGGCTTGCGGACGAATCAAGTCCCTGCAGGGTATACGGCGGAAAATCTGCAGCCGGGCTGAAGTTGAGCGCTTCCTGGCCGGGGGAAAGGCGAGGTGGTGATTTCTTCTTGCGGAAGATCTTGGCGTGGGCGTACTAGTCCCCTCCCGCAAGTTGCGAAGCAGTCGGTCGGACTTGGTTCATTTTCCAATAGGTCGATCTCACGGCTGTCTGATTAAGGAGCATCGCAAAATTTGTTAGGGATTAAACGGCAGTCTTTTACCGAGTTTCTGATGTGTCCTCGATTAATGTTTTCGCAGACCTTTACGGGGCCATTTTGGCCCGATGAGCTACCGAACAACGGTGTTGGCGCAGGTTCTCGGAGGATTGGACGCGAAGGAGTTCGCGCGCTGCGCGGCTCGCCATCCGATGCGGCGGGCACCCTCTGCGATCTCCGCGTACGATCATTTTGCGACGATGGTTTTTGCGCAGCTCACATATCGCGAGAGCCTGCGCGACATCGAGGCCTGTCTGGAGGCGCGTCGCCAACTGCTTTACCACTGCGGGATCCGGGGCAAGGTCAAGCGCTGCAATCTGGCTTATGCAAACGCCAAGCGAGACTGGCACGTGTTTGCGGAAGTCGCAGCGGTTTTGATGCGCCGAGCTCATCGTTTGTACGTCGATCAGCCTCCGGAGCCGGACTTGCCGTTCGCCCTGTTCGCTTTGGATGCGACGCTGATCGAGCTGAGCCTGGCACTTTTCCCGTGGGCGCGGTGGCAGAGCAGCCATGCGGCTGTGAAGCTCAATGTGCTGCTCGATCTCAGGACGGACATCCCGGTCTTCGCCAGCATTCACGAAGGGAGCCGGCACGAGGTCGCTTCCCTCGACGAGATCCCAGTCCAGCCGGACAGCTTCTATGTGATCGACCGAGGCT